>Ga0209471_1000054_pt1 | contig 91960 bp, 92 predicted proteins | sample GraSoiAngelo_128_FD_185885 | JGI IMG/M metagenome (GOLD analysis project Ga0209471, IMG submission 185885) | Grasslands soil microbial communities from the Angelo Coastal Reserve, California, USA - 14_0927_12_20cm (SPAdes) (version 2) | ecosystem: Environmental > Terrestrial > Soil > Grasslands ...
GAGCTAAGAGCTCGCCGGATTTCACCATCTCGTTGAAGCGAAGGCCAACCTTGGCGCGCTCACCGTAGCCAAGCCAGCAGATGCGCGCCGGTAAGCCCTGGAACTGGACGCGCTCGCGCGCCAGCCGCAGCCAGTGGTGCAGATGCTCGTTCTCGGGCAGGGTCTCCATAACGGCGCGGTCGGTGCGATAGATGTCCTCGGGTTCGCCGCTCAACGCGACCCAACGGAAGGGGCCCTTCCCCTCCGAGAACAGCGGTCGGATGTACGCGGGCACGAAGCCGGGGATCTCGAAGGCATCTGTCACCCCCGCCTCGAGGGCGAGACCACGGAGGTTGTTGCCGTAGTCGAAGGTCTCGGCGCCCTTCCGTTGGAAACCGAGCATCGCGCCGATGTGCTGGCGGACCGAGTGCTTGACCATCTCCAGGTATTCCTGGGGATCGCGCTCGCGCAGGTCATTGGCCTCGTCGACACTGAGCGGCGCCGGGATGTAACCGCGCAGCGGGTCGTGCGCCGAGGTCTGGTCGGTGACCACATCGGGCTCGAAGCCGCGACGCAGCAGCTCTACGTAGACCTCGGCGGCGTTGCCCACCACACCGATCGATGTCGACGACTTCGTCTGGCGGGCGGCTTCGGCCCAGGCGACCGCCTCATCGAGCTTTGCCGTCGCCTTGTCGAGGTAGCCTGTTTTCAGCCGGCGCTCGATCCGCGCCGCATCCACCTCGACGCAGAGAGCGACGCCCTGGTGCATGGTCACGGCCAGCGGCTGCGCGCCGCCCATACCACCGAGACCACTGGTGAGGACGATTCGGCCGCGCAAGCTGCCGTCGAACTTCTTGGCGGCCAGCGCGCCGAAGGTTTCATAGGTCCCTTGCAGGATGCCCTGGCTGCCGATGTAGATCCAGCTGCCGGCGGTCATCTGTCCGTACATGATCAAGCCGAGCCGCTCGAGCTCCCAGAAGTGTTCCCAGGTCGCCCAGCGCGGCACGAGCAGGCTGTTCGCGATCAGCACCCGGGGGGCGTACTCATGGGTACGAAAGATGCCCACCGCCTTCCCCGACTGCACCAGCAACGTCTCATCGTCCTTGAGCCGACGCAGCGCCGCGACGATCGCATGGAAGGACGGCCAGTCGCGTGCCGCCTTGCCGGTGCCGCCGTAGACGACGAGGTCCTGCGGCCGCTCGGCAACCTCCGGGTCGAGGTTGTTGCAGAGCATTCGCAGCGCCGCCTCCTGCTGCCAGCCGCGAGTGCTCAGCTGGGTACCGCGGGCGGCGCGGATCGGGGAGGCGACGGTCACGCGGGCGCCATCGCCGCCAGCGTGCCCCCTCGAATCAGCTCGACCGCTGTCCGGATCTCGGGCTCCAGCACGCGGTCGTGGTCGAGGGTTGGTACCTGGGCGCGGATGGCGGCGTGCGCCGCGCCGGTGAGATGACCTGGCTTCAATGGCGCCAGCAGATCGATGCCCTGCGCGGCGCCGAGCGCCTCGAGTGCCAGGATGGTTTGCGTATTGGTCGCGACCTGGCGCGCGCGCTGCGCGCTGTGCCAGCCCATGCTGTTGTGGTCTTCCTGGTCGGCCGATGTCGGCAGCGAGTGGACGCTGGCGGGCGCCGCCAGCAGCTGATTGTCGGTGACCAGGGCGGCCGCCGTGTATTGCAGGAGCATATAGCCGGAGTCGAGGCCAGAGTGGCGGGTCAGGAACGGCGGAAGCTCAGAGAGGAATCCGGTGAGCATCCGGAAGAGGCGGCGCTCCGAGATGCTGCCCAGCTCGCTGAGCGCGATGCCGGCGGTATCGAGCGCGAGCGCCAGCGGCTCACCGTGGAAGTTGCCGCCCGAGAGCACCGCCTCATCGGCGGCGAACACCAGTGGATTGTCGGTCCCCGCGTTGAGCTCCACGTCCAGCACGCGGCGGAGATAATCGATCGCGTCGGCACACGCACCGTGCACCTGCGCCGCGCAGCGGAGCGAGTAGGCATCCTGGACGCGATCGCAGAGCACGTGCGACTCGGCGATGCCGCTGCCTTCGGTCAGGGCGAAGATGCGGGCCGCGGAGGCCACCTGCCCCGGATGGGGGCGGACGGCGTGGATGCGCGGATCGAAGGCCGTGCGTGAGCCGCGCAGCGCCTCGACGCTGAGCGCCGCCACGACGTCGGCGGTCACCAGCAGCCGCCTCGCATCTTGCAGGAGCAAGCTGGCGGCACCGGTCATGAAGTGCGTGCCGTTGAGCACGCTGAGCGCATCCTTGGCCTGCAGTTCCACCGGTTGGATGCCGGCGGCGCGAAGCGCTTCGCCGGCTGGCCGGCGCTCGCCCTTCACCAGCACCTCGCCCTCGCCGATCAGCACCAGGCCGACGTGCGCCGATGGCGCCAGGTCGCCGCTGGCGCCAAGTGACCCGGTCTGCGGCACCCAGGGACAGATGTCATGGTTGAGCAGGTCGAGCAGACGCTGCGCGACCTGGGGGCTGACCCCCGACGTTCCCTGGCAGAACTGGTTGACGCGGACGAGGATGCCGGCGCGCACCAACTCTTCTGGCAGCGGCGGCCCCACGCCGACCGCATGGCTCATCATCAGGTTGCGCTGCAGCTGCCGGGTATCGGCGGGAGGAATGCGGACGTTCTTCAGCGCTCCGACCCCGGTCGTCAGCCCATAAACGACCCGATCCTCAGAAACCAGGCGATCGACGAGGGAGCGGGCCGACGCCAGTCTAGCTTTGGCCGTGGGGCCGATCGTGACGCGCTCGCCGTCGCGTGCGACCGCCAGCACATCCTGGGGGCGCAGCGACTGGCCGTCGAGCGTGATGGTCAAAGCTGCGCCCATGTTACCCACCGGCAACCGTGAGGAATGATTAAACTCGCAGACCCGGATGCGCCGGCGGGCCGTGCCGGACGTAGAATTGGGTCGCTAATTTTGGCCAAGACCATAACCCCGCGGGGGCGAGCGGCGGGGAGATGACAGGTGCGTCCATCGGACGCCTGGCGCTGAGCACCCTGGTCGGCTTGACGCTGGGTGGGTGCGTCCTCCCGAATCCCCCGGTTGCCAAGGCGACGCCTTCGACGTCGGCGGTCGCTATCGCCAGTCCGACGCCCCCCAGCATCACACCCCCCACCACCCTCGTCCGGCCGGGCACCCTCACTTTCCTGTCGGATACCACCTATCCGCCACAAGAGTCGATTGACCCCTCGACGCAGCACGCCGTCGGGTTCGATATCGACATCGCCAAAGCCATCGCCGCCCGCATGGGCCTCGCCGCGACTTTCCAGACGACCAACTCGCCGCAGATGGTCGGCGCGCTGCTTGCCAAGAAGGGCGATGCGATCATCTCGGCCCTCCAGATCACGCCGGATCTGCAACGACAGGTGGCGCTCGTCGCCTACTTCCGCGCCGGGCAGGCGATCCTGGTGCGCAAGGGCGACGGATCAACCATCAGCGGCATCAGGGACCTCTGCGGGAAGAAAGTTGCGGTGCAGGTGCAGAGCCCGGAAGAGAACACCATCGACGAGGCCAACGGCGGGCTTTGCAAGGACATGAAGATCACCAAACAGGTCTTTCCCACCGATCTGCAGGCCGTGCTCATCCTGAAGCAGCGCGGCGTCGACGCCGCGCTCGACGACTCGCCGGTCGCCGCCTACTTCGTGAAACAGACGCCCGACCAGCTCGAGCTTGCCGGGCCGCCCTTCAAAACCAATCCGGAAGGGATCGCGGTCGACCCCAAGAATGGGGAACTGCTCAAGGCGATTCAGCAGGCCATGATGGCCATCTACCAGGACGGCACCTATCGCCAGATCCTGACCAGCTGGAACCTGCTCGACGGCGAGATCCCGGCCTCACAGATCACCGTCAACTCCAGCCCGACGACGTCTTAGCGGCGGCCGGCCAACTCCGGCGGCTCGACCTTCCAGTCGGCGTCCTCTTCCGGGGCGGCTGGGGTCACGATGCGCCGGTGATAGGCCTCGATCCGGATGATCGCGACCACGGTCAGCGCCAGGGCGAGCCCGATACCAAGCAGCGCCTGGCCTCGCGCGGTGGAGGCGGAGAGCGTGGGGTCCGAGAAGGCGCTCACCTGCAGCAGGTTGATGACGACGACGCTCAGCCCGCCAACCGCCATCGAGGCCAGCACCGTGGCGGCCGCCAGGCGGGCGAGCAGCGATTCGGTCAGGCCAAGCGCGAGCCACCGATCCCGGGCGATCACGGTGATGGCGCCGAAGGCGAGTAGGAGCAGCAGCAACAAGAGCACCATCTCGAACAGACCATATCGATAGCCGGTGACGTCCGCTGGCATGCCCTCTCATCGTAGACCGACGAGAAGCGGCTAGCTGGCGAAGCGGGCCTGGAGGGCGACGAGCTCCGCCTGCGCATCCGCCATCGCCTTTGACGGCGTGACGGTGCCCAGCACCAGGTCGTGGAGGTGACGCTGCAGCACCGACGAAGCCTCGACGTAGTGCACCAGCTTGGGACGCGGCCTGGCGTTCGCCAGGTTGGTCAAGAACACGTTGATTTGCGGATTGGCTTTGCGCATCTCGGCCGAATTCTGGAGCGAAGTCCAAATCGGCAGCTCGGCCGTCTGCGGCGCCTGGACCTCCGGGCTGGTCAGGTAACGAAGCCACTCGACCGCTAGCTCCGCGTGGGCGCTGTTGGCCAGCACCCCGAGGCCCAGGAAGCCGCTGACGGAGGCCGCCGCCTTGCCGGTCGAGGCCGCCGCCGGGATGGGGGCGACCCCGCCCTGGCCGAGGATCCGCGAATAGGTCGAGTCGTTCATCGACCCCCAGACGAAGTTCCAGTTGGTGTTGAACGCGACCCCGCCGGCGAGGAAGCCGCGCATCGCATCCGGCTCGGTGCTGGCGGCAATATCCGCTGCCACGAGGTGTTCGTCGATCAGCTGGCGCATGAAGGCCGCGGCGCGCTGGGCCGGCTGCTGCTGGAGCAGCGGCTTCCCGGCGGCGTCGAAGAGATCGCCTCCAAACTGAGCCGTGAGCCGGACGAAGTCCGACGTCAGACCCTCGTCCTGCGCCCACGAATCGATGAAGGGCGTGATGCGACGACGGACCGCCGTCATTTGCGAATACCAGTCTTCCAGCGTCTTCGGAGGGTCCGCAAACCCCACCGCCTTCAGCTGGCTCTTGTTGTAGTAAAGGCTTTGCACATTCAGGACCTGGGGCATCGCCCAGGTCGTACCTTTGTAGGAGAAGGCGTCCAGCAGACTCGGCAACAGGTCGGAGCGCGCGTCATCGGGGATCTGGTCATTGAGGCTGAGCAGCTGCTTGCGGCTCGCGAACTCCGGCACCCAGACCTGATCGAGGGCGACCACATCGTAGGGGGACGGCTTCGAGAGCCCGGCGGCGAGGATGCTCTCATACAGCTCGCGGTAGTGCGCGGTCTCGATCGACACGAAGACCTTGTTGTCGTGCAAGCTGCGGAACTTATTGGCGAGGGACTGGAGCAACGTCGGGTCGTAACCAACCTGGTCGAAGAGCAAGGACCGAATGACGGTGGCGCCCGCTGGGGGCGTCGGGGCGGTGCCGCCCGATCCGGTGGCGCAGGCATCGAGCAGCGACGCCAGGGCGACGCCGCCGCCAACCCCGATGCCGATGCGCAGCCCGCGGTCGAGAAAAGACCGCCGGCTGTAGCGGCGTGACAAAAGCGCGCGCGTGTCGGGCACGACGCTGTGAGGCTATCAGCGGTTTGTTAACAGGCCCATCGGGTCGAGTCGGCGCGAGGCGACAATGCCGTCACGGCCGAGTAACAAGCCGTCAGCCCGCGGTCGTATCGCGGCGTTCAAGTGGGCGGCCGAGCGAGGCTGCTTCGGTGCGCTCGAGCTGGAGCCTCCGCCGGGTGTCCCACAAGGAGCCGAGCCAGATCGCCATGCCGAGCGCCAACGGAATCAGGACCGCGCCCCGTGGGCGCGGTTCGGGCAAGCTGCCGAGCGAGCCGTAGTACTGGAATTCGGCCCAATCGATGCCGTTGGCTTGCACCAGGAACGCGGCAAACGCCGCCGCGACCAGCCAGAGGCGGCCTCGCGCCGTGTAATACATCCGCACGAGTCCCATCCCTGGAACCACCGCGAAAGGCCAGACTTCTCTCGGCCGGGCCGCGTCGTCGGCGGCCGCCGCTTCGATGGCCATGCCCTCCAACGTGACGATGAAGGCCAGCAGCGCGATCGACCACCCTTCGCCAAGCAGGTCGATGGGAAGAAACGGGAAGCTGGTATTCCGGAACGCCGGCGTCAGCAGCTGGGCGCTGACCCAGGCGAACCATGCCAGCAGACCGACTCCGGCGATGAGGATCGCCGGCAAGCGGTAGCGTCGGAGCCGATGAACCCGGACGATCACCAGCGCCGCGACGATGACGAGCGCCAGCGGAATCTGCCAGCCAAACCGCTGCGGCCAATGCACCGGCGGGATCGCGGTCGACCAGGGGGTGAGCAGCGCGGTCAGCAACAGGCCACCGATCAGGAGGTCCCGTTCGGTGCGACCGCTGCGGGTGAGGACACTCCCGCCGAAGCGCTGCAGGCCCCGAGCGAACAGCGATACCAGGGCAAAGCCGACGCAGACGACCGCCAGGACAAGGAAGATCCCGGCGTTGACGTTGCCCCGCGTCAGCGCGAAGGCGCCGACGAAGATCGCGCTCAGGGCCAGCAAGCCCCGCACCAGGGCGCCGACACTGGCCGGTTTCGGATCGAGCCACGGCGGGGGCTTGGAAGACATCGAAAGGACCAATCGGCAGTCTACGGGAGAGCCGCCGCACTCCATAGAATCGCCTTAGCCGCATGCTCCCGATCCGCGACTACAACCCGCCGCGCCGCCGGGCTCTGCTCACCTGGGGGCTGATCCTGATCAACTTCGGCGTCTACTTCTACCTCGCTCAGAACCCGGTGATGGATGAGAACGCCATCGCCCAGTACGCCGTCATTCCCGCCGACATTACCGCCGGACGCCACCTCGGCACCCTGATCACCTCGATGTTCCTGCACGCCAACTTGCTGCATGTCGCGGGCAACATGCTGTTCCTGTGGATCTTCGGCAACAACGTCGAGGACAGGCTGGGGGAGCTCAAGTTCCTGATCGTCTACTTCGCGTCCGGGATCGGCGGCAGTCTGCTCCAGATCTTCATCACGCCTGACTCCACCGTCCCCATGCTGGGGGCGAGCGGCGCCATCTCCGGCCTGCTGGCTGCCTATGTCCTCTACTTCCCGCGGGCGCGCATCCTGACCTTCGTCGTCCCCTTTTTCATTTTCACGCTACCCGCTTTTGTGTTCATCGGCTACTGGATCGGGCTGCAGGCGCTCAACGCCTTTCTCAACATCGGGGCGATCGGCGGCGGGGTCGCCTTCTTTGCCCATGTGGGTGGCTTCGGGACCGGCCTCATCCTCGCCCTGCTCCTGCGTCCGCGCGAGCACCCCGATCCGCACCCGGGATACCCTGGTTATCCCTAGAAGCAGGCCGCGAGCTGGAGCCGCGCTAGCGAGCGTACTGCCGGATGCGGCCGTTCTCGACGCAGTACAGGTGGTCGGAGATCGGGAAGGCGGCCTCGCGGTGCCGTTCCTGGACGTCGTGGCGCAACCGGCCCATCAACTGGGCACGCTCGCCGGCCGCAATCAGCGAGCCCCGCTCGGGAACGCCGACCACTGGCACGTCCTCGAGCATCTCCTCGAGCCAGGCCCAGACCTCGGGCAGCAGCATCAGCGCCGCCCCGTAGGGTCGGGAGTCGACATAGCTGAGCATCAGCATCTGCGCGCGGCCGTTCTTGTCGGTCTCGAGGCCGGTGAACTTCATCCCATTGCGGAACATCAAGGCCAGGTTGGTGAGCGCGATCACCTCGACATGGTCGCGGCCGACGTTCCACGCCGTCAGGTCCTGAGGCAGCAAGTACCGCATCCCCTGCGGGTAGTGGGCGGCGTAGGTGACGACCATGTCGCCCAGCATGCGGCGGTAGACCACCGGGCCACCGGCCGACTCGAGGAAACTGGCCGGACGCAGGACCGGGAGGATCAAGGGCGCCCCAAAGGCTGCCTCGGTGTCACACTCCTGGTCGAGACGGCGCAACCGGGCGGCAAAGAGCCGGTCGAGCGCCGCCGGTTGTTCGCGGTACTGCTGATAGAAGCTGTCCAGGTTAAACCGCAGGTCGCTGTCCTGGACACGACGAATGATCAATTGAAACGGCTCCGGCCCCTTCTTGACCGTCCAACCCGGGCGGAGCGCGGTCAGGCGCTTCAACACGTGGTTCTGGAAGTCGTGGGCGTTCATCGTCGTCTGCTGGCCCATTGCGGGTGTAACGAGGTCCCAGATGCAGGCTTGCAGGCCGTCGCTGCGGTGTCGCATGCCGCTTAGCCGGTGGTTGGGCGGCGGCCGGCCGGGGCTTCGAGACCGGGTCGTCAAGGCCTTACAACAGGCCCGCGACGGTGACGCGGACGGTGCGATCGACACGATTGCCGAAAGGTTTTCGGAGGCCCTGGCAGAGCTACGGTCGCTGCGCCAACCGGTGGATGCGGGATGGCTGCGGCTCGCAGCCCGCCTCGCCTACCGGGCGGCAGACATGTCGGCCGCGGCCGATTTCGCCCAGCAAGCCCTCACGCGCGAGGAGGACGCGGCGACCTGGAATCTCCTCGGCCGGCTGCGCCTCTGGCTCGACGACAAGGGCGCGCCCGCCGCCTTCGCTCGAGCCGCCGAGCTGGCGCCGGATGTCTTCCCTGTCCCCTATCGGGTCAAGCGCGATCGGTTCACCCGCATGGCCGAGGTGGCGCTCGCCGCCATCCCGGAAACCTTCCAGGAACAGCTGACCAACACCATGATCGTGGTCGACGACCTGCCCGACCTGGACGCCGTCCGCGAGGGCGAGGATCCCGACTTGCTCGGGCTCTACGAGGGCGCCACCGTGCTCGAGCACGGCCTACCGGAGCGCATCGTCCTCTATCAGCGCAACCACGAGAACATCGTCTCGGGCGAGCAAGAACTGGCCGAGCAGGTACAGGAGACGATGCGCCACGAAGTCGGCCACCACTTCGGCATGGAAGAAAACGAACTGCCGTATTGAGGCTTCTGTAGGCTGTTGCCATGCCCGAGCGAAGGGGTGCTCGCCGGTGTTCCTTTTGCGGCAAGACGGAGGGGCAGGTCCGCGGGCTCGTGGCCGGCCCTGGAATCTACATCTGCGATGAGTGTGTTTATGTCTGCCTGGGGGTTCTGAAGGAATTGCACATTGCCGACGAAACGCCGCAGTCGGAACGAATCTCGGTGCTGGAGGCAGAGATCCGGCACCTGCACGGATTACTCCGGCTCGAATCGCAGTTGGTCAAAGATCTGCGTCGGGAAAGTGAGCAGCTAAAGCCAAAAGCGAATGCCAGGCCGTCCTCGCGGGTTAGGTCTTGATTGGGAAGGGATTACCCGATGGCGGCAGGGCCAGCGTGCCGCCCTGGTCGATCGCGCTGAGCGAGGCAATGAAATCATTGAATCCTTGGATCGGGTCGTATCCAGTCAACGACTTGTAGGTCGCGCCGAGAGTCGGACCACCCGCCCCGCACAGGGTCGTCCAGTCGAAGGTCAGCTGGGCGTGCAAGTAGTAAAGGAAGAGGTCGCCGCAGCCGGCTGCGATCTGGTCCGTATCACTCGCGGAGTTGTCGTTGACGTAATCCCGGCGTCCCTGGGACCACCAGTCCTGCTCGGTGGGGTTGAACTCCTCGGCAATCTCCGGATGGCGCTCGAAGGCCAGCACCCGCGAAAGCGATTCCCCGTTGGTCACGGCGCAGTCCCAACCGTTGTTGATGGCGGCCTCGAAGACCTCCACGATTTCCGCGGTGAGAAAGCCGGGCGCACGGACCGGATCGGACAGCACGTGCACGTCCGTGCCGGCGCACGTCATGTGATACGCGCCACCGGCATTGGGATCCGCATAGACATAGAAGGGCAAGCTGGGTGGCGTCAGCCCGCCGAACCACACGTGGGTCGCGGCATAATCCGCCTCGGCGCTGTCGAGCATCGCCTTCGCGGCGGCATCGCCCGACGGCGTTCCGTCAGAGAAGACGATGAAATTTTGCGTCTGCCCGGCCTTCGTCTGGCCCCGCGCAGCCGGGTGCCGCTGCCGATGAGCCTGGACGGCACTCGTCGGAAGCGTGAACCCCGGAGGCATGAATACGCGCGCCGTCACCTTTGAGCCGAATAGGCTTCGCAGCATGATGGTCGCTTACCCTACGCCTTTTTCTTCGAGGCGGCGCCGGAGGTTCGCTCGATCCGGAAGCCGATCCGGACCTGCACCTGGTACTCGGTTAGACGGTTGTTCTGGACGACGGCTTTCGAATGCACCACCTCAACCGTCTCGATGCCGCGAAGCGTCTTCGCGGCCTCATTGACCGCCTCGCGGGCGGCATCACTCCAGCTCTCCTTCGAGGTCCCGACCAGCTCCAGGATTTTCAGTACGGCCATCTTTACCCTCCTATAACCCGTAGAGTCGCTTGGCTGCCGCGACGATGTGGCGAGCGGAGATCTCTGCCTTATCCATCAACTCCGCCGGTTTTCCGGAACCGGGCAGTCCTCTGACGGCGAGGTGCACGATCCGCGGCGGATCCATGTCGGCGGCCAGCGCCTCCATCACGGCCGCGCCCAGGCCGCCCTCCGGGTAGTGGTCCTCCACGACCACCAACCGGCCGCGCGTCAGGGCCGCCGCCTCCTGCAGCGTGACCTTGTCGACCGGCTTGACGCTGTAGAGATCGATCACCCGGGTCTTGATGCCCTCGCCTTCGAGCTGTTCGGCGGCCGCGAGGCAGTTGTGGAGGGTCACTCCGGCCCCGATGAGGACCACCCGATCGCCGGGGTCGCTCCGAACCAGCTTCGAGCCGCCGATGGGGAACTTGGTCCCATCGTCGTAGAGCACCGGGTAGGCGCCCCGCGTGGTGCGGATGTAGCTAATGCCGTGCTGGTCGGCCATGGCCGCGACGAGCTGCGCCGTCGACGTTGCATCGGACGGATAGAGCACGGTCGAGCCGTGGACCGCACGCATCATCGCCAGATCTTCGAGCGCCATCTGGGATGGGCCATCCTCGCCGATCTCGACGCCCGCATGCGACCCGGAGAGCCGGATATTGGCCTGGGAGATCGCCGCCATACGGATGAAGTCGTAGGCACGGGTGAAAAAGGCCGCAAACGTTGACGCGAATGGGACGTAATGCCGCACGCTCATCCCGACGGCGGTCGCGACCATCTGCTGTTCGGCGATGAACATCTCGAAATATCGGTCGGGATAGGCCTTGGCGAACTCTTCAGCAAAGGTGGAGTTGCTCACCTCCCCGTCCAACGCGACCACGGTCGGCCGAGCTCCCAGCGCCTTGAGCGTATCGCCGTAGGCCTTTCGAGTCGCGACCTTCTCCCCCTTCTTATAGGTAGGCAGCGTGACGTCCACGTGGGCGTCTTTGATGGCCGGCTCGCCCGGCTCCGGTTTCAGGCCGTCGACGCGCAGATGCCGGATGCCGCCCAACTCCTGGATGGCCCGTTCCGCCATGTCCGCCGGGAGCGCCTTGCCGTGCCAGTTCTCCTTGTTCTCGATTTCACTGAAGCCCTTCCCCTTGATCGTGCGCGCGATCACGACCGTCGGCTTGGCGGTCGCTTCCCGTGCCTGTTGCAAGGCCTCGTCAATCTGTTCCAGGTCGTGGCCATCGATGACGATCGCCCGGCAGCCGAAGGCCTGAACCCGGTCACGATAGACATCGGTCTGCCATTCGTATTCGGTTGGTCCCCGCTGGCCGAGGCGATTGATGTCGAAAATGGCGGTGAAGTTGGAGAGGCCGTAGAAGCCGGCCTTGTCCAGCCCCTCCCAGATCGAGCCTTCGGCCAGCTCGCTATCGCCCGTAAGGGTCCAGACGTGATACGGGAGGCGGTCGAGCTTGCGACCGGCGAGCGCGACTCCGACGGCAATCGGCAGGCCCTGGCCAAGTGACCCGGTTGCCACGTCGATCCAGGGAAGCACGGGCGTGGGATGGCCCTGGAGCCGTGATCCAAATTTGCGGAAGGTCAGCAATTCGTCGTCGCTGATCACCCCGACCGCTTTGAAGATGGAATAGACCAACGGCGACGCATGACCCTTGGAGAAGATGAGGTGGTCATTGGTGGGGGCGCCTGGATCGTTCCAGTCGTAGACCAGGTGCCGCGTGATCAGGTCGGCCATCAGGTCGGCCGCGGACATCGACGAGGTGGGATGACCGGAGCCGGCAGCGGTACTGGAGCGGATGCTGTCGACTCGCAGCTGCTGGCCGAGCTCGCGGATGAAGTCAAATCCCTGGGTCGTGCGGATTTCGCTTACCGAGCTTTTAGCCAATCAGCTCACCCCGTTGTAGTGTCGCGCCCCACCTGGTAAGACTAAGACTAGCCGCCGGCTGTGGCCTGCCGCTGGTCGGATCGGTACGGCCCCCGTGGGCGCCGCCGACGACCGTGCCAGGTCTGCTGGCCGGAGCGCACCGGTCGCGGTGAGCGAGCGGCGGCCGCTACCGGCTCCACTAATGAGGCGGCGACGTAGCGCCAGTCACCCTCGCTGAGCAGATGCGCCACGTCGAGTTCCGGGAGGACGGGTGCGCCCTGCCGGCGCAGCGTCCGCCACGCCACCTCGTCTTCGGGCGTGAGAAAGGTGAGGGCTCGGCCCTTGACGCCCATCCTGGCGGTACGCCCAACGCGGTGCGTCAGCCATTGCGGCGAATCGGGCAGGTCATAGTTGATCACCAGGTCGACGTGGCTGATGTCGAGGCCGCGGGCGGCGACGTTGGTCGCCACCAGGACGTTGGTCCGCAGCCCACGAAAGGCGTCCATGGTGCGATCGCGGACGTTCTGCGACAGGTTGCCCTGTAGGTCGGCGCTGTCGTGGCCGAGGTTGCGAAGGTCCCGGCTGAGCTTACGAACGCCGTGCTTGGTGCGGCCGAAGACGATCGCCGAGCCCTTGTGATTGCGAAGCAACCGGCTCAGGGTCCGGAGCTTCTCGGGGCGGCTCACGCGCAGCAGGCCGTGCTCCAGGGTCTCTTCGGCAGGGCCGGCCACGACGACCCGAACGGGATCGTCGAGGTGACGCGTGATCATCCGGCTGACCCAGTCGGGCATGGTCGCCGAAGCCAGGACGATCTGTGGCTGGTAGGTCATTTCGATGATGCGTTCGACGTCGGGTGCGAAACCGGCATCGAGCATCTCGTCGCCCTCGTCGAGGACGAGTAGCTGCACCCGGCTCAAGGCCAGGCGGCGGCGGGAGACCATGTCGAGGATGCGGCCGGGGGTGCCGATGACGACGTCAACACCCTGACGGAGAGCCAGTTCCTGGGTGCCATAGCCGACACCACCGTAGATCAGCGCCGACTTGAGGCCGGTTTTGAGCGATTGGAAGACACGGTCCACCTGGATCGCGAGCTCCCGGGTCGGCGTCACCACCAGCGCGCGGGGCCCGGGTCCACCAACCGCGATCAGCCGCTCGACCAGCGGCAGCATGTAGGCGAGCGTCTTACCGGAGCCGGTCGGCGCCTGGATGACGACATCGCGGGCGGCCAGCATCGGCGGGATGGCCTCCACCTGCACCGGGACAGGGCTGTCGATCGAGTTGCGGGAAAGTGCGGTCAGTAGGCGGGCATTTACGCCCAAGTCAGCAAACGTCGTGGTCACGAAGGTACTCCTCGGTCCCCTCTACCTATCTTTTAATGACCGCGGTCTGCAGGACACCGTACTTTGACGGGGAGGAGAACCGAGAGCGGGTGACCCCAAATGTGGGGGGTCGCGACGAACTATACCACCTTTAGCGCAAACCTAAACTGTCCGGTCTCCGGAATTACCCCCAGGCGGAATCGAACCGCCGTTCCGGCCTTGAAAGGGCCGTGTCCTAGCCGCTAGACGATGGGGGCGCGAGCAGCGTCCATGCTAAGCCTGCCGGGCGACTTAGGGGTTACTCGCCCCAGCGAGTCTTGAGCTTCTCATAGGACAAGGCGATCAGCGTCTGGGCCGTGTACTCCCAGTTTCGTCCCTGGGTCCAGGTTACGACCAGCGAGCGGGTGGCAAGCGAAAGCGACTCATAGAGAGGAAAGCGGCCGCCGCGATATTCGGGCCTGACCTGGCAATAGGCATCGAGAAAGGCCCGACGCGCCAGGTTTGATCGGTCCGTATCCGACCAGTCCTTCGGCTGCGACGGCGCGAGATGTCCACACCACTTACCAAGGTCGAAACTCGGTTCCGCTTGGACGAAGAACTCAACGTCGATGAGCCCGAACTGACTGCCGTCATAGAGGAACTGGTTGTACTTGTAGTCACCGTGTGATGGCACCGGCTTCTCGGGCGGAATCCGTTCCGCACGGGCGCTGATCTGTTTGAGCAGATCACGTAAAGCGAAGTACACCTTCGGCGATGACATCTTGAACTGTTCCAGGCGGTCATAGAGCCGATTCATCTCGACATCCACCGTGTGCGGCATGCCAACGCTAATCCCCGACGAATGGATGTATCCGATCGTTCGCCCGGCGATTTCGGATTCGGTGATGAATAGATCCGAATGTCGATCCCCCTTAACGTCCTCACCCGGCAACTCTGACTGCAGCATCAGATCGAGCTTCGGGTAGTACGCCAGTGCCTCGGATAGCAGCATCTCGCCACTTGCCCGCGCAGGAACATCCCACAGCGCCTTCATGACGTCATAGGTAAAGGCACCGCGACGGCTGTGCTGGACCTTGCCATAGATATTCAGCGTTTTCTCTTCACCGATATCCGCCTCATAGCGGACAATGCAGGAAATCTCCGGCAGATACTTCACCCGCTCTACATTGATCGAGCGAATGTCGGCATCGGGCCGCAGGTATTTGAAGTGTGGCTCGAGGATCGGACGCATGGCATCTGGATCGAAGACCGTGGGGAGATTCGGAAAGGTCGGATCTGTCGGAAAGAAGTACAGGAAGAGCCGTAGATCGGGAAAGAACTTGACGTATCCGGCCCGATCCAGTGGATTGCCATTCCGGTGCTTGAGCACCCAGTGGATCCGTTCGCGGTACTCCTCGCAGTCCGCATCATTGAAAAACGCCTTGGTCCAGAAGAGCGGCCTGCTCTCGACTCCATCCGGTAGCTCGAGCTGCGCCTCATAGACGTTCCAGAGCACGCGAGGCGCTTCGAAGCGGCGCCCTGACGTCGCTCGAACTTTCCTTACGGTGACGGCCGGTAGGACCGGCTTGATGACCTCGTCAGCCAGGAAGTGCTTGATGACATCCGGCTCGGACATCTCCTTGATCGCGGAATAGGTGACGCTCATCTCCCTGCCCCTGTCAGCTTACTTGTTGTTTCATGCCGCCTCGCAAAGAAAAGCCGCCGGGTTGCCGGGCAACCCGACGGCTCGTCCCTACGGCTAGCGAATGAACCTCGACAGGATCTCCTTGCGCTTCAGGTAAGCGCCAACCAGCAGGGCGATCAAGCCTGCGAGGGCCCCGTCCACCGCTGGCATCGATGTCGCTCGCTTGATCACGGCCTGTCCGGTGTTGGCGAGCGTTCCAGCCTGCGCCGCCACGTTCGCAGCACCAGCGGCAGCAGCGCCACCAGCAGTTGTGGTCTCCGTCACGGTGCCACCGGCACCAGGTCCACCGCCACCAACGGACGTGCTGGTTTCCGTCACCGTCCCGCCTGCGACGGTCGATTGCGTCGAGCCGACTGCCGTGCCAGCTGCTCCAGTGGCGGTCGTGGACTGCGTTGACCCGACGCCAGTCCCGGCCGCACCCGTGGCCATGGTGGACTGAGTTGACCCAACTCCGGTCCCGGCCGCACCAGTGGCGTTCGTCGTTGACTGGGTCGATCCGACGGCGGTTCCGCCCGCCCCAGTCGCGTTCGTCGTCGACTGAGTCGATCCGACCGCGGTGCCGACCGCGCCGGTCGCCTGGCCGCTCGACTGACCTGACCCCGCACCGGTGCCGGCAGCGCCGGTCGCTTGCCCGCTCGATTGACCTGAGCCCGCGCCCGTGCCGGCCGCGCCAGTGGCTTGCCCACTCGATTGACCTGAACCCGCCCCTGTGCCGGCGCCGCCGGTCATGTTCCCGCTCGACTGACCTGAGCCCGCTCCCGTGCCGGCTGCTCCGGTCGCCTGGCCGCTCGACTGTCCCGACCCGGCGCCTGTGCCCGCTGCGCCGGTCGCTTCACCGCTCGACTGTCCCGACCCAGCGCCTGTGCCCGCTGCGCCGGTCGCTTGACCGCTCGACTGTCCCGACCCGGCGCCTGTGCCGGCAGCACCCGTTGCCTGGCCACTCGACTGGCCAGAGCCCGCACCTGTGCCAGCCCCGCCGGTCGCGTGACCGCTCGACTGGCCAGAGCCCGCACCCGTGCCAGCCCCGCCGGTCGCGTGACCGCTCGACTGTCCCGACCCGGCGCCTGTACCCGCTGCGCCGGTCGCGTGACCGCTCGACTGTCCCGACCCGGCGCCTGTGCCGGCAGCACCCGTTGCCTGGCCACTCGACTGGCCAGAGCCCGCACCCGTGCCAGCCCCGCCGGTCGCGTGGCCGCTCGATTGACCCGAGCCTGCACCCGTGCCGGCCCCGCCGGTCGCCTGGCCACTCGATTGACCCGAGCCCGCGCCCGTGCCGGCCGCTCCGGTCGCTTGCCCGCTCGACTGACCCGAGCCGGCACCGGTGCCAGCCCCTCCGGTTGCATTGCCTGTCGATTGGCCTGACGCCGCTGCGGTTCCGGCTCCCGCCGTGGCATGACCGCTGGATTGCGCGGAGCCGGACGCCGTACCCGCAGCCCCGCTAACGTTCGCGGTGCCGTGTGCGTCGTCGTGATGGGCCGCGTTGCTTGACAGGGTTGCCTTTGCGACGTCCTTCCCATCACCGGAGTCGCCGTTACCGTCGCCCTGTTCGTCGCCGGCGCTGAAGGCCAGCACCTCATCGGCGGCACTTCGTTTCACCGCGGCCAGCGGATCCATCTTTAGCGGCGCGGCCGGCATGGGTGGTGTTGGTGCACGACCGTGCTCAATGACCTGCAACGGCGTCGCCGCGGGGTGAAACGTCGGCGTCCAGGTGACGTTGCCATAGGTCGCCGACCGTCCCAACACGAGCAGCCCGGCGAAGACCAACCCGGAGACTTTCAGCGACCAGGTCGACTTCGAAATCAGGGCTTCCGAGTCGTCGGCGTCATAAGCGGCACGCGTTACTGCAAATGAGGACGTCGCATTCACTCAATTTCCCTCCAAACCCATTCTTTTGTCGGTCGACTCTCCCACCACGCAGTGTGACGGTAAATGACGCATCGGTCAACACTCCTATTGGCTAGAAGGTAAGACAGTTGGCACTCTCCTGTCAATCGCCTACATACAAAAGCTGATACCGCCCGTGCCTCATTCGCGCCCGATCCCACCCGTCGCCGGACAGGAGAAAGAGGCCGCCGGACCACTTCTGGCCCGGCGACCTCTCGTCAGAACCCGGCTACCGAGTAAACCGGCGGAGGATCTCCTTCGGCTTCAGCAGGGCAGCTCCAACGAGCGCCAGCAGCGCCCCAAGAACTGTCTCCGCGTTCAGCGGAGCGCCTCCGGTCGTCGCCAGCTGAGCTGCCTGACCGGACGTGGTCTGCCCACCGGCACCGCTGGTGACACCGCCGCCTCCGGCCTGCGTAGTTTCGGCGCTACCGGTGCTGCCAACCACGGTGGACTGTGTCGATCCCTGGGCGGTGCCTGCGGCACCCGTTCCGACGGTTGATTGAGTGGACCCCACGTTGGTGCCGGCTGCCCCGCTCGCGGTCGTTGACTGGGTCGACCCTTGGGCCGTACCGGCCCCGGCCGTTAGTGTCGTCGATTGCGTCGACCCCTGCGCCGTTCCCACTCCGGCAGTGGCGGCCGAGGACTGCATCGATCCAAAGGCCGTGCCAGCGCCGCCCGTGGCGGCTGTCGACTGCGTCGATCCAAAGGCCGTGCCGGCCCCGCCGGTGGGCGCCGTCGATTGCGTGGACGCCTGGGCGGTTCCGCCACCCGCGGTTGGCGCGCTGGATTCAGCCGAGGCCGCGCCGGTCCCGGCACCGCCGGTCGCCACCGTTGACTGGGTCGAGCCCGGTGCGGTTCCGGCCGCTCCGGTGCCCGACGTTGACTGGGTGGACATCCCACCTGTACCCGCGCCACCGGTCGCTGCGGACGAACCACCCGAACCCGGCGCTGTCCCGGCACCAGCCGTCGCGTTGGTGGACTGGGACGATCCGATCCCCGTACCCGCGCCTTCGGTTGCCTGCGTCGATTGCGTGGAGCCGGTGCCAGTGCCTGCACCGGCCGTGGCCTGCGTTGATTGTGTCGATACCGGGCCTGTCCCCGCGCCGCCGGTTGCGGTGGTCGATTGGGTCGAACCGACGCCAGTCCCAACACCTTCCGTTGCCTGCGTCGACTGGGTTGACTGCTGTCCGGTGCCAGCACCGCCTGTCGCTACCGTGGATTGCTCCGAGTTCTGGCCCGTACCGGCGCCGCCGGTCGCGACCGTTGACTCGACCGACATCTGGCCCGTGCCGGCCCCACCGGTCGCTTGCGCGACCGAAGAGTTGTTGGCCGAAGCCGCGCCGGTGCCCTCGGCGCCCGTCGCCTGCGTCGTCGATTGCGATGCTGATAGCTGGCCTGTGCCCTCGCCACCGGTCGCCTGGGTCGTCGATTGCGCCGAACCGTTGCCGGTGCCTGCGCCGCCAGTGGCCTGGCCGGTCGAGCCGCTCGAGCCAATCGCCGTGCCGCCAGCACCCGTCCCTTGGGTGGTTGACTGCGCCGAGGCATTGCCGGTTCCGGCGCCACCCGTTGCCTGTCCGGTCGAGTCAGTCGAACCGATGGCCGTGCCACCAGCTCCGGTCGCTTGCGTGGTCGACTGTTGAGAAGCATTACCGGTGCCCTGGCCTGCCGTCGCCTGGCCGGTGGAGCCGCTCGAACCGATTGCCGTGCCACCGCCGCCCGTCGCCTGGGAGGTCGACTGTTGCGACGCATTGCCGGTACCAACGCCACCGGTGGCCTGACCGGTTGAACCGGTTGAGCCAATGGCGGTACCCGCCGCGCCGGTCGCCTGCGTGGTGGACTGCGCCGACCCGTTGCCGGTGCCCGCGCCGCCGGTCGCCTGGCCGCTCGAGCCAGCGGACCCTTGGCCGGTCCCCGCGCCACCTGTTCCCTGCGAGGTGGACTGCTGCGAGCCGTTGCCCGTGCCGGCGCCGCCGGTCCCCTGCCCGCTGGAATCGGTGGAGCCAATGCCAGTACCTGCCGCGCCGGTCGCTTGGTTGGTGGACTGCTGCGAACCGTTAGCCGTGCCCGCACCGCCGGTCGCCTGGCCGCTGGAATCGGTCGAGCCGCTGCCCGTCCCTGCGGCGCCCGTTGCCTGGGCGGTCGACTGCTGCGAGCCATTGGCGGTGCCCGCGCCGCCCGTCGCCTGTCCGCTCGAGTCAGTCGACCCCAGGGCCGTGCCGGCAGCGCCGGTCGCCTGCGTGGTCGATTGGGTCGAGCCTATGCCGGTGCCCGCGCCGCCCGTCGCCTGGCCGGTTGAGCCGGTTGACCCCTGGGCGGTTCCTTCAGCGCCGGTCGCCTGACTGGTGGATTGTTGGGAGCCGTTGCTCGTGCCCGCCCCGCCGGTCGCCTGGCCGCTCGAATCGGTCGAGCCAATCGCCGTGCCAGCAGCACCCGTCGCCTGTGTGGTCGACTGCTGCGACGCGTTAGCCGTCCCTTGTCCGCCCGTCGCTTGTCCGGTGGAGCCGTTAGATGCCTGGCCGGTACCTGCGCCGCCGGTTGCCTGGCTTGTCGATTGTGTCGAGCCCTGCGCGGTGCCCGCGGCCCCTGTGCCCTGGGTCGTCGACTGCTGCGAGCCGTTGCCGGTGCCCGCACCGCCCGTCGCCTGCCCGGTGGAGTCATTCGACCCCTGGCCGGTGCCGCCGGCGCCGGTCGCCTGCGTGGTCGATTGGGTCGAGCCGTTGCCGGTGCCCGCCCCGCCCGTTGCCTGGCCGGTGGAACCACCGGAGCCCTGGCCGGTGCCTGCGCCGCCGGTTCCCTGCGCGGTCGACTGCGTTGATCCTTGCGCCGTGCCCCCAGCCCCTGTGGCCTGGGTCGTCGACTGCTGCGAGCCATTGCCGGTACCGGCACCGCCGGTAGCCTGTCCGCTCGATCCGGTCGATGCCTGTCCCGTGCCGGCACCACCGGTGCCCTGGCTGGTGGATTGCTGGGAATTACCGGCTGTGCCGGCCGCTCCGGTCGCCTGAGCAGTTGAGCCAGTTGACGCCTGTCCGGTGCCCGCCCCGCCGGTTGCCTGCGAGGTGGACTGGGTTGACCCCTGGGCGGTTCCTCCTGCTCCTGTTGCCTGCGAGGTCGATTGGGTCGAGCCGTTGCCGGTGCCCGCCCCGCCCGTCGCCTGACCGGTTGATGCGTTCGACCCCTGCGCGGTGCCGCCACCGCCTGTCGCCTGGTTGGTAGATTGACCGCCCGAACCCTGGCCGGTCCCAGCCCCACCCGTCCCCTGGGCCGTGGACTGTGCCGAACCTTGCGCGGTCCCGCCTGTAGCCGTCGCCTGGGTCGTCGATTGCTGCGACCCGTTGGCCGTTCCGGCCCCGCCGGTCGCTTGCTCGGTCGAGCCCTGCGAACCCTGGCTGGTGCCGTCCCCGCCGGTCGCCTGGTTCGTTGATCCGGAGGAGTTTTGTCCGGTGCCGTCCGCACCGGTCGCCTGATTCGTGGATCCACCACCTGAGTTGCCACCGGTCCCCTCTCCACCGGTCACCTGGTTGGTCGAGTCATTGGAGTTTTGGCCCGTCCCCTCCGCACCGGTGGCCTGGTTGGTCGAACCGTGGGAGTTTTGTCCGGTGCCCTCCCCGCCGGTTGCCTGGCCGGTCGACTGGTTCGAGCCGGTCGCCGTGCCGTCCCCTTCGGACGCCTGCGTGGTGGACTGGTGCGACGCATTGCCGGTGCCGGCCCCGCCGGTCGCCTGGCCCGTGGAGCCGGTGGATGCCTGACCGGTTCCGCCGCCGCCAGTCGCTTGACCAGTGGATCCACTGGACCCCTGACCGGTTCCGTCGCCGCCGGTCGCTTGGGTTGTTGATTGTTGTGAGCCCGCCGCGGTCCCTCCGGCGCCAGTGGCCTGCGTGGTTGACTGCTGCGAGCCGTTGCCCGTCCCGGCCCCGCCGGTCGCCTGCCCGGTCGATCCACTGGAGCCCTGTCCGGTTCCGGCGCCACCTGTAGCTTGCGTCGTTGACTGCTGGGATCCGTTGCCCGTGCCGGCTCCGCCGGTTGCCTGACCGGTTGATCCGTTGGAGCCTGCCCCCGTGCCCGCTCCGCCGGTTGCCTGGTTGGTTGATTGGTTGGAGCCGCTAGCCGTGCCGCCGGCCCCAGTGGCCTGAGTGGTCGACTGCTGCGAGCCGTTTGCCGTACCGGCCCCGCCCGTTGCCTGGCCCGTGGAGGCGTTGGAGGCCTGGCCCGTACCGGCCCCACCCGTCGCCTGCGTCGTCGACTGTTGCGAGCCATTACCCGTGCCGACGCCACCGGTCGCCTGGCCGCTCGACCCACTCGATGCCTGGGCGGTCCCGGCGCCGCCGGTCGCCTGCGTGGTGGACTGTTGCGATCCGCTCGCCGTACCGACCGCACCAGTTGCCTGGGCGGTGGACTGCTGCGAGCCGTTTGCCGTCCCTACCCCACCGGTTGCCTGACCCGAAGAGCCACTGGACCCCTGCCCGGTGCCCGCACCACCAGTTCCCTGCACAGTGGACTGCTGCGATCCGCTCGCGGTACCTGCCGCACCGGTCGCCTGCGTGGTGGATTGCGTCGAGGCTTGGCCGGTTCCCGCCCCACCGGTCGCCTGCGTCGTGGACTGCTGCGATCCGTTGGCGGTGCCCGCCGCACCGGTAGCCTGACCGGTCGATCCGCTGGAGGCCTGCCCGGTGCCGGCTCCGCCGGTCGCCTGCGTGGTGGACTGTTGCGATCCACTCGCGGTACCCGCCGCACCGGTCGCCTGACCGGTCGATCCACTGGAACCCTGGGCCGTACCCGCCCCGCCTGTCGCCTGCGTGGTGGATTGGGTTGAGCCCGGTGCCGTGCCAGCGGCGCCGGTCGCCTGGGTGGTGGATTGCGTCGACGCTTGTCCGGTGCCGGCTCCTCCGGTCGCCTGGGCCGTCGATTGCTGTGATCCACCCGCTGTCCCGCCAGCCCCTGTCGCCTGGGCCGTCGATTGGGTCGAGGCCTGGCCGGTTCCGGCGCCACCTGTCGCCTGCGTCGTTGATTGCTGTGATCCCTGGGCGGTGCCCGCCGCGCCCGTGGCCTGACCCGTGGATCCGGCCGAGGCCTGCCCGGTCCCGGCGCCACCAGTCGCCTGGGTGGTGGACTGTTGCGATCCACTCGCGGTACCGGCCGCACCAGTCGCCTGGGCGGTCGATTGCGTCGAGCCCTGAGCGGTACCCGCGCCGCCCGTTGCCTGCGCCGTGGATTGGGTGGAGCCTGGCCCTGTGCCGGCCGCACCGGTCGCCTGGGTCGTGGATTGCGTGGACGCCTGTCCGGTTCCAGCCCCGCCGGTTGCTTGCGTAGTCGATTGGGTCGACCCTTGCGCGGTGCCGCCCGCGCCGGTCGCCTGGGTGGTCGATTGCGTCGAGGCCTGCCCGGTCCCAGCGCCACCCGTCGCCTGGGTCGTCGACTGGGTCGAGCCCTGGCCGGTGCCCCCCGCCCCGGTTGCCTGCGTGGTGGATTGTGTCGATGCCTGGCCGGTACCCGCCCCACCGGTGGCCTGCGTGGTCGATTGCTGCGAACCGTTCCCGGTCCCTGCCGCTCCGGTTGCCTGGGCGGTGGATCCACTCGAGGCCTGACCGGTGCCGACGCCACCGGTTGCCTGCGTGGTCGATTGACCAACCGATCCCTGACCGGTGCCCTGCGCACCGGTGGCCTGGCCGGTCGACTGGCCCGAACCCTGGCCGGTTCCCGCGGCACCCGTTTGCGTTCCGGTGGACTGGGTCGATCCCTGGGCCGTTCCGGCGCCTCCGGTTGCCACCGTCGATTGGGTCGAAACCTGGCCCGTACCAGCGCCACCCGTGGCCACCGTCGATTGGGTGGACAGCTGGCCGGTGCCGACGCCTCCCGTCGCTCCGGTGGATTGCGTCGATGCCGGCGCGGTTCCCGCGCCTCCGGTTGCTCCGGTCGACTGGGTGGATCCCGTCGCCGTCCCTGCGCCCGCGGTGGGCGCGGTTGACTGATTCGAACCTGAGGCTGTTCCAGCGCCGGCCGTCGGCTGCGTTGACTGGTTTGACGCCCCAGCGGTGCCTGCACCACCGGTCGGTGCCGTCGACTGGTTGGAATTTGTTGCGGTGCCCTGCCCAGCGGTCGGCTGGGTCGACTGGTTCGAGGCGGGTGCGGTGCCAACGCCGGCCGTCGGCTGGGTCGATTGGGTCGACCCGGAGGCCGTTCCGGCAGCTCCCGTCGCGATGGTTGACTGTTGCGAGTTCGCGGCCGTGCCCTGGCCGGCCGTGGCTGCGGTCGATTGGGTCGACGCCGGTGCGGTGCCCGCCCCTGCGGTCGCCGCTGTCGAATCTGTTGAGTTCGGTGCCGTGCCGGCGCCACCGGTGGCTGCCGTCGATTGCGTGGAGGCGGGCGCCGTCCCAACCCCGCCGGTGGCGGCCGTTGACGCCGCTGAGTTGGCCGCCGTTCCCGCGCCGGCCGTTGGCGCCGTTGACTGGTTCGAGTCGGCAGCCGTGCCGGCCCCGGCGGTGGCGGGCGGCGTTGATTGAGCTGATGCGGCGCCAGTCCCGTCCGCCCCGGTGCCAACCGTTGACTGGGTTGAGCCCGGAGCCGTGCCGGCCGCTCCGGTGGAACCGCCCGCGGTCGCCGTCGACCCGATGCCCGTCGCGCCCGCAGGCGTCTGGCCCGAGATGTCGCCTTCGCCTTCGGTGGTGGAGTCAGCGTTGTGGCCGGGCGAGAAGGCGATGACCTCGTTCGCCGCCGCCTTCTTGCTCAGCGCCGCGTTATTGATGTTGGGGATCGTTCGGGGAACCGGGGGAGCCGGATGCTGGGGCGCCTGAAGCTTGAGAACCACGACCAGGGGAGAACTGGCCTGGTGAAATGTCGGATTCCATACGACGTTGCCGGAGCTGGCTGATCGGCCGAGGACGAGGAGGCCCGCAAACACCAGCCCGGAGACCTTCAAGGGCCAGGTCGACTTAGATATCAGGTGGTCGCTGTCGTCATCGTCCTGTTGATGGTCAAAATGGCGCAAAAGAGTAGTGTCGGTGCTCACTGTTTCCCTCCGGCTCCCGTTTAACTCCCTGTGGTTGAACGACTATTAGTGCAAGCGGCGTCACAGACGGCCGCCTATATATGCTCTAAACAGTAGTCCGCTTCGTATTGGTATGTCAATAGCGGGGGTGTGAAAGGTGATAGTTCCGCCGAGTCTTTTCACTCAGGGGAGTGGCGCCGACGCCCCCGTCCACTATGATGTCGGCCATCCGCACGTCGTTCCGCCTTATCCCCCCGACCCTGCTCGCCTGCGTGCTTGCGGCCTGCGGCAACAGCGGCCCCATTAGCCTCCCGCTCACCGACCGCGGCAACATCCAGCTCCCAGCCGACACCACGAAGCCGCTCTTCGATCTCCTAACGTTTGACGGCCGCCGCAACCTCCTCTACGTCGCCCACACCAGCAACAACGCGATCGACATCGTCGACACCAACGGGCGGAAAGTTCTCGCGACCATTGCCGGGATATCCGGCGTCAAGCAGGTGGCGCTGACGGCGGATCCTGATGTCGTCTTCGCCTCGGCGAGTGCTAGTGGCGAGGTCATGCTCATCGATACCAGGGCGATGAAAGTTCTCGCGAAGATTTCCGTGAATGGATCGCCTGATGCCATCGATTACGATCCCGCACACGACACCGCAGTGGTCGCGTCGGTCGGAGCCAAGGAACTGTCGCTCATCGACCGGACGACGCACAAAGTCACCTCAACCATCAAGCTGCCCGGGGCCCCTGAGTTGCTGACGGTCGATCCCAAAGGTGGACGAGCCTTCGTGTCCATCAACGATAAAGATGAGGTCGCGGTCGTCGACCTCGTCACCAGCCAGGTGACCGAACTTCGCGGCTGCGACATCAAGGCCCCGACTGGCATCGCGTATGACAGTGACCAGGGGCGGCTGTTCGTGGCCGACCGCGGCCTCGTCAGCGTGATCGACGTGGTGATCGACAAGTGCCTGGGCTCCGTGGACATCGGCAACGGCGTCGATCAGATCACGCTGAACACGCACCTGCATCATCTCTATACGGCCAATGGCGGAAGCCGCAACCTGTCCGTGATCGATACGATCTCGCTTCAGCCGCGCGGCGAGGTCGGGACTGGTCCGAGCGGCGACGGCGTCGCGGCAGATCCCGCAACCGATCTGGTCTACGTGATCGTCGGACGAGCTGGAATCATCGCCGTCTATCACGACCCCTAGGTCTTACCTGCGTTCGGGTGCGTCAACCATGCCCCAGGCGTCCATGAGGAGCGCCTGGAGCGTGGGATAGGCGATGTGACCAAAGCCACGGTCGCCCCACTGCGTGCCCCAGCTGTTGGCGAACTTGAACATCCGATTGCGCCGGTCGAAGCCGACGATGCAGATGGCGTGGCCGCCGAGGTACTCGCAACCGGGTTCGGGCATGGGGATGATGCCGCCAGCCGCATCCATGAAGCGCTCGTGCACCATGACGCCGGCGACGAAGCAGTTCGTCATCAGGTAGGCCTCCATCTCGACGACGCTGTTGAGCCGCGCGTAGCTTTTGGCGCGATAGGGCGCCGCTGCTTGACGCTGCTCGGCCGTGGGTGGCACGTTGATGCGCTGCACGTTGTAGGGCATGCAGTCGAGACTGCAGACGCCCTGGTCCTGGATGATCTTCATCGCCTCGCGAATCGTCATCCCTTCATCGGCGGGCTGCTTGCGCCGCTGGCTATAGATGTAGAGCGGCGAGAACTGATGATGGGCATCATCCAGCGTCCAGTGATGCTCGACACCCTTCTGGAAGGTTTTGTCGTAGTAGGCGGTCGCGCAGGCGACACAGGTCCCGGCCGGGCCCTGGTCGAAGACCGGTGGCAGCGAGGCTGAGTGGTCCACTTGCTCGGCGAGCGGGGCCGCCTTGAGGAAGGGCGCGATGCTGTAGTCGCGGTGATCGTAGGGGTCCTTGATGCAGCCGAGCGCGTATCGAGGCATCGAGAGTGTGACGGAGCAGGCCGCGATTTCCCGCTGAGTACGATGGTCGAATGGCCCAGGTGAATTCGCCCGTGCGTGTGCGTTACGCCCCGAGCCCGACCGGGGCCCTGCACCTGGGCGGGGCGCGGACCGCGCTCTTCAACTACCTGTTTGCCCGCCGCCAGGGCGGACAGTTCCTGCTGCGCATCGAGGACACCGACCGGGTCCGCTTCAAGCCCGGCAGCCAGGAGCAGATCGAAGAAGGCCTGCGCTGGCTGGGCATGAACTGGGACGAAACCCCGCTGGTGCAATCCGAGCGCAAGCCGGTCTACGAGAGGGCGGCCGCGACCCTGATCGCCAGCGGCGCCGCCTACCGCTGCTTCTGCACGCCGGAACGCCTCGAACAGATGCGAGCCGAGCAGCGTGCCCGGCACGAGCCCGAACGGTACGACCGTCGCTGCCGCGCCATTGCGTTGGATGAGTCAGAGCGCCGCGCGGCCGCCGGCGAGCGCTTCGTGGTACGCCAGGCGATGCCGCTCGAAGGCACGACGACACTGCAAGACCTGGTCATGGGCACGGTGACCTTTCGCAACGACACGCTCGACGACCACGTCCTTCTGAAGTCCGACGGCTTCCCCACCTATCACCTGGCCTTCGCCGTCGACGACCACGAGATGCGGATCAGCCACATCATCCGGGGCGACGGCTGGCTTCCCTCGGCGCCCAAGCATCTGCTGCTATTCCAGGCGTTCAACTGGCTGCCGCCGGCCTTTGCGCATCTCCCCCTGGTGCTCGGTCCGGACAAAAAGCCGCTGGCCAAGCGACATGGCGCCAAGGACGTACTCGAGTATCGCGAGGCCGGCTATCTTCCCGAGGCGGTCGACAATTTCATCGCCTTCCTCGGCTGGTCACCGGGGACCGAAGAAGACATCCTCACCATGGAGCAGCTGATCGAGAAATTCTCCATCGAGAAGATTCAGGCCAGTCCCGCCATGGCCAACCTGGAGCGGCTGGACTGGTTGAACGGCCAGTTCATCCGCCGGCTGACGGCCGATGACCTCGCGGCGCGGCTGGCGGCCCGCATGCCGCAGGTGCCGGTGGATTCGCTCAAACCGCTGATGCCCCTGGTGAAGGAGCGGCTGCGCACCTTGAATGAGGCTCCCGATATGCTGCGCTTCTTCTTCGAGGAACCGGACGGCTCCCGGCCCGAGCAACTCGTCCCCAAGGGGCGCGACGTCGCCGCCACCACCCAGGCGCTCGCTGAAGCCGCGACCACGCTGCGGGCCCTGACCAGCTGGACGCCGGAGTCGATCGAGACAACCCTGCGTGGACTGGCCGAGCGACGCGGCTGGTCGTCGAAGGATCTCTTCATGGCGATGCGGGTCGCCATCACCGGCCGCACCGTGACGCCGCCGCTGATCGAATCGATCAGCCGGTTGGGCAAGGACACCGTCGTTGCCCGGCTGGAGCGCGCCGGCCAGACGCTTCGCGAACCGGGGCCACGCTAAGGCCGGATCGGCGGCAGGGGCCAGTAGCGCCAGCCAACGCGCGCCAGAATGTGGCGGCGTATCACCGGCCCAAACTGTCGCGAGTCGGTGCTGGAGACGGGGTTGTCTCCTGCCAGGAAAAAGGCGCCTTGCGGGTCAATCGCCTGGATCCGCTTGACGATTTCCAGATCGGGCCGATCGGGCCGTCGGGCCACGACCACGTCGCCGATCCGCAAGCACGTCGCGTCATCGATGGGCCGCGCAACGATCAGCGAACCCGAAGGTAATCGCGGTGCCATGCTGTCGCCATTGACGCGCAGCGGGTAGACTGATTTCAGGAACAGTGGTTCATCCTAGTAGGAGGAAGTGACACCATGAATTTGATGGAATGGATTCGCCCCAGCCGGACCGTGGAAGCCCACTGCGACCTGCCGTGCGGAATCTACGACCCCGAGCAGGCGCGCATCGAGGCGGAGTCCGTGTACAACATCATCAAGAAATACAACGACTCGAAAGACGAGGTCTACCGGCAGCGGGCGATCATCATCAAAGAGGAGCGCGCGGAGCTGGCCAAGCATCATCTCGACGTCCTCTGGAGTGATTGGTACAAGCCCGAGAAGCATGACGCCAAGTTCCCGCAGCTCAAGGACACCCTGAAGCAGGCCGTCTCGCAGGGCTCAAAGGTCAAGGCATCGGTAGACCTGAGCGAGGCCCAGAAGTTCCTCGACCTGATCGACCAGGTCGACCAGATCTGGGAAAAGGCCGGCGGCCCGCAAGAGACTCGCGTGGCCCGGTCAGCGGCGACCCCGACTCGCGCCTAGCGCCCTCGCGGCGTCGCCGAGCCGTCAGGACGACCACGCAAGCCGTGAATCGGCATCGAGAAAGCTGCCGTGTGTCACGGCTTGCGCGACCCCGGCCGCGTGGATCGCACTGTCGATTGTGAGCGGGAGGATGAACAGGTCGAAGCTTCCTTTGGTCAGCATCAGGAAAGCAATCGATCTCCCGTCGGGCGACCAGACGGGCTGGGAGATGACACCCGACTGGATCAGCACCGCACTTTCGCTCGGGTAGGGTCGCTGCTCGCGCGTGTAGGTGGGCGCGAGTGGCATCACCAAGAGGTCGTCGCTGCCCGAGCCGGCACGGACATAGGCGAGGTAGCGACCGTCGGGCGAGAGGGCGGGTTCGAAATTCCGGCCAAGGTTCGGGGAGAGGTAGACCGTCGCCCCCGTCCTTAACGACATCCAGGTCAGCCGCGCGACCGGGTCCGGCGGCGCGCCACCATAAAGATAAGTGGTGTAGAGGAGCTGATCGCTGACCCCCGGACGGTAGCTGGGGTCGCTGTCGCCGCCGGTGTAGGCGAAGGGCTGCACCAATCGGCGCGATTGGCCGGTCGCCAGGTCGTACGACCATACGCCGAGGTCATTCGGCTGTAGGTTCTGCGGACTCGAGGGCTGCTTGCCGCGGTCAGTCAGATAGACGATCCGCTGGCCCGAACCGTCGAAGCCGGGGGCGAACGCCCAGAGCGGGCCCTCGGCCGCCGACGCCGACGTCAGGGTCTGACGGTTCTGGCCGTTCGGATCGCTCACCACGATCGTCGCGCTCTGGTCCTGGAGTTGCGCAACCGCGATCCGATCGCCGCTGGGTGTCACCGCCGGGTCCTTCACGCGCGACGCGAACCGCAGCCGGGTCAGCTGCGTTCCCGAGAAGCGGTAGAGTGCGCGGCTTTTCGTGGCGTAAAGGCGACCTGGAACGGGAAGCTGCTTGCCCGGCAGCACGACTCGTCCTGGATCGTGCGCGACCGGGCTGCTCGACGTACAGCCGGCCAGGGCCAGCATCGCCGACAGGAGAACCACTACCGCACGTCGATTCATGGCAGCAGGTCCCCGCCAAAGAGCTGGCGCAGGTACGTATGGACCGCCGCCCAGTCCGCCACGAGGATTTGCTGTCCATCCGCGGAGGTCGCGTCACGCACGTAGGGCGAGATGTACGCCTGGCGCACGTCAGCCGGATGGAGATTGCGCATGAAGAGCGCGAGCTGGGTGAGGCGCACCAGGTCGAGGTCGGTTTTGACGTGGCCTTTGAGGTCTTGCGCGAAGGTAGGCAGCGCGGTGACGAGATCCATGCCGGCGGCACGTTGCTGAATGGCGAGCAGCAGTTGCTGCTGCCGAACCGACCGGCCGAAGTCACTCAACAGGTCGCCGTGTCGGGAACGGACGTACTGGAGCGCGTGCCGGCCGTCGAGGTGCTGCGGGCCAGCGGCGAGATACACCCGCTCCGTGCCGTAGCCGCTGTCGCTGAAATCGTTCGGATAGTTGTCGTCGAGCACAGGATGGAGCACGTCGAGGTCGATCCCGCCCAGGCGATCGACGACGCGCACCAAACCGTTGAGGCCGACCCAGGCGTAGTAATGGATCGGAATCTTGAAGGCCTTCTCCACGGTGGCGCGGGCCAGCGCGGCGCCGCCCTCCGCGTAGGCCAGGTCGATCTTGGCGCCCGGGTGTCCGGGGATCTCCACCCAGAGGTCGCGTGGCAGCGAGAGCATGGTGACCTGGTGGGTCGAAGGGTCGATCGAGACCACGATCATGGTCTGGGCGAGCAGCGCATCCTGGGGGAACTTCTGGTCGTTGTCGCTGCCGAGCAGGAGGATATTGATTCGCTGCTTCGAGTCGAGCGGTGGCGGGGTCGCCACCGGGGCGCCGGCGACCCGCCCGAGCGCTGGGTCATGCGGCTCGAGCAGCGCCAGCACCGGGGAAAGGTAGATGAGCAGGCCGCTGATCATCATCAGCGCGAGCGCGATTGCGCCCAGCGCGATCCAACGCACCCGGCGAGAGCCGGGCACATCGGGCACGCCGGTGGCCGGCGAGTGACTCATGCTTCCCGCGCAGGCGCGGCGCCTGCCCTCCCAACCTATTAGGCGTGGCCGACGCCGACGCCGTCAAGTCGCCCGTTTGAAAGGCGGCCCGTAATCCTGAGAACTGGATGAGAAAGCGTTACGCAATCGTCGCCGCTAACCGCGAACAGAGAGGCGAATACTAGACGTTACGAGAATTAGAGAGATGCACCAGCCAGGAAATGTCCTCTCGCTGCGCTTTGGCTCTCCGGCGGTCCCGCACGAATATCGCACCCCTGCTCAGCTGACCTTCTGCTACCAGTGTCACTGCGCCGTCGACCTGGGCGCCACCACGACGGCGCTGCGGTCGGGACATTGGGCGCGGATCGGCACCTGCGCGCACTGCGGGACCACGATCACCCGGATCCTCAAGGCAAGTTAACATCGATCGGTGACCTCCCGGCCGTCCCGGCCTGCCGCGCGCCGCGCCCGCCGGGCCGCCCCCAACCCGGACGCCGTCGAGGTCCACGCCGCGAATCAGCAGGGCCGCCCGGACAAGGAGTCGTATGCCATGATCCTGGCCTTTGCGGCGGCGCTGCGCTCGACCTGCCTCAGCCGCAAAGTCGGCTGCGTCATCGTGCGCGATGGCCAGGTGATCGCGACCGGCTACAACGGCACGCCGAAGGGCACCTGGCACCCGGAAGAGTTTCCCAAGCCCTGTCCCTGCGTCGGAGGGGTCAGTGGCGCCGACCTCTCGCTCAAGTACTGCGCCCACGGCGAGGCTAACGCCCTGGCGCAGAGCGCCTACCGCGGCTCCTCAACCGCCGGCGCCGACATCTTCTGCACCAACTTTCCCTGCATCGAGTGCGTCAAACTCCTGATCAGCGCCGGCATCCGATCGATCTTTTACGTGCACGGCTATCCGGACCTGAGCGGCTTGCGCGACCGGTACCTGAGCCAGGCCGGCATTCCGACCCACCCTATCGCGTGGTCGCGGATTCAGCCACATCTGTCGGCGCTGGCGAAGGGGTAGCCGAGGCCTCGACCGCGGCCGGTTCCACCAGGAAGGAAACGCTCAAGGCCGGGTGGGGCCGTGCGGGAAGCGCGGCGGCAGACGGCAGCAGAGTCGCACAGGCGGCGGCGGCGAGCAACCAGCGACGCCAGGAACCGCCCATGGTGACGCAACGGCGGTGGCAGTCGGCACCAACCCGGCGTCGCCGGGCTGCTCCACTGGCGCCATGCGGGCGTTACAGCCGGGGGCTCGCCGGCAACGCGTGGGGCTGGCGGGGTGCGCCCGCCCGACGCACCGACTGCGCGTAGCGCACGGAATCGAGCGCGGCCTTTCGCGGCGCCACCTTCTGCGCCAGCCCGACCCAGAACGCGGCAGGGCCGGCATATCGATCGCGAGCCACATCGTCCGCGGGGTAGGCATAGACCCGGCTGGCGTCGCGGAGGAGAACGCCACCATCGGCCTGGGCAAGGTAGACCAGGCGCGGACCCATCTCGGCGATCAAGCGGACCGCCTCGCGACCATCGACCGGACCGAACAACGCGTGGGCGTCGGCCGCTGTAAGGGCCGCGCTGTCGGCCGCGCTCAACGCCGGTTCCAGAACCCGGCGCGTCATCCGGGCATTGGTCCACCACAGGAGGTCGGCCTCGAGCAGCAACGCGGATTGCCCGCTGCGGGCTCGGGCCGTAGTCAGCGCTCCTAGCGCCGCCGATCGAGCGGGCTCGACCGAGAGGCTGTACCCCGAGACCACCGTCAGCGCGGCGGTCACCGCGGTCGGCGGCAGCTCATCGAGTCGTAGCGCCAGATCGGCACCGCGGTCAACGCGGCGACCCGGTGCCTGCCCGTCGGGCTGGTGCCACACCGTGGTTCGCATGCCAGGCACGGTCCGCAGCCACTGCAGCTCGACCTTGAGCCGTTCGAGGGCGACACGCGCCTGGCGGCCGGCTTCGTCCTCTCCCAGCTTGGCAACCAGCGCGGTGCGAACCCCCAGCGCCGCGGCGTGGGCCGCGAGCCGTGCTGCTCCTCCACCCAGGATCGCAAGGCCATCGGCGGTGCGTTCCTCCGCCACATCACCGACGGCGAGCCAGTCCAGGGCTCCGCTCATCGGGGTCATGATAGTCAGTCGTCGACGGGGAGCTTCTTGTCGGGCGGATGTGACTTCGGCGTCGGAACCACGCTCGGCAGCGGATGGCTCGAGGCCTTGATGGTCGGCGCCATCCTCCGACAGGTCTTGGACCTCGACGGCGGGAATCGTGAGCGAGAGCTCGAGCTGTCGGGTGCTGACCGGGCCAAGCACCAGCGACGTCAGCTGGTAGAGGGCGAGGCCGGCTGCGACCACGAGGATGCCCCCGGCGGACACGATGACGGTCGCTAGAGTGGAGTGATGGCGAATCGCCTGGCGCACGAGACCAGTCCGTATCTGCTGGAGCATGCGGAGAACCCGGTCGACTGGTACCCCTGGAACCCGGAGGCGCTCGCACGGGCGCGTCAGGAGAATAAACCGATCCTGCTCAGCATCGGCTACAGCGCCTGTCACTGGTGTCATGTGATGGCCCGCGAGTCCTTTGAAGATCCGGAGACGGCGGCGGTGATGAACCGGGACTTCGTCGCCATCAAGGTCGACCGTGAAGAGCGGCCCGACCTGGACCAGGTGTACATGCGCGCGACCCAGGCGATGACGGGGTCCGGCGGATGGCCGATGACCGTCTTCCTGCTACCGGATGGAACGCCCTTTTTTGCCGGGACCTATTTCCCCTCGAGCGAACGATTCGGTATGCCCTCGTTTCGTCGCGTCCTGGCGGCGGTCGCCGATGCTTTTGCCAAGCGGCCGCAGGAAATCGAGCAGACGGCCAACCAGGTCCGGGAATTCTTGAAGCGACCTCCGCTGCCGCTCGCGGCAGGGACGCTCGAACCGACCCTGCTGGACGAGGCGTACACGCGACTGGTGCGCGAGTACGACGGCGCCAACGGCGGATTCGGCAGCGCTCCCAAGTTTCCCCAGCCGATGCTGCTCGAGTTTCTGCTGCGCACCCACGTCCGCACCGGCCAACCAGCCGCGCTCGAGATGGCGACCGACACGCTGCGCGCCATGGCCGCCGGTGGGATGTACGACCAGCTCGGCGGCGGCTTTCACCGCTACAGCGTCGACGAGCGCTGGCTTGTCCCTCACTTCGAAAAGATGCTCTACGACAACGCGCTCCTCGCCCGCGCCTATCTCGATGCCTGGCAGCTGACCAAGGAACCGGCCTTTGCTCGGGTCGCTGAAGAAACGCTTGCCTTCGTCCAACGCGAGATGACGGCGCCGGATGGTGGCTTCTACTCCAGCCTCGACGCCGACAGCGAAGGCGAAGAGGGCCGCTTCTACGTGTGGACGCCGCAAGAGCTCGACGCTGAGCTTGGTCCCGAGCGGGGAGCCGCGTTGGCGCGAGCCTTTGACGTGACGGCCCAGGGTAATTTCGAAGGCCGCAGCATTCTTCATCCGGTCGCGCCAGGCGCGATCGACCTGCTCGGTGTGGCCCGGGATCGGCTACTGGCGATGCGCGGGCAGCGCGCACGACCACATCGCGACGAGAAAGTCATCGCGGGCTGGAACGGGCTGATGCTTCGGGCTTTTGCCGAGGCGGGACGCGTGCTGCGCCGGCCCGACCTGGTCGCGGTCGCCGAACGCAATGCGCGGTTCCTGCTATCGCAGATGTGCCACAGCCATCGAATGCGGCGCAGCTACAAAGATGGCCGCGCTCCCCTCGCCGGCTACCTCGAGGACCAGGCGGCCGTCGCCGATGGGTTGCTCAGCCTCTACGAAGCCACCTTCGATCCGGTCTGGCTCGACGACGTCCACGGACTGTTGCGCGAAATGCTGAGCGCCTTCTGGGACGAAGACGAGGCGGCCTTCTTCGATACCGCGGACGACCAGGAGCGGCTCGTGGTGCGACCGCAAGATGCCACCGACAACGCGATACCCTCGGGGACGTCGATGGCCGTCGACGTGCTGTTGCGCGCCGGCACACTGTTGGGCGAGCCATCGTGGATCGATCGAGCGCGTGTCGCCCTCGAACGGCTGGCCCCCACCGCAGCAAAGGCGCCGCAGGCGTTCGGGCGCCTCCTCGCTGCCCTTGATTTCTATCTCGCCCGTCCGGTGGAGCTGGCCGTGATCGGCAGTCCGGCCGAGTCGCAGGCGAAGAGCTTTCTCGAGGTGGTCAGAGCGCGCTACCTTCCCAACCGGCTGATCGCCGTCGCCGCGGCCGGCGGCCGGCAACGACCGATGCCGCTGCTCAGCGACCGTCGCGCGATTGATGGAAACGTGACCGCGTATCTCTGCGAGGGCTTCGTGTGCCAGGCGCCCACGACCGACCCGCTCGAGCTCGCGCGCCAGCTGGACGCCTTCAGCGCGAGGCCGGTTGCGTCCTGAGCCAGTTCTCGTAGTCCGCCGCCGTATTGATGTTGCGAAAGGACCGCAGCTCGGGATCCACCGCGCGCAGTTCCTCTGACCCGACGTAGCGCACGAGACTGCGGTCGAGCAGGTTCTTGATGCTGCGCTGGCCGGCCTCGAGCAGGGCTGCGATCCGAGGAGCCAGTTCACGGACGTAAAGCGCGCAGACCCCCTCGGGCTCCTGCTCCGGACGGGGTACGACCGCCTCGTAATCGCCAGCGAGCGCGAGGAGGAATCCGCCCATCGCCGGCTCGACATCGGGCAGATCGCAGCCGACCACCCAGACAAGGCGCTCTTTCGCGGCGGCAAAACCGGCCAGCATGCCCGCGAGCGGGCCAAGGCCCGGCTGATGGTCGGCGACGGCACGGACACCCGCAAACGGTGGGCGATCCGACCCGCCGGCAATTATGGTCTCGTCGACCACCGGTGCAAGCCGGCGAGCGAGGTGCTCGATCAGCGTCCTATCGCCCGCCGGCAAGGTCGCCTTGTCGCGGCCCATGCGTCGACTCAGCCCGCCCGCCAGGATCACCAGGCTACAGCCACTTCGCATGGCATGAGCCTAACGGCCCGGCTACTGCCCGATCGCTCCGCTGATGTTGCAGAAGACGTTGCCGACCTGGTTACCCAGGACGATCAGCAGCACGACCACGACCACGGCGATCAAGACCAGGATCAGGGCGTACTCGACCATTCCCTGGCCACGCTGGCTACGCATCCGACGACAAATCTGTCGAAAAAGTCCACCTGAATGCATGCCTGCATTGTCCGTGACCGACCTTTCACAATCCGTTACGCGACCGTTTCAGGTCAACATGCAAAAGACCGGCGCAACGCGCCGGTCTTTCGTTTCCTGGCTGCCCCGGTATTAGGACGGAGAGACTGAGGCCGAGGCCGAGGGCGCCAGCGACGGTGCGGTTGACGGCGGATTGATGATCGTCGTGTTGCCCGCGCCTCCGACGCCGAACCAGTGGGCGACCGCGAAGCCGTAGAAGAGGATCGCCAGGATCACGATCAGGGCGATCAAGAAGATCGCTACCACCGCCGCGCTCGAGCCGCCATCGCCATCGTCATGTTCATGAACGACTGCCATAAATACCTCCCTGGGACGTCTTAGGTGATACCGTCGTTATCATATCAATTGGCTGTCGCTCCGTCAATATTGGACCACATTCGCGGGCGCCTACCCGCCGACAGGCTGGCTATCAGCAGATCCCTGCATCCGTCACTCAGAGAAACCGGGGCCGGTGTGTATATGTGGAAACCGCGTGTATAAGCGCCGGCGGCCTGCTCAGGTCTTGCGGACGACGTCGCGAACGGTTGCCTGTGCAATCGGGCGGACGACCATCTCGTCGATGTTCACATGGGGTGGCCGGGTGACGGCCCAAACGATGCAGTCCGCGACATCGGCACCGGTCAGCGGCTCCATGCCCTGGTAGACGGCATCCGCGCGCTGCTGGTCGCCCTTGAACCGGACCAGGCTGAACTCCGTCTCCACCATCCCCGGCTCGACCTCGGTCACCCGGATGGGCTCGCCGAGGAGCTCCAGCCGGAGCGTCCGGGTGATAGCCCGTACGCCATGCTTGCTGGCCGTATACCCCACGCCGCCGGGGTAGACCTCAAAGCCGGCGACCGAGCCCAGGTTGACGATATGCGCGCGAGGGGCGCGCCGGAGCAGCGGGAGCATCGCCTTTGTCATCCGAAGGACGCCGAGCACATTCGTCTCCATCATCTGCACCCAGTCGTCGTCATCGCCGTCCGCCAGCGGCTGTAGCCCGGCGGCCAGCCCGGCGTTGTTGATCAGGATCTCGACCGCCGGATATCTGGCTTCGACAGCCCGAACAAAGTCCTGGATGCTGGTGAGATCGCGGACATCGATGGGAATGGCCGTCGCCCCCAAATCCCTCGCGACCCCTGCCAGCCGCTCCTCGCGACGGGCCCCGAGCACGAGGGTGAAGCCTTCGCGGGCGAGCCCGCGCGCGGTTGCCTCGCCGATTCCCGAACTGGCACCCGTCACCACGGCGACGCGTTCTGCGGGAGCCACGACGTTAATGGTAGGCGGGACCGTCGATCTCACGGTCTGTTCTTTTCTAGTCACAATCAGTATCCTTTTCGGAAGGAGATTCGGAGAGGAGGCGAGTCAGTGGAAGGGCGACCGTATCGCCGTGCGCTCGCCGCGGCATTGCTCGTGACCGGCGCCTGCATCGGGCTGGCCGTCGTCACGACACCGACGAGTGCGTGGGCGGCGAGCGCCACCCAGGCGAGTCCAGCTCGTCCTCATCCGAGCCCAACGCCGACACCAGCCCCGACGCCCAGGCCAACCCCAACGCCTCCGCCAACCCCGCCCCCGACGCCTCCGCCCACGCCGCGACCTACGCCCCCGCCGACGCCTCCTCCAACGCCGCCGCCCACATCAGCGCCGACCCCGGTCCCGCTGCCGCCACCCACCCTCGGCCCCACGGCCCCGCCACCGGCACCGGCTGCTGCCGCACCCGACGCGGGCGCCCTCCCGTTTACCGGCGTGGCGCCGGCTGGATCAGCTCGGGCGCTGGCGATCGCGCCCACCCCGCAAGGCGCTCGGACGGCGGTCGATACCGGGGCCGCCGGCGATTCGCCGAATCCCTTCCTACTCTTCACGCTCGCGATCGTGGCGATCCCCGTCCTGCTGACGATGACGCTCCTCGCCACCGTCCTGACCCGGCGCTGAGGGTTAGCCCTTGACGGCGCCCGCGGTCATGCCGCGCACGAAGTAGCGCTGCATCGCGAGGAACACAACCAGCGGCAAGGCCATCGACACGAAGGCTGCCGCCGTGAGTAACTCGTACGACTGGCCCAGCGAGCCAACCAGGTTGGCCACCGTCACCGTCATCGGCGCGACGGCGGGGTCGCCGCCGAGGTAGACCAGGGCGACCAGCAGGTCGTTCCAGGTCCAGAGGAACTGGAAGATGGCGAGCGACGCGAGCGCCGGCACCGAGAGCGGCAACACCAGGCGGAAGAACATGGTGACCGGCCCTGCCCCGTCGATGGAGGCCGACTCGAAGAGATCATTGGGCAGCGACCCGAAGAAGTTGCGCAGCAGATAGATCGCAAAGGGCAGGCCGTACCCGGTATGCGCCAACCAGATCCCGAGGAAGGAGCCGTTCAGCTGCAGGACCTTGAAGGCGGTGAGGACCGGGATCAGGGTGACCTGCAGCGGAACCGCCAGCAGGCCGACCAGCAACAGGAAGAGCGCATTCCGGAATGGGAATCGCATCCAGGCGAAGGCGTAGGCGGCGAAGGCCGCGATCGCAATCGGGATGACCGTGGCGGGGATCGCGATCGTCAGGCTGTTGAGGAAGCTGGCGAAGAGGTTGTTGCTCTGCAGCACGTCACTGTAGTTCTGCAGGGTGAATTGGAACGGCGGCGAAAATGCTGTCCACCATCCGGTGCGATTGACCAGGAAGCCCGGACGAAAGGAGCTGACGAGCAGGCCGAGCGTCGGCACGATCCAGATCACCGTCAGCAGGATCAGGGCGATGTGCAGCGGTAGCGAGCCGAGGGTGAAGTGGCGACCCTCCTTGGAGGCGGCGGCCACCGGCGCCTCGACGATCGGCGGAGCCGCGACCGGGACCACACTCATCGGATTGCCTCCTGGAACTGGAAACGGCGCAAATTGAAAATCAGGACCGGGATGACCGCCAGCAGCAGCAACATGGCAATGGCTGCCGAGTTCGCGTAGTTCTGACTGGTGAACATCTCCCCGTACATGCGCCGGGCCATGACGTCCGTGTTGTACAGCCCGTTGGTCATGACGTAGATGATGTCAAAGGCCTTGAGCGCAAAGATGACCAGCGTCGTTCCGATGACGGTGAGGGTTGGGGTCAGCAGAGGGACGGTGATACGCGCGAACACCTGGAGCTCGGTGGCGCCATCCACGCGGGCGGCCTCCGTGAGCTCCGGCGGGATGCCCTTGAGCGCGGCAGAGGTGATGACCATGGCGAAGCCGGTCCAGACCCACACGGCCGCGAAGATGAGGGCAAAGTTGTTCACCCGCTCGTCGATGACCCACGCGATGGGTTGCTGGTGGAGGAGATTCACCCAGACCGCGTTCAGGGTCCCGGTCTGATGGACGCCCGGAAGGTTGGGCTGATACTGGTACATGAAGCTCCAGATCAGGCCGGCCGCGACGAAGGAGATCGCCATTGGCATGAAGATCAGCGACTTGACCGGTCCCTCGTAGGGGACCCGATCCGCCATCACGGCAAGGATCAGCCCGAAGACCAGCACCAATCCGGTGTAGAACACCAGCCAGAGCACGTTATTGCGAATCGCGATCAGCACGGAATGGTCGCCGAGGACCTTGCCGAAGTTCGCAAGACCGACGAAACTCTTACCGTCGTTGGTGAACAGGCTGATCCAGGCCGTGGCAAGGCCCGGGTAGATCAGGAAGCCCGTCACCAGGAGAAGCGCCGGCCCAACCCACAGCCACGGCCGAACTCGCCCATGCTGGGCCGGCGGCAGCCGGCGGATCAGCCAGTCGGTAACGACGATGTAGAGGACGAGGACCACCGGAACGCCCACGACGGCGCCCACCAAGAACGTGATGCGTTGTGCGTCCACGGTGGCCTCTCGCTCTCCTTATCTACTCGCTATTGACCGCTTGCCCTCTTCTGCTCCAAGCCGTTGAGGATGGTGTCGAGCGAGCCGGGGTTCTGGATGTAGGCCACGATGCCGTCGAAGAACGCCTGCTGCAGGGCTGCGGTCTGCAGATCGCCGGCGTCGAACTCGGGCGGATTGGCCGCGAGCAGCAACTGGGCAGCCTTCTTGACCTGATCATCGGGGTAGTTGTCGAGCGTGACCAGCTTATTGGGTGAGATCGCGCCGCCGCGCTTGACCCAGATCTTCTGGGCATCCGCCGTGGTCAGGTACTTGATCAAGTCGCGCGCCTCGGCCGAGTCCTTGAACATGCCGAACAGGTCACCGGCGACGACCTGGGGCCCGGTGTACGCGGGATTGATGTCGGGGAAGCCAAAGAAGGTGAAGTCAGTCCCGGGCTTGAGGGTGGGATAGTCGTGCACGAAGAAGTCGGTGATGAAGGACGCCTGGTGATGCAGGTAGCATCCCGGCGGGCTTGCAAACATCGGGTCGAAGGCGGTCGCGAAGTTCGTCGACAGGACGTAATTCTTCCCGCCGTAGGTCAAGTTCGGGTTGTTGACGACCGAGCCGAATGACTGCCAGGCCGTCTTCATCTCGGGCGCGTTCCACGCTTCCTGGCTAGCGCCCCAGGCCTCGTACTTGGTCGGTCCGGCCTGCCGCAGGAAGAAGTCCTTGACCCAGTCAGTCCCCGGCCACCCGGAGGCGGCGCCGCTGGCGACGCCGATGCACCACGGGGTTTTGCCGGTTTTCGAGCGGATGGTGTTGAACGCCGTGACCAGGTCGTCCCAGGTCTTCGGCGGGGTGGTGAAGTCAACCCCGGCCGTGCTGACGTTCTTGGGATCGTAGTAGATCAGGCCCTTGATCGCCGCCTTGATAAAGATGCCGACCAGGTGCCCGTTCGACGTGCCCAGCTTGACCCAGTTCGCCCCGTACTGGCTGTTCATCGCGGTCATGTCGACGGCGTTGTCGAGCGAGAACAGGGAGCCGGCCTTGGCGAACTGCGCCATCTGACCGGGTCCGGGAAGCCCCGCCAGGTCGGGCGGGTTGCCGGCCTTGACGCGGGTGGTGAGGAGCGCATTGATATCGCGGCTCCCCTCGTAGCTGACCTTGTTGCCGGTGCGGTCCTCCCAGGGCTTCACCATCGCCAGGAAGGACGCCTGCTCGCTGCCGCCCCAGGTGCCGATAACGTGGAGGGTTTTACTGCTCGTGCTGCTGGTGCCCGGTCCGCAGGCCGCCAGCAGTGAAACCAGGACCGCGACCGAAAAGATGCGCCCCAACCTGGAGCTGTTCATTGCTTCCTCCCTACCTGTTTGGTCGCCCCTACGGATAAGGCTTGATAGTAGCCCCCCGCTATCTCCCCGTCAAACTCGGGATGGTCGCGTCATCAGCGGCGGCCAACCTTTTCTAATGGTGCCAGCCCCGAGGATTCGGACTCTCGCAAGTCTTAGCCTTCCATGCCGGTCATGCCTCATGACGGCCATGATGGTGAGATCAATCGGGGCGCACCACAGAAGGGGTCGGCTTGTCATTGCCCTCGCCGCCGCCATGGCGGGCGCGGCAATCCTCCTCGTGCTTGGATTTTCTGCACGCGCCGGCTGCGGCCTTCCCACGGATTCCGCGCCATGTACCCATGTCCTTTTCATCGGTAACAGCTACACCTCCGTCAACGACCTTCCAAGCGTGTTCGCGAACCTCGCACGTTCGGGTGGCCATCGAGTCGAGGCAGGCAGGGCAACGGCGGATGGGGCGAGACTCGCCGACCACGTGTCGTCGTCCAGTACCGCCGCGGCGATGACTTCAGCGAAATGGAATGTCGTCGTCCTCCAGGAGCAGAGCCAGATCCCCGCGGTCGAGCAGTTCCGACAAGCGGAGATGTACCCGGCCGCGCGTGCGCTCGTGGCAAGCGTGCGCCAGGCCGGTGCCGAGCCAATGTTCTTTCTGACCTGGGCGCACCGAGATGGCTGGCCCGAAAATGGTCTCGTCGACTACCGCACCATGCAATCGGCGATCGACGATGCCTATCTTGCGATCGCAGGGGAGCAACACGCCGCCATTGCGCCAGTCGGATACGCGTGGCAAGCGGTACTCGCTAACGAAGCAAGTCCGGGCTTATGGCAGGACGACGGCAGCCACCCGACGGCAAAAGGAACCTATCTCGCGGTGTGCGTCTTCTACGCGGCCATCTTCCGAGAGAGCCCGGCGGGGCTGACCTATCGCGGCAACCTGTCAGAGGTCGAGGCCTCGAAACTGCAGGAGGTCGCGGCCGCCACGGTGCTTAGCGACCCGGCGGCGAGCCAATGGCTGGGACGCTAGTGACCGAGGAGGGGATCTGTTGAGACAGGACTATGGCTGGGTCAACTAATAGGGCTGGAACGGCGTCCGCCGGTCGGATACTGTTCCACCGAGCCACCGATGGGGAGCACTGAGTCAACAGAGCCTCGAGCCCTATGACCAGAGCGTGCCCCCATCGGCCGGCGAGGAGATGAGACGACTGGTGGGATGGCGTGCCTAGAGCACTGATCTATTAGTTCGACGCGGGTCTCCTCGGGCTCACCACAAATCTCGAGTGGAGGTGAAGTTGGGTGATCTTTGTTGGAGTCGATTGGGCCGAAGCACACCACGACGTCTGTGTCCTGGACGAGGCCGGGGCGGTGATGGCCAAGCGACGGATCGCGGATGGCCTCGAAGGGGTTCGGCAGCTCCACGCCCTCTTGGCAGACCACGCGGAGGATCCTGGGCAAATCGTGGTCGGCATTGAGACGGACCGCGGCCTCCTCGTTGGAGCGCTGGTGGCGGCAGGGTATCAGCTCTACGCGATCAATCCCCTGGCGGCGAGTCGGTACCGGGAACGCCACGTCACCTCTCGTGCCAAGTCCGATCCTGGGGACGCCAAGGTTCTGGCCGACCTGGTGCGGACGGATCGGCACAATCACCGGCCGGTCGCCGGCGATTCGGATCTCTCCTCGGCACTGCAAGTGTTGGCTCGTTTGCAGCAGAACCTGATCTGGAGTCGGCAACGGTTGGTCAATCAGCTGCGCAGCAGCCTGCGCGAGTTCTATCCGGCCGCTTTGGCGGCCTTTGGGACAGAGTTGGCGCATCCGATCGCCCTGAGCGTGCTGCAGGAGGCACCGACTCCAGCGATTGGCCGCACCCTTTCCCTTTCCAAGTTGGCAGCGATCCTGCGTCGCGCCGGCCGGGAGCGCAACGTGGAGACAACCGCCCTCGAAATTCAGGCACAGCTTCGCGCGCCGCAGCTGGCGACGACGCCTTTAGTCGATGCGGCCTACGGCAAGAGTGTGGCCGCCACCGTCCGCATCCTGCGCGAGCTCAATGCGCAACTCGCCAGCGTCGAAGCGGAGCTTGCCCCGACTTTTGAAAAACACCCGGACGCCGAGATCTACCGCAGTCTTCCCGGACTTGGCGTGGTGCTCGGCGCCCGGGTCTTGTCGGAGTTCGGAGACGACCGAACCCGCTATGCCCATCCTAAAGCGCGCAAGAACTATGCGGGCACCTCGCCGATTACGAAGGCGTCAGGGACCCGACACGTGGTCCTCGCGCGATTGGCCCGGAACCGGCGGCTCGCGGATGCCTGCCACCAGTGGGCCTTCTGCTCACTGACTGGCTCAGCCGGCGCTCGGCGGTACTACCGGACTCTTCGCCTTCGCGGCAAGACGCATCACCAAGCGTTGCGAGCGCTGGCTAATCGATTGGTCGGGATTCTTCATGGCTGCCTTCACCATCGGCAGCCTTACTCCGAACAAGTCGCTTGGCCCAGTTCCGCCACGGCTGCTGCTTGACATTTGCGACCGTGGGATGTCTGGTCAGGTTTAGCAACTGCGCTCAATCATCTTGATGAAGCGTTATGTTGCGCAGGCGAACGGTTACCGCCGGGTCGGACCGTTACGCATAATATGCCGTCGATCGTGGCGCTTATCGTCGAGTTGACGGACGCCAGGCCTCGGAGTGACGCTTGATACGGCTAACCGTGGTAGGAGGCTCCATTCTGTCGGGCATCGCCTTAATCCTGCTAGGCATCGCCATTTTCGCTGGCGGGATGTATTTCTATCGCCGGGCAGCCAACCTCAGAGCCATTATGCCTGGCACCATCAGGTGGGGCAGCGGGCTCCTGCTCGTTCAGGGATTCCTTAAATACCTGGGTGCGCTGCTTGCAATAAGCGGGCATCCTGTCACCCAAGGCCCGCTTGAGGCGACGTTCTTCGAACTGGCCCTGGGGACGACCGACGTCGTTTTCGCGGCGGGGCTATATAACCGAAAGCGATGGGCATGGATGGGAGCATTAGGTGCGCAGGGCATCGGAGCAGCCGTGGCCATCTTCGTAGAGTGGCCGGCATTATCCTCGATCTTGGCCTTAACCGTCTACCCGCTCGTGGTTCTAGTACTCCTAAGCGGGCGCTCAGCTCGCTCGTGGGTGGCTTTGAGCTCGGCTACGCTGAACTCTGAACCAAGCTGATGTAGTGCGGCAATGAGCGAGTCACGCTTGAAGGCGATGGCTGGGGCGCTAGGATTCGAACCTAGGATTACCTGATCCAGAGTCAGGCGCCTTACCAGCTTGGCCACGCCCCAGCGGGGTGCTGGAAAAGCGTCGACAGTCTAACAGGAGTCTCCTCGATCGTCCGCTTAAGGGAGCTTTTAGTTTTATCGCGTAGGCTTTGAATTAGGCACTCTTGCCGATGCAGGCCAGCGACAATGGGTGCAACGCTTCGAACAAGAAGGAAGAGTTTTCGCCCTCCGGATGACCGTGGGGCAAGGGGGCGGATGATCGTGGGCCAAGGGGGAGCGTCGTCGGACACCGGCAGACAGGCGGTCGGGGTCGCAAACGTCGATCCGGTTTTGGAGCATCACCTGACGCCGCGGCAAGCCGAGGTGTTGCGTTTGCTGGCGAGGGGGTGGACCGATGCCCAAATCGCAGATGAGCTCTTTCTAAGCCGGCGCACCGTGCATGCGCACCTCAGGGAAATCTTCCGCAAGTTGGCCGTTTCGCACCGCAGCGCGGCGACCCGCTACGCGATCGACCACGGCCTGGCCTAACGGCCCAGCGCAATTCGAATAGCGTTGAGCATCTCTCGATTCTCTGACTGTTATGCTGAGCACCGTACAGCACAATGCAGCATCGTACCTGGTGTCAGTCGCGGACGAGACGTTTCCTGATCGGCTGACGTCCCGCGAGGTGGGCGTCTTGAAGCTGGTCGCAGCCGGCTTGACCAACCGCGAGATCGCCGAACGGCTCGGTCTCAGCTCCCGAACGGTTGACGCCCATCTGCGCTCGGTCTTCGCCAAGATCGGCGTCGGCTCTCGAAGCGCGGCCACTCGCTACGCCGTCGAGCACGCCCTGGTCTAGCTAGGACAACGGGTGAGCACCCGGCAGAGTTTGCAGCCGTCACCGTTGTCCTCTACAGTTAGTGCGCGCACGGAGCCAACTCGCTGTGGAAGCAGCCCGCACATCGGGCGACAAGGAACCTCAGGCTTGTTTCGGTGGAAGACGGATGAGCGCCGATAAGCATCAGGAGATGCGGGTCGGTCGCGAGCGGCTTCTGACGACCCGGGAGGCCGCGGCGTTCCTCAAGGTCAGCGAGGCATCGATTCGACGTTGGACGGACAGCGGCCTGTTGCCGGCCCACCGGGTGGGGCGCCGCCGAGCCCGCCGACTTCGCGAGGAAGACCTCCGGCGATTCATGGAGGCAGGTCCAGGTCAGGGTAGTGCCGCCGCGGACACCAGCTCGCCGTCGACGATCATCATCCAGGACGTGGTTGTCTCGATGGGCAGCCACCTCGCGGCCTTTTACACCAGCGATGCCGGCCGGCTCCGGCTTGGCCTTCCCTTGATGCGAGACGGCTTGCTGGCGGGCCAGACGGTCGTGCTGCGCGCCCGACCTGATCTGCGTGAGCACTATTTTTCCGCGCTGCGGAACGAAGGCATCGACGCCGCGGAGGCCGTCGGGTCCGGCCTGCTGATGATCTACCCGGAAGTCCCCGGATCCGCCGCCGAGCAGGTCGTACGCTTCGAGCAACTCCTGACGACCGCAACCCGCAAACGGCCGGGACCGATCCGCCTCCTGGCCGACGTGCTGGCGGACATCGACGCGGTCGGCTCGGTTGCCGAGCACCTGATCGTTGAGCAGCGGGTCGGCCCGCTCTTCAAACGCTTTCCCGTTGTCACCATCTGCGGCTACGACGTTCGCGCCTTTGATGGCGTAACCGTGATCGAGGCGCTCAAACTCCACTCGGATATTTTTGGGCCTCAGGTCGGCTACTGGCTGAACTGACCGCCCGCGGTCGGCCAGAATGGCAGCATGTCGAAGCCGACCCAGAAGCATGGCGTTCTTGCCCTGGACATCGGGACGTCATCCGTCCGCGCCGTCGTCTATGACGTCCGTGGACGGATGCGGTCCGCGACCCTCTCGGACGTGCCATACAAAGTTCGGACGGTAGAGCCCGGTGAAGTCTCGTCGGACCCAGAGGAGTTGATCAAGCTCATCGCGCAGAGTATCGATGGCGCGCTGAGGGCCGCCCGCAAAGACAATGCCGAAATCCTCGGCGCAGGTGTTTCCTGCTACTGGCACAGCTTGATGGGGGTCGACCGCCTGGGTCGCCCTACCACCGAGCTCTTCACCTGGGCCGACACCCGGAGTACTCGCGAGACACGCGACCTGCGCGCGCGCTTTGACGAGCGCGCCTATCACGCGCGCACGGGCTGCTTCTTCCATGCAAGCTACTGGCCGTCCAAGTTGCGCTGGTTGCGAGCCACACGCCCCACCGCCGTTCGGCGAACGGTGCGCTGGATGTCGCTGGGCGAGTATCTCTACCAGGAGCTCCTCGGCGAATCCCCCGTCAGTTATTCGATGGCATCCGGCACCGGGCTGCTCGACGTGAACCGCTGCCAGTGGGACGCGCAAGCCGTGAAGCTGGCGGGCATCCAGATCAAGGCGCTGGCGCCGCTCTCGGATTGGGACCACCCACTTCGCTCGCTCCGACCCAGCTTCGCGCGCCGATGGCCGGAGCTGTCTGAGATTCCGTGGTATCTCCCGGTCGGCGATGGGGGGCTCGCGAACGTGGGGGCCGGCGCCCTGAGTCCCCGCTGGGCGTGCGCGACGATCGGAACGTCGGGCGCGATGCGGGTGGTGCTGGAACGTGAACGGGTCGCGGTCCCCTGGGGGACGTTCGTTTACCGCCTGGATCGACGCCGCTTCGTGCTCGGCGGGGCGCTGAGTGAGGGCGGCAACGTGGTGCGGTGGTTCACCGACGCTCTCGGTTTGCAGAACAAGAAACAGCTGAAGCACGCGGCTGGCGCCCTGGCGCCCGATAGCCATGGGCTAACCATCCTGCCGTTCTGGGCCGGTGAGCGAAGCCCCAACTGGCGAGGCGACGCGCGCGCGGTGATCGCCGGTCTGTCTCTCGGAACCCAGCCGGCGGAGATGCTCCGGGCGGCGATGGAGGCGATCACCTACCAGCTCGTCACCGTGGCGTCGGCAATGCAGCGCGTCGTCAATCGACCAGAGTCCGTGATCGCAACCGGCGGCCAGTTGATCCATTCGCCCGCGTGGAGCCAGATGCTGGCCGACGCCCTGAATCAGCGCGTCATGACCTCACCGGAGCCGGAAGCCTCCAGTCGCGGAGCCGCCCTACTGGTGCTCCACGCGTTGGGCAAATTGCCACGACTCTGGTCGACGACGCCGGCACGAAGCCGCGTTTTCCGGCCGCGTGCCCGGGCGCACAGCATTTATGAAGCTGCTCGGCGCCGCCAGCAAGACCTGTACGACCTGCTCTTTCCGTCGCCCGGGCATACCCTCCCCCAAACGGGGAGGGAGAGTCGGGACGCCTAGCGCCGCGCTGGGATCAAGTTCCAGAAGGAAGGATCTTCGAAGCCCAGCCGCCACACACTGATTCCCTTCAGCCCGTACTCGTACATCAGCGGCAGCTTGCGGCGCAGCGTGTCGGTGCTCTGGATCCAGAGCTCGTGATGCACGCCATAGGCGTTGTACCCGAAATGGATTTCTTCCTCGGTCGCGTCGAACGCCGGGGTTGCCCCATGAGCCTGGGCGAGGATCATCGCATCGGCATACGAGCTCGACGTCAACCTTCCGACGCCCGTCCAATCGTGGTAGTAGGTCGGCAAGCCGAGCGTTCCCTTTTCCGGCGGGACGCCCTGCATGGAGAACTCGATCGCGCGGCGCATCCATGGCGTGCCCGAGACCGAGCCGGGAACGGTGACGCCGTTGTGCTCGTCATAGGTCATGAAGGAGAGGAAGTCGGCGGCCTTGGCCAGCGCCGCGAAATCGTAGGCGCCCGACCATTGATGAAAGTAGTCGAGGAGTGTCCCGCTGGCCGCATCGTCGCCGGGGAGGCGCGGAATCACGGCGATCGACAGATTGAGTCCAGCCGGATGGAAGGCATTGGCGCAGTCCTGCACCAGCGCCGTCAGCAGGTCGCGATCGGTCCAGCGGATCTGCTCGAAGTCCAGTTGGAAGCCGGCGTAACCGTAGGTCTTCGCCTCATTGACAAGGTTGCGCGCGAGGGCGGCACGCCGAGCCGGATCGGCGAGGATGGCATGGCCGACATCGGGATCGACATCCTTGTTGACCACCAATGGAATGATGGCGACCCCGCCGGCATGGGCGGCGTCGATGACGTCCCGCCGCGCGTAGCCAGTGATGGTGCCGTCGGCATTGGCGTCGTACCACGCGGGACTCAAGACATCGATCTGGTTCAGGTGTGCGAAGAACGACGCGCGGCCGTCATCGGTGTTGACGTAGTACATCTGGACCATCCGGCCTGGCAGTACGCTGGTCAGCGTCGATGGCACGGTGAGTTCGGCACTGGCGCCCGCCCGGCTCCACGTACCATCGGCGGCCTCGATACCCGGGTCGATCGTGACGCTAGCCTGGTCCGATAAGCCGAATCCGGTCGAGACCAGCTCGACGGTCCGCGTATCACGCCAGGTGAAGGTCGGATGGCCCGTCATCCGAATGTGCTCCTGCGTCCGGGCGCGGTCCGCTACCGCCCGCGAAAAGCGGATGGTCGCCGCCACGCTGGCCTGCGCATCCGCCTGCAGCTGATAGAGGTGCATGTCGACCGCAGCCGTCAACGCCGGCACGATTTTGAAGGCGGCCTTGATGTGCATGGCGCCGGCGGCCAGCTGCACCGTGTGGCGGCTGCCCATGGGCAACGGGCCGGGGAGGGCGATCCGTAGCACCGCGCCCGTCGTGGTGGTGAACAACGTGACCGCCCGGCCGTCCATGACGACCCGCCAGTCACCTGGCTTCAGCGGGCGGCTCACCCTGACGACCAGTTGCGGATGGGGCGAGACTTCCGGCAGGGGGGTCGACAGCATCGAGGCCCCGTCGAGTTCCATCGCGTCGACATTGGCCGCCGGCATGGGGGCCAGGGCCGTGGCAACCAGACCACCCATGAGCAGTACCCCGGTCATCAGCGCGCCGGTGCCCAGGACGAGGGGAAGGCGCATGCCGGCGCGAGTATGGCCGGGGGATGGCGATCACCGCAAACGGTCGACGTGGCACCAACTCAGCCCCAGCCGTTAGTGCCTTACGCCGGGTTGGCGGTATCAGCTTTGGTGGTTTGCCGCGTTGGATTCCGGGTACGAAAAAGCTGTGGATCTCCTGGATATTTTGCGTCGCCAGGCAGGCCGGTTTCAGTGCCCCAAATGTGGAGAAAGCCTGGCCGATTGCCAGCTCGAGATGGTCGCCCATGCCGATGAGCAGTCCCTGGTCAAAGTCACGTGCGCCCACTGCCAGGACATGCGGATGATCGCGGTTGCGATCGCCACCGAAGCCGAAGCCCAGGCGCCTGCCATCGAGGTTCGCGACCAGCCGGTCGACGATCTCGGCGGGCCGATCACGACCGATGACGTGCTGGATGCCCGGCTGGCCCTCGCCGGCTTCGAGGGGGACCTGGCCGGCCTGCTTCGCCGGGCCTGACTGTCTCCGGCCGGTAACAATCCAACGCAGACTGCGCCAGCGCTGGACAGGCTGCACCCCCGACCGTAAGATGGCGCCGTGACGAGGGGATGGTACCGCCCGGTGGCGGCTGGCCTGCTCGCCCTGGCGGCGTGGTCGGTAGGAGGGCTCTGGGCGCTGGCGGGCCCGCCGGTGCCGACCCTGAGCCAGCGCGCGCAGCCCTGGTCGCGCCAGGCGCTGGGCAGCGATCGCGTTGACACCATCGGCTCGTCAGGCTGCGCGCTGACCGCGGTCACCATGGTGGCGTCCGCCTACGGCTACTCGACCAACCCCGCCCAGCTGAACCAGTGGCTCACGGCGCACGGCGGCTATATCGAAAACGACCTGCTGCTCTGGCGGCAGGCAACCGCGGTCACCCAGGGTTCGATCCGCTGGCAGTGGCTCCACGTCCCAGGGATGGTGTCGCAGCTCCGCACCGACGACCAGGACATCGAGGATCTCCCGCCCCTATCCCTGGTCGAGGCGCAGCTCGACGCCGGCCGGCTGGTGGTCGCCGAGGTTCGACTCTACGGCGGCATGCACTTCGTGGTCGTCACCGGCCATCGCGGCGACATCCTCTACATCAATGATCCGTGGTTCGGGGATCGGACCACCCTGCAGGCGCGCTACGGTAGCTACCACCAGGCGGTGCACTCGGCGCAGGTCTACTACCGCAGCTAGGGTTCGGGCCCGTCAGGCAGCGGCGGCGAGCTCGTCGTCGAACTCTGCCGGACCCCACTGGCGAGTCCGTTGGGCAACCGCAGCGCAGAGGTTCTCGAAGGTGTCCTCGCGGAACAGAGACCGGTTGAGTTTCAGCACCTCGCCGTTGGCCGCGATCTCGAGATGTCCGCCCTCGCGGGTGATGACCTGGTTCATCCCGTGCACCCGGTTCCACGGCACCAGCCGCGGCTGCCGATTGAACCAGGCGTGCCCGACCGGCCGCAGCGCGATGCCATCACGGTTGACGGTCACCTCGATCCACTCGATGAAGAAGCTGTGAAAGAGCAGCCCGACACTGAAGGCGAGGCCACACCCCATCGCGATCGCGAGTGCCGCGAAGGAAGTGCTGTGCGTCTGCGAGACCTCGAAGACGGCCAGCACGAAGCCCAGCGCGCAGGCCGTGATCGGCACGCCCGGCCAGAGGATAACCAGCCGATTCAGTGGGCTGTCCGGCCGAAAGCTCATAGGTGCAGATAACGGTATCGGCGCAGATCGAAGCCAACATTTCGGCAATCGATTCGCGCCCAACCTGTTGCCCGCGCGTAACGCGCCCAGCGGGTCGGAGGGCCTTAAACGTCCAGTTCTTTGACGTCGAGGTCGCGCAGCTCGGGTGGCGCCGAAAGCCCATTGTCGACCAGGATGCGCAACAGCCGCAGGACGTAGCGCGCGCCGTTGAGGTTGACGCCATGCTGGCGCGTCAGGGTCTGGATCGCCTGAAGCTTGCGGATATCCCGCTGCGAAAACCGCCGGCGATTGGTCGACGTCCGCCTGGGAATCACCAGGCCGAGGTGCTCGTACATCATCAAGGTGCGGGGGTGCGTCTGCAGGATCTCGGAGGCAACGCTGATCGTGTAGATAGGCTTGTCGAGGGAGAGGCTGGTTTCCGTGGGCGCCCGGCGAGTTACTCCTTTAGCCAATCCTCGATGCCTTCGGAGAGGCTGGTCGGCGTCGTACGGGCCTTGATGAGGTACTCATGTGCCCCGAGGCGCAGCCCTCGCGCGACCAAATCCTCTTCATCGTAGTTAGAGAGGATGATAACCGGAATATCGCGGGTCTTCTCCTGCGCCCGCAACTTCCTCAAGACTTCCAATCCGTCCATCTTCGGCAGGCGGATGTCGAGAAAGATGATGTCGGGGGCCAGGTCGCCAGCCTTTTTGAGTCCCTCCTCACCGTCGAGGGCGGTGTTGACCCGATAGCCGTCGAGTTCCAACTTCAAGCGATACATCTCGAGCACCGATGGGTCGTCTTCCACGAGGAGCACATCGACCAGGTCTTCGTCAGCCTGGGTTGCGCGGCTCGCGCCGGCGCTGCGGCGCGTCTTACTTTCCATAACACTCCTCTTGGCGCGAAGCAGTATAGATGAACTCCGGGAATCGCGCGGGTCTTATGGATAGCAAAACGGCGCAGTCTCGACCAGGCATACGCAGGTTCCTCCGAAGAGCCCCGAGAAAAGTTAAGGCCCTCCGTTGGGAGGGCCCGAAGAGGGGGGCAAGAGAACTAGTGCAAATTATAGGGAGGCCCTTGAGCCTTGTCAACACGGACACAGTCAGAAAGTATCCTGCGCTGACTGTTGGTAAAACGGACGGTGCGCGCATAACAATCCGCAAAAAAATAGCGCATATCAAAGCAAGCGGATCCCGTCAGCCGCAACGCGGACGTCGGGGGGTGGTCAGACGTCCAGTTGCGAAACGTCGATGTCGCGGAGTTCGACCGGCGACGGCAGCTGGTGTTCGTGCAACTGCTTGAGGAGCTTCAGGATGTAGCGGACACCGGCCAGGTTGACCGAGTGCTGTCGGGTCAGCTTCTGAATGGTCTGAAGTTTCATGACGTCGCGCTGCGAAAACCGCCGGCGGTTGGTCGAGGTGCGCTTCGGCACAACCAACCCGAGGTGTTCGTACATCATGAGCGTCCGCGGGTGGGTCTCCAGGATCTCCGACGCCACGCTGATGGTGTAAATCGGTTTGTCCAGCGAGATGTTGGTGTCGCGTCGGGTTTCACGCTTGACGGCGATAGCCATGCGGCCCTCCAGGATTGATGGGTCGAAGACGACGTGGCTGAGTATAGGTGGCAAGGTGAGCGGCCTCAAGGCAGGAATCGTAAATACATGTGAACTCATATAAACCCCCAGCCCCGGCATCACGTAGTGGCCAGAAGGTTAGTGGTCTGCTATCATGCTTCGTAACAGGCGCGATATCGCGTCCAAACCCTTACCGGAGGTGCCACATGGGCGAGTTTGGCGACAAGATCGAAGGCGAAGTCAAGGATACAGGCGGCAAGGTGAGCGGCGACAAGAAGATGGAGTGGGAAGGCAAGGGCCAGAAGGCGAAGGGCGATCTCGAGGGCGCCGCCCGCGAGATGCGCGAGGGTGAGCCCGTCGAGGGCGAGCCGATCGAGGGCGACAAGAACCTCTAGCTCGGGAGGGCGAGGGGCCGGCCTGGCGTTAGGCCGGCCTGTTTATTTGGGTGTGGGGGGCGGCGATGACTCGGCGTTGGCGGCCTCGGCGGGCAGGCTCGCGGCCGCCGTGGTGGAACGGCCGGCATGGGTGCGGCCGCCACTTGGGGTGGGGGTCGGTGCGCTTCCCCGGACGCGGATGTGGCTCAGGGTTGACTCGCGAAGAATGAGGAAGAGGAGCAGCGCGACGGACCCCAACAGGAAGTTCGTCCCCAGCCAGCTGTAGGCCAGGAAGAAACCCAGCACGAACCCGATCAGCGCCATCAAGAAGGCGGCAATAGTGCCAATGTGCATGAACTCGTCTTGCAGGTGGTGGCGGGGAAAGAGCTGCCGTAACCAATGCTCCAGGCCGGCACCGGTCGGGCCAGGATGCGATGGGCCGGACGCCGAGCCGGCAACCGGGTCGGCCTGGGACTTGCCGCAGAAGCGGCAGAAATGGGCATCCGCCTCGATCGACCTGCCGCATTCGCGGCAGAACACGGTTCCCGTTCTTGGGGCAGCGTCCGAAGGCGACAAAGCGGCCCCATTATAGGGCCCGCCTTCGGTCGCATCCCCGAATTCAAGAGCGGCGTAACCAAGGGCCCCACCGTCCCGTTGGACTGGTAACGATGGCAACGCGAGCTCGGCTGGCCCACGCGAGCGGCTTTTTAGTTATACTGACGCCATCAGATTTTCACCACTCAAACAGTGGGGTTCTAGGGGCGTGAATTGATCAGTATCCTGCACGCGACTCACTCAGTATCTGCTAGCGGCCTCTCGTCCCTCGACGCGCGTCGGCGCCAGATCCGGCGGTTGCGCCGGTCGCCACTCCGCAGCCTGGCCAGCGGAGCGGGGTGGGGAGCGGTTATCCTCGTCTCTCTGTGGCTCCTCCTTTCGGGGATCTTCGGGTTTCTGAGCGCCTAAACCTCGCGGCACGCCGACGGAGTCAGCGCAACGTCAAGAGCTGGCGCCGGCGTAGCCGTGCCGACCTTCGCCGTGTGCTGATTCTCGGCTTACTGGTCGTCTTGCTCCTGCCCCTGCTCGGCATCCCGGCAATCACGGCGCAGGCCGTGGGGACGTTGCCGGCGGTCAGCGGGCTCGCCTCCAACAAGATGGAACAGGACACCCTGATCTACGATCGACATGGCACCTTGCTCGCCGACATCGGCAAGGCCGGCGACCATCGCATCGTGGTGCCGCTCAACTACATCTCGCCCTGGGTCGTGAAGGCCACGCTCGCCACCGAGGATCGCACCTTCTACTCCAACAGCGGCATCGACCTCGGCGGCATCGTCCGCGCCGCCATCGCGAACTATCAGCACCACAAGGTCAAGCAGGGTGGCAGCACCATCAGCCAGCAGCTGGTGAAGCAGGTCTACATCGGAACCAACGCGCCCGCCGATATCCAGCGAAAACTGAAAGAAGCCGTGCTCGCGATCGAGCTGAACCGCGAGTACAGCAAGAACCAGATCCTCGAGATGTACCTCAACACCATCTTCTACGGCAGCCAAACCTACGGGATCGAAGCGGCGGCACGCAGTTACTTCCAGACCAACGCCCACGACCTCTCCCTGGCACAAGCGGCCATGCTTGCCGGACTACCGCAGGCGCCGACGCAGTACAACCCGGTGGTCAACCTGCAGTCCGCCAAACAACGACAGGCACAGGTGCTGGCCGCCATGGTCGGCGAGAAGTTCATTACCGCGGCGCAAGCCGAGGCGGCCTACGCCGTCAAGCTGCAGATCTTCCCACCGATTGTCAAGTTCGAGGCACCCTACTTCGTCGACTACGTCCTCAAGACACTCTGGAACGAGCACAAGATCCACGCCGACGACCGTCGTGGGTATCGCGTCTACACCAGCCTCGATCTCAACCTGCAACACCTGGCGGAGCGGGTGGTGCACGACCAGATCGCGCAGAAAGGGAACTTCTACAACTTCCACGACGCCGCGCTGGTGAGCATGGACCCCCGCACCGGCGAGGTGCTGGCCATGGTCGGCGGCGACGACTACAACCGACCGGGTGGACAATACAACTTCGCCTATGACGTGCCGCGTCCCCCCGGCTCGAGCTTCAAGATCTTCACCTACACCGCCGCCATCGAGAGCCGAAAGGTCAACATGCTCAGTCCCATTCTCGACGAGCCGATGGTGTTTCCCATCGGCGGCGATCCGGCTGGCTTCGGCAAGTACGTCCCGCAAAACTACGACCGCCGATTCCATGGCACGCTGCCGCTGAAGATGGCAATGGGCAACTCGATGAACATCCCGGCGCTAAAGACGGAGCTACGGACCGGTATCCCCGCAGTGGTTGATATGGCACACCGTCTGGGATTGACCTGCCTCGGTCCGCTCCCCTGCGTCGATCAGAGCCCGGACAACTACGGGCCGAGCCTGACGCTCGGCGCCTACCCCGTCCGGCTGGCGGACATGGCCACGGCTGCCTCGACCTTGGCGACGCTCGGGGTCCGGCATCGCGAAGCGCCCATTCTCAATATCAAGGATGGGCTTGGTAAAGATGTATTCACCTACGACCCGAAGAAAAATGAGTTCCGCGCCATCGACGACGGCGTCGCCTTCATCATCGCCTCGATCATGTCGGACGACCGCAACCGCTGCCTCGAGTTCGGCTGTCACGGCGACCTCACCCTCCCTGGGCGGACGGTCGCGGCGAAAACCGGCACCACCAACGACTTCAAAGACAACTGGACGGTCGGCTTCACCCCCAGCCTGGCAACAGCGGTGTGGGTCGGGAATCCCGATAACAAGCCTCTCAGCCATAACTCGACCGGTATCGTCGGTGCCGCGCCGATCTGGCACCGCTTCATGGTGGAGGCCCTCGCCGGCAAGCCCGACGAGTGGTACCCGGTGCCGGCCAGCGTCCATGCCGTCGGCGCGAATTATTTCTTGCCGGGGACCGAGAGCCTGCCGCCCACCCTGGCGCAACCCTGGCCCCAGTGCAAGCTGCCCGCGAACTACAACCCCTACACGCTCAGCTACTCGCAGATCACGGTCAACGGGGTCTACTGCATCATCAACGCGCCGCCGCCGCCGCCCGCCCCACCGGCGCCGTCACCGTCGCCGACGCCCTGTCCGGCTCCCTCGATCTTGCCGAACGGCAACTGCAAGCCGCCGCCGCACGACTGACGATCTGACCTGGGCTAGGCGATTCCCGGCTGATCGCTCGGGGCCTTCTCGCGGCCTTGCTCGCCGTCGCCGAACGGGATTTTGGACGCCAGCCCGCCGGCCCGGTCGCGCAGCTCGATGCCGCGCTGCATCAGGTCGTCGCGCATCTCTTCGCCGGATTTGGGGGCGAGCAACAACGCCAACCCGAAGCCGACCGCGACTCCGAGCAGCAGCCCCGTGACGAAACGCTCCACGCCGGCGTCCTCGTCCTGGGTGATCCGGGTCCGGCGCAAGGCCGAGACGGCGTCCGTGAGCCGGTCTTTGACCTCCAGGTCCTGGGCGGTTTTCGTAGCCCGGTCGAGCAGCTCACTCAACCGGTCGATCGTCTTTTCCACCGTCTGATCCATCCTCGTCCTCCCTAGGGGCGCCTGGCCCTGCTTTCTCCACCACCTGCCGTCCGGCGTCGGGGTGTTGGCGCGGCGGCCGCCGGCCCGCCGCCATTGCCGGCCATCATCTCCTCGGCCTGGCCCAGCAGCCGCGAGATCCGGCGGCGCATCGCCTCGCCGGATTCGGGCGCGTAGAGCAATCCCAGGATCGCGCCGGCCATCGCACCGTGCCGAAGACCTCGTAGATACCCCATGCCCGAAAACGATCGTATCACTTGCCTTTGGCGCCACCCTATCTTCTGTTGTGTGCCTCGCCGATTCAGGAAATCGGGCGAACTTGTTTTATACTAGCCACCGATGGCAGGGGGGGAAAGATGACAGGCATGATGTCTGCTTTGCGATTTGGCGGTCCTAAGGAGGGGACATGACTGAAGTCGTCGACGAGGACGTAAACGTCCTCTTTATCGAAGATGATCCGGCCGTGGCTGAGATGTACAAGCTCAAGCTGGAGCTGGATGGCTACCGGGTCACGGTCGCGAAGTCCGGCGAGGAGGGGCTCGACCACGCCAAGAACCAGGTTCCGGACATCGTCTTTCTCGACATTCGGCTCCCCAAGATGGACGGCTTCGCGGTTCTCGAGAACCTTCGCTCCGACGGCGTCACCAAGAACATTCCGGTCATCATCCTGTCCAACTACGGAGAGAAGGAACTCGTCGATCGCGGCCTGAAGCTCGGCGCCCTCGATTACCTGATCAAGTCCGAGACGACGCCCGCCAGCCTCAGCCGCGGCGTCCAGGATTGGGTCAAGGAATAGACGTTGGTCCCAAATCGCGATCCGCGGATCGGTGGAGCGTTCGACCTCGACAAGCCGCTCTACACGATCAGCGTGGCCTCCGAGATTCTCGAGACGCATCCGCGGACCCTGATGATGTACGAGGACCTCGGTTTGATCGAGCCCTATCGCACGGCGACCAACCGGCGCCGCTACTCGCAGCGCAACGTGCGCAAGCTGCAGGTGATCCAGCAGTTGACGCGTGAAAAAGGCGTCAACCTCGCGGGCGTGAAGTACATCCTGATGCTGCTCGAGTCCTTGAAGCGCGGGGGAGTCAAACCGCCCGACGACCTGAAGCAGGTCTACGACCTCTACGAGGAGATTATTTAGTCGTCTTAGCTGGCGGCGATCGGCGCGCCCGCTTCGCTCTCGTGCGCTGACGCGCTCGAGCCCTCGTTCCAATCACGGGCTTCCGACGCGGCAATCCGGGGCGCGGCCGCTGACTCGATGATCTCGGGCAGCGGAACCGTCAGAACGGGGACGGCAGCTTCGTCGAGCAACAACCGGTCGAGCTCCTCGCCGTCGATCGTCTCGACGAGTTGCAGATGCTCGGCAATCCTGACCAGCGTGCTACGGCGCGTCTCCAAGGTCTCGTATGCCTGACGGTAGGCGGCATCGGTCAACGCCTTGACCTCGGCATCGACGTCGGCCGCGGTCAGCTCGGAGAAGAACATACTGTCGCCATCGCCTTTGCGATGCAGCGTGACCAGTCCGAGCCGCTCGCTCATGCCGAACTCGCAGACCATCTGGCGGGCGACATTGGTCGCGTACTCGATATCCTGCTTGGCGCCGGTCGTGACGTCACCGAAGATGATCTCTTCGGCGGCTCGACCGCCCATCGCGGCCGCCATGCGCGCGATCAACTCCGACTTCGACGTCAGGTAGCGATCCTTTAACGGCAGCTGAATCGTGATGCCGAGCGCTTGTCCCCGCGAAACCACCGAGACTTTGTGCACCGGATCGCTCTTCGCGATCGACTTCATCACCAGGGCGTGCCCGACCTCGTGGTAGGCGATGATCGCCTTCTCTTCCGGGGTAATCATCCGGCTGCGCTTTTCCGGGCCCGCCATGACGCGAAGGCCGGCCTCTTCGAGCTCGAGCTTGCCGATCGCCTGCTTCTTGTTGCGCCCTGCCAGGATGGCCGCCTCGTTGAGGAGGTTCGCGAGGTCCGCCCCCGTGAATCCCGGCGTCTGGCGCGCCACGATGTCGAGGTCGATGTTGTCGGCGAGGGGCTTGTGTGCCGCATAGAGAGAGAGGATGGCGCGCCGTCCGTTGAGGTCGGGGGCGTCGATCGCGACGCGGCGGTCGAAGCGGCCGGAGCGGAGCAGCGCCGGATCGAGGACGTCGGGCCGGTTGGTGGCCGCAATCACGACCACGGCGCAGTCGGTGTTGAACCCGTCCATCTCCACCAGCAGCTGGTTCAGCGTTTGCTCGCGCTCTTCGTTGGTCCGGATCTGGGCGCCACCCCGCTTGCGGCCGAGCGCATCGATCTCGTCGAGGAAGACGATGCAGGGCGCGTTCTTCTTCGCATGCCGGAACAGGTCGCGCACCCGCGCCGCGCCGACGCCGACGAACATCTCCACAAAGTCGGAGCCGCTCAGCGAAAAGTAGGGGACCTGTGCCTCGCCCGCCACCGCGCGCGAGAGCAGCGTCTTACCGGTGCCGGGTGGACCGACCAGCAGGATCCCGCGCGGCATGCGCGCCCCGAGCTGACCGAAACTGCCCGGCGCCTTGAGGAATTCGACCACTTCCTCCAGCTCGTGCTTGGCCTCGTCAACGCCAAGTACCTGGTCGAACGTGACGTGCTCGCCGTCACGGACCTTGGCTTCGGCCAGATGCTTGGTCATCGCGCCCATCGGATTTCCCAGCAGGTTCGAACGACGCAACATGATGAAGAGCAGGGCCAGCAGGACCAGCAAGCCCAGCAGGTTCGGCAGCACCGAGGTGAAGGAGACCTCGTCTGTCGACTGGATGGCGACCTTGACGTTGTGACTGCGCAGATACTGCTCGGTGGTGCCCATCGACGACTCTTTTTCGATGGTCCACGACTGCCGGCCGGCGGTATCGGTCAATAGGATGCGCTGGCCGCTGATGGTCGCGCCCACGATGTCGCCGTGATCGACGCGGTCGAGCACGTCGCTGATCGGCACGCTGGGCTGGTTCCAGACAGAATTTGCCCCGGCGTGGCCGAGGAACCATAGCCCACCCAGCAGGAGCGCGCCGGCGATCGCGAGCGCGGGGACGACCACGCGCTTGCGGCGCAGCCCGGCTGGGACGGAAAGACGGTGAAAGAAAGTTTTCATTGGTTCCTCAACCCCTCTTCTTAGTAGGCGACTGGCTGGTCAGGTAGGGCGATCAATGCCTTGGCCGCGATGCCTCCGCCGTGGTAGCGCTGCCAGAACGGGTAGGCCGTGATCGCTTGCTGCTCGTCCCCAGTGACGCCGTTGTCGGCATTCGCCAGCCGGTAATAGGACCAGCTGATGCCGCCCTGGGCGCGGCTCTCGTTCATGGAAGTGACGATCTCGTCGGCGGGTGGCGCCCCCGGCGTGCCGTACTCCGGGGCGGCATCATAGGTTTGGGCAGTGATGGAGAGGGGACGCTTGAACGGATTGACGCCCGGATCGCGGAACTGCTCGAAGACCTGGTCGACGTAGGCTCGTGTCCCGTCGGCGCCGCTATATTGCGGCAGCCCGGTGGCGCGCCAGTACACCATCGGCGCAAAGACCTGGCAGTAGCGCGACAGGGTGGCGTAGGCATAGCCCGGGTGGTCGTACGGCATGGGTAGCGTGCTGGCGATCAAGAGGTAGCGTTCGCCAAGCCCATTCATCCCGGTAATGCCGCCGCGGATGCCCGACAGGTATTGGCCGACGTTCGGGTCCGAGGTGCTGTTGCCCTCGATGGTCAGCGCCAGGCCGTCGAGCCGCTGCCCCTGCTCTTCGAATTGCGCGGCCGCCAGGGCATCGGCGGTGTCCGCGGTCGGGTCGTCGAGCATCGGCTCGATCCAGCCGATGATGCTCAGCCCATGCGCGTGGGCGATGGGCAGCAGGTCCTGCAAGGCCGGGGCGCCGTAGAAGTGGTGCCGGGAATCGGCGACCCGGATGTAAAGGTGGCTGAGGTCAGCCCGGACGGCGGAATCGACGATGGCCGCCGCGCGATCCGCATCCGGATCGTTCCAATCGCCATCGAAGACCATCAGCCAGGAGCCCTTGCCCCGGATCCCGTCGAGCGGCGAGCGCGGGGCTTGCGCGAACCCGCGCGCGGTGACGGGCAGCTTGAGGATGGCGCCCACCGGGCGCCCGAAGCTGCTGATCACATGGGCCGCCTGTGCTTGATCCTGGGCGCGGGCGTCCAGGTAGGCACGCAGCCCGAAGGGAGGCGTGAGGAGTGCGAAGAGCGCCACTCCTAGCACAACTCGCCCTCCAAACACTGTAAGTTGCCGTAAGATGCGCGACATGCTCGATTGTTCGGCACACGGGCCGCTCGGGCGTGACCATACCGGCAAGCCCGGCCTCGTTCAAGCGCGAGTTCGCACGGCTAAGGTGATACGCCCCGGTACAGCCAATGGATGACCTCTCGTGCGCCGTCACGCTGCGCACAGTGACGCCACAAACCGCGCATACGAGACGCGGCTTCGCGGTTTATCACAAATCCTGATAAGTTGGATATAATGGTTTACAATCTCCGGCTCGGGAGGGCAGCAGGTGACAATGCCGCATAAGTCCAGCGAAGTCTCCGATATGTTCGATATCGAGCCGCGCACCCTCTTCGTGTACGAGAGTGAAAACCTGATCGCCCCCGAGCGGACGCCGACACAGCGCCGCCGCTACTCACGCCGCGACATCGAGCGCATCCGGCTGATCCGCGAGCTCACCACGGTGCATGGCATCAATCTCGCCGGCGTCAAGGTGATCTTCTCCCTGATGGAGGCGGCGGTACAGAGCCGGCTCCAGATTCCGGAGAACGAGTTTCCGGAGCTCGCCGGCGCCCGCCATCTCTGGGCCTGACCGCACTTCGCGAGCGCCTGCAGCGCGTTCCCGCGTCGCGCATTCTCCTCGGCCTTGACTTCGATGGCACGCTCGCCCCGATCGTGCCGGATCCGGACCAGGCAACGCCCAACCCGCAAGCCGCGGCCGTTCTCAGCGAGCTCAACGAGTGCCTGCTGCGGGTCGTGATCATCAGCGGCCGCGACACGGATTTCCTGGTCAGCCGCCTACCACTGCCGCGCGCGCTCTTTATTGGTAACCACGGACTAGAGGAGCGACACGATGGCGCCTCGCGCCTGGTCGCCGAGGCGCAGCCATACCTCGAGCGACTCGGGCGTGCGGCCGATGCGGTGGCGGCACTTCCCCGAGCCCGCGTGCCCGGCGTCACCATCGAACGCAAGCGCGCGGCAGTCAGCGTCCATTTTCGGCAGACCGCGGATCCGTCCGTTTCCGGAGGGGCGTTGGAGTCGGCCATGCGCGAGATCGCGCGTCAGGAGCAACTGCAGCTCCAAGCGGGACGCCTGGTGTGGGAGCTCCGGCCGCCGATCGCGATCGACAAAGGCGCCGTCCTCCGTCGCCTCGCCGCCGACATGCAGCCGGGAGCCATCGTCTATGTGGGTGACGACCGGACCGATGCGAATGCCTTTTCCGCGCTCAAGCGCATGACCGGGGTGAGAACGGTGGCCGTCGGCGTGCGGTCGCCGGAGGTGCCGGAGGACGTCTTCGTCGACTGCGACCTGATGGTGGACGGCGTGCCGGGCGTCACGCATCTGCTCACGCAACTGCTCGACGTGTGCGCCAACCCTTAGCGCAACAGCTCGCGTTCGAGCGGCACGGGTTCGTCAAGCCCGACCTCGGGCCGACGAGCGGCCGACGGTTCGACCAAGTCGCGGATATCTTGCAGTTGGGCGGAGATCCAGCGGGCCACATCGTTTTGTTGCACGACGGCACGCATCTTCTCGGCTCGCGCGTGACGTTCAACCGGGTCCATCAACAGGGCGCGATGGAGTGCCTGCGCCGTGGCATCGACATCGAAGGGATTGATAGTGATCGCCCATTCTCCGAGCTCTTCGTGGGTCCCCGCGTTTTCGGACAGCACAAGCGCCCCGCCCCTTCGGTTGACCGTAATTCCCTCCTTGGCAACCAGATTCATGCCGTCATAGATGGGATTCACCAGCAGCACGTCGAACTGCTTGTATCCCGCCACCGCGCGACTCATGTCGTCGCGCAGCTCGAGCCGGATCGGCTGCCACGAACCGGACCCGAGCCGCTGGTTGATCACCCGAGCCACTTGCACCACCTGCCGGGCATACTCGCGATACTGGGGGACGTCCTGGCGCGTCTTTTGCAACAGCGCCCAGAAGACGACGCGTCCCCGCCACTCCGGATGCGCGTGCAGCAGTCGCTCGTAGCCGAAGAAGCCGCGGACGATGTTCTTCGAGAGGTCCATGCGGTCGACGCGGTAGATCAGTTGTTCCGGTCGCCAGCGCAGGATCTCGCGCTCCGCCCGTTCCACCATCGGACTTGCCGCGGTCCGCTCGAACTCCCGGACATCGATCGAGATCGGGTAGCGACGGACCCAGATGGTGCGGCCTCGGTAGAAGGCCGTCTGCTGCCGCAAGTCGACGGGCAACCCCATGTTCTCCTCACAGGTCAGCAGGAAATTGCGGACATCCGAGTGGGTCTGCAGGCCGATGATGTCAGCCGCCAACAGACCGTCCATAATCTCCTCGCGCATGTAGCTCGGCAGGACTTTCCAGTACTGCGGGGTCGGCCAGGGAATATGGACGAAGTGCTGCAGGACCGCATCGGGAAGCTCGCGACGGACGAGCCTGGGAACCAGGTAGAGATGGTAGTCGTGCGAGAGGACCAAGGGCCGCTTACGGCCGCGGCGGGCCTCACGCACGACCTGCTGGGCGAACAACTGGTTGACCCGGCGGTAGCCCTCGTTCCAGGCGAGGTGGGTGCTGTCGTCGAGCACCGGGGCCTCGGCCAAATTCCACAGGTAATGCTGAACGAACCAGAGCAAGGGGTTGGCGATCGTGTTGTAGTAGAGGTCGTAGGCGAGGCGCGGAGGATTGACCCAGCTCACCTGGAATCGTGAGCCGTCGGTAGTTTCGACCATCATGGGTTCGCCGCCCCCGTCGAGCTCGAGCTCGCCCTCGAGCCCATCCCGCACCGAGGCGACCCAGACCGCTCCGGTCGCCAGCGCCAGCCCGGAGAGGCCCGTCACCAGGCCGCCGCCGCCCCGAACGAATCGCGTCCGATCGGTCGGATCGTGCGCGATATCCACCGGGGGACGGTTGGCAGCCACGATTGGATGGAAGTCCTTGAGGAGGCGGCGCGTGTATTGCTCGATTGCCAGCATGAGCTGCTTCTAACTCTACCCGGCGTTCCGCGGGGCGGTCCTCAGGCACTCGCCAGGGTTGCCCGTTGAGGCAATATGTGATATCGTGGATGTAAAATTACTGCTGTGCGGGATGGGTGGGTGTCCCGTTTAGGGGTGAGGGACATGGGAAAGCGGAAGCGGATGCCAGCGATCGCTCCCGGGCGGGCGGTCTTTACGCCGAGTATCGCGAGTGAGATCCTGAATCTTCATCCGCGCACCTTGATGATCTACGAAAGCGAAAGCCTCATCAAGCCCCAGCGGACGGCGACCAACCGCCGCCGCTACTCAGAGGACGACATCCGGCGCGTCCGCGTCATCCAGTTCCTCACCCGCCAGAAGGGCGTGAACCTGGCCGGGGTCAAGTACGTGCTGCGTTTGATCCAGTCGCTTGGTGACCAGGGCCTCGATCTCAACCAGGTCCGCGAGCTCGACGCGCTCCAGGAAGTCTCCGGCGACGGCCTGACCGCCTGATTTCAGCACTGTCCGCCGCCCTTTCCACGGCGGGGGCGGCTATTTGCGAAAGTGCTTGACAGCCATTGCCGACTATGTAACAGTATCCATATCAGTTTTCATGCGTTGGTGAATTGGATGTAATCGGGGTTAGTGAAGGGAGCGATTCAATGTTAAGCGACGCCATCGAGGAGATTCATCGGGAGTTCGAGGCGGCGGCCGACCGGCGGAACCAGGAGCTCAAGCGGCGCGCCGATGTCCGCCGGGCGGATGACTTTCTGCTGTCGGTCGAAGACATTATCGAGAACCGGCGGGGTGCCGTCCCGGCGCCGCTGATGGACGAGATCACGCAGTTCGTGCGCCCACTCAGCCGCAAGCTGCTGCGCGCCCTCAACCGCAACGTCACGCGTGACCCGGTGCGGGTCCTGGACGTCCTCTTCGATGTTCAGCAACTGCTCCTGCCCCGGTTGATGGTGGCGTAAATCTCGATAGGGGGGATCCTGCCGGCTAGAAAACCGTAGGGCGCGACGCTCAATAAGCCGGATAGCGGTTGCTATTGAACCTGGCTTGTGCGTGAAATAGCCTGTGCGGCCGGTCGGAGTACCCTGCTGAGGATCCCTTGATGCGTCAAACCATGACCCGCGGAAGCGGGTTCGCCGCGGCGCTGCGTCGCCGCTGGTGGATTTTCCCGATCGTCCTGTTGCTGGTCGCGGCTGGCCTGCTGCTGCGTGCCCTCACGGCGCCGCTCGCGGTCAGCGCCAGCGTGGCCGACGGCGACCTGACGGTGGTGCGGAGCTCGGCCGTGGTCTTGAGCTTCAACCAGGATATGGATGCCGCCTCCGTCAAGAGCGGCTTTCGTATCACGCCAACGGTCCCGTACACGGTCGTGGTCAAGAATGCGCGCACTTTCGAGTTCCACCCACAACTCCAGCCCGATACCGCCTACAAGGTTCAGGTCCTTGGGGCACGCAAGGGGATGGGATTCGGGAGCGAGAACTATGCGGTGGCCTTTCGGACCGAGCCCGCGCCCAAGGTGACCGGGGCAACCTACAATGACGCGCCCCTGGCCGACGGCCAGCCAGCCGTCGCGCTGCGGGGCAACCTCAAGCTTGCTTTCTCGCAGCCGATGGATGCCACCGGGACCGCCGTGCTGCTGGATGGCGCGGCGCTGGATGCCAAGAGCGTGACCTGGGATAAGGCGGGGCAGAGCATCACGCTCGCAATGACACTGAGCCACAGCCGGACCCATACGCTACTCGTTCCCAAAACCGCGACCAACCGCAAGCACGACCTCGCGGTCGCCGATTGGAAGCTGAGCTTCACGACCATGGTCCAGGTTCCGTCGGCGGGATCGACGGCGCGGATCGGGTCGGGCGCCCCCATCATCATCCAGATCGAAAACAGCTCACAGCCGACCGTCCGGCCGCAGACCGGCATGCAACAGGCCGACATGATCTACGAGTACATCAGCGAGTTTGGGATCCCACGCTTGTCGGCGGTCTACTGGCATCCGCCGTCGAGCCTGATCGGGCCGGTTCGAAGCTGCCGCCTGATTACGGTGGCACTCGAGCAGATGTACCGCGGCATGATTTATTGCTCCGGCGCGAACGACTACGTCCTCGGCCAGGTATGGAAATGGCCGAACGTGGTCTACGACTACGCCTACATGTACGACTTCATGTACCGGGCCTCGGATCGCTATGCGCCTCACAACGTCATCGCCCGCCCCGACAAGATCGCGTCTCATACCGCGCAGGCGAACCTGCCGGCACTCAACTACGACATCGCGCCGGCCCACCCCGACGTGGCATTGCCTGGCGCCACGCCGGCGACCAGCGTCTCGGTCCCGCAGCACGGGGCCGTGTGGCGTTATGATGCCAACTCGCATGAGTACCTCAAGTGGCAGGACGGGGCGCCGTTCGGCAACGTCGGCACCGGCCAGGTTCATGCCAAAAACCTGATCATCGAGCACGTGCAATCGCGCCTCGACACCAACCCGGCGAACACCGGGGTGCACCACACCTACAACACCGAGTACTACGAGCTCGCCGGGGAGGGCTCGGCCGACATCTACTCCGACGGCGGAATGATCCATGTGACCTGGAAACATCCCAACAGCGACCTACCCGTTGTCTACTACGATGCCAGCGGCAACCCGGTGGACCTCAACACCGGACTGACCTGGGTTCACGTGATAGGGAGTGATCAATGACCTGGACGCAAACACTTCGCGAACGCTGGTGGCTGGCGCCAATCGCCATCCTCGTGGTGGCGGCCGCCATCGTGATTCGGATCATCACCACCCCGCTCGAGGTGAGCGCCAACGTCAGCGATGGCGACCAGGCGGTTCCCCGAACGGCCACCATCGACCTTCACTTCAACCAGGATATGAAGCCTGACTCGGTGCAGCACGCCTTCACCATCAGCCCGCCGGTGATGGTCGCCTTCAAAGCGGTCAGTCCCAGACAATTCCAGTTCCGGCCCAAGATGGCGGCGAAGACCGCCTATCACGTCAGCATCAAGGACGCGCAGAACACCTCCGGGCGTGGCGTCACCAGTGGATTCAGCTTCAAGACAGAGCCCGCCCCATCCGTTGCGGCGGTCAAGGTCGACAGCAAGCCGGTCACGGACGGCCAGCAATCACTCAAGCCGACCGGCGACGTCACCATCGATTTCGCCCAGCCGATGGACGGAGCTCGGACGCCAATCGTGTTGAACGGCAAGCCGCTCGACGCCGCCAAGGTGAGCTGGGCCGGCGACGGCAAGAGCGCCACCCTCAACCTCAAGCTGGGGCACAACCGCCAGTATCAGCTGTCGATTCCGCAGACGGCGGTCAACCGCAAGCAGGATCCGCTGGCCGCCGACTGGAAGTTCAGCTTTACCACCCTCATCGAAGTCCCCTCACAGGGCGACCCGGCACGGATCGGCGGCGGCGCTCCCACCATCATCCAGATCGAAAACAGCGGCGAGGCGCGCCCGCAGGCCGGCATGCAGCAGGCCGACATGGTCTACGAGTACATCAGCGAGGGCGACATTCCGCGGCTGAGCGCGATCTACTGGCACCCGCTGCCCGACCTGGTTGGACCGGTCCGCAGCTGCCGCCTGATCACCATCCGCCTGGTACTGATGTACAAGGGGATGATCTATTGCTCGGGCGCCAACGACTACGTCCTCGGACTGGTCTGGCAGCACCCGAACTTGATCAATGACTACAGCCACGGCGCGGGCAACGTCTTCTACCGCGACAACAACACCCGCTACGCCCCGCACAACGTGATGATGCACGGCAACAACGTCACCACCTTCACGGCGCAGCAGAACCTACCCGCGCTCCAGTACGACATCGCGGCGAAGCATGCCGACGCCACGTTTTCCGGTGATGCCGCGCCCACCGTCTCGGTGCCCGATCATGGGGCGAGCTGGCAATACGATCCGGGTTCGAAGCAGTACTTCAAGACCCAGGACGGCGCCGCCTTCATGAATGTCGGCACCGGCCGGGTGCATGCCAAGACCGTGATCGTCGAGTACGTGAGCTCCTACCTCGATAAGAACCCAGCGAACCGCTTCCACGGTTACTACACGGAAGCCTACGAGACCACCGGCGACGGCCGGGCCGACATCTTCGTCGATGGTGTCGTCATCCATGCCACCTGGCACCACCCGGATCCCAATGTGCCGGCGGTTTACCTCGACGCCAGCGGAAATCCGATCGACCTGGACAATGGACTGACCTGGGTCCACGTGATCGGGTCCGAGAAATGGAGCGGCGTCGGCTGATCCGGAGGAAAACGCCTCAAACGCTCGCCTGGCAGTAAAGCGCCGCTCGCGTGGGCCGGCGGGCCCGCATCCGGCACAATCAACGGGTGCCTGAGCGCGACCAAACGACGACGGTTTATGTCGTTCCGCACACCCACTGGGACCGCGAATGGTATGCGACCTTCGAGACCTTTCGCGCCCAGCTGGTCGAGCTCTGGGACCAGCTGCTCGCACTGACCGAGGCGGATCCCGATTTCCGATTCTTGATGGACGGACAGACGGTCGTGATCGACGATTATCTGGAAGTCCGTCCCGAAGCGAAAGCGCGGCTCGATGGAGCGATTCGTCGCGGGCAGATCCAGGTCGGGCCCTGGTACACGCTGCCCGATGAATTCCTGGTCAGCGGGGAGACACTGCTCCGTGACCTGCAGCGCGGGATTGCGGCGGCCGAGGCGCACGGCGGCTCGATGCGGGTCGGGTATCTTCCCGACTCCTTTGGCCACGCCGCGCAAATGCCGCAGCTCTACCAGCAGCTGGGCTTTCGGTATGCCGCCGTCTGGCGGGGCGTCCCGCTCGAGATCGATCGGGTCGCGTTCACCTGGGAAGCTCCCGACGGGAGCCGGGTGCTCACCGCGTACATGGGGAATTCCTACGCGCAGGGCGTGGATCTACCCACCGACCCAGCTGCCCTGGCGACACGGGTTGCGTCCGCGCTCGACGCGATCCGTCCGTTTCGTCCGACGGCAAACGTGTTGCTCATGAATGGCAACGACCACGTCCTGCCGCAGGCAGCGTTGAGCGCCGCCGTCAAGGGCGCCAGCGGCCGGCTCAACGGCACCCTCGTCCGGCTCGCCCGCCTCGATGACTACCTGGCGACGCTCCCTACGGATGGGTGGCCGCAGTGGCGGGGCGAATTGCGCTCCTCGGCACGGGCGAACGTCCTGATGGGAACGCTTTCGGTCCGTGCGCCCGACAAGCAACGTCATTTCGCGGCCAGCCGGACGCTCGAGCGGCTGGGGGAGCCGATTGCCGCCCTGACCGGCATCGAGGCGAATGACGCGCTCGGGCAGGCCTGGACGCTGATCCTGCAAAACGCCGCCCACGACACCGCCTGCGGCTCGGGCATCGATGCGGTCGCCGAGGCGTCGCGGCAGCGAAGCGTCTCGGCGTTGCACATCGCCGAGACGGTGGTCGAGCATGGGTTGACCAAAATGGCGGGACAGGGCCAGGTCTGGAATCCCAGCCTCTTTCCCCGGCAGGGACTGGTCGAAGTCGAGGGATCGCTGGTCCTGACGCCCGTCGTTGCCGGCGGTTCGGTCGGGGACCTCACGATCCAAAGCGCCAGCAAGGCGCTCACGGCCGCCGCCACCCGCCTGGAGAACACGCACCTTAGTTGTGAGCTTCTGCCCGATGGGACACTCACGATCCTGGACCGGCGGACGGGCCTGCGGTACACGGGACTGCACCGACTCGTGGACGAGGGGGACGCCGGCGACGAGTACAACTTTTCTCCGCCGGGCTTCAACCCACAGGTAGCCGACCCGGTGCGCAACTTCAGCAGCGTCGTCGTCGAAACCGGGCCCCTTCGGGCCAGCCTGGAGGCGCGCTTCGACCTGGCCGTCTACGACGGCCTGCGTCCGGACCGGCAGGCGCGGGGCGACCGCGAAACCACGCTCCCGGTTCGCCTGCGCCTGTCGCTCGAGTTCGACACCCCGCGCCTCGATCTCGAGCTGGAGATCATCAACCGAACGCCCGACCACCGGCTGCGCGCACACTTCCCGCTGCCTTTTCAGGTCGTCGAGTCAGCCGCCGACACGGCCTTTCACGTAACTCGGCGTCCCGTCATCGGCCCACGGCGCGACCCCGGCGCCGCAGAAATCGAGCTGCCCACGTACCCGATGTGGTCGTTCGTCGATGTCAGTGATGGACGAGCTGGGCTGGCGCTCATCGCCGACGGCCTGCACGAGTACGAGGTGCTGCCCGGGAACCCGCCGGAGCTGGCTCTGACCCTGTTGCGCGCCGTCGGCTGGCTCTCGAGGGAGGACCTGACCACCCGCACCGGGCATGCGGGTCCCGGAGTGGCGACACCCGGCGCCCAGGTCCTCGGCGGGCACCGGCTTCGTTACAGCCTGTTTTTCCATCTGGGCGACTGGGAACGCGGAGCGGTCTGGCGAATGGCGGAATCGACCCTCACGCCCCTGGTCGTCGGGCACGGCCCGGCCATCCCCACCGCTGCCCCCCGCATCGAGCTCGCCCCGGACACCATTCAGATGACCGCGTTGCGCCCGCGTCCGGGCGGCTACGAGCTGCGCGTCCTCAATGCCTCCGATGGCCCGCGCGAGGCCCGCATCTACATCGAACCGCAGCCTGCCGAGGTCACCTCCGTCACCCTCGCCGGCGAACTGCGGGAGTCGCTCGCGCTCGCCGACGGCGTGGTCAGGCTCTTGCTGCCCGCCTGGGAAATCGCGACGCTTCGGGTCCGGATCTAAGCGGCGGCGAACGCCTTCTCGCGGTTGATCCAGCGCGGCATGGCGTTGAGCAATGCACTGCCTTCCACCTGCGTCTTGATGACGTACTCCAGGGCCCCCAGCTGAATGGCGCGCTTGATCAGGGTCGGCTCGCTGAAGTTCGACATCACGACCACGGGCGTGTTCTTCGTTTCATCGGAAGCCCGCAGTGTCTGCAGCACGAGGATGCCGTTCTGGCGCGGCATCATGACGTCCAGCAGGATCACCTGCGGCTGGACACGGGTGCAGAGATCAACGCCCGACACGCCATCGTTCGCGACCTCGACCCGGTAGCCGTTACCCCGGAACAGGGTCGCGTAGTAGTTGGCCGCCGTCTCATCGTCCTCGATGATCACGACCGTGCCCGCATTCGACCCGTCGCCCGAGTCCGTTGCGGGGGTCTCCGGGTAGCCGACCGCCGGCGCGTCATCGGTATCGGCCTTGGCCGGCTCGGAGTCCGACGACGAATCCGAAGCAAAGGACGACTTCCAGGGCGCAAATGGTTCGGGTTCCTTGGCTTTGGCAACCGGCGCGGCCTCCGAGGCGTCCTCGATGGCGGGTGCCTCCTCGGCGGGCTCCTCGGCAGCGGGCTCCGTCGCCCCGGGCGTCCACGCGCTTTCCTCTGCCGGTTCCCAGCGGGTCGGGCGCCAGCTCCAGTCCGCCGATGCCGGTTCGGGCTCGGATGGGCCTGGGGCGGTCGGTTCCGCTTGTGCCGCCGCCGCCGCTTCCTCGCCAAAGAGCATGTCGCGCATCGACGCTCGAGGTGCCGGCGCGCGCTCGGTTGCCGGCTGCGTTTCGGGATCGACCTCGGCCTCGGCGACCGGGGCCTCCGTCTCGTCGGTGGCACCGGCCTCCTCGGCTTCATCGGCAAGTGCCGATTCCTCGACCTCGGTCTCGGTGCTCTCCGGCTCGGCCACGTCCGGTGCTTCCTCGATGCTCGGGCCGAACGGTAACGCGAGCGACGGAGCCTCCGCGGGCGACTCTTTGACAGGACTGACGGCCTCCGACGCCGGCGCGGGCTCAGGGACGACTTTCAATTCGGGAAGAGCCACGATCGGCGGGACCGGGAGCGCGGGTGCTGCCGGCGCCGGGGGGGCGACCGCGGGGGGTGTCCACCCGCTCGGCGGAAGAGGTTCAGACTTCGCCTGGACTATCTTCTCGAGGTTCTCCAGCACGTTGAAGTTGAAGCGGCGGCGCTTCGGTTTTCCGCGGCGCCCGTTGTCTGGAGCGGCAGGTTCGGGAGCCGGCTGTGGAGCGGTCGGTTGGTTGCCAAAGGGCGGCACCATCGGTGGCCCGACCGGCGCCGGCTGGGCGATCGGCGGCGCCGGTGCGGCCGGACCGCTGCTCGCTGGAGCGAAGGCAGGGTGCGAAAACGCGGGGGCGCTCGGTGGACCGAAGAAACCCGGCGCCGACGGCGGGGCGGTCCCGGGAGGCATTGGCCCCGGCTGCTGTTGTGGCATCGGCGCCTGCGGCTGGTAGAACGGTGCCGGGCCTGGTGACTGCGCAGGCATGGGCCGCCCCGGTCCGGCCGGGTAGCCCCACGGCGCTGGCTGCTGCGGTGCGGGCGCACCCCATGGCGTGTTTGGCGGTGCATAAGGCGCACCCTGGGGCGGCTGGCCCATGCCCGCTTGGCCGGGATTCGAGTTGGGTGCCCAGCCCTGGGGCGAGGGCGGCGAGTAGATCTGCTGGCTCGACGAAATCCCGGCTTTCGACAGCGCCGTGCCAAGATTGCGGGCGTAGGTGCGTCCGCCCTTTACCGGCGGCAACGCCCCGCTTTCCGCCGGAGCCTCTTCAACCTGGGCGCTTGGCGCGTAGCGGCGGCTGCTCGAGCTGGCCGGCGCCGCCTTGGCGGTCGCCAGGTCGCGTTGCAGGCGCTCGTTGCGCCAGCGGGCGATCAGCAACTGGATCGTGAACCAGCCCAGCAGGATGCCCAACACCACGATGGCTTTGTCGCGGTTGGCAAAAAGGAGATGGCTGAATGGCGCGAGGAAGTCCTGGAGCCCGCTCATGCCGGCCTTCCGACGCCGTCGAGGCGGCTAAATACGGCCGGGCAGGAGCGCTGGCTGGGCGCGGGCACGCTAATAGAACGGTGGGTGGCAGAAAGGCTGTCACTCGGCGGAAGCGGAAGTTACCGGACCGTCACGCGGACGGTCAGCTACGCTCCGCCAGCCGGCGGTATCCGTCCCGCAGGCGCGGGATCAGCTGGCCGAAATTCAGGGCCCAGCCGATGCCCACGACGCGGTCGGTGAAGAGGCGGGGATCATCCGGATTCCAATAGGCGTCGCGGAAACGCTTGAAGGTGGGAAAGCGAAAATCATAGGGGACGCCACCCACCCGCCCGTGCCAGGTGCGCTGACCCTCCGGCTTGTTCAGCTCCTGGGCGACCGCAGCCAAGGTGAGGAAGACGACGGCGGCCCGCAGCAGACGATTGATCTTCAAGGGTCAGCCCGCCTTTCGACCCTGGAAGCCCAGGCTGGGCAGGTCCTCGCGCAGTCCTTCCATCGACTTCGCATAAATCCAGTGGTCAAGCGCGGCCTTGGAAAAGACGATGCGGTCACCGACTTTCGTGAAGGGAATGCTGCCTTTCTCGACCATGGTGTCGATCAAATCCGACGGCACACCCAGGTAACTGGCTGCCTGCAGCGTATTCATGACGTAATTGACGCCGGTCGGATCGTAGATCACCTCAAGCCCTCTGAATGCTGGAGTTTCGCTACCTATAATAGGGGCCGCGCTGCGCGGCCCGTTCGTCTAGAGGCCTAGGACGCCGCCCTCTCAAGGCGGAGATCAGCGGTTCGAATCCGCTACGGGCTACTTAATCGAAAACTATTACAGTGGCGTGTCGGTACAGCGTTACGACCTCGATAGCGGGACCTTCCAGTTGACCTCCAATCCAGACTGTGGTCTGAATTCAAATGGCCCACTTGCGGCCCAGGCCATGTGGGTCGCTATTGACGCGAACGGTCAGACTTGGGTTGAGGAAGGGACCGTACACAAAATCTGTCAGGATGGCTCCGAGGTTAAGTTCTGGTACGGCTGGATGTCGAATCCCAATGGTTTTAGTGGGTTCATGTGGACGAGGCAAATCTCTACCGGTGCGCAGCACCGGTTCTTTCTGACCAATGGCACCGATGGGTATTGGCGGTGGTACGTCGATCAGACCCAATTCAAACAGTACTACTGGCCGAATCTGGGTTTTTATGACGCAGCGGGCCTGGAATCCCACGATCAGGTGGGAACGATTAACCCGCACGCCTATTCGGGGATGGTCAAGCAGGTGAACTGGAGTCCTTGGGCGAGCTGGCAGCCATATGGAGCGTGGTATACGCAGCCAAATCCCCCCATGCAAGGGTTGTACGCGGATGCCCAAGACGGAGACGCGTGGGAAAGCCACTGAGTCTGAGGCTAATTGCGAGCGGCATCTTGTTCGCGGCCTTCGGCCTTTCGGGTTGTGGCGGCGTAAGCACAAATGGACCGGCGGCATCCCCGAGCGAGACAATTGTCCCAGTTTATGATTCGAACGCGGGTCTCAACGCGTGTCAGAGCTGGTCGTCTGCGAGGGCGGGCGCCTATCAGCTTGAGGCGGAATACGACTCCACTGCGGGCACTGTCGCGGCATGGGAAGAGAGGCTTGCGGGGGACGGCTTCAGTTCCCAATGGCGAAACTATCCGGCCTCCATGGCGGTTACGGTTTGCTACTTCCACGGCCAACTAGGTCTATCTGGGCCGCCCCCACCATCCCCCGCTACCCCACCGCCAGCGCCGGACCGCGGAGTGATCCTTATTGGTGCCAACGGCTTCGTGGCGGATGGCCCCCGCCACGGCTACCATACGACTACTCCTCTTGAGAGGCCTTCCGGCTAGAGAGACCCTACCAGGGCACCCGCGATGGATGGCCGCGGCAATGTTCGAACCATCAATAAGATGGAAGCCATGGCGCATCCCTGCGTCGCAAGTATGGAAAATGGCCGTGCTCAGCTTCGGTGCGGGTTAGCGAAAGGTGGCGAAGTCCTGTATGGCGGAGAGAAGGAGCTCGGGTGTTTCGAATCTTTGGAATGTGGCCGGTTCCGGCCAGGAGCTGGAGCCGCGCAGTTGGAAGAGCGTCGGCGAAGGGCCGGCCGTAGTCCGAGTAAACGGGTCCGATCGCTTTCTGCCCAAAACACCAGTGCTGGGACGCTGGTGGCCTCGAGCCGCTCGCCAAGGCGTGATCGACCCGGAGTGGCCTGGCGCCGTAGACAGCCAGAGCGGCTTGGTTGCGAGGCGGGCGTACCCGCGTGCTCGTCGAACAGCTCGGCGCCATAGACCCAGCCGGCTAGGAGAGTCCCACGGTTTGTTGGCGCGCGACGAACTCCATGACGTCGATCGTGCTCTTGCTATCGTTCTCGGCCTGACGCGCTAGGCTCCGGCGAGAAGGAGAGACTACGCGGAGGAGTCGTCGAATTATGGGGCCCAATTCGATTGTTCGATTAGTGTCCGCCACGGGCTATGACCAACACCGAGCGCGCCATCCCGTGCTGTCATTGAGCGCGCGGCTGGCTAGTACTCTATTCGCCCATACGCCTCGGGATTCCTCCGAAAATGCGCCTCGAACGTGTCTAAGAGAACATCGTCGGTTGGGCCATACTCAGCATCCAATTTCGCCTCTGCACCTTCCGCTTCTTCGGGTGGTACCAAGCGCGCCCGTTCGATCAAATCGGCGGCCGAGTCCAGACCGAAGTAGCGGTACCCGTGAATCGCCGAGTCGAGCTCTTCCCTTGAAAGAGCCTCGACACAATGCAAAACGCCACCGTTCATGGTGAGGTTGTGAGCCAAGAGCATGGCTGAGAGCTCCGTATCGCCGGTCTGCGGTCCCGGCCGCCCCACTAACTGGCAGGCACGGTTCCACACACGGTCCGCCCTTGAGAGCTCGGCCATGAAGCGTCTAATTTAGCCTTCGGCGGACCTTTGTTCGGCTAGTGTCCGCCACGGGCTACTACTAATCCGTGGGACGGTCGATCACTTTAGCGCCAGCCATTTCTCGGCGAAGCGCCTCTGCTCCTCGACCGTTGCGACATCCTCGACCGGCGCTGAGTCAAAGATGTCGACTAGGTCGTCAATGGTGGCTCGCCGGCCGATCTGAAGAACATATGCTTTCAAGCCGCCTCCCATGTCCCGAGCCATCCCCGAGGGCCAGACGTTAAGCCGGGCCCCGTTACAGCAGAGCCGGATCCCTTCGCGGTCGAGTTGCGTCCGCAGGCGGCAGAGGCACTCAAAGACATCGGAGGCGTCGGCCGCTCGGACCCCTAGCTCAGGCGCCGTCAACTCAAGGCGATAGCCCTCTTTGCGGGTCGAGACGCGAGCGTTAACCACGAACGAGCGTCCCGAGGAATCGATGGCGGTGATAACCCTTTCTTCTGGTGACATGAGCAGAGCCTAACGCTGTTGGAATGGGTATCCGCCACTGGCTACCGCTGCCACCATCGGTGCCATAAGATTCGCCCGTGCCGAAACCTCGCAAGCCCCGTCCCAAACCGCAGAAGCCGCACCCGAAACATCCGAAAGCCCCGACGAGTAAGGCTCCAAAAGGGGATCGCACAGAATTTCGTCCTGCTATACAGCCTGGTTATCCTGATGCGCTCGATCTCGACGAGGGTCGCCGCTGAAGGTTGCCAGGCCGCCGTTTCGGAGCGACCCCCAATTCGATTGTTCGATTAGTGTCCGCCACGGGCTACCGCCGAACTGACCCGGGGTTCGGGAGACCAGTCGAGTCCATGCTTTCGCGCAAAATGACGCGGGATGCGCCTTCTACGGAATCGTCATCGGCATGTTTTATCGGGACCATCCGCCTCCGCATTTTCACGCTCGATATGCGGATTACGAGGCTAAGTTCGATATATCGCGACGCTTCAGGTAATTGACGCAGCCTTACCCCCACCTGGGATGCGACTCGTTAAAGAGTGGGCCGAACTGCACCGCGCAGAACTAGCGGCCGACTGGGAACGAGCGGTCAACAAGCTTCCGCTTACGCCGATTGAGCCTCTTCCCTAGGATATGGAAATGGTGCGCGTGATCGAAGTCAAAGTCCTCGATGGCTACCGCCTGCAGCTCGCGTTTAATGATGGAACGCGCCGGGTTGTGGATCTCGCTAACGAGCTCTCAGGCCCGATGTTCGAACCTCTTCAGGAGCTTGGCCTTTTCCGCCAGGTGCGTCTCGATGCGGAGTTAGGCACCATCGTCTGGCCAAACGGGGCCGACATCGCTCCAGAGGCTCTCCACGCGGGGTTTGGTGAAGAGCCCGGCGACCCTCATCACGCCGCGACTGGCTGAAGATCGCAAGGTGCTCGCGCGGGCGCTAGCCTCGGCTCCGGTCTTGCGGGATACGGAAAACCGGCTCCGTCCATTGCGATAAGGGCAAATGAACTTGTTCGAGACGAGGCCAATTCAAATGTTCGATTCGTGTCCGCCGCGGGCCATAAACCACTTTCGGATAGGTTCTCGGGCTATGCCTGCTGCGACGCGTAGGCTTTGCCGCGCTCCCGGGGTCAGCTCCTAGGCCCAGCCACCGGCCCGAGAGAATTCGCGATCTGCCAGAACTCGGAATCCGCGAAGCCCTCGGTGGAGAGGAAGTACGGGACGCCATACTCCGGCTTGATCTGGAGGTTCGGGCTGGCCGTGCCGGGCTCTCCCCAGTCGATGAACCTCCGGCTGGTGGGCGGCGACTGGCTATCGACCTGGTAAAGGGCCATTACCCCCCGGAAGCGCGGGTATGACTGGGTCCCGTCTGGCTGCGCCGGCGCCGGTTGGGCTACCCCGAGCTCGACGAAGATACGCCGCGAGCCGTCCACGCTGGCATAGGTGACCTGGAAGTCATCGGCCGACAAGATCAGGTGGGCGGTGTATCCGACAGGAATTGCTTGAGGGAGAAGCACCGGCCGCGACCCGGTCACTGTCCGCCCGATCAGGGCCGCTGCCTCGACCACCGAGAGGGTGCGCGGCATCGTGGTCGGGGTGGGGGCAGTCGGGGTCGTGCGGGTCGCCGGAGAGATATGTTGGGCCACGCCGCACGCGCTGAGAATGAGGGTCGCCGCGATGGCGTGGCCGGGACCCGCGCGGGCTAGCTGGCGCACCTTCTAGCTGTGTTAACGCTCGCCGCTCCGGAAAGTTCCTCGGGCTCTGCAGATGCCAAAGTGCACGCTTTAGACTCGCAAATGGGGAGTCGGCAGACGCCTAGAGGCTGGGCAACCTGTCTTTGGATGCGCTCTCGGGGGTTCGAGTCCCTCCTCCTGCTCCCCTCGCCTTAAGCTCCCGGTGTCCTACATGCTGTCTCGCGCTGCCCACGTAAACGACGGGTCTGCCGGGATCGGCCCAATTCAATTGTTCGATTAGTGTCCGCCAGGGGCTACCACCCAATTTTGCGGCCACTAGCTTGAGGCACAGCCTAAAGGCGGTCAGCAACTGCGGCAATCCTTCTCAGGCCCCCTTCCAGATCTTGGAGCTAGGGTTCGGTTACCTCTGAAGACCGACTTCTGCCGTTGCGGTCGACCACCAACACTGGCTGGATAACGTTCGGCGCCCTACTTCGTTATAGGTCGGGAACGATCGCCTTGTAAACGTTCGGCCGACCTCGGACGCATCTGTACTAGCGGGACGGAGGTGTGACAGTGGAGCCGCCGGGACGACCCTGGTTCGAGCCGCTGGTTCACACCCTCGGCCGGCCCGCCTACCACTTCGCCATGGCCATCACCCGAGATTCGGCGCTCGCGGAAGACATCGTGCAGGAGGCGTTTGTGCGACTCTGGCAATCGGACCGCACGCCAAGGGAACTGCCGGCATTTCGGGCGTGGTTGTACCGCACGATACGCAACCTCGCTCGTGACGAGCAACGCCGACAGCGCGTGCGGGCGCTGCTCCGATTCGCCCCGCCTGCGTCGCCTGATCCCACGCTCGAGGCAGAGCGCAGGATGGGCGATCCAGAGCTCACTTCAGCCCTTGAGACCCTCAGCTCAGGGGAGCGCCAAGCGCTGTACTTGCGATTCTCAGAAGATCTCGACTTCGGCGAAATCGCCCGAATCTTGGGAAACCGGGAAAGCACCGCGCGCGTCTTGGTCCACCGGGCGTTGATGAAACTGCGTGACCGCATGATCCCCTCGGCACCGCTGGAGGCGGACGCATGACCGAAGAGACTGACCTGGAGCGTCGCCTGCGGGCGCACATGGAGGCCCAACGGGCTGCTGCGCCGACGCCCCCGCACTGGGAGACCCAGATCATGCATTCGGTTCGCGCGACACCCAGCCAACCACCGCGCCACCCACTGCGGCAGCTCGCCTTCGCTAGCGTGGTTATCGTATTCGCAGCAACTCTGGCGGGAGCAACTGTCTGGTTGCGGTCCCTTAGCGTCAATCGCCAAGCTGTCAAGCAGCAGGTCACTGCCGCCCCAAAGCCAAGTCTCGGACCGACCGGGGAAGCGGTCGTCCCCGCGGAATTCACCTGGCTCAAGATGGTCAGCCCTACATCGGGATGGGCAGTGGTCGTTGGCAGGAGTAAGTCGTTGGTTGTCCGCACTGACGACGCCGGCCAGAACTGGCGCGACGTTTCTCCGGCTCCGCAACTCCTCCCAAGCGCTACCTTTGCCTCGGACCCCAACATCGCATTGGTTGCGTACAGTTCGCCCGAGGGCGCCTTCGTATATCGGACGATCGATGGCGGCCGCACATGGGAACGGTCGCTCCGTCTGCAAACGGACCGTCAGCCGGGCGGCTGGCTCGACTTCATCGACAGGACTCATGGGTGGTTCGTCGCCATTACGGGTGCGGCGGCCGGCCGGGAAACCAGCCAGGTTTTCCGGACGACGGATGGAGGATCGAACTGGGCGCTTATGTCGGAGTCGCAGTTTTCGGAAATTGGCCCATCGACGCCGGGAAGCCTTCCGACGTGCGACCTCACAGGCGCCCGCTTCCTAAATGCCACGACGGGGTGGGTGGCCGGGACATGCAATGGTCCAGGCCCTGCTCTCTGGCTGACGCACGACGCCGGCCGTACCTGGCACGAGCAGCCGCTCCCCATATCCGGGGGCTATCAAAGCGGTACTGCTCCGAACTTCTTCTCCGCGCGTGACGGCGCTATGGTGATGCAGAACCGGTCGACGACGACGCTATACACGACGGGCAATGCTGGCCAAACCTGGACCTCCACATCGACGCTGCCATCGCCCGATATCGGCGTTGCTTTCCTCGACGCGACCCATTGGTGGTACGTCGATGGCGGGAGCCGTCAGCTCTTTCAAAGCGTCGACGCGGGACGGCACTGGTCCCTCCTAGGGACGATCGGCACGGTAGGTCGCATCGATCGCTTGCAATTCGTCAACGAGCAGGTCGGCTTCGCAGTCCAAGTCGCACCTCAGGGGCAGAACCAGCTGTTGCGCACGACGGACGGCGGTCGGAGCTGGCACCAGATTCTTTCAACTTTCCCGGGACTCTGATTTGTTGGCGCCTAGCCATCCCCAGAATGCCGATGCCGCCCCGTGGCTAGCGCCCGATTTGGCTGGTTTGCACCAGAACCAACTCGATTGTTCGAATAGTGTCCGCCCCGGGCTACGTCACCCCTCGTGAGGTCAAGGGCGCAGATTCGCTCTGTTGACTCATTGGGACGTCTGCGGACGTCCGACCGATTGCGTTGTGACGGACCCAAAGGATCCCGTAGCGGGATCATAAGTCGCTGCGCGGGCATGCGGGGCGAAGGCGCTTTGCGGGAACCATTCGGCCACATTCCGCACCAGTTCAGCCGAACCGTCGATATCCAGCACGCCGAGGCGTCGTGCCTGCGCGATGCTGAGCTGTCCGAGGTAGACCCTGACCACGGCTTCCAGATTGGCGCGGATCACCAAGTCGTCGCCTAGACCCGGGTCGCTGTAGCAGCGATCCGGGTCTTCACGCCGGAGGACGAGCCAGTACCGTATGGTCTCGCCGCGAAACTCGAATCGCACGACGCGCCGGCGAAGCGGCCCCATTCATTGCCCCGCCAACCCGGTAGCGTTTTCACGTTATCAGCATTTCAAACTTGAACGTTGGCTCTCAAGCCGGCCCGACCCGTGTCTCCGGTTTCACGGCTCCAATTGTTGCGCGGCTGCTTGCCGCCACACCCGCTCACGCCGATCTCCCGCGGCCGGACCAATTCGATTTCGATGACTGTCCGCCAGGGGCTACCAGTCGCCCGACCTAACCCTAAGCTCCGGGTGACGAAAGCAGGTGCTTCCGCCGTGATCCCTCTTGATCGTGGCACGAACCTCGCCAGGGGCTACTCAACCGCCGCATTAGTCCAGGCTGCCGCTAACCCTTGAGCGGTGACCAAAGGCGTAGTGTGGAACGCTACCGTCAACATAGAAGGAGGACATGATATGTCGGAGACGAACAAGGCACTGGCCGCGCGCATCCCTTTGGAAGCGTTCAATCAGGGCAAGCTCGAGGTCATCGACGAGGTGATCGCGGATAACTCCATCGACCACGGCACCCTGCCGCCGGGCATGCCGCCCGGAAAGGAAGGTCTCAAGCTCCTGGTCAAGTCCCTACGGAGCGCTTTTCCAGATTTCAAGATCAAGATCGATCTTCAGGTCGCTGAAGGTGACCTGGTGGTGGCACGTGCCACTACCACTGGCACGATGAAGGGCGAATTTGCCGGGATGCCTCCGAGCGGTAAGACCGCGACATGGGAGGCGATCCACATCACCCGGATCAAGGATGGCAAGATCGTCGAGCACTGGCAGGTGCAGGACCAGCTCGGCATGCTGCAGCAGCTGGGCTTCATACCCACGCCCGAGGCCGCACCCGCGCGCTGACCCCAGCAGGATTGACGAAGAGCCCGGCACCGGCCGGGCTCTTCGCTGCACCGGCAAACACACGGCGCATCCAGGTCAACACGCTAGGCCGCGAGATGACCTGCGTTCGAATCGCGGCGGCGAAGATCCCATAAGCGACGAAGACGACCAGGGTGAGCAACATGAACACGGTGCTTAACCCGATCATCCGGATGAACGCGTGTGGATCATTGGCGCTGACGAACTGCGGAAGAAACGCGAAGAAGAAGATCGTGAGCTTCGGATTCAGGATGTTGACCAGGATGCCGGAGACGATAACGCGCGTGGCTGAGCGCGGAGCCGTCTGCTCCTCCACCGCCAGAGGGCCTTTTTCCTTCAGCGTCCTCCACGCGATCAGGAGGAGGTAGGCAACACCCAGGTACTTCAGGGTCTGGAATGCAACCGCACTCGTGTGCATGAGCGCTGCCAACCCGGTGACGGCGGCCAGCATGTGCGGAATGATCCCCAGGGTACATCCGACGGCCGCGATCACACTCGCCCGGGTGCCGCGCGAGAGGCCGGCCGCCAGCGTGTAGAGCACGCCGGTACCCGGCAAAACTACGACCACGAGGGACGTCACCAGGAATGCGGTGCTCACGACGCCTTTTCGTTAACTGCCTAGTGCTGCGGGGAACCCTTGACGTCGAGCAGGATGGCTGTTTCGTTGCCGACCGTCCAGGCATCGTGTCCAGGCGGGATAACAAAGGCATCGCCTGCTTTGATCTCCCCTTCCGAGCCATCTCGGGCCACGATCTTCACCCGGCCCTGAACGATATAGCCGACGTGCTCAACCTCGCAGCGATCCGTCTTGGCAATCGGCTTGACATCCTGGGACCATTTCCATCCGGGCTCATAGTGCAAGCGGATGATGGTCGCGCCGCCCACGTGGGCGACCTCCATCTTGCCATGGCCGAATGGGCGCGTTTCATCGGGAGCGTCAAGGCTCTTCTTGTGAACCGCTTCCTTCTTTTCGGTTGTGGGTGCATCTGGCATCGCGACCTCCTCCTTATCCACTAGCTGCACTTCCCCCTGGGCGATCACCAGTATGCCCGATGGCGGTTGCCTCGGATTCGGCCAGGCCGGGCTGCTGGTAGATGCCGATCAGGTTGCCTGCCGGGTCGCGAAAGGTTGCGACAACCTCGCGGGCACGGGGGTCGACCTGATGGACGATCTCGCCACCTGCAGACCGGATCGCATCAATCGCCTTAGCAGCGCTCGCCACCATGATGTAAACCATCAGTCCGGGCTCGGCCGCCGCCGGCCGCCCGAGGACCCACGTCCCGCTGACCTCGTTAACGGTATCGTCGAAGGCCGTCGACCCGTCGCCACGCTGTCGGGTCTGCCATCCGAAGGCCCGTGTGTAGAACTCGGCCGACTTGCGGACATCCTTCGCGGGAATCTCGACATAGCAGATCTTTCCGGTTCGATACGTGGGCTGCGTACTGGCTGCACTCATAACCCGATGCTAAACGAGGTGCTTCTCGAGGCAGACACTCGTGGGCGAGGATGCGTACTCGCCCCAGCAGTCGACTTGCGTGAACCCGGCGCGCCGGTAGAAGGACAGCGCCGCGTTTGAATAGGTGCCGGTCTCGAGCACCAGGCGCCGCACGCCCAGCTTTTTGGCGGACGCCTCCAGGGCAGCCAGCACGGCCCGGGCGACTCCCTTGCTCCGCTGGTCGGGTTCGACGTACATCCGCTTCACTTCCGCGGTCGTCGACTCGAGGAGGCGGATGGCGCCGCACCCGACCGGCCGGCCGCCGTCGCGCGCGATGAGAAAGGTGCCGCGACCATCTTCCAGATGCTGCGCTTTGAGGTTCGGCCCGAAGCGCTGCTCCGGCGGATAGAGCTCGGCCAGCCCGGCGTCCAGTGCCGCGATCAATCGACGTGCGTCGTCGGAGTCGAAGGGTTCTGCGGCGACGGTCAATCCGGGGTCGGTCACCCCCACAGGATAGATTTCGGCATCCCGTCGATCAGCGCGCGGACAGGCGGCGCTGGCGGATGCCATAGAGCGCGACGGCCGCAGCCCCGATGCCCAGCGCCGACGCAACCAGCCCCCCGAAGAGGACGAGGAGCTGGCGATTCGCGGCGCCGTAGGCGATGGCGCCCAGCCCCGGCAGACCCACGACAAGGATGACGGCCAGCGCCAGGCCGAGGGTCGCGGGCGTCACCCAGGTGGTGCGCAGCGACAGCCCACCAGGTCGCGACCACATCAGTCCCATGAAGAGATCGGCCAGGGGCAGCAGGCGCAGCTGCCAGGCATCGAGCGGAGGGGCGTACGTCGGGACGCGAGTCCAGGGATAGCTCACGGATCGAATAACGTTAGTACGGCCCGGATTGATTCACAATCGGCGGAATCATAGAATCCGCGCGCAATGATGCGGGTCCCCGGTGTCCGGATGATCGTCCCGGTTCTCGCCTTCGCCTTGGCCTCTTGCGGTGCCGCTCAGGCGGAAACGCGGGCCCACCCATTGGCTGCCCGGGTATCAGCCAGCCCGTCGCCCTCGCCATCCCCTTCGGCAACACCAACCCCGCACGTCGTCGTCGATGCCGCATACCTGGCCAGTGAACTGGGCGGCGTCGAGGATGCGATTCGGATGGCCGACACGCCGGGCGATGAATATGCCAGTCTGGGTGATCGCCAGCAACATGGCTATCAACTCCTGGCCGCACACCCGGATTGGGTGCCAGCCGTCTTGAACGCCGTTTCACCAACGGCGCGCTCGGCGATCCAGGACAACCTGGGCGCGGCGCAGCAGATCGACAGCCTGAACGGGTCGCGCAGTTCCCTGCCGCACTGGCTGATCATCGCGCCGCCGGCGCCTGAGGTCTTGCTCGGTTATTACCGAGAAGCGCAGCAAGCCTACGGGGTCGAGTGGCAGTACCTCGCCGCGATCAATTTGATCGAGACCAACATGGGCCGTATCCGCGGACTGAGCTCGGCGGGCGCGCAGGGACCGATGCAGTTCATGCCCGCGACCTGGGCCAGCTACGGCCACGGCGACGTCAATAATCCGCACGATGCGATCCAGGCCGCCGGGCGCTACCTGAAAGCCCACGGGGCGCCACAGAACATGAGCCGGGCGATCTACGCCTATAACCCCAGCAACCTTTACGTTCGTGCCGTCCAGCTTTACGCGCAGCAGATGTTCGCCAATGAACGCGCCTTTCTCGGTTACTACAGCTGGCAGGTATACGTCCAAACCACCGGTGGCGCGGTGCTCCTGCCAGAGGGCTTCAGCGGCTAAGCCGGCGACCTTTTAGCTGGGCGTCGACAGCACTCGCGAAAAGAATCGGAAGGTGCGCTGCAACGCGTCGTCGATGGCCGCCCGGTGCTCGGTCGCCCCGTAGCGAAGGAATCCATGCGGCGCGTCCGGGTAGACGACGATTTCCTTGTCCGTACCCAGCGCGTCCTTGAAAGTCGCGATCTGCTCGGCGGAAATGCCCGCGTCGGCGCCGCCGAAGATCCCTAGCACCGGGATCTTGATGTCACGCGCGAGCGGCAGCGGCGACAAGCGCCCCGGCTGCGCCTGGAGATGGCCGTAGTAGGCGACTACGCCCGCCAGGCCGCTCACGCGCGCAGCCCCGACGTAGGCCAGCCGGCCTCCCATGCAAAATCCCCAGGCGGCGACCTTCGATGCACCGCGCGCCAGGAGATCGTCGACCGCCGTCTGCATGTCGGCCAGGAATCGCTCATCCGATAAGTGTTGAGCCCGCTGCATCGCGACTGCCATCGCATCCGGCTTGCTGCCGGTCCGCTCCGGGGCCCGCATCGACTCCGGTAGGTCGCCCTGGCGGCCAAAGAAATCCACCATGGCGGCCGCGTGGCCGTGTTGCGTGATCCGTCGAGCCAGGTCCTTGTAGAAGTCGGTGTATCCCCAGATGTCGTGGATGATCAGGACCGCCCCGCGCCGAAATCCGGTGGCGGGGAGGGCCAGGAACTCTCGCAGAGCCGCGCCATCACCGGCTCGGATGGTTCGCTCTTCTTCCCTGACCGCGGCCGGCGCCGGGGGACCGACGTCATCGCCGGGCGCGGTACACACACGATCAGTCTAAGGACGCAGCTGTCGGACGAAGGCGGCGACGCGGTCCATGGCGGCGTCGATCACGGGGAGCAGCCCGTGCCCGACGCCGGGAAATGTGACCAGCTCCGCTCGCGGCAGCTGGCGGACCGACGCCCTGAGGAGCTCGACCCGAGCGAAGGGGTCGGACTCGCCCGACAGGAAGAGGACCGGGCAGGTGATCTTCGACCAGTGCTCGGTCCGCAGATCCTCGGGGTGCCCCGGACGGTGCAGTGGGTAGCTGAGCAACACCAGCGTGGCATAGTCCACCTCGGTAGCGGCCATACTTGCCACCCGACCGCCATAGGAATGGCCGCCGGCGATCGAACCGGCCGGAACCTTTTGGACAAACACCGGCACGGCGCGCTCGGCTTTGCCCACCGGGAGGTCGATGGCGCTCGCCTTCAACTGGCGCTTTTCGAGCGCCTTGACATAGGGCCGCATGCTGCTGGCGTCACCCGAGGCCCCGTGGGCCAGAAAGATGGCTGGAACATTGGGTGATCGTGCTGGCACCCGCTAACATTAGTGCCCAACTGATGGCACGCGTCCTGCTCGTCGAGGATGAGCCCAATATCGGGTCGATCATCGTCTTCAAGCTGGAGCGAGAAGGTCACCAAGTGCGATGGGAGTCGAGCGCCGCGGCGGTGCCCGGTGCCGCGCACGCCCTCCAGCCCGACCTGGTTCTCCTCGACTCGAGCCTGCCGGACGGCGATGCCTTCGTCCTGCTGACGAGCCTCGTCGCCCACCACCCGGTCGTGATGATGACCGAGTTCCGAGACACGACGACGCCGCCGCGGGCCCGGACGGCGGGCGCCGTCGCGACCGTGGAGAAGCCCTTCAAGCCAACCCAGCTCGCTCGCCTGGTGGCACAGCTGGTGCCGGCGACCGCGGGGCGTCCGTGATGACGGTGCTGGCGCGCAAGCAAGGCGCGGCGCTTGTGATCCGCGATCGCAAGCTGGGCATCTTCACCGATAAGGGCTTCACGCCGGTCGATTTCAAGGTGGAGCTGGCGATGAAGCTCGCCACCCGGCTGCAATACACGCCGCTCGTTCCGGCCCAGGAGATGGAGGAGCCGGAGCTGCTCCGCTTCCTGATGGATACGCGGCCGGCGTAGGACCCTTGGGGGCGACGCGTTGTGTTATGCGATGACGCCCGAGACCGAGCGCCTGCTCGACAGAGGCCAGCAGGCCGAGTTGGGAGGGAACGTTCGCGAGGCGCTCGTCCAGTACGAGGCGGCGATCAAGCTCGGCGGCGCCGAGGCCCTGCCCCGGCTGCGGCTGGGAACCGTTTGTCATCGCCTGCGCGATTACGCGCGGGCGCGCGAGGTTCTCGAAGAAGCCCGCCGGCTCGATCCGGAGAACGCCGAGGTGGCTTTCCGCCTCGGTCTCGCGTGCGATGCACTGGGCGATCGCGAACCGGCGCGAGTCGCTTACTCGCGGACGATGATGCTGGCCCCCAGCTCCTGGCAGACATGGTTCCTGATCGGCCGCGATCACCGTCAGCTTGGACACAGCGAGGTCGCTCGGCTCGCCTACCGTCGTGCCCTGGAAGCATCCGCGGATGTGCCCGAAGTCCTCGCCGAACTGGGGACCTTGCTCTGGGAGATGGGGATGCGGGACGATGCCTTGCCCTTCTTGGAGCGCGCCGCGCTGACGTGCCCGGTCGATCCGGGGTTTTCTTTGCAACTCGGTCTGGCGCAGATGGAGCGCGGACAGCTTGCGGCCGCCCAGCGGCACGTGATGGTTGCCAAGCACCTCGATCCGTCGGACCGGCGCATCGATGTCGCGCTTCAGGACCTCGCTCTTCGACGGAAGACCGCCCGCAAGGGCAAGCGGGCGGCCTGATCGCTCAGGTCAAACAAAAGGCCGCCTGGGAGGGCGGCCTTTGTGGGGAGGAGGGGGACGAGAGGGTTTTTGGAACCTGAACGCAGCCTAGCAACGCCGCCTTACGGTGCCGCTAAATACTTAGGCGCCCTGGCGGGCTTCGGCGTCGGCCCAGCGGGGCGTCGCAACGTCGGCCGTAAGGACCTGCTCCTGGGCGAGGATCCTCCGCAGGATCGCCACCGACGAGGCGTAGGTCGAATCGAGGCCGTAGTAGGAAAGGCCGCGCGCGCCCAGGGTGCGCGCCTGGGTGTAGGGCGTATCTGAGGCGTAGTGCAGCACCCCGAAGTCGAAGGGCAGCTTGGTGAAGTTGATGTTCTCGCGCGTCGGATATCGTGACGATTCCGCCGCTTCATAGAGCGCGTTGAGGTAAGGACCGGCCTCCATTTCCACGACCGTATAGCTTTCCCTGTGATAAAAATCCAGGTAGGCGCGGTTCTGGAGGAACGTGCCGCGCACGGTGACCGCGCGCTGATTGTCCAGCGCCGATCCGTAGACGAGGAAGGGCGCCACGCTGTTGAAGCTGAAGCAATTGTCCAGCCAGTAGGTGTTTTCGGAGTGCTCTTCGTAGACGACATTCGAGATCATGATGTCGCCGATGCTGCCGTTGAGCGTCGCGGCCTTGCCAAGAACGTACACACCTCGAAGCGTGCCGACGCTTTCCACCACCTCCCGCAGGACGTTGTAGGCGCCGAGACCCAGGGGATAGTTGACGTTGATCAGGATCGCGGGGCTTCGCTTCAGCCGATCCGCGGCGGGCGTACCGAGTCTGGGATCGAGGTCGCCGGCGACCAGCCGGTCGAGCACGATGACCTGGGCTGCCACGTCGAGGCCGGCCTGGCTGGCAAGGAAAAAGATGCCACGCTCCTCTTCCTCCCTGGTCCGGTGCGCCCGGCGCTCTCCCGCCTCCGCCGACTGCGCGTAGTAGGAGCGCGCGGCGTAATAGAGAAAGTTGTCCCAGTTGCCGCGCGACTGCCCCTGCCGGAGTTTGCGGAGCTCGGGTACCAGCTCGAGGTTGTTGCTGCGCTCGGTGAATTCCACGATCTCCTGCTGATGCCGCCGAGCCGAGCCGCTCAGCAGGTTCACGAGACTGTGCGTATTGCTGGAGACGAAATACACCGGTCGCTCGCTGAGGCCCTCGCGCTGCATCAGGGCTTCGATCGGCTGCCACCAGCGACGGGTCGCTTTGACGTAGCCGATCTGGGTACCACCCAGCATACGGACGCGGAAATCCTTCTCCTCAGCCTGGATGCGGCGCAGCGGCGTGAACAAGTCGCCCCAGATCTCGACCAATCGCAGCGCATCGTCTTCGGAGATACCCATCCGCTGCAGGACCTTGAACTGCTCCTCCGTGCTGTCCACGCCGCTCAGGTCTTCTGCGCTGAGGAGAGCGTGCAGCTTGTTCCACTCGATCTGGAGCGCCACCAGCTGCGGGATGACATCGTCGATGTCGGACGGGCTGGCGATGTAGACGGCGAGGGTTTCCTTGCCGTCGAAGTAATAGCGCCGGCGCCGTCCGGGGGCACTTTGCATTTCCCAGCGCTCGACGTCGACGTTGAGCATCCGCTTGAAGACGTCAGCCGATTGGCCCAGCACGATGCGCTTGACGGCGATGATGCAGGGCGGCAGGCGGCGGAGGGCATAGATCAGCGCGCCGGTATCGGGCTCCGCCGAGCCGGCCCTGGGATGAAGGCTCGACCCCATGCCGATGTGCGATTGCTCCAGGACCTTGAGCTTGGTGTCCCCGGAGCTCCGCAACAGCGTCCCGTAGGTTCGGGTATAGAGCTCGACGGCGTCGCGGCCGGGCCCATGATCCGGATCGGGATCGATATAAGCCATCGTGGGTATTATCCCGCGCCTTTTCGAAAGCATGCCGGTGACATAGGGTCGCTATTTACATGTTTTAACGAAAGTTATTTGCGAGACGTGGGAATGGGCTCGTACCGTGGGCCCTGACCGACCAAGTAACAGCCTCGAAGGAGTCCATCCTGAGAATGTACGAATCGATTCAAACCGAGACGCAACGCACCACGCTCCGAGTCATGGCCACCCGGGCCGAGGACGCCAAGCGCAAGCTCAGCCTGTACGCACTCGACCGCGTCCTCTGGGCGCTCGAAGAGATGAACCTGGCCGAGCGGACGACCGTATCCGGCGAGATCGTCGAGCAGCTGCACGCGTTCGGCGTGCCGTACAACCGCGACATCAAGATCCCGGACCTGATCGAGCTCGTGTTTACCGCGCAGGAGCAGTTCATGAATGTCGAGCCCGAGGAGATCAACCGGGTCCCGACCATCGAAGAGCTCGAAGCCTACTTCGAGCAGTCGCGCGTCGCCTGACCTAGTCGTCCCCCGCCGCATCCTATAATGCGGTCACCTTTTGGGGGAGGTGATGCCGGCCAGGCGCCGCGACAAGTGAACAACGCCGACAGGTGGCTCAACGAGAGCTGAAAAGGAAAGCCGGTGAGAATCCGGCGCGAACCCGTCACTGTAACCGGGGAGCCGTGGGCGAGATCCACTGAGGCCACAAGCCTTGGGAAGGAGCCCAGCGGTAACGATCCGGAGCCAGGAGACCTGCCTGTCGGGGACCACGACCCTCTTCGAGGCTGAGAGGGAGGTGCCAGGCATCTTCTCGATCGGCCTCCAGCACAGATCTGGAGGTACACATGCAACGTCGTATCGTGGCGAGTCTCCTCGCCCCATCCCTACTCCTGCTCGCATCGGTGAGCGCATCCGCTCAAACGCCGGCGAGCTCCAACGCACAACGAGCCCTGCAATGGCTGCAGTGCACCCAGCAACAGGCCAACGGCCAGATCGGCAGTGGCGGCAATCCCATCGCCCGGTCATCGGAAGTCGCGATCGGTCTGGCAGCTGCCGGGCAGCAGGCCTCCGCGATGCACACCGGGGCAACGTCCCTCGCGGGCTACCTCACGACGGCCGTCAGCACCGATGTTGGCACCAACGGTGAGCTGCTGCTCGCTCGTGCCTCCGTTGCGGACGCCGGGCCGATCGCCACCGTGTCGGCCCAACTGCAGGCGGCCAAGGGCACCAACGGCGAATACGGCAGCGACATCTATAGTGATGCGCTCGCCATCCTGGGTCTTCGTGCCGCAGGCCAGACCGTGGGCGACGATGCCGTCGCCTTCCTGAAAAGCCAGCAGAAGGCCAGCGGAGGGTGGAGCGCGGACAACGCGGACCAGTTCGGTGAGGATTCGAACACGACCGCGCTGGCGATCCAGGCCTTGATCGGCGCCGGCGTGGCGGCCGATGACCCGGCGATCACCAAGGGGTTCATGTATCTGCAGAGCGTCTTCGTCAGCGGCGGTTTCGGCAGTTCGCCTGGATCTCCACCCGATCCCAACTCCGATGAACTCGCCATCCAGGCCATCCTCGCCGCGCATCTGGAGTCCGATGCCGGCTGGACGACGAAGCTCGACCAGGCGCAGTCCTATCTCGCCGGACAACAGATCGCGAGCGGCGCGGACGCCGGCGCCATCGCCAACGCCTACAGCAAGCTGTTTGCCACCACCGATGCGCCAGCCGCGTTTCTGCGGCGACCTCTTACGGCGAGAGGCCTTTCTGAAAGCGCCGTCTCACTGCTCGCCTGCCCAGCGGCTGCGAGCGCGAGCCCGACTCCTCACCCGAGCCCCACGACTGCGCCCGTTCTCGCGCAGACCGGCGCTCCCGTTGATGGGCGACCCTTGCTTGGCGGCCTCGTCCTCATCGCCCTCGCCCTGGGCCTTGTCCTGCGACCGCGGAGACGCGCACGCACCTCGTAATTCGGTCACTTGTCGGTCTGGCGCTGGCCCTTGCCGCGGCGCTCTCGTGGCAGGGGTCGGCGCATGCCCAAACGCACCGCGCCGCCCTGGTCGTCCAGCACAGCTCGTCCTGGCCGGGACCGCACGTGCTCTGGAAGTGTGTCGAGTTCGCACAGGAGGCGATTGGCGGATTGGCCCTGTTGCAAATGGCCGGCGTCAACTCCGGCCAGCCGCCTCAGGTCTACGACTGGGGCGGCGGTGCCTACACCGTGTGCCAGCTCGACCATCAGCCACAAGCGGTACCGGATCGCTGCTTCGGTCCGATGTCCGGGCCCAACTGGTCCGACTGGACGCGGACTACCAACGGCTGGGTCGCTCGATCGACCGGGGTCTCCGGGTACGCGCTCAGGGATGGCGACATCGAGGGTTGGAGCTACTCCGCGGGGACGGGGACGCAACCGCCCGCCGTTACGTTCAGCCAGGTGTGTCCAGTGGCGCAGCCCACGACGGCCACTCCATCATCGCGCCCAACCACAGCTCCCGCTAGCAAGGTCGCCACGGCCACGCCATCGGTCGCAACAGCGCCGATTGTTACGTCCTCACCGCCGTTGGAGGCGCTGGCTCCATCGATTTCGCCGTCCGCTCCAACGGCGCTCGCCTCGACCGGTCCCCCAACTCAGCCGCCTACCGCCGGCCTCGCACCGTGGTTGTTGCTTGGCGGTGCCGTGGTGTTACTCACCGGATTGGGGGCATTCAACCTGCGAAGGCGCGGACCGTGACCCGACATCCCCTCGCGTGGTGCGCCTGGGCAGCGGCGGCGCTGGCCGCCGCCTTCATCGATCGCAACCCGTTCCTTCAGGCGTTGCTGCTGCTGATCGTCGTTAACATCTTTATCGCCTATCGCCCAGGGCGGATTCGAAATTGGAAAGTTGGCCTGGCGCTGGCGGTGGTCCCCATCGTCTTCAGCGTTGCGCTGAGCCGGTTCGGCACGCACGTTCTATTTACGCTTCCGGCAATCCCGGTCATCGGCGGTCGCTGGACCCTTGATGCTGCCGTCTTCGGCGCGTCGACCGGCGCGGCGCTGCTGCTGACGGTGGCGATCTTCGGCGTGGTGCAGGCGACGGTGCGGAGCGCGGACCTGGTCGCCATCTTGCCGCGGCCGTTCTACCGCGTCGGCACCACCGTCGCCCTGGCAGTCGCCTTTGCCCCAAAGACGGTGGCGTCGCTGCAGTCGATCCGGGAAGCCCGCCAACTGCGCGGGCAGCGTTCCGGTTGGCGTTCGGCGCCGCAGCTGCTGTTGCCGCTGCTGTTGACGACGCTCGAGCGGGCGCTGCAGTATGGCGAGTCGCTCGACGCCCGCGGCTTTGGCAGCCGGCGACGATCCCGATACCGCCCGCTCCCCTGGAGCATCGCTGACCTGGCGGCGATCG
>Ga0209471_1000055_pt1 | contig 91299 bp, 72 predicted proteins | sample GraSoiAngelo_128_FD_185885 | JGI IMG/M metagenome (GOLD analysis project Ga0209471, IMG submission 185885) | Grasslands soil microbial communities from the Angelo Coastal Reserve, California, USA - 14_0927_12_20cm (SPAdes) (version 2) | ecosystem: Environmental > Terrestrial > Soil > Grasslands ...
TACTCCTCTGGGTAAAGAAGTGGCGAGTGACGAGTGGCGAATGACCCGCACGGCGAACCATGCCTATCTCGTCGCCGCGATGCACTTCTCTGAGTTATCATCAGCGGCTATGGCTGCAGGAAAAAGCATGCTGAATGAGTTTGGCTGGGATGAGCGGTACCGCGTGGCGGGCTTGGAGAACGTGCTTACGCCCGCGCTCGTGGTGTATCCGGAAATGATCCTAACCAATATTGCGCGAACCTTGCGTCTGCTGGATGGAGATGCGGATCGCTGGCGCGTACACATCAAGACGGCAAAGCTGGAGTACGCGTTGCGGATGCTCGTCGAGCGGGGCATACGGAACTTCAAGTGCGCCACTACGCTCGAATTACTGACCGCTTGCCGCAGCGGCGCAAGAGATGTGCTCGTTGCTTATCCCATGGTGGGCGCGAACGCGCGCCGAGTGCGCGAACTTGCCGAAGAATTTCCGGCGGTGCGCATCTCCGTTTTGGCGGAAAACGAAGGGCAAGTGCGGCAATGGCGAGGCAGCCGGGTCGGCGTGTTTCTCGACATCAATCCGGGGATGGACCGCACGGGGATCGAACAGAGCCACAAGGACGACGTTCTTAAGCTTGTGCGTGCGGTTGGCGCCGCCGGGTTGGAATTCCGCGGCTTGCACTACTACGACGGGCACTATGGCGGGCTGGGAGAGCGCGAACGAATGGCGGTGGCTCACGCGGGCTACGATAGCTTGATGGAAGTTGTGGCGGAGATCGGAGGCAGCGGAGGGAACGCGCCAGAGGTGATTACGGCGGGCACGCCGACGCTGCCGTGCTCGCTGGCGTATGAAGGCTTCCGCGGGAAGAAGTTTGTTCACCGCGTTTCGCCGGGGACGGTGGTGTACAACGATGCAACAAGCCTGGCGCAACTACCGGCCGAGTATGCTTATCAGCCGGCGGCGCTCATGTTGACGCGAGTGGTGAGCCGGCCGCGCGCGGGCGTGGTCACCTGCGATGCCGGGCACAAAGCCGTTTCCGCGGATGCGGGCGTGCCGACGTGCGTGGTCGTGGGGCATGCGGAATTGACGCCGCTTTCGCCGAGCGAAGAGCATTTGCCCATGAGCGTCGCAGGAGGGGCAGCGGGTCCGCAGGTTAGCGAGGCGCTCTACCTTCTCCCGCGGCATATTTGCCCTACGGTGAACAATTTTGACTGCGCGCTCCTTGCGCGAGATGGGCGGATTGAGTCGGTGGAGAGAGTGACGGCGCGCGGACGCGAAGCGCCACTTCTGCGAGGAGCAGATATAAAGGCTTCCGCGCTGCGACAAGCGGTTGCTGAGAAGGTGTGAAAACGGCCGATTCGATTCGGGGGATTTCGCGGTGGGAAATTAGGGCAAAAAGATTGAGGGCGCAACCGCCGTTAAGCCGTTGCGCCCCCTTGCAATTGCGCCGTTAAGTTTTTCAGGCTTCCCGGCCTAATCTGCGCGAGACGATAAACCCGGCGTTTTTTCCTGGCAAGAGAAATCTGCAATTTCAACTGTGGAAAGGTGTGCACGGCTGTGCAAAATTCGGAAATTGTAAAATGGAAATTCGAAGATCGAAGACGAAGTCGAAAGATCGAAATCCGAAAATTGAGACTAGCGAGTGGTTGCCGGTAGGGAGACGGAGTCGGTCTTCGGAAGGCCGACTGTGCTGCGATTCTGTAACTCCTAACGTGACCCGGTCACGCGCGGGAGCCAGCATTTTCAAGGAAACATTTTGAAGGGCTGCCTCGTACCTCTTACCAGCAGCCGGGGAGTGCAAGAGGGTGGGCCGGAGACCCGCCGCCGCAGGCAAGAGCACCGGCCAGGAGGATGCGCCATGTCCTATTCGAATCGGGGTTTCCACGGCAAGACCGCTATGGTAACCGCAATGGCGCTGCTCCTTTTCCCTGCGGGAGTGGTTGCACAAGGCACGGCGGCGCCGGCAAAGGCCGCGCGATCAACAAGTTCCGCGCCGGCGGAAAAGGGCGAGCGCTGGCTGCACGTGCGCGTGATCTGCGCGGAGGGCAAAGGCGACACCGTGCGGGTGAACGTGCCGCTGGAGTTGGCGGAAAAGGTGCTGCCTGCGGTGAATCACGACCGGCTGCACAACGGCAAGGTCCGGATTGATTCTTCCGACGTGGACGACGTGGATTTGCGGGCGCTGATGGACGCTATTCGAACGGCCAAGGAAGGCGAATACGTTACGGTGCAGGGGAACGACAACGACGTGCGCGTGGCCAAGGAAGGCAATCAGCTGACCGTCCACGTACTGGACAAGAGTGGATCCAAGAAGTCGCAGGTCGAAGTGAAAATACCGATGAAGGTGATGGAAGCGCTGCTTTCCGCGGGAAAGGATGAACTGGATCTGGTGGCGGCGCTACATGCGCTGGGCGCGCAAGGCGACATGGAACTGGTTTCCTTGAAGGATAGCGAGAATACCGTGAAGGTGTGGCTGGATTCCAAGAACGTCGCCAACTGAGTTTTGGCTTTTAGGCTCCCAGTTTTTGGTTCTTAGTCTTATAAACCGTGGCCCGGAGGCGAACATGATACTGCTGGCGAAGGCGGCTCTCGGACTCAGCGGGGCGCTGGTCGTGGCGGGCGCGTACACTTTTCATGAAGGTGTGATTCGCGTGGATGTGGACGAATTCCGCCCTGGAGGATCGCACGTGCACCTGTGGGTGCCTGCGGCGACCGTGCCCATGGCGATGCACTTCGTGCCGAAGCATCCCTTGTGTGATGCGGCACAGCCCGCGCAGGAGTTTCTTCCGGTGGCGCACGCGCTGTTTAAGGAATTGAAGAAATTCCCGGACACGGAGTTCGTGGAGGTCAACGACGACGAGCAGCATGTGCGCATTCGAACGCACGGCGAAAAACTACAGATTGACGTGGATGCGCCGGATGAGAAAGTCCACCTCCTGGTGCCGCTCGGCGCCCTGGATGACATGGTGGGGCAGCTCGAGGACAGCGAGCCGCGAGCGTGAGGAGAAGCTCCTATCTACGTACAACCAAAAAAGAAGCATGACTCAGGCGGAGCCGCCTGATTCTTTGATCGTCACCTGATAATACGCTTCTTCGAGGATCGACTCTTTTTTCCAGCCAGCGCGCTGCAAAATTCCCCGGCTGTTCTCGATCATTTTCGGATGCCCGCACAGATAGGCCGTGGTGTTGTCGGCCCTCAGTCCCCAGATTTCGGTGTACTTTCGCAAAAGATCGTCGACGCGCCCGGTCTCGCCGGTCCACTGCCCGTCCTCCCAGGGACGGCTAACCGCGGGGACATATTTGAACCATGGTGCGTTGGAGGCAAGGCGGTCAAGTTCCTCGCGATAGCCGAATTCGAAAGAACGGCTGGCACCCTGGAGACAGAAAAGCCTGTGTTCAGCGCGCGCCGGACCCGAGCCACTTTTCCAATCGCGATAGAGCGTGCGCGTGTAGCTGACGAACGGGGCGATGCCGGTAACGGTAGAAATAAGCAGGTGGTTCGTGTGGCCGGTCTGCAGATCCAGCAGGAAGCGGCCCTTAGCGATTTTGCGGCAGAGCAGCGCGTCCCCCGGCTTCAATTGGAAAAGACCGGGCGTCAAGCCACCGTGGGGGACGAGCTCGACAAAGAACTCAAGCGCCTCTTCGTAAGGGGAGGAAACCAGCGAGTAGGCGCGCTCGGTTCGAGCGCCATTGTTCTCGAGGCCGAGAGTGGCGTATTGTCCCGCGCGGTATTCGAATGGTCCGCCGGGATCAATGCGCAGAACGCACAGGTCCTGCGAAAGGTCGCGGCGATCGAGAATTCGCGCGGTGTAGTGTTTATCCGGTGAACGAGTCATCTACGCAGTCTCCCTCCACAGGAAGCATAATCCTTTGACCGCCTGCGCAACGACGCCCGTGCGCTATTCGTAAGCCAGCGCCAGGACAGGATCGTAGGTGGCCGCGCGGAAGGCCGGATACAGAGCACCGGCCGAGGCTCCGATCAGTGCGAGAGCGGCGGCAGCAAAAATCCAGGACGCGGTAATGAGAACCGGAAGATCGGGCTTGGTCTGCTTCAAGACAATTTGCGTGAGAAAAGCAAGGCCAATGCCCAGAACTGTGCCGAAAAACGCGAGGATGAACGTTTCCGTAAGCAGCATGCGAACAATGTCGAAGCGGGAAAAGCCTAGAGCTTTCAGAATCCCGACTTCGCGCGTGCGCTCCATGACCATCGTGTGCATGTTGAGCAGAACAACCAGAAAGCTGATGAGGATGCCGAGAGCTACCATGGCGCGGGTGAAAGGGCGGAGTTGCGGCAGATTCGAAGAATTCATCAGCGCGACGTATTCGGCAAGAGAGCGGATGCTGTATTGCGGAAACAGTTCCGCGAGTTGCGCGCGCGTGGCTTCGGTATCTCCCTTGCTGCGAACGTAAAACATGGAGACGCGCTTCTCGGCGCCGGCAATTTCCTGCGCCGTCCGAATGGGAATGAAAAAGCGTGCGCCTTTGCCGTGGGCCACGATACCGCTGACGGTAAATTGATGATTCAGAAGTGTGATCTTGCTGCCGACTTTCAAGTGACGCGTTTGCGCAATGATGTCGTCGGCAATCACTTCGTCAGGGCTTTCAAAAGGCCGGCCATCGCGAAACAAAAAGCCTTTGCTGAGAGCGTTGAAGCGATGGTAGTCAATGCCATAGACCACCACTAAGCTCTTTGGTTCCGTGAGGATAACCGTAGGCGCCACCTCATCGACGTTTTTCACGCTGGCGATTTGGTCGCCGAGCGACTCCGGCATGACGGCGCTCGAGAAAGCAAAGAAAATCGAGGAGTTCGGCGGCTGCACGAGGATGTCGGCGCCAACGCCTTCCACGCGCTTTCCCCATTCGGAAACGACTCCCGAAGTGAGACCGACGATCATCAAAACGAGAATTACTTGGATGGCAATAGCAATCACACTGAGAAAACTGCGCAACGGGCGCACGGTGATGCTGCCCCAGAACATTTGAAACAGCGAGAAAGGCCCTTCGCAGGTTTCATTCATGGGTAACGACCAAAATGTACTGTAACATTCTGATTTTGCTGGGGTCAAAGCGAAGGCAGCGCGGCGCAAGCAAGCTGCGTGCCGAAAATCGTAACAAATGTTTCTGCGGTGTAAAGTTTTCAACACAAGTGTTGATAAGTTTGTGGAAATCAAGGCGGCGGCACAGCGTAACTTCCGGCAGTTCAACAATCTTGCGCTCATTGCACTATTTGAGTGCAACTACGACTGTTTCTACCCGGTCAAAATGCCTGCCGAGCCCAATGACAAGCCCGCGAGAGTCCAAAAATGAGCTTACCTTTCAAAAAAGAAAAGTTTCTCAGCCGAACTGAATCCCGTTCGCCGCGCAAGCCTCTCACATCCGCAGTGAGGGGAATCACAGAGCAAAAAATTCTTTCGCAAGAACAAGTCCAACGCGTGAAGAGCAGGAATGAATTCGTTCGGGGCGAAAATCTTGCCAGCAAATGCGACGTTAATACCACTTCGGGGGACGCTCAAGATGGACTTTAATGGTCTGCTTGGGGTCGGTGATGTCAAACCATCGGCCGTAACTCTTCCAGCCTTCGGCGAGCACTTGGATGAGCACACGGCCCAGGGGCGCGTCTGGAACGTGCGCGACGCCATCGCGATTTGTTTTCACGTTCAATTCCATGGTCTTGTTCTTCTTGATTTTGTGCTCTTCAATGTACTTGAAATAGACACTGGCGTTTTCAACGGGCGAGTCTTTCTCGCCGCCAGTAACCTCAATCGTGATGCGGGATATGGGATCAGGATTGATTTTCTGAGCCGGAGCTTTTGATTCAGGAGCAGAAGACGAGGGATTTTGAGCCGCGACTTGGCAGACGACCATCGATATGGCAAGAGAAGAACACAGTAAAAGAGTTCGAGAGAAGCTGGTCATTGGAGTGAACACCATCCTCTATGGAAGGGCGGGCTGAGGTCAAGTCCCAAGAAAATTGGATGCGAGGAGAGCGAGAACTGCTGCTCCATTTGTTCCTGCGGATTTGCGCGAACTCGGCATGGAGTGGAAATTTCCGTGGTAGCCTAATTGACGGACTTGTGAGGCTCCTGTAAGTTTTCAAGAATCTGCTCCGAACGCAACACTGGGACAGTTGAACGCTTGGTAGTGCCCGCGGACGGTCAGCAGCCAACTCCAGGCTGTCTGCTTCACAAAAGTGTGAGAAAGCAAGGAGAGCAACATGGGCTTTGCCACGAATGCCATTCATGTGGGCCAAGAGCCGGATCCCGCGACGGGAGCAATCGTCGCGCCCATCTATCAAACATCCACCTACGTGAATGAAGAACTGGGAAAGAACAAGGGTTACGACTACGCGCGGACCAGTCATCCGAATCGCAAAGCGCTGGAACGTACGGTGGCGAAGCTGGAAGGGGGACATAGCGCGTACGTTTTCACTTCAGGAATGGCAGGAATCGACGCCGTTTTTCGCCTGCTGCGCCCCGGGGATCACGTGGTTCTATCCGAAGCCGTCTATGGCGGAGTCTTTCGGCTTTCCACGCAACTGCTTGTGCACTTCGGGCTGGAATTCAGCTTCGTGGATACCTCGATGGTGGAAGCGGTGCGCATGTCGCTGCGACCCAACACGAAGATGCTTTATCTCGAGACTCCCGCGAATCCGACCATGAGCGTGACGGACATCGCCGCCATGTGCAAGGTGGCCGGCGAGAGGAATATCACGGTTGCCGTGGACAACACCTTTTTGAGCCCGTACCTGCAGCGGCCGATCGAGCTAGGGGCCCATATCGTAGTGCACTCGATGACGAAATATTTGAACGGACACAGCGACGCCACGGGAGGGGCCGTTGTGCTTACTCGGCCTGAAGATGCGGAGAAGATTTATTTCATTCAGCGGTCGGCAGGCAGCGGACTGGCACCGATGGACTGCTTTTTGGTTTCCCGAGGAATCAAGACGCTGGCAGTGCGCATGCTGCAGCACAATGCAAACGGAATTACCGTAGCGCGGCACCTCGACGCGCACCCCAAAGTGCGAAAGGTCTATTACCCGGGATTGCCTTCGCATCCGCAGCATGAAGTCGCGCGGCGCCAGCAAAAAGGGCCAGGAGCGATGCTTTCGTTTGATTTGGGTTCCGTGGATGCCGCACGCAGGTTCCTGAATCATTTGCAGTTGTGCTCGCTCGCGGAGAGCCTTGGCGGAGTGGAAACGCTGGTTTCGCTTCCCGCGCTGATGACCCATGCCTCTATGCCCCCAGAGGTGCGGGAACGCGTGGGAATCACGGAAGGATTGGTGCGGCTGTCGGTGGGCATCGAAGACATGGAAGACATCATCGCAGACTTGGACCAGGCGCTGCTGCACGTGTAATCCACTCTGTGGGGCAGCTTGGGCGATGTCCCCTTCCATCGCTCCTTCACGCGATCAGAGCACGCTATTGCGGCTTCTTTCCGCTCGTCCCGGTTTTTCTTGGGCGGTTACGGTCACTTTTATGGACTGGCTCGCGGCAATCGCAATCTTTTGTCCCGCCGAAAGATATGCCCGCAAAACCTCCGGCTTAGCCCATTCCAAATCCCATCCATCCTCGATCGCCATTAGGACGTACTCTCCCGGTAGAATTCCAGCCAGATTGAATGTGCCGTCGCTATCACTCTCGTCCATGCGTGAATCTTCTTCCATCTCCAAGCCAGATTCGGGCACGAGGAGAACCATTACGCCTGATGCGGGCTTTCCCTCCGACTGCACTATCCCCGTCACGTGACCTCGCCCCTGCCCCAGTGTGACGGTAAGATCCACTTCGCTCCCAGCGGCAATGGTTATCGCGCGGCCCGACACCTTCGCTTCTTTCGCCGAAACATGCTGAATGTAGCAATCGTTGCTGGAAAGGTTCACTTGAACTTTGTAAGTTCCCGGTTGAATCTCGGGAAAGCTAAATGTGCCGTCTTTTCGTAATGGAACTGTTGCAGGAGGCAGCGTAGTCGTCGCAGTGTTGGCAAGATGCACATTTCCGGCTATTGCCCCTGGGTCTCCTCCAGGCAGAAGGATTCGACCGGATACGTTCGCCGTTGCCTGCAATGCGGAGGCATCAATTACTCCTTCCGATCTGGTATCTGCTTCGATGGAGCGGGAGGTCCATTCGTTTTCCCTATTCGTCGTGAGGACAAGCGATAGTTCTCCTGGTGGCAGCCCCGCGACCTCATATTCGCCAGGAGCAACTTGACCGAAGACGAGGTTCAGCACCGAGGTAAACGTGCCGAAGACTCTCTGACTCGCACCGACGCCAAAGGATGTCCCTGCATCGGCAGGCGAAACTCGGACGTGCAAGCGAGCCGCCGGCACCGCTTGCAGAGTAATGTTGGCCTCCTCCTTGTCTCCCGCGTTTAAGATCAAAGCGGCGCTGGCCTGCTCATCGGTTACGCCCGGATAAAAGGTAATCGGATAAGCCACGTCCAGAATAGGATCCGAATCCACGCTAATCCCTGACACGGCAAAAGAACCGGCGGCGCTTCCACCAAAGCCGGAGTTTTGCCTTGTCTGCGAGGAGAGTTGTGACTGGGCGTACCAGGGACGCGCCTGGACCGCTAGATAATATTTCCCGGCATTTAGATGAGCGAAGCGGTATTCTCCCAAGTCGTTCGTCTGCACCTGCGAGCTTACAAACCTCTCACCACTGCCCTTCATCGGATCAGAAGAGAAAAGGGCCACTTGGGCCGCGCGCACAGCCTCTCCACGTTCGTTGGTTACCCGGCCATAGATAACGGCTTCCGGATGCAGGCGAAAGATCAAGTGCTCGGAGTCTTGGTCCTTTCCGGTGGCAATGCCAACGAAGAACCCACCGTGCTGCTTGAACCCCTCATGCAAGTAGCCTGGCGCCGCGGCACTCAGGACATATTTCCCCGCCGCCAGCCCTTCGAAGGCAAAACGCCCGTCATCACCGGCGACGGTATTGGTCTGTTCGCCCCCGAGAGAAATCGACACTTGCGCACGCGCTACGGGGGCGTTCGTGATGTCATCCACGACCACGCCACCGATGCGATATGCGGCCTGCGCCCGAGTTTGTGGCTGCGGACTTGCCTGCCCGAGCGTTGAGAATAACTCCAGGAACAAAAGAAGCGCCGTCATTGCAACCCGTCCACCGGTTCCTGAACTTCTGCCGTTACGCTGGCCTCAGCCCGGGGTCCTAAGGTCACCTCGGTTGCGTGAGTCAGGTACCGCTGCATCGCGGCGGGATTGCGATACTCCGCATTCTCGGCGCCTCTCAGGGCGATGACGTAATATTTTCCAGGCGCCAGATTGCCTACCGAAAGTGAATTAGTCGATCTAAAGAGCTGGGACCGCTTCGGGTATTCCCGGGAGAAGAGCACCACACCGGAAGCCGACGGCTGACCGCTCTCCATTGTTTTTACGTTCAATTGGGAACCATCATCGCGCACTGTAATTTCAATGGGAGGCGGGGCGACACCCGGCGCCAAGGTCAAGTCATCACGCAGCAGGTCGACGCCGCCGCAACGCAGCGAAGAGATGTACCAAGGTCCGTGCGGGTTTGCGCTTACAGTGTAGGTACCCGGGACTAGTCCGTCGAACCGTGTTTGCGCTCTTCGGTCGCCGGGCGCGGTAGGTACGGTGATCCACGAGGAAGACGCGGGGAATTCCTGCGGCGTCAACTGAAGAGAAACTTGATGCACCTTATTTGCCACAGCATTGTCTAGGATTTCATCGCGGACTTGAACGCCGACGGAAATTCCGCTGCCAAGCACGACAACCAGTCCAGAAACGTCGCCTTGGATGTGGAGGGGAAGGGTGGCGATTAATGGCGGACGGTCTTCGTCGGCAAGGCGAAGCAGCCCGCTTCCCGTACTTCGTAAAGCAGGCCGCCGGTTCGCCGTAGCGCGCAGCAGGTACGTGCCTGCGGGGACTCCCATAATCTGGAATTGTCCGGTCTTGGAGTCCATGTGAAATCCGTTTTGCGCCGTTTCTCCGGTGGGATTTATCAACGCGACGTCGAATCCACTTTCCGGGGCCGCACCCTGTACTACGCCTGCCACGTCAAACAGGCGCAGCGGACCTAGACTTTGCGCGACGTGGACCTGAGCGCCCGCCCGAATCTCGATGGTAGTCGCGGACTCCGCGTCCGGGACTCCCGGGTAGAATTGCAAGCCGTATCCCTGCTGCTCATGCTTTTTTGAACGCAACCGGGAGCTATTCGACCAACTTCCAATGTTGGACGACTGGAAGGACAAGTAGTAGCGTCCCCGGCTCAGTTGCGCGAGCCGGAAGCTTCCTTGGTCGTCGGTTACGACGCTCCCGGCGGGAATCAGCTGCCTCTCACCATTCTGCACCTGCCAATGGAGTGCCCTTACGATGAGGCCCTCAAGCGGATGACCGTCGTCACTCTTCAGCTCACCGTAGATAATCGCTTCCGGGGTCAGCTTAAGGATTACCTGCTCGTTTTGACCGACTGCGCTGAGCTGTGTGGCGCCTAGTCTTTGAGGTTCCAGGCCATCAAAGAACCCTGGCTTTCTGGCAGAAAGCAGGTAGTCTCCTGGTTGGAGATCAGAGAAGGCGAATGTCCCGTCAGGGCCGGTGAACTGTGCTTTTTGCCCGGGCGCTTGCACCAAGGCGCCGCTGACCGGCTCCCCGGTGACGCTATTGACTACTTTTCCGCGCAGTTCGAGGAGTTCCGGGGTTGTTTGCTGAGCTACGACGGGAGAAGCCGCAAAGTACCAGAACAGGGGCGAGCTCAGGATCGCACAAAGACAAAAACGGCACTGCATGGATGATTCCAGTTACGCGTATCGTTGCTCAGGCCAGACTTGCAAGTTACCTGCTCAACAAGCTGGTTCGATTCGCGGTTCGGCTCTACGGTTGCCCTTTAAGGGCTTCGACCTAACCTGTGGCCGTAGCGTCGCTGAGCCAGGCTAAATACTCCGAGGAGCCGTCGGTGAGAGGCAAGGCGATGAATTCCGGCACGTCGTACACGTGCAGGCGCTTCACTTCCCTTTCCAATTGCGGTAGACGGGTGGCGGTGGTCTTGACAATCAGCAAGTGCTCGCGGGCGGATTCGAGCTTGCCTTTCCAGGTGTAAAAGGATTCCACCGGGCTGCGAACGACGTTGACGCAGGCGGCCAGGCGCTTTTGCACCACGGCGCGCGCAATCCTCCGCGTCAGCGCAAGAGTCGGGCAGGTGACAAGCACGACCCGCATGTTTTTTGCTTTGGCGCGATTCCCTTTTTCTCGAATTTTTTCTCGGTTCATGGTCTCTCGACTCGGGGGGGCCCTCATCATAACGGCTTTCTCGGCCTGGCACGAAAGGCTAAAATAGCGCCCCATGAGCACAGGCGCAGGATTAAGCACCCCTTCTCCCATCAAGTTTGGCACTTCGGGCTGGCGCGGCGTAATCGCCGAGGATTTTACGTTCGCGAACGTGCGGCTCGCGCTGACCGCCATGGCGGAGCATGTAAAGGCCAGCTCGCCACAACCCACGATCCTCGTCGGCTACGACACGCGCTTCTATTCCGAGGAATTCTCGCAGCTCGCGGTGGACATCCTGCAACATCACGGCATCCGTGCGGTGTTGTGCGAGACGTTTACGCCGACTCCCGCCGTGGCGTTCGAAATCATGCGTCGTAAGCTCGACGGCGCCATCAACTTCACGGCTAGCCACAATCCTGCGCAGTATCACGGCTTGAAATTCTCTTCGGCGGATGCCGGGCCCGCGCTGCCGGAAATCACAAAAGACATTGAAGCCCGCGCAGCCCAGATTGCGGCGAAGGGTGGAGTGCCACGGCTGCCGCATAGCGCCACGAAGGTGAAACCCAGCGAAAGCGTGAATCTGCGCGAAAATTATTTGAAGCGGCTCGAAGAACTCGTGCGCTTCGAGACGCTGAAAAAAGCGCATGTGAAGTTCGTCGTGGACGCGCTTCACGGATGCGGCGCTGGTTATCTGGACCGCGCGTTGCACGATCACGGCGTGGGGGTAGTGGCGATTCGAACGGATCGCGACTGCCTTTTCGACGGCACGGGGCCCGATGTGTCGGAAGAGAACCTCGCACCGCTGCGAAAAGTGGTGACCGACGCGAAGACCTCAGCCGGACTGGCCACCGACGGCGATGCCGACCGTTTTGGAATCGTGGACCGCGACGGCGCCTGGATCCAGCCGAACCTGATTCTCGCGCTCGTTTATGACTATCTCGTGGAAACGCGCCAATGGAAAATGCCCGCTGCCCGCAGCGTGGCCACGACGCAAATGATCGATGCCGTCGCGAAGTCGCATGGCCAGAGCGTTCATCAAACGCCCGTAGGCTTCAAATACATCGGCCAGCTCATTCGCGAAGACAAAATTGCTCTGGGTGGAGAGGAAAGCGCGGGGTTGACGATTCGCGGGCACATCCCCGAGAAAGACGGCATCCTTGCGTGCTTGCTCGTGGCGGAAATGATCGCGGAACGCGGCGCATCGATCGGCGAACAGATTCGCGCCATGTACAACAAGCTCGGGCGCGAATTCTGGCCGGTGCGCGAAAACCTGCATCTGGGCGACGAACAAAAGGCAAATGCCGTCCGCAAGGTGGCGGTGGACAGTTCGACACTGCTGGGCCGGAAAGTCATATCCATCGACCGCACCGATGGCGCAAAATTTGTTTTTGATGACGGATCGTGGATGCTGTTGCGACTGTCCGGCACGGAGCCATTGCTGCGGCTCTACGTGGAAGCGGAAAGCGCGGCAGCTTCGGCAAGGTTGACAAGCGAAGCGACCAAATGGGTATTGCAAGGCTGAAAAAATCGGGCGCTAACGAAAAAGACGTGCTGTTCTTGCGGCAGTACGGCGGCGCGCTGCTGGGTTTGTTGCTTTTCGCGCTGGTGGTTCACGACATTTTCGGGACACACGGCTATCTGGCGATGCGGCGCACGCAGCAGGAAATCAAAAAAGTGAAAGCCAACATCGGGCAGCTGAACAAGGAAAACGTTCAACTGGAAGAAGAAGTGAAAGAGCTGAAAAGCGACCCCCGCAAGATTGAGAAGATTGCCCGCGACGAGTTGGGCTTGGCCAAGCCCGGAGAAGTGATCATCAAGATTCCGCAGTCGCTGCAGTTGCCCCAAGAACCTGCTTCGAAGCCTTAGCCTTGCGTTTTTTCCAGGTTGTCCTCGCCAGAGAGAGCAACACCATCGCCAGAAAAATTGTGAACAATCCTGCCGTTGCTTTCAGCGCACTGCACTGCCCCTTGGGCAAAATCGAAAACCTTCCGTAAACAAATTCGATGTGCACCCAATACACTAGCAGCGAAGTGTTTCCGAGCTGGATGAGCGGGCTGAAGCCTTTTTGCGCGAATCCCCAGCGGCACCACGCGTAAACCAAAAAAAGAATGACCATGAGGATGCCGCAGCGCATGAGCAAGTAATCGGGATTGCTGTGCCAGTAGTCGTAAACGGCGTAGAGACAGATGCGCGACGAATCGAAAACTGTGGAGGCCCAGCAGGCCAGAACTCCCGTACCGCCCAGCAGCGCGAAGGCCAGACCTACCCTGCGTTTCGCAAAATCGGTGAACAAGTAGAGGCCGACGGCCAACCCCGCAAACGCGAACGCCGACCACGGAAATAGCGGAAAGAGCCATGGCTGCGGTTTGTCGAAAGTATGAACTCCATTGATATAAGACTCGATCGGCCAGGGCAGAAACTTTGGACGATGCGTCGTCCACAGCGGCGGCGTGGCCATCGCCACGGCAGCTGCCACGCAGAGACCGATCGCCAGTGTGCGGGTTCGTGCGGCGGCCACAGGGCCTTCACCGATCGCAAAGCAAAGCACGCCCATCAGCATCATCGAAAGCCCAAGAATGTTCAGAACGTCCACTCGAAGCAAATCCGTCCAAGGCGACCAGGGATAACCGAGGGCAACTTCCTGAACGCGAAAAAGCAGTCCCATGCCGAAAATTTCAGCACCGCGCCGAATGGTTTGCTTTGCCATGGCCTTGCGCGCGACGCCTTTTTCTCGCAAGCGCTCCGTGAAGAGCGCGAACGAAACCCCCGCCAGAAAAATAAAAAGCGGCGCAGGCAAAGTGCCGCCGAGCTGCGACCAAACGATCAGCGATGACGATTTTCTCGCCGCAGGGCTGAGCCACGAGTCGTAGCAATGCGTTTGAAACATCAGCACGCACGCCAGACCGCGCATCCAGTCGATGTACGCTAGCCGGCTCATCGGGGAAGGAGCCAGCACGCGGGCCGCGCCCTGAGTCCCGTTCTGCTCCATCGCGGAGTTGGTTTGGTCTGGCATCGCTCTGCGTTACAATTTTTCTTTGCCGCCCACTCGCCAATTCGGCCTGTTCTCCATGCTCGGCCTGTGGGCCCTGCTCACCCTTACCGGGGTGCTCTATGCCGTGTGGCTCGGTTACGGCGGTCGCGCCTTCGCTGCTACCCTGACGACCTTCGCCTTTTTGTTTTTGATCATGCTGCTTTTTGCCGCGCGCGGTTCTGAAACCTTACTCGCCGCACGGCTAGGCCCCGGCGCCGGATACTTGCAGGGCGCCGCCTTGTTTCTTCTCTACCTGATTTATGCGCTAGGGACAAATAGTTTTAGCTTCGGGCGTGCCGCAACCGCTGCGGCCCTGACATTCATTCCCCTCGCAATCGCGGCCTCTGCGGAACGAAAACCGGCCGGCACGTGGCAGGACTTTGTCATGATCGCGGGCATCTGGGTTGCGGTGAAACCGTTCCCCAACCGCTGGGGCTTTTCGATGTCCCATTGGCTGTGGCCGTTTCCGGGTGGGCAGTTGGCCTATGTCATGACGGTGCTACTGCTCGTTAACGTGGCGCTCGCCTCCTTCGTGCTTCTGCGGCGTTTGGACGGCATCGGCTACTCCATCGGCTGGGGCCGCCACTGGAGCTTTTTCGTCCTAGCGAGTTTCTTCGGGTTTGCGCTCATCGCCATCCCGCTAGGAACGGGCATGCACTTCATTCAATGGGAGCCGCGATGGAGGGAATGGACGTCGCTGCCGCTCACCGCGCTAGGTATTCTCTTCTTTACCGCCTGGCCCGAGGAGTTCCTGTTTCGTGGCCTGTTGCAGAATCTTCTCTCGCGCGCGTCTAAGAGCGAAGTCGCCGGTTGGTGGACCGCCTCCATCTTGTTTGGTTTCTCTCACATCACCAACCTGGGATTCCCCAACTGGCGTTATGTGGTTCTCGCCTCCATCGCCGGGGTTTTCTACGGCTGGACGTGGCGCAGAACCGGCTCCATCTTTGCCTCCGCGCTCGTCCATGGCGCCGTGGACACCGCCTGGCATTTCCTTTTCCACACGCTATAACGTCATGTGACTCAACGGAAAGGCCTCGCCGCGCGAAAGGAGCTGGTGGACCATGACGCTGGAAGAAGCCCTGGTCACCGTGTGGCGCACTGCTCTCGTTGAGAATTCCCGCGAAATAGAACTGGACGGCCAAACTTTTCCAGTGCGCACGACCCCCAAGAAACGGTTGCGCCAAGTGGATTTCGTCTTCGATGGCCAGGAAACTAGGCGGTTTGGAACAAAATCCGGAGACGGGCTCGCGCTGGGCGCAACTGGCCCGCGCGGGACACAAGGTCATGCCATTTCTTTCCGAGGGCCGTTCCATCGCTAACGTTGTGGATGTCAAAGTAACCTGGCATGGCCGAACCACGCGTGACGCAACCAGACCAACGCCGCGCAAACTCTCTGAGCGGTCGAGAAACTCCTGAGAGCTGGTTCACACTTGGCTGATCCCGGTTTCCCTCCCCCCGAGATAATTATTCTCTGTGTTCCCTGGCGTGCTACCATCAAACACCAAATCAACCAAGGGGCATGAAAATGAGCACCATGACGGCAGAACAAGCGCTATTCCTGCTGCAAAACGTTTATCTGGGCTCCCTGAAAAACGAAAGCCGCATCACTAAGAAAGTTCTGGAGGCCGTCCCGGCCGGGAAATGCGAACATCGCCCCGACCCCATATCCAAAAGCGCCATCGAACTCGCAAGGCACATCGCCGTGGCCGAGAACCGCTTCCTCGAAACCGTAATTAACGGCGTCTTTGACGCCAGCGCCTCTGCGCTGCCGGACACGGTGAAGACACCGCAGGAAGTCGCTGCCTGGTACGAACAGCGATTCGCAAAGAATTTCGATGCTCTGGCCAGGCTCAGCGGCGACCAACTCGTCAAGATGGTCGATTTTCGCGGCCTGTTCGAGCGTCCCGCCGTGACCTTCGTCGTGTTGGGGCTTCATCATACGATCCACCACCGCGGGCAGCTTTCCTCCTATTTGCGCTGCATGGGCGCGAAGGTTCCCTCCATTTACGGCGAGAGTTACGACGACGCCCAGGCGCGCAAAGCCGCTGGCGGCTAGGTCAACCGCGCGGAGAGTACACACCTCGGGCTTGTGCCTGCTCACATCGCTGAGCTACGCTCAGAAAAGAAAAGAAGAGAGGGAGGTCCCGATGAAACGCCACCGATTGAGTGTGGTTCTGTGTCTTTGCGCACCCTTAGCCAGTTTCGCACAGCAGGCCGCTTCGGACGAACCGGCGACCAAAGAAGACATTCAGAAGTATCTCGAAGTGATGCATTCCAGAGAAATGATGGCCAACGTCGTGGATGCCATGACCAAACCCATGCATAAGATGTTCCACGACCAGTTTCTCCGGGACAAGGACAAACTCCCCCCGGACTTCGAAGAACGCATGTCCAGGATGATGGACGACATGCTGAAGTCCTTCCCTTGGGACCAGATGCTCGACTCCCTGGTGCCGGTCTATCAGAAGCACTTCACCAAGGGCGACGTCAACGCTCTCCTTGTCTTTTACGGCTCCCCCACGGGGCAGAAAATCCTGCGCGACATGCCCGCCATTATGCAAGAAGCGATGGAAAGCATGATGCCGCTTATGCAGAAGCAAATGGACACCATGAAGGCGCGCGTCCAGCAGGAAGTGGCTCAAATGCTGAAGGATTACAAAGCTCCCCAGAAGCAAAAACCCGAAGAAATCAAGAACTAGGGCGTTTGGCGTCTTGGGGGACTCCTTATCCAAATGGAGCCGTAAAGCCCCGGCCTTGAGGCATGGGGATATAAGGCTCCGGACGAAATTTTGTGATAAGCTCCAGCTCTCGATGGGATCTGCAAAAACCAAGCGGTTCTGTCGGGACGCTCGGTCAGCCTGTGGAGACGCGGTAAGACCTGGACGCGAGTCCAGGCTGCATAGTAGCTCCGAAGAATCCCCCGCCGCTTGGGCGTGGGGAGTCGTCAATCTTTATCTCTAGATTCTCTACTTCTCTACGCCGGCTGAAGGCAGGGACGTGCGGTTCCGGCGCTTGTCATTGTAAAGAGCCTGGTCAACGGCGCTGAACAAGTGTTCAATCGTCGCCCCATCCCGCGGAAATTCGGCGACGCCGATGCTCACCGAAATGCGGGGCTCTTCCGCGTCCTGCGCTAGGCGTTGAGCAACACGCTGGGCCACCACGGTCGCCGATGCAGCGGAACTTTCCGTCAGCACCAACGCAAATTCGTCTCCGCCATAACGCGCTGCCGTGTCCGTCTCGCGGCAGCTTAAGTGCAATACCTCCGCCACGCGGCAAATCGCCAAACTTCCCACAAGGTGCCCATATTCATCGTTGATTTTTTTCAAGCCGTCCATGTCCAGCAAGAGAACCGCGAAAGAATTGCCTGTGCGCCCATAGCGTTTGATCTCTTCGTCGACGCGCTCCACGAGCAACCGGTAATTCGCCAACCCCGTCAGCGGATCGCGCACCGCCAGCATCCTGGCTTGCTCTTCCTGGCGCCGCCGCTCGGAAACTTCGGCGGCAAAAACCAGCGTCATCAGGGCCTGAATGGAAAGGAACGACTGCAAGAGGAGCAGCGAATCATTCGGCGATTGCCGCGCAAACGGCCCATACCCGTGCACGGTCCCCACCACCGCGATCGCACAAACCAAGCAGATAATGGCTGAAGCTTCGCGCGGGCCAAACCGAAACGCCGCCCAGAGGAGGAACGGCGTGCAGAGGAACGTCCAAGGATCGTTCCTGATTTCCGAGTGAAACACGGGGCCGAAAACGAATGTCGAGACAAGTAATGTGGAAAGCAACAGCCCCGCAGCTTCTAGGTATTGACGTTTGGACCAGCGCAAACGCGGATTGGCGCTCCACAAAAGCAAGCACGGCGCAAAAACCAGCGCCCCAGCAGCATCGCCAAGCCACCACGTACGCCAGATGATTCCGTATTGGTGCCACGGTGCATAACCGCCCAAAGCCAGGCTCGTGACTCCAAATGTTGCGGCGATGGCGGAGCTTAGAATTCCGCCACAAAGCGCGAAGCGAAGAATGTCCCACGTGCGGTCGAAAACCTCTTTGCCGCCGGCAAAGCGCGCAATCAAATAGCATGCTGTTACAGCTTCCAGGCAATCCCCTGCTCCGATCCCCAGTGACGTCAGCGCCGAGCCTGCTGTTGTGAGATTGACAAAGAGCGCCCCCACAAAAATCGCTGGCCAATATCTCAACCCGAGAGTCAGCAGCGTCACAATGGCAATGCCCGTAGACGGCCAGAGCGGACTCGCGCTGGGATGGACACTGGCCAGGCGCAGGCTTAGCTTCGCGGCAAAGGTGTAAGCGGCACACGCAGCCAGGCCGATCAAGACATGCTTGAATAAAGGCGAACGCCAGACGTTCAGCTTACGTTCCATAAGCGTCCGAGAGGTCGACCCCGGGGACAGGGCTCTACGCGCGCCAGTTCGGGCTGCCGCGTGAATCCTCCCCTTTATTTAATGTCCCATAACGGGGAATCGAACAGCAGGTTTATACCTTCCCAGTTTCGTATCCGTTATTCGGGGAAAAACTCTAACCCCATCGTTCAGGTCAAACGGGGCGTCTGAGGTACTTCTTGAACACCCCAACCGCCCTGATTAGAAGAATTGCCTAGCGCACAACGCCACTCATGGGGCTGGACGCCGAGGCGTACAACCGCTTGGGCATGCGCCCAGCAAGATAGGACTTGCGCCCCGCACCGACCGCATCGCGCATGGCCTCCGCCATGAGGACGGCATCCTCCGCCTCCGCGATGGCCGTGTTCATCAGCACGCCGTCGGCGCCAAGTTCCATGGCGATAGCAGCGTCGGAGGCCGCCCCTACGCCGGCATCCACGATCATCGGCACGGCAGTAATGCGCTCGCGCAAAATTCGCAGATTGGCGGGATTCTGAACGCCTAGCCCGGAGCCGATGGGCGCCGCCAGGGGCATGACTGCCGCCGCGCCCGCGTCAATCAGCTTGCGCGCCGCAATGAGGTCGTCGTTGGTGTAAGGCAGCACGACGAACCCTTCTTTCACCAGAACGCGCGTCGCCTCGATCAACTGCTCCGTATCCGGGAAAAGTGTTTGCTGGTCACCGATCACTTCCAGTTTGATCCAATTCGACAGCCCCACTTCGCGCGCCAGCCGCGCCGTGCGGATGGCCTCTTCTGCTGTGTAGCACGCAGCGGTATTGGGCAAGATGAAGAGTTTCTCGCGGTCAATGTGATCGAGCAGCGATTCCTTTGACTTGTCCGTCAGATTCACGCGGCGCACGGCCACTGTGACCATCTCCGCCCCGGAAGCCGCGTGCGCCCGCGCCATTTCCTGAAAGCTGCGGTACTTCCCTGTGCCTACGATAAGGCGCGACGAAAATGCCCGCCCCGCAATCACTAGTTGATCTGCCATAGTTCCCTCACTGCGATTCTAGACCTACCGCAGGAGGAGGACAAATCGGAGAGTAACCTGTCCACGCAAGCCTTGAGCGTTTATGGCGCAAGGCTGCGCCGCGCCTTCGTAAAAACAGAAAATCAGCTGTCCGAACAGTTCAGCTCTGCAGATGCGCTTCCAGGAACCAGAGGTCCTTGTCCAGTTCGCGCGTCAACGTCGTGAACAGATCCACGGTGATGTCATCGCCAAGGTCTCCTGCTTGTTGCACCGCTTCGCGCAAAGCGTTCGCGTGGTGTGCCACGTTGTGGACCAGCCACTTGAGCTGGTCCTGCCCATCCCAGGCGCTCAAGTCCGCTTCCTTCAGGCCACTCTTCGCTGCCGCCTCGCGAACCGTGCCGTTGGCCACTCCGCCCAACGTGACGGCTCGCTCCGCGATCGTGTCGGTTTGCTCCAAAACGTGTCCCGCCACCGAGTCAAACAGTTCGTGCAGTTGAATGAAATCCGATCCCTTCACGTTCCAATGCGCCCACTTAATTTGGCTGTAGAGATCCAGGCTGTCGGCCAAGCGCGCATTGAGCAATGCGATGAGCGCCTGACGATTCGATTCCGGGACCCCCACGCTACTCTTGAAAGTGCGAGCCGTAGCCTTTGCTGGTGCTGCCATGATGTTGTCCCTCCTTAAGTCAATTTGAGGTCTTAGTCTACGCTGATTCGATGCTTTGCCGATTCAAAAGAGTGCAAATGTCACAGATCTTGGCGATCATCCTCCACTCCGGTGCGGCGTTCGCCAGAAACTTCCGCTATTTCCCGCCGAAGGTGTAGACTCACAGAGCCCTGGAATCCGGGCCGACGCACCGCTGGCCGTTTACGAGTGTCGATTCGCCAGAAAATTTCGTCCTTGCTTCGTGTCTAGGACGAGTGATCCGCGGTGTGTCCAAAACAATTCGACTAGAAAACCTCGTAGTGGTCAATTTTCGATTTCTGAGGGAGGGTGTGATGAAGTTTAGAGCAGCTTTGCCGATACTGGTTTTGGCGCTTACAGCCTGTATTGTTTTCGCGCAAAGCCCGCCCCCCCAAACAAGCGCCGACATCGACATCCCCTTTCAAAAATTCGTTCTGGACAACGGGCTGACCGTAATCGTCCATGAAGATCACAAAGCGCCCATCGTCGCGGTGAACCTTTGGTACCACGTCGGCTCGAAAAACGAGAAGCCCGGCAAAACCGGTTTCGCCCACCTCTTCGAGCACCTCATGTTCGGCGGCAGCGATCACGCGCCCGGCCGCTACATTGACGCCATGGAAAAAATCGGCGCCACGGACCTCAACGGCACCACCAACAACGACCGCACCAACTACTTCGAGAACGTCCCCACCTCGGCCCTTGATTACACGCTCTGGATGGAATCCGACCGCATGGGCTACCTGACGCTCGATCAGAAGACTCTCGACTTGCAGCGCGGCGTCGTGCAGAACGAAAAACGCCAGGGCGAAAACCAGCCTTATGCCGTTGCCTCCCAGCTCATCACGCAAAACACTTATCCCGCCGGGCATCCCTATTCCTGGACGGTGATTGGCGACATGGCCGACCTGAACGCCGCCTCCATGGATGACGTGAAGGAATGGTTCAAGACCTACTATGGACCTTCGAATGTTGTACTTTGCCTGGCCGGCGATATCGACCTGAAGACCGCCAAGGAAAAAATTGAAAAATATTTCGGCAACATCCCTCCCGGGCAGCCCGTCGCCCACCAGCAAGTTTGGATTGCGAAAAGGACCGCAACACACCGGCAAAAAGTGCAGGACCGCGTCCCGCAGGCGCGCATTTACAAGGTTTGGAACGTCCCGCCCGACGGCACCCCCGATGCCGACTACCTCGACCTCGTCAGCGACGTTCTCAGCTCCGGCAAGACTTCGCGCTTCTACAAGCGCCTGGTCTACGACGATCAAATCGCCACCAGCGTGTTTGCCTATGTGGACTTAAGAGAAATTGCCGGGCAGTTTGGCATTCAGGCCACCGCAAAACCCGGCCAGGGCCTCGCGCAAATCGAGAAGGCGCTGGACGAAGAGTTGGCTCGGTTTTTGAAAGAGGGACCGACGGCCGAGGAGCTGCAACGAGTTAAAACGGAATACGCCGCCAATTTCATCCGCGGAATCGAGCGCATCGGCGGCTTCGGCGGAAAGTCCGACCAGCTTGCTCGCAACCAGGTTTTCCACGGTGACCCCGCGCACTACAAGCTTTCTCTGGAGCGCGTCCAGGAAGCCACCGCTGAAGATTTGAAAGCCGCCGCCAACCGCTGGCTCTCCGACGGCGTTTACATTCTCGAATTGTATCCTTTCCCGCCGTACAAAGCCGCAGCAACGGGCGCTGACCGCTCAAAGCTGCCACTGCTCGGCACTCCGCCCGATTTGAAACTGCCGAAATTGCAGCGCACGCCACTTTCGAACGGCCTGAAGGTGATTCTTGCGGAACGCCACGAAGTCCCGCTCGTGCAATTTTGGATGGCCGTGGATGCGGGCTACGCTGCCGATCAGTTTGCCACTCCCGGAACCGCCAGCATGACTTCTTCCCTGCTCGACGGAGGAACCAGCTCGCGGAATGCCCTACAGATCAGCGATCAACTGGCCCTGCTCGGCGCTCAATTGCACGCCTATTCGAATTTGGATTTGTCCATCGTGCAGTTGTCTTCGCTCAAGGAAAAACTGGATCCTTCGCTCGACCTCTTTGCCGACGTGATTTTGAACCCCCTTTTTCCCGACAGCGATTTCCAACGCCAGCAAAAGCAGATTCTCGCGGCCATCGAACGCGAGCAAACCGTGCCCCAGCTCATGGCTTTGCGCGTGCTTCCCGGCCTGCTCTACGGCTCCGCACATGCTTACGGAAATCCACTCACGGGTTCCGGCACCGCAGAAAGCATTTCGAAGATGACCCGCGAAGACCTCGTCAAATTCCATCAAACCTGGTATCACCCGAACAACGCCACGCTGGTGATCGTTGGCGACACCACGCTTGCGGAAATCAAACCCAAGCTGGAAAAGCTTTTCGCCAATTGGAAACAGGGACAAATCCCGAAGAAAAATATCGCCAGCGTTTCGCTTTCGCAAAAGTCCACCGTGTACGTGATCGACAAGCCCGGCGCGATTCAAACCGTCATCATCACCGGAAGCGTCGCGCCGCCCAAGGCCAATCCCCAGGAAATTGCCATGGAAGCCATGAATGACGCGCTGGGCGGAACATTTAGCTCCCGGCTGAACTTGAATCTGCGCGAAGACAAGCACTGGTCGTATGGCGCGCGAACTTCGCTTGTGGCGGCTCGCGCGCAGCGGCCCTTCATCTCCATCTCCCCGGTGCAAACCGACAAGACCAAGGAATCGCTGGTGGAAATCAACAAGGAGTTTCGCGGCATTCTCGGCGAGCACCCCGTGACCGCCGAAGAACTCGAAAAGATTCAGGCTAATGAAACCCTGAAGCTGCCCGGCTCGCGCGAGACGCAGAGCGAAGTCGGGCAGTCCATTCTCGACCTCGTCCAGTTCGGCCTGCCGGACGATTATTACGAGACTTATGCGGGCAAAGTCCGCGCCTTGAAAACCACGGATGTCGAAGCTGCCGCGAAAGCCATCGTGCATCCCGACAATTTGATTTGGGTAATCGTCGGCGACCGCGCAAAAATCGAAGCGGGCGTGAAGGAATTGAACCTCGGCCAGCTCCGCTTCCTCAGCCCCGACGGCAAACCGCTGTAGTCCCTGCGGGATTACAGCGCTTGCATCTCACTCGCGCTCAGTCGTAGGGGCACGATACATCGTGCCCTTCAGGAGCAAGTTCGTGCGCGTTGCACCGCACCGTTGTGGGGACGCGCTTCAGCGCGTCCCGGCAATGACCGGCTCCCGTTTCAAGTTTGATGTGATGGTCAAGGCTCCAGGCCGTTGTAGCGCCGCCCTCTGTCCGTCGTTTTCTTTTCTGCTTTCTGCTTGCCTCAGTGCGCCCGCGGCCTCACCAGCGAACTGAGATTAATCCCGATCCCAAACGAATAGTTGTTCAGGTGCAGCGGCGTGCTGCGGCTATAGTCGAATTCGAAATCGAGGTAATACACGGGCTTGAAGTCGATGCCCGCCTCGTACCCGTTGTCGCGCACCAGGTCCGCGCCGCCGGTCGTCACGTTCGAACTAGTGAAGCCGCGCCGGTTGTGCGACGCGCCGCCCGGCGGGCACTTTGTTGTCGGACCGCAACGGAACACGCGGCTGATCTCCGCCTGAATTCCCCACGGCGCCAGGTCATAAGCTCCTGCCTGCAAACTGAACGGCCCTTTGTCGTATTCCAAGCCGCCGGTGAACGCCGCGTTATAACCAAAGCTCATGAACGGCCGCGTGAAATATTTCGTATCCAGGATCGTGTTGCCGACACCCGCGTCCAAAAACGGCGACCAATCTCCAAATGCATGGTCGAAGTGGTTTGTATAATTCCACGTGGCATGCCCGGTGCTGAAGCCTTTTTTTATGGAGGCAATCGGCGCCGTCAAGTGAAGCGCCGAACTGTAATTCAATGACGCATTCGGGTAATTCCAGAGCAGATCCACAAAAGTATTCCCAATGCCAACCCCGGACACCGCTCCAGGATTACTCTGCTTGGTCGAAGCAGGCGTGGAAACAAAATAGAACGGAACGCCCGCGTCCATTCCAAAGTGCCGCGAAAAGTTGTAGCCGAGGGCGGTCCCCAAGTCGTATATGCCCCCCGCGCCGCTGTAGTCGCCTTCGAACCTCGCTCCGAGTGTCCACCCGGGCGAAAAGCCGCCGGCATCTTTGCTGGCGGGGTTCGTGGCCGCGGGAATCGGCGCTTGCGCCCTCAGCGGTGGACACCAGGTGAGAAGAACCGCGCACAGCAATGCGCGGAGAAACCACACGCTCGCGATACACGCTGCGCGAGCGATTCGGCTCTCTCCGCGCTTGACCACATTTGTCCCCCACGATCCGTGAATGAAGTTCACAGTCGCCTCCAGACTAGTTTTTCCTTCGTCTTACACTTGCTTGCACTTCTTTTTTGCTCTGCTCTTTCGCTCACAGCGCAAGCAAGCAAACCGTTCACGCATGCAGAGTGATTCCAGGAGTTGAGGCGGGCGTTGTTTTATCTGATTCCAGTTTACGAAAAGAGGATGTCTTGATTTTTCGAGCTTACGACGCGTTGTTTTGAAAAAGAAACTGTACCGGAGAACAGGTGATCTGCTGCCCCGTGCACGAGCTGTGAAAAAAGCGAGCTGCCGGCCAGTCAGCGACACCACGAAGAATTACCGGGCGGCGGACCGGTCATTCCCGGAAAATGGGATGCGGTTCCGCCACGTCCGTGTAAAGCGATTCAATCACGCTGCGGTATTTCTCTTCGACGACGCGGCGCTTGAGTTTCAGCGTGAAGGTAAGGCTGCCGTTGTCGAACGTGAAATCATCGGGAAGAAGTGCGAATCGCTTGATGGTTTCATACTGCGCGAGATGCGCGGTGAGCCGTTTGACCTCACTTTCCATGAGCGCGCGCGTGCGCGGATGCGCCGCTAATTCGGCATTCGACGAAAATTTCAATCCTTCGTCGGCCAACCGCACGGCCACCGTGGCTGGATTCGGCACGATCAAAGCGGCAATGAATTTGCGCTTATCGCCGACGACCATGGCATTCAGGATGTACGGGCTGGTCTTCAAGGCGTTTTCGATCGGCTGCGGCGCGACAAATTTTCCGCCGGCGGTCTTGATCAAGTCCTTTTTGCGGTCGGTGATGTACAAGTAGCCGTCGCCATCGACAAAACCAATATCGCCCGTTCGGAACCAGCCGTCTTCCGTGAGTGCTTCGCGCGTGGCCTCAGGATTCTGGTAATACCCCTGCATGACGCACGGTCCTTTGACCAGGATTTCGCCGTCTTCCGCAGTGCGCACCTGTACGTTGGCGATGGGTTTTCCCGAACTGCCCACGCGATTCGCCGGATAATTGCTCGAAACAATGGGCGAGGTCTCCGTCAGGCCGTAGCCCTGGTAGATGGGAACGCCTACGGCCCAGAAAAATTCCGCCAGCTCTTTGGAAAGAGGCGCTCCGCCGGAACTGATGAGGCGCAGGCGTTTGCCCAATCCCGCGCGAATTTTTTTATAGACCAGCTGGTTGGCCAGCAGCCATTGCAATTTCACCGCGAGGCTTGCATGTCCGCCGCTGGATCGCCAACGCGCCGACAGGCTGGCAACCTTCATCGCCCAGTCAAAAATCTTTCGCTTAACGCCCGCGGTTTTCGAGCCTTGCTCGACCAGGCGTGCGTAAATTTTCTCGAAGAAGCGCGGCACGGCCGCGATGAAGGTCGGGCGAATTTCCAGAAGCGTCTGAGGCACCCCGTCGATGGCATCAACGTAGGCAAGTGGGCAGCCTTGAAAGATGCAGATGTAATCGACGATGCGCCCGTAGACATGGGAAAGCGGCAGAAATGAGACCGCCACGTCTTCCGCGGGATTCAAATGGAAGTCGTGCCCCACGTCGGTCACGTTGGAGCAGAGGTTCGTGTGTGTGAGCATCACGCCTTTGGGCTCGCCGGTGGTGCCTGAGGTGTAAAGGATGGAAGCAAGTTGGCCGGGCAACACCTGCGAAGCGCGCAAGCGATACGAGGAAAGGTCCTTCTCGCTGGCGCCGGCGACCAGCGCTTCGTACCGCAAGCATTCGCCGGGCACGTCCGCGCCCGCGTCGGCCACAATCATGTTTTCGAGTTCCGGCAGGTGGCCACGCACAGAAAGCAGCTTTTCGAGCTGCGCTTTGCCCGCCACGAAAACCACTTTCGCGCCGCAATGCTTCAGGATATAGGTCATGCGGTCGGGCGATTCGTTGAAGTAGACCGGGACGGTGATGGCCCCGGCGCCGTTGATGGCGAAGTCGGCGGTGTGCCATTCGGGCCGGTTCGTGGAGAAAAGACCGACGCGATCGCCAGGCCTCACGCCCAATTCGACGAACACGGAAGACAAGCCGGCTGCGCGACGGAGGAATTCCTTGGACGAAATGGTTTCCCATCGGCCGTCCCGACGCACCATCTGCGCGCGTGGATTGGGCAGATGGTCAACCGCATTCAGAAACCGCGAGGGAAGCGTGCCGTAGCTCATGATCGGATTTGTGGCCCGAAGTTCACTGTAACCCATGACGTTGTGCGGCGCAATGAATGCAGGATGACAAATGGCCACTGCCCCTCGCGACTCGGGATAAACGAGTGGCGAGAGAAGAACTCTGAAAAGTTTAATGCAGAGACGCACAGCGCGCAGAGGCTCCGAGGGTTCCGGAATGGGAAGAATGCGGATACACCCACGGCAGTTATCGCAAGAGCCCGGCCTTAATTAAAGAGGGAGAAACGCTCCAAGAGCGGGGAGCGCAGTTGCGAAACAGGCGACGCTGAAGAAGTTTAATGGCTTACCACGTGTTTTTCGTCGGTGAGGCGGATGCGGTCGGCGTGGGCAACGCTGGACATGTCGGAGAGGATGACTTTGTCGCCTTCTTTGAGCCCGTCCAGGATCTCGATGGTATTCACCGACGCGCGGCCAAGCTTGACGTGGGTTCGCACCGCTTCTGCGCCATTGTTGATGATCTTAAAGAGGTCCATGGTGGCGTTCTGGGCGCCATTCACGGGGCGTCCGATATAGAGAACGTTGTCCAGCCTTTCGATCTCGATGGTGGCATCGACTTCCGCGACATTTCCCGCTCCGGAGCCAACCCAGAATCCTTGAGGCAGGGGGCCATCAATCGCGATGTTGACGGTGCGAGTTTCGTCCGAGGATCCGGGGCTGACGCCAATTATGTGGCCCTTCACAAGGCCTTTGTGCGTATCAACGGTAGCGTTTTGATTGCCGCGCACGTCGGCAGCCATGACTGCGGGGAGAGCTAGTTTGACTACCGAGTTTTCGGAGCCTTCCGCGCGGCTGAGGGTTCCCCGGCCGCGAACCTGGCGAAACATCGGGCCTCTCTTTGCTGTAAAGGTCCAAATGGTGGAAATGTCCACGCTCGGTTCATTCTGGGAAGCGTGGCTGACGGTCGCGCCGACGATGCCGCCAGGGATGCCCTCTGCGATTCCCTTGGGAATTCCTTCGGCAATGCCGCGCGAAATCCCTTGAGCGATGCCTCCCGCCACGCCACCGGCAATCCCGCCCTCCGGCTTGCCCGGCACGAGAGTTTGCTTATAGACGTCAAATTGCAAAACGACGTGACGGGCCGATCGTGATGAGGGAGCCAGAGTAAATCGGACTTCAATGGTGGCGCCCCGCTCGCTCCAAAAGTCTTGCAGGGCTTTCCTGATGGCGTCCGCGGTTGCCTGGTCGTAGGTGGGGCCGGCCGTCAGGCGGGCGGGAAGTTGCTTGAGCCGAGCTTGTTCCGCGTTCACGACGCCGTCGTTCAAGTCGGCGGCGCCGAAATCGTGATGCTTTACTTCGATGCGCTCGAATAGGGGAGGCGCGGCATCGGCATTTTGTTGAGAACTGTTTCTGCGCGTGGATCTGGCGGGACGTGGCGCGGCTTTGAGCGGGAAAGTGCGTGCGGCAAGGGTAATGACCAACCCAAGACAGCACGAGATGAGGGTCAATGTGGCGATCCGTCTTCTTCTGGACATACGAACCTCCTTAAGTATGAGCGCGACGCGCTCGACGAGCTGACGCTCGGCGAGAAATGGCGGCGCAGGGACGGCCGCCAGAGAGGCGCGGCCGCTCGTGAATTCAAGCAGAGCTTCGAGGTAGGGCTTGCGCGCGTTCGTGAGACGGACGACTTCGAGGTCCACGACTTGCTCGCGTGCGAGACGGACGCGCGAAACGAGCCAGGCGATGGCGGGATGGAACCAGAACAGAGCGCGAAGAACTTCTTCGCCGAGGTGCTGGGCCCAATCGTGGCGGCGGATGTGAAGGAGTTCGTGACAGGCAATCACGGATTGGAAACGCGGGTCCAAAGATGCAAAACGCTCGGGCAGGAGGACGACGGGGGCAAGAAAGCCGAACGTGACGGGCGAATCCACTTGGGCGGACAGGCGGAAGTCCGCGGGCGCAAGCACGTGAGCGCGCATGGCGTGGAGAACGGCGGCGCATTCCGAAGAAGAGGCGATTGGCCGAGAGGCTTGGCGCAAGCGGCGAAGTTTGAGAAGGCCGAGCGCAAGGATAGCGAAGCGCAAGATCATCCCGGCGAGAATCACGATGCCAAGAAGTGGAGCAATCGTTTGGAGGCTGGGCAAATGCCAACGGGTATCAACGGGCGTGGATGGCGGAGGCAGGGGAAAGCCGACAAATTCGGTGGCGAAAACAACTGGTGCAGTATTTTGCGGGCCATGCCAGGGCTGAACCAATGGGAGAAGCAGGCTGATCGCGAGGAGCGACCGCCAACACGCGAGAAGGACGCGAGGCTCGAGAAGTTTGAGAACGCGCGTGAGAAGTGCAGCGGTCGAGACGAGAAGGGCCACCTGGATACTCCAGAAAATCACGTTTGAAAACCACAGAGGAATTTCCATAGACGACTCCTTCACACCATCCCAGGGGCTCTCATTCGCTTTCCTCGACCATACGGACAATCTTTTGCAAATCTTTTTCGCGAAGGCGGCGCGATTTGACGAGATGGACGAGCAGAGGCTCGGCCGAGCCATTGAAAACGCGATCGATGAATTCCCGGATCATGCCGCCAATGATTTGGTTTTTCGGATGCGCAGGGCGGTAAAGGAAGGCGCGGTCCTGGCGGCGCTTTTTGAGATAGCCCTTGGTTTCGAGGATCTTCATCATGGTCATGACGGTGGTGTAAGCGATTTTGCGGCGATCGAGGAGAGCTTCATAAACGTCGCGGACGGTGGCGGAGCCGCGTTTCCAGACGAGCTTCATGATTTCGAGCTCCTGGGGAGTCAGGGTGTTGTGCTTGGGGCGCATAGCACGTTTTTAGTACTAATTAATTCGTATGTCAAGGGAAAAGTGCGCACCCCGGGCTTGGGTGGAAGGGAAAGTAAGACCATCGGCGGCCGCTAGGCGAGGTGAAGTTTCCCAAGGACGACAAGCCCGACTGCCTGCAGTTTGCGATGGAGAACGGCGACCTGAAGACAGGTCCTTCGACAGCGCTTAGGAAGGCGGCGCCGAACTGCGTGGTGCCGCCGCGTTACCACACCGCGGAAGAGCAGCTGATTATTGATCGCGGAGAAGTCTCGACGGGGATGGAGGGAATGCCGGACACGATTCTCGGTCCGGGAGGATTCGCGATGATGGCCAGCAAGCAAGCGCACTGGTTTACGTGCACGGCGAAGGAAGAATGCCTGATGTTCGTAACCTTCAACCGGGCGTACGACATTGTGTGGGTCAAGGAGAAGAAGTAGAGGCAAGCCAGAAAGGAGAGCGGGCCTTACTTTGGGCGGGACTTGGCGTCGGGGTGGCGGGGGGACCAGTCCTTTGGCGGGAAGGCGACGTGCCAAAAAGTTGGATTAGGGAGCAGGAATTCGAGGCCGACTTTCACCTGCTCGTTGGGAAAGCGGTCAATGTGGGCGACCACGCACTCGAGCGACTCTTTTGTCTGCGGATTTGAAAGAGTCAGGCGCTGGCCGCGGTGGAGCGGCGCGGAAACGGCGAGCAGCGCGCCGTGAGCACTTACGGCTAGTGTGTACGTATCTTCTTCGGAGAGCGGTGTGGCGCCAAGCTGCATGGAGACGCGCACCGGAACATTCATCAGGACGCGCTGGCTGCGGCGGCGATTGTTGGCGAGCCAGGAAGTTTCGCGGGACTCGTTGATCCAGTCATCGAGAGTGCCGCCGTGTTCCGGCTTGACCGCGGTAAACATGAGCCCCATGCCTTTGCCAGGCTGGTTGTACACGACGCGGCCCTGGACCTCGAGCGATTTGGCACCTTTGGTCATACGCACATCGGCGACGGTGCCCAAAGGCAGCGGGCTGTCGGTATCCAAGTAGCAGCCCTGCTGGCTCAAATCGCGCACCTGCGTCTTGGACTTTGCGCCGGAGTCGTTCGAAACGACTTCCGCGGTGGCCTTGAATGCGTAGCGCGGATGCGTGCGGCGGTCGGCGGCGGCTTGCGCCGCAGGACGGGAGTCGGACGCACCCGGGCTGGCTGACGGTAGGCTGGAAGCGGGGCGTGTCCCAGACACCGTTTGCACGTGGAAGGAGTTGGTGAAATTCTCGATTTCCTGCTGCAGCTCGCCGGAAATTTCGAAGCTATCGGGTTCGGCTGTCGCTTCGGCAGGAGTCGGGGGGCTAGGGAGTGGCTGAGGTTCGGCCCCCACGGCAACCTGTGATGCTGGCCTGTCCGGATTCAACGGCTGCCACTCTGGCTCACAGGGCTTCTCGCGGGGCGCGGGATTCGGCTTACGCTTGCGACTCTTGCGACGCTTCATCACTACCCAATTGTAAAACAGCCCGGGCCGGCGGAGACAGCTTGCAAGCTGGCGTGCGAGCTAAGAGGAAATAGCTGTCGAGTAAAGGGCGAGTCGCGGATGCAATCGGCAGAGCGGTGCGCTAGTATGGGCGGCGGAGAAAGAAATTCATGAAAGCGACGATATCGGAAGGCGTGGCAGAAGCGGGACTGTCGAAAGGGCCGTATCGCGCGCCGCGCGGCACGCAGATTTCCTGCAAAGGCTGGCAGCAAGAGGCGGCGCTGCGGATGCTGCTGAACAATTTGGATCCGGAAGTTGCCGAAAAACCGGAAGAGCTGGTGGTATACGGCGGAACGGGAAAAGCGGCGCGGAATTGGGAATGTTTTCACGCGATTGTGCGGTCGCTGAAGGCACTGGAAGCAGACGAAACGCTGCTGGTGCAGTCGGGAAAACCGGTGGCAGTCTTAACAACGCATGAGTATGCGCCGAGGGTGTTGCTGTGCAATTCCAACCTCGTGGGCCATTGGAACAATTGGGACAAATTTCACGAGTTGGACCGCGCGGGCTTGATGATGTATGGGCAGATGACCGCGGGAAGCTGGATTTACATCGGGACGCAAGGGATTTTGCAAGGGACGTACGAAACCTTTGCGGCGGCGGCAAAAAAACACTTTGGCGGCGACTTGAAGGGCAAGTTGGTCGTGAGCGGGGGCATGGGCGGCATGGGCGGAGCGCAGCCGCTGGCGGCAACGATGAACGGCGCGGCGTTTCTGGGAATTGACGTCGATCCGGAACGAATCAAGAAGCGGCTGAAGACGGGTTATTGCGACGTGATGGTGACTTCGCTGGACGAGGCGCTGCGGATTTTGAAAAATGCGGTGCGCAAAGGCGAAACGGCTTCGGTCGGGGTGGTGGGCAATTGCGCGGACGTGATTCCGGAACTGGCGAAGCGCGGCGTGGTGCCGGATTTGCTGACGGACCAAACCAGCGCGCACGATCCGCTCGGCGGGTACGTGCCGAACGGAATGTCGCTGGAAGCGGCGCTCGAGCTGCGGAAGCACTATCCGGAGGAATACAAAAAGCGCGCGCTGGCGGCCATGGCCACGCATGTGCAGGGCATGCTGGATTTGCAAAAGCTGGGCGCGGTGACATTCGACTATGGCAACAACATTCGCACGTTTGCGTTTCAGCAGGGCGTGCAAAACGCGTACGACTTCCCGGGATTTGTGCCGGCTTATATCCGACCGCTGTTTTGCGAGGGCCAAGGGCCGTTCCGGTGGGCGGCGCTTTCGGGCGAGGCTTCGGACATTGCGCGAACAGATCGGCTGGTGCTGGAAATGTTTCCGCACGACGAGCATTTGAGCCGGTGGATCAAGCTGGCGCAGAAGCGCGTAAAATTTCAAGGGCTGCCGTCGCGGATTTGCTGGCTCGGATATGGCCAGCGCGACAAGTTTGGACTGGCGCTGAATGAGTTGGTGGCGAAGGGCGAAATCAAGGCACCTGTCGTGATGGGTCGCGACCATTTGGATTGCGGGTCGGTGGCGTCGCCCTACCGCGAGACGGAAGCGATGCTGGATGGCTCGGATGCGGTCGCGGATTGGCCGCTACTGAACGCGATGATTAACACCGCGAGCGGCGCGTCGTGGGTGTCGATTCACAACGGCGGCGGCGTGGGGATTGGGTATTCGCAGCACGCCGGGCAAGTCACCGTGGCGGATGGCACGAAAGAAATGGCGAAGCGCATCGAGCGCGTGCTGACGAACGATCCGGGGATGGGCGTGGCGCGGCACGTGGATGCGGGATATCCCGAAGCGATTGCCTTTGCGAAAAAAACCGGTGTGAAAGTGCCGATGAGCTAAAGGGAAAAGCGAAAAGCAGATTCCTCGCTTCGCTCGGAAGGACAACCGCTCATCTTTCGCCGGCTCACTCCTTCGCCCAACTCGCAAATGCACGGCCGAAGTCTGTGCTAAGGAAAGCCTTTCCGGCATAATACGAGGGCTTTGGCGAATTCCCTGCTCATTACGGGCGCATCACAATTGCTGACGCTGCGCGGAGGGGGTCCGCGACGCGGCGATTCCCTTTCGGACTTGGATTTAATCGAAGACGGCGCGGCGCTGGTGCGCGACGGCGTGATTGCCGCCGTGGGAACGCGAGCGCAAGTCGAAGCACTGCCCGGAACACGTGGAACGGAAAAGCTGGATTTGGGCGGACGCGTGGTGCTGCCGGGATTCGTGGATTCACACACACACCTGGTTCATGCGGCAAGCCGCGTGGAAGAGTACCAGCTGAAGATCCAGGGCGCGAGCTACGAAGAGATTGCACGCAAAGGCGGCGGGATTCTCAATTCCGTGAAGAAAATGCGCGCGGCGACGGCCGACGAATTGAAGAAGCGTGCGCTGGCGGCGCTGCAACAATTTGCAGCATACGGCACAACAACGATTGAGGCTAAGAGCGGTTATGGACTGGACGTCCCCAGCGAATTGAAGATCCTCAAGCTTCACAAGGAGCTGGCGGCGGAACAGCCGCTCGAGATTGTGTCGACATTTCTCGGCGCGCATGTCGTGCCCGAGGAATTTCGCAAAAAGGCGGACGGAGCGAAGCGGTACATCCAGTTGCTCGAGGAAAATCTTCTGCCGGCCGTCGCCGAACACCAGCTTGCGGAGTTTTGCGACGTGTTTTGCGACCGCGGGGCGTTTAGCGTTGCGGAATCGAAGCGGGTTTTGCAAGCTGGACGCCAATGGGGACTCGCTCCGCGGATGCATGCCGAGCAGCTTTCGCGGACCGGGGCAGCGCGACTGGCGATTCTTTTGCGCGCGGCGAGCTGCGATCATCTTGAGCAGGTGAACAAGAACGACATCCGTGCGCTCGGGAAATCGGACACCGTGGCGACGCTACTGCCGGGATGTGATTTTCATCTGGGATTGAAGAAGTATGCGCCGGCACGTGATCTAATCGACGCGGGAGCGATTGTCGCGCTGGCCACGGATTATAATCCGGGTACAAGCCCGACGCTGAGCATGCCGATGATTTTGTCGCTGGCATGCACGCAATTGCGCATGGCGCCGGCGGAGGCTATCACAGCCGCGACGATCAACGGCGCCTGCGCGCTGCGGCGCGACAAGCAGGTTGGTTCGCTCGAGGTTGGCAAACAAGCGGACATGGCCGTATTCGATGTGGCCGACTACCGCGAAATTCCTTATTATTTTGGGGTAAACCAATGCTGGATGACGATCAAGCGCGGTTGCGTGATCCATGCCGCCAAAGAGTCCAGGAACTAGCTATACCGGCAAACCCGTCCGGCGACTGAAACTTCCGAAAACCGGGCCAACGAAGACCCAAAACCTCTTCGAAGAATATTTTTATACGCTCTTGGCGGTGGTCTTTTTTGCGGTGGCGATTCTGGCGAAAGCGGGCGGGTTCAGCGGTTACAACGCGCTGATTGTCGCCGCCTGGACAACAGCTTTTCTATGGTTTGCAAATCAATTGCGCGGGTATTTTGCGGAGAAATCGAAAGCAGAGAATGGGAAGAGTGTTACGCCGCCAGCCACTGCTCCTGCGAAGGAGCCGAAAGGACCTTTGCCTCTGCCGCCAAGCATGAAGCCGATGATTGGACCACAATGGCCAGTAAAGCCAGGAGCGCGGCCGTCGTGGCCAAAATTGCCAAAGCAACAGCCAGTAACAGCAGCGGCGGCGCAAACTTCTCTGACGCCCGTGGACCAGACACCCACTGTTCAAGACCCGGGTGCTCCGGCAACAGGGACAAATTCAGACGCGATAAAGCGCGCTTTCGTTTATGAACGGCCCACATTGCCGGACCGCAAGCCAAAGCTACCGTACAATTGGGCAAACATGAATGACAAAAAGCAGAAAGACAAAAAACGAAAAAACAAAAAACCGAAACGATGAAACGACTGATTGAGTGCGTGCCGAATTTTTCCGAGGGGCGTGACGCGGCCAAGGTGAATGCCATCGCTGCAGCCCTGAGCAGCGTCCCGGGTGTGTACGTGCTCGACCGCGAAATGGACGCGGACCACAACCGCTCAGTGATTACGCTGGCGGGTGAACCAGATGCCGTCGCGGAAGCGGCGCTGCGCGGCGTGGGCAAGGCGATGGAATTGATTGACCTGACCAAGCACACGGGGGCGCATCCGCGCGTGGGCGCGACCGACGTGTTGCCGTTCATTCCGATCGAAGGGGTGGTGATTGAAGATTGTGTGGCGCTGGCACGGCGCGTGGGCCACGAGATCTGGAACCGCTACCGCATTCCCGTTTTCTTCTATGAAGCGGCAGCGACACGGCCAGAGCGCGTCAACCTGGAAAATGTGCGGCGAGGGCAGTTCGAAGGGCTGCGCGAGGAGATGAAGAAGAATCTCGACCGGCTACCAGATGTGGGAGAGCCCAAAGTTCATCCGACGGCTGGCGTGACCGTCGTGGGAGCGCGCAAGTTCTTGATTGCTTACAACGTGAATTTGAACACGCCCGACGTCACCATCGCCAACAAGATTGCCAAGGCAATCCGGTTTTCGTCGGGCGGGTTGCGCTACGTAAAGTCCATGGGCGTGGAATTGAAAGCGCGCAACCTGGCGCAAGTGTCCATCAACCTTACGGATTTCGAACAGACGCCGATGCATCGGGTGTTTGAAATGGTGAAGCGCGAAGCGCAACGCTATGGCGTGATGCCTGTGGGGAGCGAAATTGTCGGGCTGGTACCGAAGAAGGCGCTGGAAATAACGGCAGATTTTTTTCTGCAACTGGAGAATTTTTCACCGGCACAAGTTTTTGAAAACAAACTGGCGAACGCGCTGAGTGGCGCCCCGCTGGCGGCGGCAAAGGATGGAGTGCTGGCGGGATTGGCGCGGCCATTTTTGGACGCGGTGGCAGCGCCGTCGGCGACGCCGGGCGGCGGAAGCGCTTCTGCATTTGCGGCGGCCCTGGCGGCTTCGCTCGGGCAGATGGTCGCAGGCCTCTCGCGAAAGAAGAAATCGCAGGCCGCCTACGTGGACCAGCTCTCTGCGGCGCTGGAGGAAATGCGGAAGACGGCGGACGAACTGGCCGAGGCGATTGACCGGGACGCCCGGTCGTACGACACGGTGATGGCCGCGTTCAAATTGCCACAGGGAAATGCTGGGGAAACGAGAAAACGCGAAGAGGCGATCCAGGAAGCCACAAAAGGAGCCGCGGAAGTTCCGCTGCAAGTGGCCGACCGAACGGTTGCCCTTTTCGAACGGCTGGGACAACTGGAGAGTATCGTCGCGGCATCCATGCGTTCAGACTTGCAAGTAGGACGGCAGTTGGCCGGCGCGGCAGCCCGAGGGGCGCTGGCGAATGTCGAGATTAATCTCGACGGGTTGACGGATGCGGCTTACGTAGCGGAGATGCGGGCGAAGGCCGCGGCCCTGCGCGAGCGATTGGGCGATGCGCCTCGCGCCACGAGCGCGTAAAATACAGATTCCCTCGGCCCTATCCGAAAGGAGCATCATATGAGAGTCATCAGGGCGATCGGCAAGGCCGGAGCTGCAGCGATGCTGGCGGCAATTCTCCTGGCGGCGCCCCAGCCCGCGCGGGCAGGCAGGTTGGGCACAGACGTGATTGCGCTGTTCCCGAAGGAAATCGGCGAGTTTGCGTATGCCGATTTGAAGAAAGCGCGGTCCCAGAAATGGTTTCCGCAGTTGCAGGAACAGATGATTCCAGAGCGGTTCCGGCAATTCGAGAAATTCCTGGCCTCCGCCGGAGTGGATCCAAATTCGCAGGTGGATGAACTGGCGTGGGGACTCGTGGCGGAGGGACTGACGTCAAAGACGGAAGGAACGGGTTCGGCTGCAGTCCCCACGGGCGAAGAGGTCGTGGGCGTTGCGCTGGGGAACTACAACACGAGCTCGACGGAAGCCTATTTCAAGCAACAGAAACTCCCGACCTTCAAAACGCGCGGCTACACACTTTACTCGTTCGGCAGCGGCACGGGGGCGAGCGACCTGTTTTTCCTTTTCATTGACTCGAACACCGCGGCATTCGGGCACCGGGAAATGCTCGAGAGAATGGTGGACGTGCGCTTTGGTGAGACAGAAGGATTGCTTTCCAACGACAAGTTCTTCTCGCTGATCAACGAGGCCAACGGGAACGGCGTGGTGTGGGCGGTGCTGAATCCCGCGTACACACGGCTGGCCATGCAGCAGCTGGCGCCGGAAGTCGAACAGTTTCCGGAAGCGGCGAAGCTGGTGGCGCGCATGCAGAACTTAATCATCAATGTGGATGCCAGCAGCGGGATTGACGGAAAGTTTCAGGCCGTTTGCGGTTCGCCGGAAGACGCGAACACGCTAGGGCAACTGCTGCAGGCGGGGTTTCTGTATAAGCGCTATCAAGCACAGAAGGAGAACCCGGAGCTGGCGGATCTGCTGGATCAAGCGCGCATCACCCCGGCGGGAGACCGCGTGACGCTGCGCATGTCACTGAGTGATGATCAGATGACTTCGCTCATCCGGAAGAACACGTTCGCGCTGAAGATGTAAGACGACAGAATCCTTGAAAGAGTGAAGGGGCCGGACGGAGATTTCATCCGGCCCATTTTGTTTTGAAGGCCGCTCGCAACCGTGATTGCCAAGCAGGGGCTCAGCATGCTCGGCCCCTGCAAGGGGCCTTTGGCTCTGGAGAGTGCGCTTTGCGAAGAACTCGGCTGCAGTACGGACTAGACGCTGGGTGCGACTTCGCCGAGATACTTGGTCAAACGAGTCACCGTTTCGTTGCCGTGGGTTTCGTGTTGCACGCGATCCACGCCCGCCAAGGCCTCTGAGTCCTCTGCGCTTTCAACTTTTCTTGCGGCAAAGCCCGTAATGGTGTGCACGCCAATGGCAGGACTGTCGTTTTCATGAGAGAGGGAAACTTCGAGGCGGTCGGAGAAACGCGCGAAGGTTACATCCAAATGCGGGTGCGCTCTGGCCAGGTGTTCGAAAGCCTCCAGGCAAGCCTCAATGACCGCGGATTGCAGCCGGGCGACGGCATTGCTGTCGAGACCTGCAGCATCGGCCAAAAAGCGCGCTACTCCGCCTGCTGCTGCCGCCAGCCTGGGGTCGGCATCAATGCACAGGTGCAGATTTTTCTGTTTAGCGGCCACGGCTGCTAGCGGCTAGCGCGACGTCGCAAGCTTCCCGGCAATCCGGGCAATAGTAGAGGCCGTCGGCGCAGAGACGGATGTTGTGCTGCCCCTTGCAAATAGTGCAGTACTTCTCGCAAGTGCAGCGATCTTCCGGCAGGTCGCATTGCACGCAAACCGTAGGACCTTCCATGAATGCCCTCTTGAAAACTGTACCTGAGCCAAGGCGCGCGCGGCAAGGTGGACGTTTGAGTGCGATGGCGACAGGTGCACGCTTCGCAGCGCTGCGCGGCGACGCCGCTTCTTTGACCGACTTGGAAGCGCATGTTAGTATCGGTTTCTGCCCGAGCGATTGGAATGGAATCCTCCACAATTTCTCTCATGAGCGAGCTACGCAAAACGCCGCTGAACGCATTGCACCGCCGCCTGGGCGCGAAAATGGTCAATTTCAGCGGCTGGGACATGCCTGTGGAGTATCCGTCGAGCGGCGGATTGATCGCGGAACACAAGGCGGTTCGCGGGAGCGTGGGAGTGTTCGACGTCAGCCACATGGGGGACATTAGGATTGGCAGCGGAAAGAAGCCTGGCGGGGCGCTGGCAGCGGTTCAATACATCACCATGAACGATGCCTCGAGGCTGGCTATCGGGCAGGCGCAGTACTCGGCGATGCTTTATCCCGATGGCGCGTTTGTCGATGACGTGATCGTGCACCGGCTGGGCGAGGATGATTTTCTACTAGTGATCAACGCCGGCACGCGAGAGAAAGACATCCACTGGGTGCGTGCGAACACCAAGGGATTCGATTGCGTGGTCGAAGACCTGAGCGACGCGCACACGCAATTGGCGATTCAGGGGCCGCGGGCGGCCGAGGTGTTACAGAAACTGACCGACGCAGATTTGAGCGCCATCAAAAACTATTGGTTTACGCACGGCACGGTCTGCGGGTTGAGAAACACGCTGATCGCGCGCACCGGCTATACGGGCGAGGACGGATTTGAGATTTACGTGCCGTCGGACGCGGCGGCCAGCGAAAAAGCCTGGAATCAGGCGATGGAAGCGGGCCGAGAATTCGGCATCATTCCCTGCGGCCTGGGGGCGCGCAACACGTTGCGGCTGGAATCGAAGATGGCGCTGTATGGGCATGAAATCAGCGAAAAAATCAATGTGTGGGAAGCGGGACTGGATCGCTACTGCAAAATGGAGAAGGGCGACTTCCTCGGACGTGCGGCGCTGGAGCAGGCCAAAGCCGCCGGATTGACGCACACGCTCGTTGGCTTGGAGATGATCGACCGCGGAATTGCACGCGACGGATATTGTTGCTGCAACAAAGCTGGGGAAAGCATTGGCGTGGTGACAAGCGGCTCGCCTTCGCCGACACTGGGCAAGAACATTGCCCTGGCCTACGTGCCGCCTGCGTACGCGGCGGTGGGTACGATTTTGTACGTGGAAATTCGCGGGCAGAAATGCAGGGCACAGGTCGTTGCGACTCCATTTTACAAGCGGCAGAAAAAAGCGGCGGCGCCGCAGGGAGCGGGAGGTAACTAGTCTAATTCAGACTAGTGTAAACACGATCCCAAGGAGTGGTCTGATGGCGTATCCAAAGTCGTACCGCTATACCAAAGAGCACGAGTGGATCGAAGTGAAGGGCGACCTCGCGACGATTGGGATCACCGATCACGCGCAGCATGAATTGGGCGACGTGGTTTTTGTCGAACTGCCTAAGCCTGGCGCAAAGATTGAAGCCGGAAAATCCTTTGGCACCGTCGAGTCCGTGAAGGCTGTGAGTGAAATCTACGCGCCCGCCAGCGGCGAAGTGATCGAGACGAACGGCGAGCTCCAGAACAAGCCGGAGACCATCAACAACGATCCGCACGGAGCCGCGTGGCTGATTAAAGTGCGGCTGACGAATGCCGCAGCGATCCGCGATTTGATGGACGCGCCTGCCTACGAAGCTTACATCGCGGAGAAGGGCAAGGAAACTTCCGCCTAATGCGCTACCTCCCGAAGAGCCCCGTCGAGCGGCAGGAAATGCTGGCCGCCATCGGCGCAAAATCCATCGATGAATTGTTTTCGAGCATCCCGGCGAAGTACCGGCTGCGCGAGGCGTTGAAGATTCCCGGGCCGTATTCCGAAGCGGAAATTATCCAGTATTTCAAGGAGCGCGCGGCGGAAAACGCGGCGGGCTACACCAGCTTTCTCGGCGCCGGCGTTTACAACCATCAGCGCTCGGTGGTGACGGAGACCATCATCCAGCGCGGGGAATTTCTCACTTCGTACACGCCGTATCAGGCGGAAATCTCGCAGGGCACGCTGCAGGCCATTTTCGAGTTTCAGACGTTGATGTGCCAGTTGACCTGCCAGGATGTCGCGAACGCGTCAATGTACGACGGGTCGACGGCCACGACGGAAGCGGTGCTGATGGCAGAGCGGCTGACCGGACGGCGTCGCGTGCTTGTCGCACGGTCGGTACATCCGGAATATCGCGAAGTATTGAAGACCTACGCGAAAAATTCCGGGTTGCGCATCGAAGAGGTTCCCTTCACCGCAAGCGGAACGGTCGATGTGAAGGCGTTGCAAAGCGCGCTGAAAGACGACGCGGCCGCCGTGGTTGCGCAGTCGCCGAATTTTTTTGGCGCGATCGAATCGTACGCGCCGCTGGCGGAAGCAGCGCACAAGGTTGGCGCGATGCTTGTCGTCGCGATTGCGGAAGGCGTTTCGCTGGGACTGCTGAGCCCGCCTGCGGAGGCAGACATCGTGGCGCTGGAAGCGCAGAGTTTCGGCTTGCCGCCGAGCTATGGCGGGCCGTTTGCGGGTGTGATCGCCGCGCGCGAGAAATATGTGCGCCAAATGCCCGGAAGGTTGGCCGGACAAACAACGGACATCGATGGACATCGCGGATTTGTTCTGACGCTCGCCACGCGCGAGCAGCACATTCGGCGGGAGAAGGCCACTTCGAACATTTGCACGAATCAGGCGCTATGCGCTTTGGCGGCCACCGTGCACTTGACGCTGCTCGGCAAAGAAGGCTTGCGGGAGATGGCGGAGCAGAATCTTTCGAAAGCGCAGTTTGCGCTCGGCGAGTTGCTGAAAATTCCCGGCGTACGACGCGCCTTTGACGCGCCATTCTTCAATGAATTCACCGTCGAGTTCCCGCGCTCAGTGAAAATCGTAAATTCGCACCTCATGCGCGAAAAAATTGTGGGGCCGTTGGCGCTCGGCACTGCCTATCCGGAACTTACGAAAAATGCCCTGGTTTGCGTCACGGAGACGACTCCACGCGCGGAGATTGAACGGTTTGCAGGTGCGGTGAAACGCGCGCTAGAACAACCCGTTTAAGAGAAAATGAACGACAATATCAAAAAAGCTAAGCGGCACGTGAACCAGAACGAAGGGCTGATCTTCGAGAAATCGTCGCCCGGAAAGCGCGCGTTCGAATTGCCGCCGCTGGACGTGCCCAAAGCGGAACCTTCCAACGCGCTTGGCGCGCATCACCGCCGGGAGGGTGTTGAAGGGTTTCCCGAAGTCAGCGAAATCGAAGTGATCCGCCACTTCACTCGGCTTTCTACCTGGAACCACGCCATTGACCTTGGCATGTACCCGCTGGGTTCCTGCACCATGAAGTACAACCCGCGCGTGAACGAATTTGTGGCGCGGCTCGAAGGAATTGCAACCGAACATCCTTACCAGCCGCAGGAACTTTCGCAAGGCTGCCTGAAAATCCTTCGGCTGCTGGAAAAATGTCTGCTGGAAATTACCGGAATGGACGCCATCACTCTGCAACCGGCTGCAGGTGCGCAAGGAGAACTTACGGGCCTCCTGTTGATCCGCGCGTACCTGCAAAAGCAAGGAAATCCGCGCAAGAGAGTGCTGATTCCTGATTCGGCGCACGGCACGAATCCGGCGACGGCGGTCATCGCCGGCTACGAAGTCGAAAATATTAAGTCGAATGAGCATGGACAGATGGACATAGAAAACTTACAGAAATTGGTGACCGAAGATGTCGCGGCCCTGATGATCACCAATCCCTCGACGCTGGGTATTTACGAACAGAACCTCCCCGAGATTGCGCAGATCTTGCACGCCAAAGGCGCGCTGCTGTACATGGACGGCGCCAACATGAACGCGCTCGCGGGAATCACGCGCCCAGGCGATCTCGGCGCGGACGTTATGCACCTGAACTTGCACAAGACGTTTTCGACCCCGCACGGCGGCGGTGGACCAGGTGCAGGTCCTGTGGCGATGAAAAAGGTTCTCGAGCGGTTTCGTCCCGTGCCCATCCTCGTGGAAAAAGAGGGCGGTAGGCTGGCGCTCGAGCCAGTGCGGCCGGACTCGATTGGCCGCGTGAAGGCGTTTAGCAGCAATTTCGGCGTGCTGGTTCGCGCGCTGGCGTACATTCTTGCGTACGGGCCGGGCGTGCGCCAAGCGACGGAAGACGCCGTGCTGAATGCGAATTACATTCGCAGGCACCTCGAAGGCGTTTACGACTTGCCTTATTCCCTGCCCTCGATGCATGAAGTAGTCTTCAGCGACGCGCTTCAAAAGAAGAACGGCGTGAACACCATGGATATCGCCAAGCGGCTGATTGATTACGGCTTTCATCCCTACACCACAGCCTTTCCGCTCATCGTTCCCGGCGCTTTGATGATCGAGCCGACAGAATCCGAGTCGCGGGAAGAGTGCGACCTCTTCATTGGCGCTATGAAAGCCATCGCGGATGAGGCAGCGAGGCAGCCGGAAATTGTGAAGACCGCGCCGCACACCACGCGCGTCCGGCGGCTGGATGAGGTTGGCGCCGCGCGCAAGCCAGTGCTGCGATGGAAGCCTGCCGCGCAACGCAGCACGGCCCAGACTAGCGGGGCGCGGGATTAGCCGGAATAGCGAAGCAAATTCCCTTCTCTCAACCATTGGCGACAAGGCACACGAAGGCTCATCAGGTGAATTGTCCCTTTGCCGCTTCCGGTAAACTGGGTTGGCTTCCCTTCTCCTCGAAGATTGAAGAAAGCATGAAATTCGAAATCGAAGACTGGCTTCCAAAATCCGTAATTCTTCTGCGCCATTATGACCGGCACAAATTCGTTTCTGACTTGATTGCCGGCGTAACCGTAGGCCTGGTCGCACTGCCCCTGGCCATGGCGTTCGCGATCGCTTCGGGCGTGCCGCCGCAAGCGGGGCTTTATTGCGCGATGGTGACCGGCTTTTTGATTTCCGCGCTGGGCGGCTCGAAAACGCAGATTGGCGGGCCCACCGGAGCTTTCGTGGTGGTCGTCGCAGGCATCATCGCGAAGCATGGCATCGACGGCCTGTTCATGTGCACGATGATGGCGGGCGTGCTGCTGGTGCTTCTGGGCATCACCGGCATGGGTACGATGGTGAAGTATTTTCCCCGGCCGGTCGTTGTCGGTTTCACCAACGGAATTGCGATTCTCATCGCCAGCACGCAGATTCGCGACTTCTTCGGACTGAAGATGGACCATGTTCCTGGCGATTTTTTTCATCGCATGAAGGCGTTTGCCGAGGCGTGGAGCACTTTCTCGATGCCCGCCACGGCGGTTTCTATTCTTTCGATTGCGGTGATGATTTTCTGTCTGAAGTACGCAAGGAAGATACCGGGCGCCATTTTGGTCACCTTCGGCGCGACCGCCGCGGTCATGCTTTTCCACATGAAAGTGGAAACCATCGGAACGCGTTTTGGCGGAATTCCGCAGGGCCTGCCCACCATTGTTGTTCCACAATTCCATTACGACATTTTCCGGCAGTTGCTGTCCTCCGCCTTCACGGTGGCGATGCTGGGAGCGATTGAATCGCTGATGTCGGCCGTGGTTTCCGACCGCATGAGCAACGATAAGCACAATCCCAACGTGGAATTGATCGGTCAAGGCCTGGCAAACATCCTTTCGCCGATGTTCGGAGGGCTGCCCGCCACCGGCGCGATCGCGCGCACGGCCACAAACGTTCGTTCCGGCGCAAAAACCCCCGTGGCCGGAATGATTCACGCCCTCACGCTTCTGGCGATCATCCTGTTTGCGGCGCCGCTGGTGAAAAACGTTCCACTCGCGGCGCTCGCGTCCATTCTGATGATCGTCGCTTACAACATGGGCGATTGGGAGGAAATTCCGGAAATCCTGAAATTAAGCGGGGCGGACATTGCCGTATGGTTTCTGACGATGACGCTAACCGTGGTAACAGATCTGACGTTCGCGGTGGAAGTCGGCATGGTGCTTGCCGCGCTCATGTTTATCCGCAAGGTTTCACGCACCACCACCGTAAGTCCGGTTACGAAAGACTATGTGAAAGACAGCCGCGTTCACGTGCTTCAGGGCAAAGATATTCCGGACTACGCGATTGTCTACCGCATCCACGGACCGTTCCTTTTTGGCGCGACCGACAAGTTCGCGGATATTCTTCACTCGCTCGACAAGCTGCCGCCCATCGTTATTCTGCGCTTGCGAAACATGACCGCTATTGACGCGACTGGCCTTGGCGCCATTCGCGATCTTGCCGACACGCTGCACGACTCGGGACGTTCGCTTCTCCTTTGTGGGGCAAGAGAGCAACCCTCACAATTAATGAAGCAAGCGGAGTTCGAACGCCATGTGGGCGCGGAAAATATTTGCCGCAGCATAACCGAAGCGATTGAGCGCGCCGCGGAAGTTTATCGTTCCCAGTATGCAAGCAAAAAAGCGGAAGAGCTGACTCCAAGCCATTCTTGAAGAGCGCAGGCTTTTGTCGCCCCGCTACCAAGAGCACCAGTACTCACCTCCCGCATTCCTCCTTGATTCACGGAGCCGACACGCTCCGTTTCCACTCCTGTAACACAGCCCGCCTAGCTTCTACGCCCGGGACGATCATTTCTATTTTTCTTCCCAACCAAAGGAGAATCCCCTTTGAAAGAAAGAACTCTTGCAATCGCTTTGTCTCTTGTGCTCGTTGGCGCAACTGTCCCCGCGCCAGCTCGCGCCAACAACCCCAGCCCAGCAAACCCTATCCAGCACGTTCTGCTCATCAGCATCGATGGCATGCATGCGGTTGATTATGAACATTGCGTGGCATCGCAGACTTGTCCATATCTGGCCGCTCTCGGCACGACCGGAGTGCACTACACACGCACGACCACATCGAGGCCGTCCGACTCCTTTCCCGGCCTGATGGCACTCGTGACCGGTGGAAGCCCCCGAACGGTAGGCGCGTTTTACGACGTGGCTTACGATCGCGTTCTGGCGCCACCGAAGACAGCCACGGGCAACGGACTGCCGGGAGGACCCTGCAATTTGAACGTCATCAACGGGACGCAGACCGAATATGAGGAAGGCAACGAAATCGACCAGACCATGCTCAATGGCGGGTTCCCCGGATACTCCACCATCGACGGTGGCGTTAAATCAATCAATCCCGACAGGCTGGTGCGCGATCCGTTTAACAACTGCAAACCCGTTTACTCCTGGAACTTTGTTCGCACGAACACCATTTTTGGCGTGATCCACGCCGCGGGCGGCTACACAGCCTGGTCCGACAAGCACGCTGGGTACGCCTCCGTTTCCGGTCCCACCGGAACCGATCAACCCAGCAACGTGGATGACTACTATTCACCTGAGGTCAACTCTCTTCAGATTGTACTGCCCGGAATTAAGACGGCAGCCCTCAGCCCCGAAGCCAGTTTTGACTGCGGTAGGCTTGTTCCCAATGGCGATGATTGGACCACCGATTTCAATGCCATCAAATGTTACGACCAGCTGAAGGTCAACGCCGTTGTCAATGAGATCCAGGGCAGGACCCACCTCGGTACAAGCAGGGCTCCAGTCCCAACGATCTTCGGCATGAACTTCCAGGCGGTCAGCGTAGGGCAGAAGCTGATTGAGCCCAAATCCGCTATCAGAACCGACGCAAACTCTGGCGGTTACGAGGATGCCCAGGGTACCCCCAGACCCAAAATGCTGGACGAGATCCAGTTCGTGGATGCGGCGATCGGGCAGATGGTCGCTGCGCTCAAGCACGAGGGTCTTCTAGATTCGACCACCATCATCATCACCGCAAAACACGGGCAGTCGCCGACCGACCCGAACCGCTTCTTCCCCATTCCGGGGCATTCCGGCAACAACGGCACACCGCCGTCTGGGATCATCGGAAATCTTCTCCCGGCAGTTTACAATGATCCCAATAACGGCCTCGGACTGGCCGAGGACGACGTTTCCCAGATCTGGCTGGCAGCTTCAAACCGCACCGGGGACGCAGTAACGGCTCTGGAGAATGCCGCGACAGCGATCGGACTCGGCCAGATCTACTATGGCGCCTCACTGAGCACGCTCTTTAACCCACCGGGCGTGCCGGAGCACCCCGGCCCCTGCTGCAAGCTTCGGGAAGGGGGCGACCCGCGTACTCCCGACATCGTAGTGATTCCAAACGTCGGCGTGGTGTATACCGGAAACCTAAAGAAGCAATCCGAACATGGCGGCTTCGCATGGGATGATACCAACGTGATGCTGATGGTATCCAATCCCAACCTTGAGGCCCGCACCTCCCACAGCTTTGTGGAAACCGCTCAAGTGGCTCCCACGATCCTGAAAATCCTGGGCCTGGATCCAAACGCCCTGGATGCTGTTAGGCTGGAAGGGACGCCAGTCCTGCCGTCTCTCTTCTGAAAAATAGCTTCAATTTCAGTTGAACAGAAAGAACAGGGCGTTCCGGGACTAGGAACGCCCTTCGCTTTGGGCACAGAAAGACTCGGTTCAGGTTGCTTTGCTAATTCCTACCGTTGCTTCCGATCAAGCGCTATTTCGGGAATCGCACGCTGTCGAGGACGGCGTCGAAGGTCTTGTCGTATTTCTCGTACGTGGATTGCGGCGCTACGCAAATAAACGAAACCAGCCCTTCGGGACGCAGCGTGCTGACGACCCAGTCGGTTTCCTGGCCGCCCACGGGCGAATCGTTGCTCAGATAGGTCGCGAGTCCGGGCTGGCCGTTCAATCGCACGCGCTCCGGCTGCCGCGTAATTTTCATGTTCGGATTCGAGTTTTGAAGCTCTTGGATGACTTTCTGTGTGGCGCTGTTCAAGGCATCCCAATCGTCGGGGTCGCCGGTGGCGGAAGCGACGCTGACAATCAACCCATACGCAAGCGCAGCGTGCCCGGTGCCGTCGTCCACCACGCCGCCTTCCGGCGCAAACGAAGCGCCGCTCCCGTTGGTGTCGGGATATTTCTTCCAATTGTCCGGATATTTCAGCGTGTAAGCATTTGTTTGATAGGCGGCGAAATTCCCGGACGGTGGCGCAGGAACCTTCAGGGCTCCGGCACCGGCCCGGGCTCCCGGCGCCAGCTTCTTCGCAACAGGCAACGCCAGCACTTCGCGCTTGATGGCTTCGAATTCGGTAGAATCCCGCTTGGCGTGGGGTGGAACTCCGCCCAGCTTTTCAATTTCCTCGTCCACTCGCTCCACACGATGCTCGGGATTCGGATGGTCGGAGAAAAACTCCGGCGGATTTTTCCCTTTCGTTTCGGCTTCGAGCTTTTCGAAAAACTGCGCCAAGGCGCGCGGGTCGTAGCCGCTGTCGTAGAGTGCCTGCGTGCCCATCACGTCGGCCTGCGATTCCGCAGTCCGCGAGTAGCGCAGCAGCACGCCCCCCGCAGCGAATGCCCCTAACTTACTCAGCAAAGCCCCACCCGTCGAGCCGCCAAATATTCCATCGGCAATGCCGAGAACGCCGTTGGCAAACTCGGCTTTGGACGCCTGATTTGTGCCGTGGCGCAGTGCCACGTGCGAGAGCTCGTGCGCCATGACGCCGGCAAGCTGTGCTTCGTTCTCCGCCACCTCGATGGCCCCGCGATTGATAAATACGTATCCGCCTGGCAAGGCAAATGCGTTGATGGCCTTGTCATTCACGCAATGAAACTCGAACGGATACTGCATCCCGCCGGTTGGCAGCTTCTCCGCCAGCCGCATCCCCAGCTGCGTCAGATAGGCGTCGACTTTGGGCGCATTGCAAAGAGGCAACTGTCTCGCGGCATCGGCCGCGGCTCGCTTGCCCAGTTCAATGTCCTGCTGGGGAGAGAATATGTTCCATCCAGGCTTCAGCGCCGTGCGCTGCGCCGCAGCCGACGACGTAAACGTCCACAAACCCAGGAGCATGACTAGCGTGGAGGCGGCGTGGGCTGCGCTCCGCGGCCGAAGCGCCCTTTCTCTGAACAAATTGCTTTTCCTGTGCCGCGCGTTCACTGCGGCCTCCCGACTTGAGTCCCAAACTAGGATGGCGGTTTTCTCTGCAAAGTTACTTTAGCACTCGGAAGGCGCAAAGAGAAAAAGCCCGGATGCCTGGGGGCATCCGGGCAGGGACAGGAGGGCAAGTCGGGCAAAGAAACTCGATTTACCGAGCCACGCGTGGTGAAGGCTCGGGAGAAGGCGTGGTGCTGGGAGCATCCGCGGCTTTGCCGTTTCGCGCCGGAACAGCTTTCGCTGCCGGTGGGGGCTCCGGCTTGCGCGCCGGGAGGGCCTGGTTTTCGCCTTCGCGAACGAACGTCAAACGGTCCTGCTCCTTATTCCAATCAATGCCAATCAGGTCGCCCAGGTGAACTTGCTCCGTAGCAAGCAGGTTGGCGAGAGGATAGACCACGTGGCGCTCGATGGCCCGCTTCAGGTGCCTAGCGCCGTAGCGCTGATCGGTGCCTTCTTGCAAAAGAAATTCGCGACCCGGCTGAGTCACCCGGAAAAGAAACTGCCCTTTGGCCGTTTCTAGAACGCGCCCTTGCACTTGGCCTAACTCGATTTCGAGAACCTGTTCCAACTGTTCACGCCGCAACGGATGAAACACCACCACTTTGTCCAGGCGGTTCATGAACTCGGGAGAAAATTTGCGGCGCGCCGCTTCCACCGCTGTGCGCTCCACTTTTTGATCCAAGCCAGAGGCGGGCTTGTCGGCCGGCTGAATGAAGCCCATGCCGCCCTGCATCATTTCCGTGATTTCGCCGCTGCCAAGGTTCGAGGTCAGGAAAATAACCGTCTGCGAAAGGTCCACTCGGCGGTTGTCGCCGAGCGTCAGCGTCGCCTTGTCCAACATGCCAAGCAGCAACTGCCAGAGCGCGTCGCTGGCCTTCTCAATTTCATCAAAAAGCAAAAAGCTGAGCTTCAGCCTGTCCGTGTGACAAGCCGCCAAGGCTTCCTGGGTAATCAAAGGATGGGTCTCCCGGTGCCCGAGATACCCCGGAGGTGAACCGATCAGCTTCGCGATTTCGTGAGAGTGTTGAAACTCCGCGCAGTCAACCTTAATTACCGTGCGCGGGTCCCCAAACAGGATTTCCGCAGCTGCTTCGACGATGCGCGTTTTTCCGGACCCTGTAGGACCGAGGAACAGCAGATTGCCCACTGGGCGCCCCGGGGAATTCAATCCAGCGCAGAAAACCTGGTACATATCCACCAGGGATTGCACGCCTTCCTCCTGACCGACAATCTTGGCACGCAGGGAGGCATGAAAATCCCGGGTGTCATTGCTGCGGATGCTTGGGTCCAGTTGGTGGCGGACGGCAGCTCTCATTGCATCGCCCCTTCTCCGCGTCAAGTTCCCCCAAACGCGGCGCGCGTCTCAGTCCCGCGCGAAAAATGAGATAGTGCATGGCGGATGCCAATCTTTTTCTGGCTGTTGCTGGTGAGGAAACGCACTGGTTTCAGTTAGATACGGAATTCCAAATTCTGTAGGGCGTCTCACTCTGTGAGAAAGAGTTCCGTTTGAGTCAAAAATGAGAGGATGCGGTAAGCAAGCCGAGCATTTTGTGTCACGCCGCGGGGAACAAAAAGAGGCGCATTCGCCCCCGTTCCAGCAGTTAAAGTTTTACTTTAAGCGTTCCGGCCTGGCGAACCCTAGGAACTCTAGGAATTGGATCGATCATGCTTCTTGCGGCCTTGTGGTGCCGCCGCAGGTGCCCCGCCCGGCTGCGCGGCACGCGACTTTTTCTCTTCTGCCACGGCTTCCTCCTGCGCGCTGGCCGACTTGCCGTCGATCGCTTCGGCCGAAGCCGCCGCGGCTCCCGCGCGCTTGGCCGCTGGTTCCACCAGCGCTCCTTCGCCTTCGCGCACGAACGTGAGCCGGTTGTTGGCCTTGTCCCAATCAATGCATACCAAATCGCCCAGATTCACCTGGTCGGTGGCCAGCAAGTTAGCCAGCGGATAAACCACGTGCCGCTCGATGGCCCGCTTCAAATGGCGCGCTCCGTAGCGCTGGTCGGTGCCTTCCTGCAGCAGAAAATCACGGCCTGAAGGAGTTACCCGGAACAGGAATTGGCCTTTAGCCGTATCCAGCACGCGCTGCTGGACTTGGCCCAGCTCGATATCCAGAACTTCTTGCAACTGCTCCTTCCGCAGCGGGTGGAATACCACCACTTTATCCAACCGGTTCATGAATTCTGGGGAGAACTTCCGCCTGGCCGCTTCCACTGCCGTGCGTTGTACCTTTTCGTCCAGACCGGTGGCGGGTTTGTCGGTTGGCTGAATAAAACCCATGCCCCCTTCCATCAGCTCGGTGATTTCTCCGCCACCGAGGTTGGAAGTCAGAAAAATGACCGTTCTGGACAGATCGACTTTGCGATTGTCACCGAGGGTTAGCGTGGCTTTATCAAGCATGCCCAGCAATAACTGCCAAAGCGCGTCACTCGCCTTTTCAATCTCATCGAAAAGCAGGAAACTCAGTTTCACCTTGTCGGTGTGGCACGCCGCCAACGTTTCCGGAGTGATGAGCGGATGTGTTTCCCTGTGCCCCAAATAGCCCGGCGGCGAGCCGATCAGCTTGGCGATCTCATGCGAGTGCTGAAACTCCGCGCAATCCACTTTGAGTACCGCCCGCACATCCCCAAACAAAATTTCAGCGGCAGCTTCCACGATGCGCGTCTTTCCCGACCCAGTCGGGCCGAGGAAGAGCAGGTTCCCCACCGGGCGTCCCGGCGAGTTCAAACCCGCGCGAAACACTTGGTACAAGTCGACCAGCGCTTGTACCGCCTCTTCCTGGCCAACAATCTTCGCGCGCAGGGATGCCTGGAAATCCATCGTGTCTGTGCTGCGCTTAGTTGGATCGAGAGAAAGCGTGTAGTCCCCCATGACCGCCTCCTAGCGAACCCGCCCCTGCAGGTTGCCGTACCGCCCGCGCACCCGGCCAAACTGTTCCAGTTTGACCTGGATGGTCGACTGAAGGAGCCGCAACTGCACGAGCAGCTCCTTCGCCACCGCGGGCGATTCTGAAATTCGGACGAGCGGCGGAAGCACATCCGCCAGTTCGAGATTGAGCGTACGAAGAGACGAAACCAGCTTTTGGACCGCCGGAGACTGGGGATCCGCCAGGGCCCTCGAGTCATTGCACTGCTCTCTGAGAGCTCTCCAATTCAGCTCCACAAACGGATGCTTTTTGGTGACTTCCTTGACGACCTCCTCGGTAATGCGCGCACGCTGCCCCAGGCGCGCCAAATGCAGTTGCTGCACTTTTTCGCCGCGACGCACGTTGTGCACCAGGTAGAACGAATTCCCTTTGCGGCGAACAAAAGCCATGACCTTACTTCACCTCAGGCTCATTCCATTGGCGTAGTGTAATCAGCTTCCACTACGCCTGCAATATTAGACACAGAATTTCGCGAAAAGTTGCAGCCTATTAGTAACGCCTTCACCTTAAACATGCTTGCGGTTATCACCCCCATTAAATTTCTTTCTTATTTCCATCCATTTCCCCGCATCATTCGTTGATCTCCCGCAACCGCGTGCCTTTTTGCATGGCGCGAATTAGATGGTGCATGAAATACCGTCCGATTCTCCTTTTATTCGCAACTACCTATTCATTTTCATTAAACCTGGCCGCGCCACTTTTCTCTTGTTCTTCCGCGTGCCCGCTCCTACCATGACGCATTCTCTGTTTTGAGTGCGACTGGACTCGGGAGTTACATCAAGAAATGTCTTGGGACGCCGTCTATCGTCTCGTGCAACGAATTCCTCGCGGAAAGGTTCTAACTTATGGAGGGGTGGCTAGGCTTCTGCGCTTGCCCGGCGGCGCCCGCACGGCCGGACGTGCCATGGCCGCCACTCCGTCCGGAAAAGGCATTCCCTGGCACCGCGTGATCGGCGACCGCGGAAAAATCCTGATTCGTGGCCCACACGCCTTGCTCCAAAGAAAGCTCCTTGAAAGCGAAGGCGTCTCGATCGTCGAATTTCGCGTAAACCTGAAGCGCCACCTTTGGCGACCGCGCAAGACAACTGCTCTGAAAGACAAGAGACCTCGCAAACGTACTCCAAAGTGACGCGGGGCCGGCTTTCTTGCCTGCCTGCGTGAGCCGTAGAGCCGTATGCGGTATGCTATAAGCCCAGCTTCCAATCGCGCCTCTTTTCGCGGGGCAAGAAAAATGGCCAATGCCATCCTTCAAGTGGAGAATCTCGTCAAGCACTACGGCGACGTGCACGCCGTGCGCGGAGTCAGCTTCAGCGTAGAGGAAGGCGAAGTTTTCGGTCTGCTGGGTCCTAACGGAGCCGGAAAAACCACCACCGTCGAAATCCTCGAAGGCTTGCGCACGCTCGACTCCGGCCGCGTTTCCGTTTGCGGGCTGGATCCCGAGCGCGATTCCGATGCGCTAAAGCAGGAAATCGGCGCCTCGCTGCAGGCTACCTCCCTGCCCGACAAAATTCGCGTGATCGAAGCCATCCGGCTTTTTGCGAGCTTTTACAAAAGGCACCGGGACCCGCAAGAGTTGCTGAAACGTTTCGGCCTGGATGACAAGAAAAATTCTTTTTACAGCCAGCTTTCCGGGGGACAAAAGCAGCGCCTCGCGGTTGCCATGGCTTTGGTGAACGATCCGCGAGTCTGCTTCCTCGACGAGCCCACGGCTGGCCTGGACCCGCAGGTGAGGCGCGAGATCTACGACGTAATCGAGGAGCTGCGCCGCGAGAAGAAAACCGTTCTACTGACCACGCATTACATCGAAGAAGCCGAGCGGCTGTGCGATCGCGTCGCCATCGTCGATCACGGTGTGGTGATCGCTCTGGGCACTCCGCGCGAACTGAAAGCTCGGTCCGGCGGTACGACGCGTATCGAAGCGCGCCTATCCAAGACCGAATCCAACGGAACAATGAAAAGTCTTGAAGGCGTCGTGGATGTTCGCGAGGTGGATGACACTTACGTCCTGCATTCGAAGCGGCCACCCCAAACGATCGTCTCCCTGGTCAAGCACCTGGAAGCTCAGGGCAATGAACTGGTCAGCCTGGAAATTGCCACACCTTCCCTGGAGGATGTGTTCATCGAACTCACTGGAAGGAGGCTACGCGATTGAAAAACTTCGCCGCCCTCACGCGCATGCGCGTTCAGCTTGCGTTTCGCAACAAAATGTTTTTCTTTTTCGTGATCGTCATGCCCCTGGTGTTCTTTTTTCTTTACGCCGGCGTTTTCGCTAAGAGCGTGCCGCGCATCGTCAGCTTCTATCTCGGCCCGGTGCTGGCGTTCAACGTCATGGGCAGCTTCTGGGGGCTCAGCGCCACGCTGGTGATGTTTCGCGAGCAAGGAATTCTTCGCCGCTTTCACGTCGCGCCGGTGACCGCCAGCGATCTGCTGGCTTCGAGTATTGTTGCCAACTACGTTCTCACTCTGCCCACCGTTACGCTGGAATTGGTTCTTGCTCGCCTTATCTTTCACGTCCCAAGTATCGGGAATCCGATTTCTCTCTTCATCCTCCTCTCCATCGGCATCCTCTCATTTGGGTCGCTAGGCTTGGTCGTCGCCAGCGTCACCAATACCATGCAGGAAACCCAGGTGTTGAACCAGCTCCTTTGGCTTCCTTTGATTTTTCTTTCCGGGGCCACATTTCCACTCGCCTATTTGCCGCGCACCGTGCAGCGATTCGGCTTGTTTCTTCCCGCAACTTATCTGGTGAACGGCCTCCAGCAGACGATTATTCACTCCGCCACGCTCTGGAGCCGCTACGTGGAGATCCTCTCGCTTGCCGTCTGGGCGTGTCTTACCTTCTTTCTCTCCGCGCAACTGTTCCGCTGGGAACCGGAAGCCAAAGTTCCGCGAAGAACCAAGATGCTGGTTGCGGCTACGGCCATTCCCTTTCTCCTTCTGGGAATTGTGGAGAACGTGTCGGACCGCATTCTCCGGGAAGCCTACACCGCGTTCGAATCGTTCACCTCGGCACCAGCGACCCGGCGGCCTCCTTCTTTGAGCATGCCGGGAAAACCTGGAGAAGCGAGCAACCCTTCCCGCAGCAGTCAAAACCAAGCGAGGCAGTAGCCGCCAATTTGGTTTCCGCGTTCTCTCCTCGCGCACCGCGAAGTTCGTTGACGCTCGCTCTCCCGTACCGTATTCTGAATTTTCCAGCCGCACCGCTTCGCGCGGCCTGATTCAAGGGGAACCATCATGGCGATTCAACCCACGGAGAAAATCTGGCACAACGGAAAATGGATTAATTGGGACGACGCCACGCTGCACGTCCTTTCTCACGTCGTGAGCTACGGCTCCGCCGTTTTCGAAGGCATCCGCTGCTATGAGACCAAGCAAGGTCCGGCCATTTTCCGTCTCCGCGAACACATGCAGCGGCTCATCAATTCCGCGCGCATTTACCGCATGGAGCTTCCCTACTCCGTGGACGAATTCTCGAACGTCGCCTGCGAACTCGTGCGCGTCAACAAAATGAATGCCTGCTACGTGAAGCCCATCGTTCTCCGCGGCTATGGCGACGTCGGCGTGAATCCTCTCAATTCTCCCATTGATTTCTACATGGCTTGTTGGAGCTGGGGCGCGTATCTTGGCCCTGACGCGCTTTCGAAAGGCGTGGATGTCGGCGTCAGCTCCTGGACGCGAATCGCGCCAAATACGCTGCCCGCCATGTCGAAAGCTGCTGCAAACTACATGAATTCGCAGCTCATCCGCATGGAAGCTTCGTTCAACGGCTTTACCGAGGGCATCGCCCTCGATTCCCACGGCCACGTCAGCGAAGGCTCGGGCATGAACATTTTCCTGGCGCACGACGGCACGCTCTATACGCCGCCCCTGGCCACCAGCATTCTTCCCGGGATCACCCGTGACGCGGTCATGAAGCTTGCCGAAGATCTCGGTATCTCGTGCAAGGAAGCCGTCATTCCGCGCGAAATGCTCTACATCGCCGATGAAGTGTTTTTTGTCGGCACCGCCGTGGAAGTCACGCCGATCCGTTCCGTCGACCACATTCAGGTGGGCAAAGGCATCGCGGGATCGCTCACGCGCAAACTGCAGGAGGAATTTTTCGCCATTACCAGCGGCACCAAGCCCGATCGCCACAACTGGCTCATGCCGGTCGGCGCACCCGTCAGCGCCGCTTCGCGCTAGAGCAAGCGGCCACACCAATTTGGCTCTGGCGCTCTTGGCCCACTATGTTTTCTTTTGGATATGAGTGTGTTCAACTCTGGAGAGCAGGCCATGTCCAAGCCCAACGCGGTTCGCATCGGCATCATCGGAGACTTTGAGCCGTCCTATCATTCGCATTTCGCGACCAACGCCGCGCTCTACGATGCCGCCACGAACCTGAACTTCCCGCTCATGGTGCGCTGGATCCCGACACCCTCGCTCGACAGCGCTGACGCGGCGAAAATCCTCAGCCGTTGGGACGGCCTGATCGCCGGACCCGGCAGTCCCTACAACAGCTTCACCGGAATGCTGCGCGGCATCGAATTTGCCCGCACGCACGATTGGCCCTTCACCGGAACTTGAGGGGGCTTCCAATATACTCTGTTAGAGTATGCGCGAAATGTTTTGAAGATTGCCGACGCGGACAGCGCGGAGAATAATTCCGGCTCGTCGCACTATGTGGTCGCGCCGCTTTCCTGCAGCTTGCCGAATCGCCGCGAGGGTGGTCCCAAGGCCTCCGGGGAGGAACGCCTGAAAATTCTTCCCGGCACTCGCCTCCATTCCATTTGCGGAAGCGAAGACGATTCGGAGCAGTATTACTGCAACTACGGCGTCAACGAAGAATACGAAAAGCAATTCCAGGCCACCGGTCTTTGCGTAAGCGCCCGCGGCATGCAGGGTGAGAGTCGCGCCGTGGAGCTGCCCAATCATCGTTTCTTTATCGCCACGTTGTTCCAGCCGCAGCTTTCGTCGCGGCCCGAGGCGCCGCACCGCTTTTGGCTGGCATTCCTGCGCGCCGCCATGCAATTCCAAAAAGCGCGCGCCAGGCGCGGTACAAGTCGCGTCTCTCACGGCAAAGCGCGCGCCAAAACCGCCGCGGGATAGCGGAAATACCGAATCCTCTTCCCCGCGCGCTACGCGTAAAATGATGCGCCCGATTGCACGGGCAAGAGGAGTTCCACTTGTGACCACACGCGCGCTGCTCGTCACTGCTTTCGCGTCTCTTTTCGCACTCTTGATTCGGTCGCCTCTGGCTCCCGCTCAGGAACATCGCCCGCGAGCGCGCGACCTTGGCATCCACCCCGGTGTCCACCAGCCCGGACCCCACAACGCCATCACGGACGTCCCCGGCGTCCAGGTGGGCCAATTGACCATCGTCAAGGGCGAAAACATTCGAACCGGGGTTACGGCCATACTGCCGCATTCAGGAAACATCTTTCAGGACAAAGTAGCGGGCGCCGTCTTTGTTTACAACGCGTTTGGCAAGCTTCTCGGCTCAACACAGGTGGCCGAGCTCGGACAAATTGAAACACCCATCGTTCTTACCAACACGCTCGGCGTCTGGGATGCGGCGGCAGCCGTCGCCAGTTGGACGCTGGCTCAGCCAGGAAACGAAGAAATAGGCAGCGTCAATCCCATTGTCGGCGAAACGAACGATGGCTGGCTCAACGATATCCGCGGATTCCACGTTGGAGCCGACGATGTCAAGCGCGCCTTACGCGAAGCTCGGGGCGGTCCGGTGGAGGAAGGCTCCGTGGGCGCAGGCGAAGGAACCGTCGCCTTCGGGTGGAAAGCCGGCATTGGAACAAGCTCGCGCCATCTTCCTGAAAAAGACGGAGGTTTCACCGTCGGAGTACTTGTCCAAGCGAATTTTGGAGGCCGGCTTACGATCGCGGGGGTTCCCGTCTGGAAGGATCTGCATCCTGCCGAGCCCCTGAGCCGCAATTCCCAATCGCAAGCTCGAAATCAGGCGGACGGCTCCTGCATGATCGTCGTCGCAACCGACGCGCCCCTGGATGCGCGTCAATTGCGCAGGCTGGCCGTTCGCGCCTTTCTCGGAATGGCGCGGACGGGGTCGACCGGAAGTAATGGCAGCGGCGATTTTGCCATCGCCTTTTCCACGACAAACCACATTCCCTTTGGCGCCTTGCGCGTTCCGGCGCTGTCTCTGCTCGGCGAAGATTCCCTTTCTCCTTTGTTCGAGGCTGTGGTGGATGCGACAGAAGAAGCCATCTACAACTCGCTCTTGAAAGCGCAGACGGTGCGCGGACTCGATGGTCATGTTGCGGAAGCCATTCCCATCGATCGCTTGCGCGCACTCCTGAGCCCCGCCCAGTCTCCGGCTCATTGAACGCCAGCATCTACAACTCGTAGCCGGTCGCGGCCGGCGCCTGCCGTTCTTCGGCTACTTGATTTTCCTGTCTTGGTTCGGGGAATTGACTTGCCAGCATGAATCCGCCTCCCTCCGGTTCCATATGTATCATGATGATTCACCCCCTGTTCCCATTCTCCATTGGATTCCTAAACTTTTTCGTCGTCACCCAGATCCCTTCGGCGACCTATTTCCCTTGCGCTGACGGGTCATGCTCCGAATTTCGAGTTTCGGATTTCGGTTTTCGAATTTCCATTTTCCCTTTTCCACCTTCCATTTTCCCCGTCTTCTTACTGCCAACTGTAAACGGTGAGCGGTCAACGCTTCCCCGGGACTGGCATTCGCCGCGGCATTACGGCTAGAATGCACCCGTTCGAATCGTGCCCGTTTTCCTTCCCAGCTTGGGAGGAAGCCTCCATGTATAGCATGACGCAAAAACTCGTCGCGGAATTCATCGGCACGTTTGCCCTGATTTTCTTTGGAGCCGGCTCCATCTGCGCGGACCAATATTTGCGCAGCTCCGGCGGCCTCGGCCTTCTCGGCATTGCGCTCGCGCACGGCCTCGCCATCGGCATCATGGTTTCCGCCCTTGGCCACATTTCCGGCGGCCATTTTAACCCAGCGGTGACCATCGGCGTCTGGGTCACCAAGCGCATCAACACGGCCGAAACTTTGCTGTACTGGGCCGCTCAACTTATCGGCGGAACCGTTGCCGCGTTTATTTTGAAGGCCGTCATTCCCGATGACACCTGGCGCGCGGTGGCCCTGGGCACGCCCGAGCTCGCGCGAGATTTTCCCGTCGGAGCAGGAATGGCCCTTGAAGCGGTGGCCACTTTTTTCCTGGTCCTCGTTGTTTTTGCAACCGCGGTGGATGAAAGGGGCGCGTTCAAAGCCATCTCTGGCTTCGGCATCGGATTGACCATCACCATGGGAATCTTGACGGCTGGCCCGCTCACCGGCGCCGCTCTCAATCCCGCCCGCGCGTTCGGGCCGGCGCTGGCTGCGATGCACTGGGCTCATCACGGCGTTTACTGGATTGGCCCGCTTGCCGGAGGCTTCCTCGCCGGCCTTCTCTACGACACCCTGTATCTGAAAAAAGCTTGACAGAGCTAACTCGCTACCCTCCGTACAGGTAACTACCGCGCAACCAGCCTGTCCGGCCGTCCTTGCCCGCCCTTCCGGCGGATGCTACCGTCGCTGAATAGCTGCACGAGCTCCACGTTTGCGGGGTTTACACACTTATGCCAACCAGCGTTGATGATCTGCTCCGCCGAGCCGTCGAAAACAAGGCTTCCGACTTGCACCTGAAGGTCGGCAACCATCCCTATTTGCGCGTAGACGGCCTGCTCGCCCCGCTCACCGACGTAGCCCGCATTACACCGGAAGAAATGCTTTCCATGGCCTTCAGCATGATGACCAACCGCCAGAAGCAAAAGTTCAAGGAAACGGCGGAATTGGACATGGCATACGGCGTCGCCGGCCTCGGCCGCTTCCGTGTGAACGTCTTCCAGCAACGCGGCAACGTTGGTATGGTCCTGCGCGTCATTCCCACGAAAATCCGCACCGCGGAAGAGCTGAATCTTCCCGCGGTGATCAACAAAATTTGCGAAGAGCAGCGCGGTCTCGTGCTCGTCACCGGCACCACCGGTTCCGGTAAGTCCACCTCTCTCGCTGCCATCATCGACCGCATCAACGCCACTCGCGCCGACCACATCATCACCATTGAAGACCCCATCGAGTTTCTGCACCGCGACAAAAGGAGTTTTATCAACCAGCGGGAAGTTGAAGTGGACACCGCGAACTTTTCCAGTGCCTTGCGCGCCGCTCTTCGTCAGGACCCCGACGTGATTCTGGTCGGCGAAATGCGCGACCTCGAAACCATCTCCACGGCGCTCCTCGCCGCCGAAACCGGCCACCTCGTGCTCTCCACATTGCACACGCTCGACGCCACGGAAACCATTCAGCGTATCATCGCGGTCTTCCCGCCTCCCGAGCAAAAGCAGATTCGTTTGCAGTTGGCCGCCACGCTGAAAGCCGTCGTCTCCCAACGCCTTGTCCGCCGCGCCGACGACAAAGGCCGCGTCCCCGCCGTCGAAATCATGATCGCCACCGCGTACATCCGCGATTGCGTCATCAATCCCGACAAGACACGCCTGATTCACGACGCCATCGCCGCCGGCACCAGCCAGTACGGCATGCAGACCTTCGACCAGTCGCTTTACGATCTCTATACCAAGCAGCTCATCACTATCGACGAGGCACTCTCGCGCGCTTCCAACGCCGACGAATTCAAACTGCGCATCCAGGGCATTCGCTCCGCCTCCGACGCCGCCCGCGAGGAAATGGAGCGCCAGATGGCCGACTTCGAGCGCTTCGCCCGCAAATAGCACACTCGCTGGACGCTAGACTTTCCAACGCGCGCACACTAAGTTTTACATGCTATGATTCGCCCGTTACCTGCCCGCGCATCGCCGCGCGAATCCTTTTCCTAGGAGCTTCTCGTGACGCCATTCATTCCTTGTGACTGCTGGCCGAGCCGCCGAGCATTCCTGAAGGCCGCCACGGCGTTCGCCGTTGCGTTTCCCGGCTTGACCGCTTCGACTCCAACCGCACTTGCGGACGAATCCAAAGAATCCGACACCATCGTTGGCCCCCGCAAAGGCTACTCCCCGCAAATCGGCACGCTGGTCTCCCAAATGGCTTTCATGCGCTGGCAGGTCTACGACTCCACCAAAGGCATGACGCCAAAAGATCTCGACTTCCTCCTCGACGACAAAGCCAACCGCATCGGCGCGCTGCTCCTTCATCTTGCTGCCGTCGAAAAGTTCTACCAGGTCAACACCTTTCAGGGCCTATCGCCGGACAAAATCCCCGATTCCTTGAAGGAAAAATGGGGCATGCCCATGGAGCTGGGCGAACCCGCGCGCAAAGGAATCACAGGCAATAATCTGGACTACTACGTGAACATTCTCAAAGAAACCCGCGAAGAGACTCTTGCTGAACTTCGCAAACGCGATGACGCCTGGCTCGCGGCCGTCGACCCAAAATGGGGTTGGGGCCCAACGAACAACTACTGCAAGTGGTTCCACGTCACCGAACACGAAGCCAATCACAACGGCCAGATCAAGCTCCTCAAAGCGCGACTCCCCGGCGCCAAACCCGCCAGCGAATAATTACACCCTCCTTTGTCGTTTCAACTCTTAAATTTTTGAACTCTTGGACTCTTAGACTTTAGAAATTTTGAACTTTTTTTTCCTTTCTTGCGTTATGGTTTCGCCCCTTTTTGGCACTCAGCGCCGAAGTTCAAATTCAGTGGGTAATTTACCTCCTTGTTTTCGGAATCGACGGCACGCTAGGCTTCCCTGCCTGGGGTAAATTGGGGATTGTTTTATGATGCTTTCTCGCTGGAAGGCCTTTCCCGCTCTCTCCTTCCTCATTTTCACTCTTCCTGGCTGCAGTGGTACGACCTCCAGCACGCCTCCCCCTCCGCCCCCCAAGCCTACCTTTACCAGCACCGCCCCCACTTCCGCCACCGAGGGCGTCACTTACTCTTACCAGGTCACCGCCACGTCACCCGACTCCAGCCCCATCACCTTCTCCCTCGCCACTGCTCCGTCCGGCGCATCGCTCTCCGGCAACACTGTCTCCTGGACCCCAACTCATGCCGAATCCCGCACCTCCAATGCCTTCACCGTCACAGCCACAACCGCTGCTGGCGGCAGCGGCACGCAATCCTGGACCGTCACTCCCAACGGCACCATCGACATCACCGCCGTTGCGACTTACCGGACTCCTTCCGGCTCCGTCAACGTCCCTCCACAATGGCCCGCCAATGTGAATTACCCCGCCGCTCTCGTCCCGCAGTCCGACGGCTCGCTCCAGCGGCTCCAGGGTGCCGCGAATGCGGACGGCTCCTTCAGCATTCCCAACGTTCCCGCCGGTTACTACTGGCTCGAAATCAACCCCAACGCCAACTATTGGACCACCGCGAGCGACTTCGATGCTGGCTACGACGTGATTGGCCGTCCTCCCGCCACGACGGCGACGCAGACTACTACCACGTTCACGTCCTCCATCCTCGGCCTCAATCCTTCCACCATAGGCGGTGATTTTTTCCTGACGCAAACCGACATCGACAATTCTTTTTCACCGGCATTCGGTCCAATCCCTGCCAACTCTACGACGTTTACTTCCAACCTCCCCGTCACCTCGAACACGGATTGGACACAGGTAACAACGCTCTACCTTGGACAGTACGTATTCACCACTTCCGGTAGTTTCACCGGCTATCTCCTCGGCCCCTCGGCGACGGTTTCCAACGTAGCTTTCCTAAATGGCGCAACCAATCCGATCAATGCCACTTTGTCCTCCAGCCCAACTGTGTCTTTGCCCCTCAGCATCACCGGCTCGGCTTGGGCTGCCCTTGACTCTTCCATCGGCCCCGGAACCCCTTCGCCGACGGTCTCCGATTATTCCGTTTTTGCGCAACCCTACGTCACGGATCGTCTGGCCCTGCCACCTTCAGGATTGCTTCTCGGACCCGATCTGATTTTGCTTGCGCCCACCGCCCCTCCCCCCGCGAACTCGATTCCCGTTCCGGCCTCCTACGCTTGCAGCTTTTCCGTGGGGCCCCTCAACTCCCCGCTCGCCGGCTTAGGCTTGGCTCCCATCACCTTAGATGTGGACTACGGCACACTTTCTTACGGCGACCCGTATCCCTCGACCTGGCCGCGAATGTTTCAGTACTGCCAGATTTCCACGGTCGCTCTTCCCCGGCCCAACTCGACCGCGATGGACACTTTCATCGTCACCAACAAGCAGACGACCACGCTCCCCACGGGCCCCGTCGCCCCGATCCTCGGTCCCGTGCAATCTCCCACGCTCAACGGAGGCAATCTTTTGCAAACCGCAACTCTCAGTACCACCGCAGTCGCTATTAGCTGGAGTCCTCCCTCAACGGGTCAGCCTTACGGCTACTTTGTTCAGGTTTATCAACTGGGGACTCTGCCGAACGGCGGGACGGGATACACCCTCGCTGGGAATTATGGCACCGCTAAAACTTCCGTAATGATTCCGTTCCTTGCGGCGGGCAACACCTACGTCTTCGCCATTCTGGCCGGGTCCGATGCCAACGCCAACATCGAAACCAAGCCCTCCCGCCGCCAAATCCCCACTGCCGAATCCGCCGTCGTTTCCGCCCCCTTCATCATTCAATAGGCGATTCTCAATAAGCGATTCCGCGCCTTAACCGCCCTTTGTTTGCTTGATTCGGATTCTCGCTTTTGCAGCTTCTGCGTTGAATCTTTTCCTTTTTTCTTTTGACCTCTTGAACCTTTGACCTCTTCTCTGTGATCTCTATGTTGATCCTTCCTTTTGCGTTCTCCGCACAAGCCACTCGTTTACCCGTTTACCCCGAGCGAGAGCGAGCGGCCACTTCCCCCTTACCTCTTTACTTCCTTGCTTCTTTGCTTCATCTTTCTTTCTGTGTTCTCCAAGCCCCGCCAGCTCGACTCCGAATCCGCTCTGTACGACGCCGCCATCAAAATCCTCATGCGCCGCGCGCATTCCGTCCGCGAAATGAAGCAAGCGCTCGAGCGCCGCTGCGAAGACTCTACGCTCATAAAAAACGTGATGGCGCGCCTCAAAAGCGCCGGACTAATGGACGACGCCCGTTACGCCAAGCAGTTCGCCCGCCACCGCACCGAATCCCGCAAACAGGGCAAATTCCGCATCGCACGCGACCTGCGCGCCCGCGGCGTCCCCGACCGCCACATCGAAGCCGCTCTCGAAGAAACCGCCCAGCAAACCGACGAAGCTGCGCTTGTCCGCCAGCGCATCGAGCGCAAGCTGCGCTCCCTCCGCGGCCCTTCCGCCGGAAACTCCGGCCCCGGAAAGCTCATCGACGAGAAAAAGCTCGCTGGGCTCTATCGCAGCCTCCTCCATGCCGGCTTTTCCGCCGACGTCGTCCACCGAGAGCTGCGCTCAATGATGCGCGAGGAAGTGCCCGACGTAGAGACCGATGCAGAATAGGTTTGTTTCCACCAAGGAGTCGCAGGCGAAGCGTGTTCAAGCTTTCGAAGTGGTATCTCGACTGTGTGACCGGGCAGGGCGATGCGTCCATTGCCTACACGGGCGAAGAAATTACCGGATCCATGTTGAGTTGGCGAGCAGATAACCGGGTTCTCGCCACTTTCTGACTCATCCGCCCTCTGCGATAATGGCTGTACTCTAAAAATGACCGCCGTCAACCCCAAGTCGACGCCCGCCGCGGGCGGGCATAAGAAGAACGGACTCAGCGGGAGTGAGATTCGCGAGATGTTCCTGCGCTTCTTTGAGGGCAAGGGGCACAAACGTGTGCGCAGCTCGTCGCTGGTGCCGCATGGAGATCCCACGCTGCTCTTCACCAACGCCGGGATGAATCAGTTCAAGGACGTCTTCCTGGGCCTCGAAAAGCGCGAGTACACGCGCGCCACGACCGCGCAGAAATGCGTGCGGGCCGGCGGCAAGCACAACGACCTCGAAAACGTCGGCTTCACCAAGCGCCACCACACTTTTTTCGAGATGCTCGGCAATTTTTCCTTCGGCGATTATTTCAAAGAGAAGGCCATTCCGTATGCGTGGGAGTTAGTGACCTCCCCGGACTGGTACGGGATTCCAAAAGACAAGCTATATGTCACCGTCTTCAACGGAAAGCTGTCGATACAGACCGCCACTCCCGACATGCCGCCCGATGACGACGCACGCAGCTATTGGCTGGAGCAAGGCGTCCCGGAAGGGCGCATTTTCGCCTTGGACGCCAAAGACAATTTTTGGGCCATGGGCGACACAGGCCCATGTGGTCCGTGTAGCGAAATTCACTACGACATAGGTCCCGCCGCCTCGGAAGCCGGTCACACCGACTGCAAATTCCCCTGCGACTGTGGTCGCTTTGTCGAAATCTGGAACCTTGTGTTTATGCAGTACAACCGCGACGAGCGAGGCAACTACACACCTCTTCCCAAGCCCTGCGTGGACACCGGCATGGGCCTCGAACGCACCGCCGCCGTCCTCCAAGGCGTCATCTCCAATTACGACACGGATTTGTTCGTGCCGTTAATGAAACACGCCGCCGAACTCTGCGGGGTCGATTTCCAGCGGGAAGAAAAGCTCGAAGAAGGCAAAGGCGGCGCTGCTTCCCTCCGCGTCATCGCCGATCACGCGCGCGCCACAACCTTCCTAATTACCGATGGCGTTTTACCCTCGAATGAGGGGCGGGGTTACGTCCTCCGCAAAATCGTGCGTCGGGCTATTCAGCATGGCCGCCTGCTTGGTTCTGACAAACCGTTCCTGTCGGAGATGGTTCTCGCCGTGCGGAACCTAATGGGCGGTGCCTATCCTGAACTGCTCGAGTCTGCGGCAGCTCGCGTACCGGATGTTGTCCTCGCCGAAGAAAGGCGGTTTGCTACCACTCTCGACAAGGGCCTCAAGGAATGGGAGGCTACTCGAGAACAGCAAGCTGTTGACTGGCATGTTTCGCTGCTTAGAGAACTGAACGATGCAAGACCTGACGCCAAGACCAAGACCGATGTGGCCTACCAGAAAGCCGTTAACTCACGCGACCTTCCTTCATTTTTTACCTTTGTAAAAAAAGAATTCGGCGATGAGCGCGCCAAGACCTTCCTTCGTCGCTGGGACCTCGCTTACAAACTCCCCATGCATGGAGACGCGGCGTTCCGCCTCTATGATACTTACGGTCTCCCGCTGGATTTTATGGTCGACCTCGCTCGCGACGCGGGCATTGAATTCGATCAGCAAGCCTTCGACCGTGCGATGGAGGAACAGAAAAAGCGGGCGCGTGCGTCTTGGAAGGGCGGGGCGAAGGAGGCGGCGAATCCCGCGTATGCGAAGCTGGCGGAGACGTTCAAGACGGAGCCGTGCTTTTATTTTGGGACGGAGGCAAAGGATTCCCGCATCGAGGCAATGGTTACGAAAAATGGACCCGTCAAGGAGCTGCAAGCGGGTGAGAGCGGCGAAGTTGTGCTCAACCGTACGGCCATCTACGCCGAATCCGGCGGGCAGGTGGCGGACACCGGGTGGTTCTACGACCACTCCGAATCCCTGGAACTCGCCGAAGTGAAAGGCGCGTTCTACCCCGTCGCGGGGCTGATCGCGCACAAAGTGGTAGCCAAGGAAACGCTGCGCGTGGGCGATCGCCTCGCCGTTGTCGCCGACGCCGAGCGCCGCGCGCGCATCATCCGCAACCACACCGGCACGCACCTGGTCCACGCGGCCTTGCGAAACATTCTGGGCACGCACGTCAAGCAGTCCGGCTCGCTCAACGCGGCTGACCGCCTGCGCTTCGACTTTTCACATTTCGCGCACGTCGACGCCGAAGAGCTGCGCGACATCGAGCAGCAAGTGAACGACGAAATCCGCCTCAACACGCAAGTCGAGACCAACGTCACTTCGCTCGAAGACGCGCTGAACTCCGGCGCGCTGGCTTTCTTCGGCGACAAGTATCCCGAATCCAACGTCCGCGTGGTGACCATCCCCGATCCCCGCGCCGCCCGCGGTTTCTACTCAAAAGAGCTGTGCGGCGGCACCCACGTCGCGCGTGTGGGCGACATCGGCGTGCTCAAAATCGTGAACGAAGAGTCGGTCGCCGCCGGGGTGCGGCGCATCGAAGCCGTCACCGGCATCGGGGCCTTGGAGCACTACCAGCAGCAGGCGCAAACCCTGCGCCAACTGGCCAGCCAGCTCAACGTCGGCGAAGAGGCCGTCCTGGTCCAGGTCGAAAAACTCTCCCAAACCGTCAAGCAGCTCGAAAAGGAGCTGGAAGCTCAGAAGCGCAAGGGAGCCTTGGGCCAGCTCGACGAGCTCGCCCGGCGCGTGCAGGTTATTAAAGGCATTAAAGTTGTCGCCGCCGAAGTGCAAAATGTTGATCGTGAAGGACTTAGGCAGCTGGTCGACAGCCTTCGCCAAAAGCTGGGCTCCGGTGTGGTCGCCCTGGGCATGCCAGAGAACGGCAAAGTCGCTCTCATCGCCGGCGTCACCAAAGACCTCACCGCTAAAGTCCATGCTGGCAAGCTGATAGGGGCCCTGGCGGAGAAGCTCGGCGGCAAGGGCGGCGGAAGGCCGGATTTGGCCGAAGCTGGCGGTAAAGATACAGCTGGACTCAAAACGGCCTTGCAGACAGTTCCTTCTTACATTGAAGGTCTGCTATAGTTCAGCAGACGGAGGAGTGGTGTCCGCGCCCGCGGTTGCGGGGGCACCTGATGGTTGGAGTCTCCTAGTACTCGCGGGATATTGACGCCATGAGCAGGGAGACGATATCTAGGGAGCGTTTGGGAGTGGCGTTATGATTAGACCCAGTGCCCTGGGCAGACCATCAAAGTGGGGTTAAATCGAAGAGGGACATGAGCTTTCCCCGAGCCATGAAGCAGAAACGCGCGACCGTCACGGCCCTGTTGCTAGGTTCTCTGGCGCTGTGCGTTCGTCCGGCCAGCGCCCAAATCGCCAAGATCAAGGACGACAGCGGCCGCAACTTCTTCATCAACTCCAACCCGGCGGCCATCAAAATTGCCGCCTCGACGAAATCGCACGCCAATATTTATCTCCCCGCGGAGACCTCTCTGACCGGACACTCGCGCGCTGCGATGGACATCGACCGCGATGGCGTCGAGAAGCTCGTTCGCGAAGCCGCCGATCGCCACAAAATGGATCCGGCGCTGGTTCGCGCCGTGATCGAAACGGAATCCAATTGGAACCCTAAGGCCTATTCCCATAAGGGCGCCGGGGGCTTAATGCAATTGATCCCCACGACCGCGCAACGCTATGGCGCCTACGACGTTTTTGACCCGCAACAGAATATCGACGCCGGTGTTAAATACCTGAGGACGCTTTTGGAACGCTACCATGGCAACCTCGACTTGGCATTGGCGGCGTATAACGCAGGCGAAGGCGCGGTGGACCGCGCCGGAGGAGTTCCCTCTTTCCGGGAAACGCGCGATTACGTCCAGAAGGTCCAGAACGCCTATTTCCGGCCCGGGTCCGGCCGCATGCCCGAAGCATTCGTCAACACGCACGCCATCCACAGGGACGTCACACCCGACGGCCGCATCGTATTTAGGAACGACTGAAAACAGTCATAAGTTTTCAGTTGTAAGTTCTCAGTTTTCGCGCTTCATGGCTGTGCTATCGCATGATCCAGGGCCGCCCGAAAGTAGGCGGAATCCCAACGGCATCGTGAACCGCTTTGGATGGCGGCGGCGCCGGGGAATCCGGAGCCTTTGGGGCGTGCCAGAAGAGCCCGAGCCTGCTCGATCTTGCGGCGGTTACGCCGGCAATATTGCTGCGCCGCCGCTCCGGGCTGGGTGCGGCCAATCGAAATTGTGAGCCACGCTATGTTTAATATTTGGATTAAGTCTTGCAAAATGACTGAATAACGAGTATGCGAATGGATTAGTATTCCGTTGGAACGGCAGCACGGGCCGTACAGTTGAAAGCGGCTAAAAAATGTTCAGGGAGATGATGCGAAAGGTTTGGGGGAGCCGACGGATGTTTGCGGCGAAGAAAAATCTCCTTCGGGTCTTCGCCCCCGTTTCGCTAGCTTTTGTCCTGAACCTTCCGTTTGCGTTTCTGGTTTCCGCCGGCACCAAAGGGAATTCCGCCAGTCCCACGGCCTCGGTCAAACGCCAGTCCGCTTCCGCGCAATTCGCTCGCGCCGAAGAGCAGCACGCTGCGCTGAATGCGAAACCCAGCGACAAGCGCACGCTCGCCGATTACAAGCAAGTAGCCATGAGTTACCGCCGCGTGGCGCTGATTAATCCGCGCGCGCCGGAAGTGCCCGATTCCCTGCTGGCTGCTGCCGAACTTTACACCGAGATGGGCGACCGCTTCGGGCGCAGCTACTACCAGTCGGCGGTGTATACCTACGAATTTCTTGTTCGCGAATATCCGGCGCACAAATATTGCCAGGAAGCTTTGCTGCGCATCGCGAAGCTGCAACGCGATCAGCTTGCCGAGATTCCGCAGGCGCAGAAAACTTACGAAGAATTCCTGAAACGCTTTCCGCGCTCGCCAAGGAAGCGAGAAGTTGAAGAGTCCTTGGCGGAACTGGCCCTGCTGCAAAACAGTGCAGACAATGGGGCAAAGAATAGCGCCAGTGAAAACTCCGGTTCAACAAAGACGGTGGCAATAGAGGAAGCGCGGGCCGGCGCTCCGGTGCATTCCGGCGGAAAGTCCGTGGCCTCGTCAAACTCCGGGGAAATCCCGCGCGTGCGGCGCATTCGCACGTCGCTCAACGGAGATGCCACGCGCGTAACGATTGATCTCGACAATTCGGTGGAATTCACTTCCGGGAGAATTGCGAATCCCGACCGCATCTTTTTTGATTTGCACGCCGCGCGGCTAACGCCGGAGGTGGCGCGGAGCAGCATCCGCGTGGAAGGGGATCTGTTGAGCACGGTGCGAGTGGCGCAAAATCACGCGGGCGTGGTGCGCGTGGCGCTGGACGTGAACGGAGTCAAAGAGTACACCGCCGTGCTGACGAGCAATCCGGCGCAACTGGTGATTGATTTATACGGAAGCCCGTGGAGCCCGCTTGGCACGGAACCCGTGCGGATGGCCAGCGCCAAGCGCCCGGAGAAATCAGAGAAAACGCCAGCAGAAGATTCGAAGCAAATCGAAGCGCCCGCCGGTAACGGAGCCAAAGATACACAAACCGTTGCGGCAAAGAGTTCCAGTGCAGAGGCCGCTCCCCCATCCGACGCGACACCCGCCGCCAATTCGAAAACTGTGGTGACTGGCATGCTAGATAATTCGGCTGGCGCGACCAATCCAATACCAAATCCGCGCAACACGATGCCGAGCGCGAAGAATCCAAAGTCCAAATCGTATAAGGCGTCGGCTGCAGACGCGAAGCCGGACTTGGTGCGCCCGGCGAGCGCGCCACAGCCCACACGCGATGGGCAATCCACTTTGACGCGCACCCTCGGCCTGAAAATCGGGCGCCTCGTGATTGATCCCGGGCACGGCGGGCATGACACCGGAACGATTGGGCCGACGGGCTTGATGGAAAAAGATTTGTGTCTGGACGTGGCGCTGCGGCTGGGAAAAATCATCGAGCAGCGGCTCCCGGGCGCGGAGGTAATCTACACACGCTCCGATGACAGTTTCGTTCCGCTGGAAGAGCGCACTAATATTGCTAACCAGTCGAAGGCCGATCTTTTTATTTCCATTCACGCGAATTCCAGCCGCGATACCGGTGCACGCGGCATTGAAACGTATTACTTGAACATGAAAGGCTCAGCGGAAGCCATGGAAGTGGCGGCGCGAGAAAACGCCACCGCGCAGGAAGGTGTGCACGACCTGGAGAACCTGGTCAAGAAAATTGCGCAAACCGAAAAAATCGACGAGTCTAAAGAATTTGCCCAGGACATCCAGGAATCGCTCTCGAAGCGAATCCAAAAGTCGGGCAAAAACATACGAAACCGCGGCGTCCGCAAAGCGCCGTTCGTGGTGCTTATTGGCGCGGACATGCCTTCCATCCTCACGGAGGTTTCCTTCCTGAGCAATCCCGCCGACGAAAAGCTGTTGAAGCAGCCCGAGCAGCGCCAAAAGGTGGCCGAAGGGCTGTTCCAGGGCATCTTCAGCTATCTGCAGAACATGAACAGCATGACCGTAAACCTTCCGCCAAGGAAGGGCGCGGAGCGGCCCACGTCAAGCGCGGTGCCCTCGGTTGAACAATCAAGAAACCAGCGGTAGGCTGGTAGTGTCTAAGTAAGAAGACATGAAAAGCTACCTCTGCCCCTGTGCGTTGTTCCTCCTGGGCCTGGCCGCACCGGCGAGGGCTCAGACTGGGCTGCTGCCCGACCAATTGGCCGGCTGGCATGCTTCTGGCCCGGCTTCCACCGTGAAACCAAGTGACCTGGGGCCGAACTGGGACCGCTGGGAAGAGGGCCAGCAAATCCTTGCAGAGAGCGGCGTAGTCAAAATTCAAGGCCGTGCATACAAGAAAGGCGCCGATGAACTCGGGCTGCGGCTGTACGAATTCAAGGATCCCACTAGCGCCTACGAGTTTTACACGTTTGCGGTGGTTCCGGGGATGCAGCCGCTTGGCGTGGGAGAGCAGTCGGCAATCCGGCAAGATGATGCACGGCTGGTGGTTGGAAATTTTGTGGTCCAGGCCGGACTGTCGGAACATTTGTCGCCTGCAGCGCTCGAGGATGTGATGCAAGCATTGAAAGCGCACGCCGATCCGACTCCTCTTCCTGTTATTCGCAACTATCTGCCAACCGAAGGACGAATTTTCGGCTCGGAGAAATACGCCGAAGGTCCCGAGGCATTTCGAGAGGCCGCAAAATTCCTGGACCGGCCGGAGATTGCCGGCCTTACCAACGAAGTAGGCTTCGACCGGGATGACGCGGAAGCCATGTTCGCACAGTACCGCACGCCAAAGGGCGAAGCGGTGCTGCTTCTAGTGGATTATCCCACTCCGCAGTTGGCCGAGCAGCACTTGCACCACATTGAAACGGCCCTTTCGCCTGCCGCAAAGCAAGCGGGAACAACCGTGGAGCGCAAGGCATCACTGCTTTGCGTGGTCTTGAAACCTTCCTCTCAAGCGTTCGCCGAATCTCTGCGCAACGGCGTGCGCTACCAGACCGCAGTGACGTGGAACGAGCCGACGCACAAGCTCACAGACCCGCCGTGGCTTGTCATTGTGGGAAGGATCATCATTTTGACGCTATTGTTTATGGGCTTGGCTGTGGCAGTGGGCGCAGCTTTTGGAGGCGTGCGCGTCCTACTGAAAATCCTTTTCCCCGGAAAAATTTTTGACCGGCCGGGCCAAATGGATGTATTGCAACTCGGACTCTCTGGCAAGCGCATCAACTCCCGCGATTTCTACTGACACAGACAGGCGGAAGTGCCTGTTTCATCCCGTAACACGCAGCATCAAGTCCATCTATCGGATCGCTGGGCCGGGCATCCAACCAAGTGCCGGTGCCCGCGGTATTAGTGTCTTAGCCAAGAGTGTCGTAAAATAACAAGCACCTTGGATGAATATGCATCTGGCCATCGCTATTCGTGAGGCGACAAAAGTCATGCCTGGGAACCGGCGCGTGACCCCTTGCGCCCTCGCTCTCGTGCTGGCTTTGCTTTTGCTTGGCTGCGGGAAGAGCTCTGCCAATGCGCCCGGCGGTGGCCCCGGGCCCATGCCGGTTCAGGTGCAGGTTGCCGCCTCGGCCAAGATTCCTGACACGACGGAATACTTGTCGATCTTGAAGTCACGGCATTCGGCGGCCATCAATCCGCTCGTGGAAGGCCAAATTACAAAAATCCTGGTGAAGTCCGGCGACCACGTGACCGAAGGAGCGCCGCTGCTGCAAATCGACCCTCTGAAACAGGAGGCAACGGTGCGCAGCCAGGAAGCTTCGCGCGCCGCGCAAGAAGCCAATGTGCGGTATGCGAAGATTTCGCTCGATCGCGCAGAAAAACTGCATGATGCCGGAGTCATCAGCAAGCAGGAACTGGACAATGCGCAAACGGCTTACGATGCAGCCGTGGCGCAGCTCAAGGCGCTCGAGGAGCAGGTACGGCAGCAAAGAGTGGAGCTGCACTACTACAGCGTGAGTGCCCCGATGGACGGGATTATCGGCGACATCCCTGTGCATGTGGGGGATCGCGTGACTGTCGCGACCATGCTGACTACAGTGGATGAGCCGGGGGCACTGGAAGCTTATATTTACGTGCCGGCCGAAAAGGCGCGAAACCTAAAGCGCGGCTTGCCCGTGAGCTTGCTCGACGGCGATGGAAATACGGTAAGCGAGACAAATCTCTCGTTCATGTCGCCGCAAGTGGATACCGACACGCAGACCGTCCTGGCCAAAGCCACGGTTCAGAATCCGAAATCAAGACTGCGAATTGCGCAGCAAGTGCGTGCTCAGATTACCTGGGGAGTCCACCAAGGGCCGGTGATTCCCGTTCTCGCTGTGCAGCGCATCAATGGCGAGTTTTTTGCGTTTGTGGCTGTTAACGAAGGCAAAAGAACCGTGGCTCGGCAGCGGCCCCTAAAACTGGGCGACACGGTGGGAAATGATTTCGTGGTGTTGGGTGGTTTGAAACCGGGGGAGCACATCATCGTTTCTGGAACGCAATTCCTCCAGGACGGAATGCCCGTGAACGAACAGATTCAAAGCGACGGCAAAAGCGCCACCGGCAAATAATTTCTTCCAGACAGAATGAACCGCGAAATTGCAATCCTAATGAGGACGAAATCCGGCCTTGTTCGTTGATTTCTTCATCCAACGCCCGGTGTTCGCCACAGTCTGTTCGCTTTTCATTATTTTAGCCGGTGCTATTTCCATTCCTTTGCTGCCCGTTGCCTATTTCCCAGATCTTGCGCCCCCGCAAGTGCTTGTCAGCAGCGTTTATATCGGCGCGAACGCGCAGACCGTCGAATCGGCGGTAACCATCCCGCTCGAGCAAGCCATCAACGGCGTCGAAGGAATGAAGTACATCATCTCGACGAGCGGAAACGACGGAATCAGCCAGATCACCGTCGTTTTTGACGTCACGCGCAACGCTGACCTGGCCGCCGTGGACGTGCAGAACCGCGTCAACCAGGCGCTCGGGCGGCTTCCCAACGCCGTCAAAAACACCGGCATCATCATCACCAAGCAAATCGGCGGATTCGTTTTTGGCGGCGGCGTGTACGCCGACCAAGAACAATACGACAGCTTGTTCCTGAGCAATTACCTGGACATTTACGTGAAAGACTCGGTTAAACGCGTCAAAGGCGTGGGCGACGCCGTCATTTTTGGCGAACGCAAGTACGCCATGCGCCTGTGGCTGGATCCCGCAAAAATGGCTGAGCACGGGCTGACCGCGACAAACATTGTGAACGCCTTGCAGGAACAGAACGTTCAGGTGGCGGCGGGACAGATTGGCCTGCCTCCCACGCAGCAGGAACATTCCTTTCAAATTAGCGTACGGGCGGTGGGACGGCTGAGCGAGCCCTCCGAATTCGACAACATCATTTTGAAAACAGGCACAGATGGAACGCTGGTTCGCGTGAAAGACGTGGGCCACGCAGAACTCGGCGCCGAAAATTACGGAACGCTGCTGCGCTTCAATGGCCACGACGCGGTCGGTTTGGCGGTTACGCAGCTCCCCGGCGCGAATGCGTTGGACGTCGATAAAGCTGCCAAAGCGGAGTTGGTGCGCCTTTCGAAAAATTTTCCACCCGGTATGAAAGCTGCAGTGGCGTTCGACACGACGACCGTCATCGGCGAGTCCATCAACGACGTGCTTATCACTCTGATCGAAGCCATCGGGCTGGTCATTTTGGTGATTTACATTTTCTTGCAGGACTGGCGCAGCACGTTCATCCCGGCGATCGCCATTCCCGTTTCTCTGGTCGGTACCTTCATCTTCGTCAAGCTGCTTGGCTTTTCGATCAACACGCTCACCTTGTTCGGCATCACGCTGGCCACGGGATTGGTGGTGGACGACGCCATCGTGGTCATCGAAAACGTCGAGCGGCACATCACCGAAGGGATCACGGAGCCGCACAACGCCGCGTCCGCGGCGATGAAAGAAGTGGCCGGCGCGGTGATTGCAACTTCTCTTGTGCTCGTGTCCGTGTTTGTGCCCGTAGCGCTCTTCCCCGGCACTACCGGAATCCTTTTTCGCCAGTTCGCGCTCACCATCGCCTTCTCAGTGGCGATTTCCGCCTTCAACGCGCTGACGCTTACTCCTTCCCTCTCCGCCATTTTCCTGGGCCATCATCGGGAACGCGCGCAGTTTCTGTTCTTCCGGTGGTTCAATCAAATGGTCACAGCGGGAACGGGCCTTTACCGGCGCAGTGTTGGTCGCGTGCTGAACCTGCGCTTTGCTGCGCTAATTGTCTTTGTGGGGCTTCTCGCCGCCACGTACTTTGTCTATCAACGCGTTCCGCGCGCGTTTCTCCCCGAAGACGACCAGGGCTACTTGATTTTCGTCGTGCAGGCGCCGCAAGGCGCTTCTCTGACCTATACGCGCGACATCTGCGCCAGGGCCGAGCAACTCATCGAGCGCGACCCGGAGATTCTAGGAGTTTTCTCGGTTATTGGACAGGGCGCTGCCGGCAACGCGTCCAACCAGGCTCTCATGTATGCGAGTTTGAAGCCTTTCGAAGAACGCAAGGGGCCAGAGCAAACTGCCGCAGCTGTGATCCGGCGTTTACGCGGCAAGCTAGCCGCTCTCTCTGGCGCCGTCGTGGTCGTGTTCAATCCGCCGGCCGTCTTCGGCCTCGGCCAATTCGGCGGATTCCAATTTGAACTGGAAGACTTGGGACGTAATTCGCTGCAGACCATCGCGTCCACCGCCAACAAATTGGCTGCCGAAGGAAACGCGGGCAAAGACCTGGTGGGCCTCTTCAGCAGCTTCACCGCTAACGATCCGCAATACATCGTTCACATCAACCGCGAAAAAGCCAAGAGCCTGCAAGTGCCGTTCAGCCAGATCACCGACGCGTTGCAAGTCTACATGGGTTCGGTGTACGTGAACGACTTCGACTTCAACAACCGTTCCTACCGCGTGTACGTCCAAGCCGACAGCCAGTTCCGCTCGCAGCCCAAAGATATCCGCGAATATTACCTGCGGTCGGACACCGGCAAAATGATTTCGCTCGATAATCTCGTCAGCGTGGAGCAAACCGCGAATCCGCAGGTCATTCGCCACTACAATCTGTTTCGCTCGGCGGAAATCAACGGCGCGGCCGCACCTGGACACAGTTCCGGCGAAGGCATCGCTTCGATGGAAGCGCTGGCGAAAAAAGTCCTGCCGAACGGCATGACGTTCGAATGGAGCGGCCTGTCGCTCGAAGAAATCGAGTCCGGCGGCAAAGCGCTCATTCTGTTTGCGCTGGGACTCGTGGTCGTTTACCTGACGCTCGCCGCGCAATATGAAAGCTACGTGCTGCCATTCATCGTGCTGCTCGCCGTGCCGGTGGCGCTGCTCGGAGCGCTGGGCGCGCAAGCTCTGCGCGGATTGGAGAACGACGTCTACTGCCAGATTGGGCTGGTCATGCTCATCGGCCTCGCCAGCAAGAACGCCATTTTGATCGTCGAATTCGCCGAGCAGCTGCGCGCCCAAGGACTCTCGCTCACGGAAGCCGCCGTGGAAGCCGCGCGCATTCGCCTGCGCCCCATTTTGATGACTTCGCTGGCGTTCATTCTGGGCGTGCTTCCGTTGGTCTTCGCGCAAGGCGCAGGCCGCGCAGGTCGCATCTCCGTCGGTACGACCGTCTTTGGAGGTATGATCGCCGCCACCACGTTGAACCTGCTCTTCATCCCCGTTCTTTATGTGATTCTCCGCAGCATCGTTCCGGGACGCGCCACTGCGCGCGCGCCTCATGCAGGCGCATAAAACTTCTTTTCTTGCGTGCCGCAGTTGTGTAAGGATGGGGCCCGCGGTCCAGAAATCGAATCGCCACGATTCACTGATTCAATTGAGTAGGATTCATATGACGCCGGATAATACGACCCCACACACTGTCTCACGCCGAACGTTCATGGCTTTATCCGCAACGCTTCCCTTCGCCCTGAAGGCTCGCGCCGCGTCCTCGCTTCCCGTCGGTCTCGAGCTTTATTCCGTCCGCAAAGAACTGCAGCGCGACCCGCAAGCCACCGTGCGCGCGGTGGCGAAAATGGGCTATCAGTGCGTCGAATTTTACGCGCCCTATTTCGAATGGTCCGAGGCCGAAACCAAGCAAATGCGCAAGCTGCTCGACGACCTCGGCATCCGCTGCTTTTCCACTCACAACAACCACTCTTACATGACCGCGGACAACCTCGCGCGCGCCCGCGACAAAAACCTCATTCTCGGCTGCAAATATATGGTGATGGCCTCGGCCGGGAAAGAGCCCGACCGGCTCGACGCCTGGAAAGCCGTTGCCGACGCGCTCAACTCCGCCAATGAGCAATTGGAAAAATCCGGCTTGCATGCCGGCTATCACAATCACGAGCCCGAGTTCACGCCGGTGGATGGCGGCCGGCCCATCGAAATTCTCGCAAAAAACACCAAGCATTCCGTCATGCTACAGCTTGACGTCGGCACTTGTGTCAAGGCCGGTTCCGATCCCGTGGCCTGGATTCGCGCGAATCCCGGCCGTATTCGCTCGCTGCATCTCAAGGACTGGTCGCCCGACCCCGCAAAGGGCTATTCGGTTTTGTTCGGCGAAGGCATCGCCGATTGGAAAGGCATTTTCGACGCGGCAGAAACCGTCGGCGGCGCCGAGTACTACCTCATCGAGCAGGAAGGCAGCCGCTTCTCCGAACTCGAAACCGCCGAACGCTGCCTGCAAACCTTTCGCACCATCCATCCTCGCTAACCAGCCATTGTAGTGGCGGGTCTTCAGACCCGTTCTTTTCCTTGCTCCACTCTCACTCGGCCCGCTATCTCGTTTAGCAGCGTGTTGCAGGGAAGGATCTCGCTTGCTCCGCCCCTCGGCTCTTCCGCAACTCGGCACTCGTTTAGGCTCCCTCTGCGAATTTTGTGCTCCGGCCTCTCCGTCCTCTGTGTCAAAGTCTTTGTCTTTGGCGCTGAACTCTTAGACCCGTTCCGGCCCCTGCTGCCCCTCTTGAATAACGTTTCTTCTCGAATCTCTAGTCTCCGAATTAATAATCATTGACATAAAAATTTTCGCTAACTATACTCCCCCGCAAATGGAGTAGTTAACCGATTTACTTAAGGGTGCGGGGCCATTTCGGGAATTCTTTCTTTGGGTCGATAGTTCCTTTTTCGGTTCGCAACTTCTTTTGTCAGGGGTGGAGGAAAAATTCATGAGTTTAAGCAAACTTTCTGTGCGGCTCATTGTCTCTTCAGCTTGCGTAGTATCTATGAGCGCCGTTGCTAACGCGCAATACCGCGCTTCCATACAAGGCGTCGTGATGGATCCACAAGGGGCCGTCGTTTCGGGAGCGAAGGTAACGGTCACCGCCAAAGATACGGCGCTGACGCAGGAAGCCACCACAGATCAAAATGGCGTGTATACGGTTAACCGGCTGGCGCCTGGTCTCTACACCATCACCGTCGAGAAATCCGGATTTCAAAAAAAGGTTCTAGAGAGTGTCAACATCATAGGGGAACAGGCCAACTCGTTGAATGTGACGCTTGAAGTCGGCCAGGTGACTCAATCTATAACTGTCAACGGGAACGATTTGCCCGCGATTGACACGGAAACCGGCCAAATTAGTGGCACCCTCTCAAGCACTGAGATCCAGGATCTTCCCTCGTTCGGCCGGGACCCTTTTCAACTACTCCGCCTAGCTCCCGGCGTTTTCGGTGACTCCGCGCACAATAACGGCGGTGGAAGCCAGAACGTTCCCGGAAGTGCAGGCCCAGGTGGGGCCAGTGCCACCAGCAGCATTTTTCAGACGGAGAACCAGGTTCAAGCTTTTGCAAATGGCCAGCGCAACGAAGCAAACGGCTTTCAGGTTGACGGCGTCTCTGTGAACAGCCTGGACTGGGGCGGCGCGGCGATCATTACGCCCAACGAAGAGTCGGTGAAGGAGGTCAAGGTAACTTCCAACTCCTACGACGCAGAGTACGGGCGAAGTAGCGCTGCACAAGTGGAGGTGATCTCGCAAAGCGGCACGAATCAGTATCACGGAAGTATTTTTCTCAAAATGGACCGGCCGGGCTTGAATTCCTATCAGGGATACAACGGTCCGAGCGGACCAGCTGCAGACCAGCGCGTCAGCAACCGGTTCAATCAGATCGGCGGCAGCGTCGGTGGACCGATTATTCACAACAAGCTGTTCGCATTTTTCTCTTACGAAACGCTGCGAAACAACTCTGTGAGTACCGGGACCACTTGGGTGGAAACGCCTCAGTACCTCAAAGCGGTAGGCGCCGAATCCGGCTTTATTGCGGGTAGCATGCTGAGTTTCCCCGGAGAGGGCGCTTCCTTCAGCACGGCGCTTCCGTCAACGTGCGCGCAGGCGAATTTTCCTGCAACGAACTGCCAGGCAGTGGGCGGCGGCTTGGATATTGGCTCGCCTCTAACGTCTGGCAAGGGCACGAAGGACCCCACCTTTGGCCAAGCAGGTACCCCCTTTGGAGTTGGCAATGGCCTTGATGGTGTTCCTGACATTGAATTCGTGCAATTCACGAATCCGACGATTCTGACGGCGACCCAATACAACGGCCGCGCTGATTACCAGGTCAAGCCCAGCGACCTCGTGACGTTTAGCGTCTATTGGGTACCGAACGACGCGACTTTCCTGAATGGGCAGGCGCGCACAGCAAACCTGTGGCATTCCGACCGCCTTAATTACTCAGGTACCATGCTCTGGAATCATACCTTTGCACCAACGCTCCTCAACGAAGCGCGCTTCAACGTTTCACGCTGGTATTTCAATGAAGTCCAATCCAACCCGCAAGAGCCGTGGGGCCTGCCCCAAGACGCGATTACCGGACTGCCCGGCGCTATGAATCAGATCGTCTTCGGGGCTAACGGCCCTGGCGTTTTCTACAAAACCGGTTACAACATCCGAGACACGGTCAGGAAGGCCCTGAACCGGCATTCTTTGAGTTTCGGCGCTGATATCTACAAGGGGCAGAATACGCAAACGCAATCCGGCGGCGCGCGCCCCAGCTACAATTTTAATGACCTTTGGGACTTCGCAACCGATGCCCCTGTTTTCGAATCCGGTAACTTTAATCCGGTTACCGGAGTGCCGACTTCCCTAACGAGTTATGTGCGTGATAATGACTTTGCCTTCTTCGGTCAGGACGACTACAAGCTGAGGCCGAACCTGACCGTCAATCTGGGTTTGCGCTGGGAATACTTCGGTCCCTTCCACGAGAAAAACGGCAACCTCGCCACTACTGTGCTTGGGGCGCCACCAAATCAACTCCCAGGTATCCAGTTACGGTTGGGCGGAGACCTCTACAATGCTGACAAGCATAATTTTGGCCCACAAATTGGTTTCGCCTGGAGCCCCACTAGGTTCAACACCAAGCTTGTTGTGCGCGGCGGATTCGGAATTGGCTACAACCGTACCGAGGATGCCATCCCGCTAAACGCTCTCACTAACCCGTCTCCCTTATTCGCCAGCTTCGGCTTGGTCGGCTCCAACATCGTCTATGCGGTTCCCTCCGATCCACACGAATTCTCTCCATATCCAGCAAACCCGAACGCGAAGATTACGTTTAATTCGACAACCAATCTCCCTGCAAGCGGCGCCCCGGTTACACTGAGTGCGCTTCCTGCGAACCTGGTTTCCCCGTATACCTACCGCTACTCTATCGAAACACAATACGACTTGGGCCACAATATGGTGGCGACGATAGGCTACTCGGGCAGCGAATCACGTCACCTCCTCCGATGGGTGTTCCAGGGCCAGATTTTCTTTTCGCCCCAAAATCCGCAGGTCAACGGGCTCCGTTTGTGGACGGACGACGTCAACGGCAACTACAACGCCCTCTTGACAGAATTCCATAAGCGTTTTGCCCACGGATTCGAGTTCGACACTCAGTACACTTTCAGCAGGGCGAATGACGACGCATCAACCAACTTCTATTTCGACCAATATCCCTTTAATGCCGGAGCGGCCTATGGGCCGTCTGATTACGACGCCACACATAACTTCAAGTTTTGGGGTGTGTGGACGCCGCAGCTCTTCAGCGGCCATAGCTGGAAAGAGAAAGTAGCTGGAGATTGGACCTTCAGCGGCATCCTCAGCGCACATAGCGGATTCCCATGGACGCCCTTCTATAATGTCCAGGTTGCAGGCACCCCGAGCGGCAGCACCTGCAGCTTGCTCTTCGACAACAGCGGTTACTGCAACGTAAGGCCTGCGGCGTATTTGGGCGGCGTACTAAGCAGTCATAGCAACCATACACTCGAACAACAGTTGGGCCAGTTTCCGAATGGCCCCGCCACCTACTTCACGCCGCCCGCGCTTACGACAACCGGGGTTATACCGCTGCCTGGAGTTGGGCGCAACTCATTCCGGGGACCCCGCTACGCTTCGGTGGACTTTACACTTGCCAAAGCCTTCGGGTTGCCGAACATGAAGGTTCTAGGCGAGAATTCCAAATTGGAAGCACGCCTGAATTTCTATAATCTCTTCAACCAAATCAATCTTGCTCCCATTGGCAATCAGCCAATTGGCACCATCCAGTTGAACTCCACCACTGGCGTGCAAACAAACCCCACGGCCGCCAATGGTCTGGCAAGCGGGACCTTCGACCAAGCCTGTTGCGGACTTGCCGGCCGTGTCATCGAGGGCCAGATCCGCTTCAGCTTCTAACGCAAATTAGATCGGCATAGGGGAAGTGGTCACCCACTGGCCCCTGCCACATCACCGGACATGAGGCTGCCACGGCGGCCGTCATGAGACGCGTGAGACGCGGCTCCAGCTTGCTTCTTTCTTTTCTTCCACTTATAACTAAAGGTCAAGGACCAAGTCCTTGTTCCTTTGACCGATAACCAATGACCGAAACCAAATCTCCTTTCGCCACTGTGGAAGAAGCTGTCGAAGAGATTCGCCAGGGCCGCATGATCGTCCTGGTTGACGACGAGGACCGCGAGAACGAAGGCGACCTCGCCATGGCCGCCGAAAAGGTCACGCCGGAGGCTACCAACTTCATGGCCAAGCACGGCCGCGGTCTTATTTGCTTGCCGCTCACCGAGGACCGCTGCGACGAGCTCCACCTCCCTCTCATGTCGCCCATCAACACTTCGGTCCACGGCACCGCTTTCACCGAAGCGATTGACGCGCGCGTCGGCGTCACCACCGGCATCAGCGCTTCTGACCGCGCCGTCACGATTCTCACGGCCATCGACCCAAAGACCAAGCCGCAGGATCTTGCGCGCCCCGGCCATGTTTTCCCGCTGCGCGCCCGCAACGGCGGCGTTCTGGTCCGCGCCGGCCAGACCGAAGCTTCCGTGGACCTTGCGCGCATCGCCGGGCTCTATCCTGCCGGGGTCATCTGCGAAATCATGAACGAAGACGGCACCATGGCCCGCGTGCCGCAGCTCATCGAATTTTGCAAGGAACATCGCATCAAAATGTTGACGGTGGCGGACTTGATTCGCTACCGCATGCAGCACGAGCGCTACGTGCGTCGCGTGGCGGAAGCGACTCTGCCCACGCGCTTCGGCGAATTCAAAATGATTGCATATGCGAGTGACGTGGACCATGACCAGCACATCGCGCTCGTTCGCGGCAATCTGGAAGGCAAGCCGCCTGCGCTCGTGCGCGTCCATTCGCACTGTCTTACTGGGGACGTTTTTGGTTCCACGACGTGCGATTGCCGGGAACTCGTTGCGCTGTCGCTCGAAGCTATCGCCAAAGAAAACCGCGGCGTTTTTCTCTATCTCCATCACACGGGACGCGGTTTTTCTGTCGATCCTGCCGAGGAGCCCGGCACGCTGCCGAAAATTCATTTTCATAAGCGCGGCCAGCTCGATCGCGAGCCCGCGCGCCAGCGTATGGTCCAGCACGAAAGCGGCATCGGCGCGCAAATTCTGATCGACCTGGGCCTCAAAGACATTCGCGTCCTCACTAATCACCCGAAAAAAGTCGTGGCCCTCGAAGGCTATGGAATTACCATCGCGGATCAAGTTCCGCTCCGCGTCGAATCCCCCAAGCTCACTCATCAAGTTATTTAATTAAGTGCTGCGACCCCGATTTAATGCTGAATAAACGCGTTTTTCATCTCGCTGGCCCACAACACACTTCGTAAACTCTTTCTGCCGATTTTATGGGCACCCGGAATGCCGCTCTGCAGCTCTGAGCCTTACTGAGACGCACGAATTCGATTCCCAGGTACGCCATGGCAAATTCGGGTCAATTTGTGCCGCTCTCCGAAATAACGCCAGCGCTGTGGATCGTCGCCTGCCCCGTCAGCCTTGAAACCCAGACTATAGGCTTGCAAAGCCTCAAGAGACGATGCAGTCGCTTGTTCGAGTGGCGTGTTGTATTTCTCCACCGTGCTCAGGGTCTCCGAGCACAATAGTGTCTTTCTCGGTGAGCACAGGCGTATGGCGAGAGCGCAAAACCATCCCGCGGCTGTCGCTGTCGCCAGAACAACAGCCACGGCCAGCACCACCTTACGTCTTTTTGTAGGCTCCGCGGCCTCAGGGGCAGTCGCGGCTGGTTCTCTTTGATCCCTGTTCGTGACCGGGGCGAGGAAGCGGTACCCGCGCCGCGGCAGCGTCTCGATGAAGGGTGGGTTGTCCGCCGAATCGCCCGAGCTTCGCGCAGCTTGTTGATCGCGGACGAATGTGTCGGGAGACCAGTTCTGGTTGCGCAGCTCCTCGCGCGTCACGACTTTGCCGGGGCGCTGCAGCAATACAGCTAGAACGCGAAAGGGCTCTTGCAGCTTGATGCGCCTGCCTTGTTTGCACAACTCCCGAGCGCGCAAGTCCGCCTCGAAGGTCCCAAAGCGCAGGATCTCAGACGATTGTTTTTCCGAGGGCCATCGCCACGCCGCCACCGGCGTTAGCGGCGAGTCTAGCACCATTTGTCGAGGCGCCTAAAGCCGGATAAGACACTGCTCTAATTGATTGAAACAAAAACGTTTACCTGTAAAGAAGCAATCAAGCCTTAATCAAGCTGCCGTCCATTGTCCTACCTGAGGACCGGCTCCAAGTTCGCCTCTAGAACGCGCCTGGAGGTGGCTAACGAAATTCGGAGCGAGAGCGGTTCTCTTCTTTTCTGGGATTCCTGGGATTTGCGAAGTTCACCAGTGGACAAACGGGCGGGACCGTAAAGGGCTGACAGCGACAGTGAAACGACGCCAAGGGTTTCCATGAACAGCTATGTTGTTCAAGGGGCTACGCCGCAGCAGGAAGCGCTGGTGCGCTCGCAGATTCAGATTATGCAGCCTTCGGTTCTTCCGCTTCGTGTTGTCTTTGTGCCGCACTGGAAGTTCCTGGACAACACGCGCATCTTTCAGCTGCATGCGCCCATGGGCTGCACCAGCGCCTTGTTCACGCACTTGGCCAGCCGAACGGTGTTCATTGATGCCGACCGCTATTTTGACGAGTCACTTGGCTATTGGCTGGCTCATGAACTCGGGCACCTGTTGACCAACAGCCTGAAAGAACAGGATGCCGAGAAGGCGGCCAAGGAATTTCGGAAGCGCCTAAAGGAAGCGATGAAGCACGACCAGCCGTGAGGGCGCTTGGAATCAGGCTCGGCTACTCCGGTTCGCCGTTGTCGTCGGGCTGGACGTCGAGCCGCCCTTTGGTCTTTTTGGCCATGAGATAGGAGCGAATAAAGGGATCCAGGTCGCCGTCGAGCACACGATTGACGTCGCCGACTTCGAATTTCGTGCGGTGGTCTTTGATCATCTGATAGGGCTGCATCACGTAGGAACGAATCTGGCTACCAAACGAAATGTCCATCTTGGTTTCATCGAGCTTGTCGGTTTCCGCCTGGCGCTTCTGCAATTCCATGTCGTAAAGGCGCGAACGTAACGTTTTCATCGCCAGCTCGCGGTTCTTGTGCTGGCTGCGTTCGGCCTGACAGCCGACAACGATGCCGCTGGGAACGTGCGTGATGCGAACGGCGGTTTCGACTTTGTTGACGTTTTGTCCGCCTTTGCCGCCGGAACGGAACGTGTCGATCTTCAAATCCTCGGGACGAATGTTGATCTCGATTTTGTCGTCGATTTCCGGAATTACAAACACCGAGGCAAAAGAAGTATGGCGCCTTGCCGCCTGATCGAAAGGAGAAATTCGAACCAGGCGGTGGACTCCCGTTTCGCCAGCCAGCAAACCATAGGCGTTTTCACCGGAAAACTCGATGGTCGCTGACTTGATTCCGGCTTCTTCTCCCGGCATCTCATCGAGCACTGAGGCGCTGATTGCTTTGCGCTCCGCCCAGCGCAGGTACATGCGCACAAGCATGGACGCCCAATCCTGGGACTCCGTGCCGCCGGCGCCAGGCTTGATAGTCATAATGGCGTTGAGATGATCTTTCTCGCCAGCGAGGAGTGTCTTGGTTTCCAGGTCGGAAACGTAAACGTCCGCGGCTCCGAGCTCTCGCTCCAGTTCTTTCAGGAGGTCTTCCCTTTGCTTGGGATTTGTCTCTTCCTGGACAAGGTGGATATAGGTCTCCAGGTCACCACCTATGGCTACGAGCTTTTCGTCCGCGGCAATTTGCTCTTCGGCGCGTTTGCGTTCGCGCAGAACTCCCTGGGCGGCTTCTTGGTCGTTCCAGAAATTGGGTTCGGCAATGCGCGCCTGCAACGCTTTCAGGCGTTCGCGGTTGCTCGGTGCGTCAAAGATAGCTCCGGACGAGCGTGATGCGTGGTTGGAGCGACTCGTAGCAATGCTGCAGGTCTTCGAGGATCATTTGCATCATTTGTATCTTTCTGGGAGTTTTCCTTACTTCCTTATGTTCTTACTTCTTTACTTCCGGGCTTTAAGGTGATCAGTAACAGGATAGCCGAAACAACGACGCACATCCAAGCGAACCAGTTTCCAAAACGAGTATAGATGGTTTGGTCGGTTCGAAAACCATAAGGCAAATCGGCGACGGCGCGCACGTCGGGCGGAAGCGGCTCAACGATGCGACCGTAAGGATCCACCGAAACGGTGTAGCCGTTGTTGGTGGCGCGGACGAGCCAGCGCCGGTTTTCCACGGCGCGGACGCGCACCATGTGCAGATGCTGCTCGGCAGCGGCAGAGCGGCCAAACCAGCCGTCATTGGAAATGTTCAGCAGCAACTGGCCGCCATTGGCTGCGAAGCGGCGCACTTGGCCAGGATAAATGGCTTCGTAGCAGATGAAGACGCCAAAAGTATGCCCGCTTGGGAGGCGGCCCACGGCGTATTTGTTGCCTTTGTGGAATCCGCCGACCGCGTCGGAAATGTTGGCAACCACACGATGAATGAGAGGAAACGGTTCGTACTCGCCAAACGGCACGAGATGAATCTTGTCGTAAACAAAGACGCGCTGGCCCTGCGGATCCACGAGGATCGCGCTGTTGTACGCCGCCTGCTGTCCAGGCGGAACGCGGTCTGACGTATCCACGGGCGGTTTCCATTCGATGGTTCCGGCGAGAAACGGATGGCCAAAATGAATCGCCAGATTCGAAGCCAGTTTTGCGAATTGCGCATCTTCCCAGGAAAACGGCGCCGGCGCTTCGGGCCAAATCAGAAGGTCGGATTTCTCCCCGCTCGGCGCAAGGCTCATTTTGGCGATTTCGTCGAGTTGCCCAGCATTTTTCGCGAACCAGTCCTGGGGATATTCCGGCACTTCCGGGAAATTAAGCTGCACGGCACGCGCATAATGCTGGGCTCTTGCCTGCGGAACGAACTGCGGTCCAGCCAACATTGCGATTAGAAGAATCGCGGCCGCTCCTCCCGCGATTCCGATTCGCCGCTTCAGCGCCATCCTTTTCGACGCCACCGTCCAAGCGAGCAATGCGTTGCATCCCGCGGCGAGGAACGACAATCCGTAAATTCCCGTGAGCGTGGCGATCTGCAGCAAGCCGAGATTTGCGGACGCCGGGTAACCCAACAGATTCCACGGAAAGCTGATTTCGGGCAAATGCGCGCGAACAAATTCAAACGTGACCCAGGCAAACGGCGCAGCAATGCAGCCCAGTTCGATGCTTCGCCGCGATATGCGGTGCACTACCAACGTGAACCCACCAGCCAAAACGCCCCATGTGGCGGCAATCAGCACCAGCACGCCCCAGCCACCGGCGACGGACAAACCTCCATGAACGGTCAGTACCGTGGCGATCCAGGGCACGGAGGTCAACACGAAGAGGAGCGCATGCAGAAATCCGCAAGCGAAAGCGACGCGAGCCGAGGAGCCCATCATCGCGAGCAGCAGCACGCCCACACAAATCCAGGAATAGACGCTGAGGTAGAGCCCCGTGAAGGAAAGAGAAAGCGCCGCGCCAGAAATCGCGCCGACGATCAGGCGCAGCGAGTCCGGTATCTTCGCCCCGGCTTCCGAAGCGACCAGCGTGGCCCCGGCGTCCGTGAGCATCAGCGCTTCACGAAGGCTTTGAAGCCGGCGCCCTCAAGCCCTTTCCGCGCGGCGTCCGCCGCTCTTAGATCGGCGTAAGGACCGACCTGAACACGGTAATATTTGTCTCCGTGCGGGCCAAGCACGTAGGCGGGAAACTTTTTCTGTCGCAATAGCTTCGCAAGATCAAGCGCGTCAACTTCCCGGCTCATAGCGGCGACCTGCAAGGAATAGGCATTGGCGGGCATCGCGGGACTATTGGAACCTTTGGAACCGGAGTTGCCTGCGCTGCGAGGCGACGCCGGTGAATGGATCAGCCCAGGCGTACTTTGCAATTGTGGTGCGGAGGCAGAGGGCGCAGGCTTCAGCCGATCTTCGCTCTTTTCTTTTTCGCCAGCATGATAAAACTCCCATTCCGAGCTCTCGGGCGCCTTTGTTTCGGACGGGGGTTCTGCGGCAGTCGTCTTGTTCCCGGGCTTCGAAACGGCCTCCGTTCTGGAAGAATTACGCGGCTCCGGTTTCGCGGGCAAATCGTCCGAGCTCGCCCGGGCTTCCGACTGGTGCAGTCCCATGACGTACCCCAGCGTGAAAAACAGACCCGAAAGCAGAATCACTCCCAGGAACAACCCAATGACGTGACGGCCTTCGAGTACGCGCTCACCGACGCCCCGATGTCCTCCATAACTCATTTCCTATTTTTGCGTTCCTCCCAACGCCTGGGTCCACTTGTTAATAATATCGATGGGCAGGGGAAACACAATCGTTGTGTTCTTCTCGACACCTATCTCCGTGAGCGTTTGCAAATATCTCAATTGAATGGCCGATGGCTGCGTCTCCAGCACTTTGGCGGCGTCGGCCAGCTTCGCGGAAGCTTCAAATTCGCCGTCGGCGTGAATGATTTTCGCGCGGCGCTCGCGCTCGGCTTCCGCTTGCCTGGCGATGGCGCGCTGCATCTGTTCGGGAATGTCGACTTGCTTGACTTCTACTTTGGTGACTTTGATGCCCCAGGGTTCGGTGTCCTGGTCCAAGATTACTTGGAGCTTGGCGTTCACTTTTTCGCGCTGTGAGAGGATTTCGTCCAATTCAAATTGGCCGACGACGCTGCGCAGCGTGGTCTGCGCGAGCTGCGAGGTGGCGTACTGATAGTTCTGCACTTGCGAGAGCGCCGAGTTGGCGTCGACGACGCGGAAATAACACACGGCGTTCACTTTGACGGAGACGTTGTCGCGGGTGATGATATCCTGCGGCGGAACGTCGAGCGTTTCAAGCCGAAGGCTGATGCGGTACAGCGTTTCGATCGGCCACATCACCAGCCGTATGCCCGCTCCCTTGGCTTCCGGCAGCAGTCGGCCCAACCGCAACACCACGCCGCGCTCCCACTCTTTAATGATGTAAATCGAATTCCAGAACCAGATCAGCACGATTCCGACGATGACCGCCATCCCCACGAATCCGATTTCCATGCTCCCCTCCTCCAGAACACCGTCTTACTTCGCCGTCGGGCTGGCCACTTCGGCCGGCTCGACGTACAGCTTCAACCCCTCGACTTTGGTTACGCGAACCATTTTTCCTTCTGGAACCGGTTGCGAGGACTGCGCGCGCCAAAGCTCGCCATGAACGCGCACCATTCCTTCCGCGCCCGTTTTCAGTTCTGCGGTCACAATGCCATCGGATCCAATCATTTCTTCCATCCCCGTCGCCGTCTTCCATTTTCGCGAGCGCAAGACCAACCGCGTCAAAACCACGGCAAAAACTGCGAAGGGCACGGTTGCCGACAGCGCTACACCGATGCTCACTCCGCCCGCTGTCAGCGGCGAGCGAATCAGGAACAGTGCGCCCAAAAACATCGAAACGACGCCGCCGAGCGCCAGCACGCCGTGACTCGGGGCCTTGGCTTCCAAAATGAAAAACGCCAGCGCCAGCGCGATGAGGAACAGCCCGGCGAGATTCACCGGGAGAAAATGCATGTCGTACAGCGCCAGGATCAGGCAGATTCCTCCGATTACGCCGGGCGCAATAACTCCGGGATGCGTGAACTCCGTGTACAAACCGAGCGCACCGAGAATCAGCAGGAGAAAGAAAATATCCGGCTCGACGATACGTGACAGAAATTTCTGACGCGCGGAGAGTTCGAACGGCGCCAGCGCGGGGTTCTTCAACGCCAGCGTCATCTTCGTGCCGTCAAATCGCGCCATCGCACGCCCGTCGAGTTTCCGAATCAAGTCCTCACGCGAATTGGCGATCAAATCGATCATCTTCCCGTCCAGCGATTCCTTTTCGGTGAACGCTTTGCCTTCCGTGATGGCCTTTTCCGCGAGTTCGGAGTTGCGGCCGCGTCTCTCAGTGAAACTTCGGAGAAACGCGGTGGCATCCTGATTGATTTTCTTTCGAAAGGCTTCGTCGATCTGCATGGGAAACGCACCACCGATGGCGATAACCGGCGTGGCCGAACCTGTGTGCGTGCCCGGAGCCATGGCGGCAATGTCCGCAGACAGAAGAATGTAAAAGCCCGCGGACGCGCCACGCGCACCGGTTGGCGAGACGTAAACGGCTACCGGCACGGGCGACATCAGAATGTGCTGCACGATGTCCTTCATCGAGTCGCTCAGGCCACCCGGGGTATCCATGGTGATTAGCACCAGTGACGCGTGCCGATTTGCTGCGTCCTGTAGCCCTTCGTCAATGTACGTTGCCAGAATCGGCTCCACTTCGCCATCGAGTTTCAATTCGAGAACCAGCGGGGCGCCTGCCCGCTCGTCGGCGCTGGACGAGGGCAGCAGCAACAGGCTCGCTATCGCAGGCAATACGCAAGAGGCAAAAGAAATCGCGGCGGACAATCTCCGTGCAAAACCGAACTTTCCTCTCGGCAATCGCGGCGCCCTCATGGCGCGCCCCCACCCGGCTTCTTTTCGGCTGGCTTGGAATTCTGCAAATGCTCGAGCAATTGCTTCGCCTCCGCGTAATTCGGCGCAAGTTTCACGGCTTTTTCCGCCTCCGCCCGCGCCAACTCCGGTTTCTTCTGCTCCAAATAAATTTTCGCCAGCATGGTGCGCACTTCCGCGGAGTCCCGCGCGGCCAGCGAAGCCTGCAACTCCTTTACGGCATCATCCATTTTGCCTTTATGGCGCGCGATTTCCGCCAAGCCGCGGTGCGCCGCGGCGTTGGAAGCTTCGACAGCAAGCACGGCGCGGAATTCTTTTTCGGCCGCGTCCATATTCCCGGAGGCAAGCTCCTGCCTGCCCCTGCGAATGCGCGCAGCGGGCGTGTCGCCGGCGAGGGCGGCGGAATCCGCATTGGCGGGAGCCTCCGCTGGCTCCGCACGAAGCGCGCTGACGTCGAGTTCGGTCTTGATGCGCGTTAGACGCGCCAGGGTTTCGTTCCTTTTGTCTGGCGGGCCATCGAGCTGAATCACTGGCAAACCGCTCGGTCCGAAAGCTTCTTTTGCGGCTTCTCGCTCCTGGTCGGCTTCGCCTGTTTTTTCGGCTTTTTCCAGCGACAGAATCAGGAGGGCGCGATCTTGCGCGCTATCTGGCTCGCGCTCGGCGGCCTGGCGGAAAAAGGCCGCTGCGGCTGTGGCATCGTCGTTTTGCAATGCCAGCAAGCCAAGATTAAACGAATAGTCGTCCTCACCCGGAGCCAGTTCGGCCGCGCGGCGAAGAATGGCTTGCGCGGCAACCACTTTGCCCTGCCGGGCTTGCGCAATGGCAAGATCATTCAGGATTTCCGGCGAGCCGGCGCCATTGGCGCCAGCGCTCTTCAAGGTTTCCTGAAGAGTGCGGAAGTCTTCCTCGGCACGGTCTGCCTGATTCAATTGCAGGCGGCAGACTCCGCTGAAGAATAGCGCTTCGGCATGGCGGTCGTAGGTTTTGGGAACCTTGAAGAACCACGCCAGCGCGGCGTTGTAGTCCTTCTTTGCAAAATAGGCTTCTCCGAGCGCGAAGATTGGATCCCACCAATCCGGTTCGAGGCGCGCCGCTTCGTGGAGCTGACGGAGTTTCGCTTCCGGGTCGCTGGCTTGCAGGCCGCGCGCGTATTGCTCGAAAGCATCAAGCCGCAGCGGACGCTGCCGTCTGGTGAAGTCCGCCAGGCTCAGTACGTAATGGCCGTCGCGCGAAGATAGCGTTCGCCAAAGAAGGCGCGTGTGCAAATCCATCAGCGACTCGAGTGGACCGCTTTCCTGCACCGGAGGCCGCAGAGCCAAAGGGTTCATGCTGAGCGCGCGCATTTCGATGGTGAGCGTTGTCCCCTTGTAGGCGTATTTTCCGTAGATGACATAATCGGCGTCGAGGTCTTCGGCGACGCGGAGCATCGTGGCGCGGCTGAAGGTGGAACCGCTGGGGAGACCATAGCGCTCGAGTTCGGCAGCGCGACCGGCATGCGAATAGACCTGTTCTCCGGCGGCCGCGAGGCGCTCGTTGGTGAGCTCTTCGAGGCCTTCACTGAGCCAATCGAGCTTGGAAGGTGCGCCAGCATTCTCGAACGGCAGAACGACGTAGACTTTTTGTGGAGTTGTCGCTGCCGCCGCGGAGTTGGCTGCAGGCGCGGGCTTGGCTGCTGACGCCGCTTGCTGCGCCGAGCAGATCGCGGCTGCCATCAGCGAAACGAAGACGGTTTTGACGAGGAGTTCACCAAAACGCGGCCTGCCAAGAGAGCGCGGCATCTTGCTTGCATTGTAGCAGAGGCAGCCATGCGTTTGGTTGCTCTGTGGCAGTGCGAGTTACCTTAAAAGGCCACGCCAAAAGGCTGATTCAATGAATGACATTGGAAGACTGCGTCCGTCCTGTTAAACGCTTTCAATCTGAAGCCCCGCGATAACCTAATCGGTGTCAATCAGG
>Ga0209471_1000056_pt1 | contig 90282 bp, 86 predicted proteins | sample GraSoiAngelo_128_FD_185885 | JGI IMG/M metagenome (GOLD analysis project Ga0209471, IMG submission 185885) | Grasslands soil microbial communities from the Angelo Coastal Reserve, California, USA - 14_0927_12_20cm (SPAdes) (version 2) | ecosystem: Environmental > Terrestrial > Soil > Grasslands ...
CGTGCTGAGCCGCGAGCTGGATAGCGCGCAGATCCAGGCCACTCTCAAGGACGGAGTCCTGACGGTGCGGATCCCCAAACGCGCGGAGCTGCGACCGCGCAAGATCCAGGTCAAGGGATCCTGAAGCACCGGCACTGCGGGCCGGCGCGGCCGCCGCGCCGGCCGCTCAGGCGCTCGCATCCAGCCCCAGCACGACGAGGCGCCGTTGCAGCCGCTCGGAGAGTCCGTGCGGCTGATCGAGGCCCATGCGCCTGAGCGCGGACGCATGGCGGCTCGAAGGGGCGGCGGCGAGTGAGGCCGCGGCGGTCTGCACGCGCCCCCAGGCGCTCCCCGTGCGCGCGTCGAGAAACCTCAGCGCCCGCGCGAGCGCAATCTCCTCCTCCGTCAGGTCCGTGCCGAAGGGGTATTCGCTGAAGTACCCCTGCCGGCGATGCTCGCGCAAGGCGAGCGTCAGGCGCTGCGGCAGGTTGTTGCGGAACGCATCCGGGATGCGGTAGTCGGCGCGGATCTTGCCCGCCGCCCGGGCGCGCGACAGCAGCGCGCCCTGAAAGCGCGAGTCCGCGACGTTGAGGAGCGCCGCAATGACCTCCTCGTCGGTGCGGCCGCGCAGCTCGGCGATGCCGTACTCGGTGATCACCAGATCGCGCAGGTGCCGCGGAATGGTCTGGTGCCCGTAGCTCCACACGATGTTGGACGTGGTGCGGCCGTGGCGCGTGCGGGTGGCGCGCACGCACAGGATCGAGCGCGCCCCCGGCAGGGCGTGCGCCATGGCGACGAAGTTGTATTGACCGCCGACGCCGCTCACCACCTTTCCGCTCTCCAGGGCATCGGAGACCGCGGCTCCCAGCAGCGTGACCATCATGGTGGTGTTGATGCAGCGCGCGGCGCGCCGCTGCAGGACGCGCAGCTCCTGGTCGGCGCCGTAGAGCTGGTTGACGAAGGCCACGCCGCGCATGCCGAACTGCGCCCGCTCGCTCTCGGGCAGCTCGCGCAACGCCGCATAGAACCCGCGCGGACCCAGAAAGAACCCGGCATGCAGCACCTGGCCGTTCATCAGCTCGCTTCCCAGGCACTCGGCCGCGAGCAGCGCGCGGCTCGCCGGATCGGCGAGGTCGGCCGCGATCCAAGCCCCGCCGGCGGCGCGCACGCGCCCGCCGGCAAACTCCACATCCTCGCGAAACACCCCGTGGCGCTTGAGCTGCGCGAACTCCGCGCCGCTCAGCAGCGGACCCGCGCCGGCACCGGCAAGCAGCCCCAGAATGCGCTCATCGAAGCGCTCGCCCGTCTGTCCCGAGCTCAGCAGCCGCTCCAGGGGGAGCGAGTCGTAGACGCGGCGGCGCAGGATCCCGGCGCGATACAGCTCGAGCAGCTGATCGACGAACATCTCGGTGCAGGCGAACAGCCCGGCGGAGAACGGCGCATCGCCGCCCTCGGCCTGCATCAGCGGGGCGGGGGTTGCGCTGCCGAGTGCCTCGAGCGCGCCGCGCCAGGCCGCGTTCTGCTGATGCCGTAACAGCAGCGCATAGACCAGCGAGTCACCCAGCTCGCCGATGCCGATCTGCAGCGTGCCGCCGTCGCGCACCAGGGCGCTCGCGTACATCCCGATGGCGTGCTCGACCGTGCCGAGCGGCGGATTGGGCGGACAGAACAGGTCGTAGTCGTAGCGCGGATGGTCCACCAGGAAGTCGAAGCACCCGGGATCGATGAGCGCGTGACCAGTCATGAACGGCATCTGCGCGTGCGTCTGCCCCACCATGACGATGTCGCGGCCGGCGGCGCGCGCGCCCTCGATCAGCGGCAGCAGATCCACGGTGACGTCCGGATTGGAGCCGAGGCTCAGCTGCAGCTCGCCGTTCACCGAGCGCTGCGCCAGCAGATGGGCGATGACATTGACGCCGCGCGCCAGACAATCGCGCGCCACGTGGGTGTAGTTGGCGCTCAGGTAATGGCGCTGCGCGTGGCGCGAATTGAGAAACGCGCCCGGCGTCAGGAAGAACTCGAGGATGCGGACGTTGGGCGGCAGCGTGTCGGTCTGCATGGCGCGCGCGTATTCCGGCTCCACGTAAGTGCCGAACACCCGTGCGGCGAGCGGCGCCAGCAGGCGCGCCTCGAGTGCCGAGCGGGCCACGGGCTTCAGCAGCGACAGCGCCGTGACGATGGTCAGATCGATGCTCGAGTCGCGCAGCGCGCGGCGGTAGAATTCGTTGACCAGCGGATTGGGCTTGCCGATCCCGAGCGGCAGCGCCAGCACGATGCGCGGTCCGACGCGGCGCAGCACCGCGTCGACGCAGTGTCCGACGTCAGCGAAAACCTCTGGCATTCAGGTGTGGCATGCTCACTGAAGCACGCCGCGTGCGTCAACCAACGAGTCGCAAATCACGGAGGGGAGCATGTCAGTGAACAGACCGGCCCTGGACCCCGGGGAGGTGGAGGTGGTTTCCCGCTGCGGCTATCCCGAGCCCTATCGCTCGCGCGTCATGCCGCGCCACAAACGTCGGCTCGGGGATGCGCTCGGGCTCACCCGCATCGGCATCAACCTGACGATGCTGCCGCCCGGGAAGGAATCCTCCATGCGGCACTGGCATACCCACGAGGATGAATTCGTGTATGTGCTCGAGGGCGAGGTGGTGTTGCGCACCGACTCGGGTGAGCAGCTGCTGCGCGCCGGCATGTGCGCCGGGTTTCCCGCGGGCGCCACCGACGGGCATCAGCTCATCAATCGCAGCGAGCGACCCGCGCTGTACCTGGAGGTGAGCAACCGCGACCCGGCCGACGGTGCCAGTTATCCGGACGTGGACCTCAAGTGGAACCCCCCGCACGCCCCGGGCAAGTTCACGCGCCGCGACGGCACGCCTTACTGAGCCGCGGCTCGGGCGGCCGGCCGTGTCGGGCGGCCGGGATCAGTGTGCCGCGCCCGTGAGCCGCAGCGCGAACGCCACGCCGACCTCGTTCCCCACCTGGTCGGTGGCTTTCCAGTCGCCCTGACCGACCCCGAAGTCGAGCCGCCGGACGCTCGTCTTGCCGCTCATGTAGCCGACCGCGACGCCCTGCTCTTCGGCGGTGCGAAACGTGAACGGCACACGCATGTCGCGCGTCACGCCGCGGATGGTGAGCTTACCGATTGCTTCATAGCCGGCCGCGGTCCTGTTGAACTGGCTGGCGGAGAAGTGCGCCTGGGGAAATTTCGTCACTGCGAACAGGTCCGCGCTGCGCAAGGTGTCGTCGCGGTCCTTGTCGCCGGTGTCGAGCGAGCCGATCTCGACCGTGACCTCGAGCCGGCTGCCCGCGAGGTTGCCGGGCGCGAAGTCGAAGCTCACCGGGAAGCGGGTGAACTTGCCCTTGTTCTGCGCCCCGGCCTGCACGAAAGTGAATTCCAGCGTGCTCTTGGCCTGATCGAGCACGTAGTGCGTGACGGGGGCGGCGGCCTGTGCCACGGCTCCCTGCGCCCAGGCGGTGAGGCACGCTGCAGCCGCCGTGGCCAGCCAGAGTGCGGGCAGCGCACGCGCGCGGGCTGTCATGGCCCGAGGGCTCATCGCTTGTCGGGTCATCGCTCGGTGGTTCATCGCTCGGGTCCCTGAGTCGTGGTGGTGAAGGGCAGCATGCGCCGCAGCACGTCGTCCTTGAGCCTGAAGTGATGCGTGAGCGCGGCCGCCGCGTGCAGCGTGACCAGCACGGCCAGCACCACAGCCAGCGTCCCGTGAGTGGTCAGCAGCGCCTCGTACAATGCCCGGTTTTTCGGCACCAGGTCGGGCAGCTGAAAGAACCCGAACCAGCTCACCGGGAACCCACGTGCCGAGGACATCGTCCACCCCGAGAGCGGCATGGCGAACAGCAGCACATACATGAGTGCGTGCGTCCAGCGCGCCAGCACGCGCTGGTACGGCTTGAGCGTCTCGGGCAGCGCCGGCCTCGGGTTCAGCGAGCGCCAGGCGAGCCTCAGGATCGCCAGCGCCAGTATGGTGAGGCCGACGGATTTGTGGCGCGCGAGCATGCCGAGCTTTTTCAGCGGCGGAAGGTCGTCCGCGAGCGCGGCGAGGGTGAACTGCACGATGATCAACACGACGATGGTCCAGTGCAGCAGCTGGGCGACCGCACCCCAGCGGTGCGGGGTATTTCGTATGATCATGGCGCCAAGCTTATGCGCGTGAGTGCAAGTTGCATACTCCGGCTGCCCGGCGCCGTGTTGCCGGCGCTCCTGCTGAGCGCGTGTCCGCTACCACCGCACGCTCCCGCCGGCCCGGTGGCCGGCGCGCCGCCGCCGGCCGCGGCCGAGACTCCCGCGCCTCACGAGGGAGTTCCCTACGACATCGTGGCGGATGAATCGCTGCTCACCATCCGCGTGTATCGAGGAGGCACGCTCGCGAGCGCCGGCCACAACCATCTGATCGCGCTGCACGCCCTGACCGGTACGGTCTACGTGCCCGAGGATGTCATGCGCGCGAGCTTCGAGGCCCGCATCCCGGTGGCGGAGCTCACGGTCGATGAGGCGGCGCTGCGCACGCAGGAGCACAGCCCGGATTTCCCGCCCGATGTGCCGGACGCCGCCCGCGAGGGCACGCGGCGCAACATGCTCGGGGAAGCGCTGCTCGCCGGCGAGCGCAATCCGCAGATCGTGTTGCGCGCGCTGCGGCTCGAGCCTGCGCCGTCCGCGGCGGGGGATGCCGGCGCCGCCGGTGGGGCGCGGACTTCCGGCGCGGCCGGCGGCACGGGGACCGTGCTGGCCCGCGTGCAGACCACGGTGCGCGGAGAGCTGCGCGCCATCACGGTGCCGGTGAGCTATCGGCTCGCCGCCGGCTCGGTCACGGCATCGGGGGAGGCGCCCGTCAGGCAGAGCGATCTGGGGCTCACGCCCTTCAGCGCCCTGCTGGGTGCATTGCAGGTGCAGGACGAGATGCGCGTGCGCTTCCGTATCGTGGCGCGCGCGGCCGGCGCGCGTTCCGGCGCGCCGCACTGAGGGCAGCGCGCGTTACCTGCGGCCCAGCTCCGCCAGCAGCCCGTCCGCCTGGTACACCTTGCGCAGCGCCTCGAACATGATGGCCGAATCCACCGCCACCGCGCGGTTCAACGCGGGGTCGAACCAGAAACTGCCCGCGATCGAGTGGATGTTGCCGTCGAACATCAGTCCGACCAGCCGGCCGCCGGTATCGATCAGCGGGCTGCCGGAGTTGCCGCCCACGATGTCGTTGCTGGTGGAGAGGTCGAAGCGGGTCTGCGGATCGAGCGCGCTGCGCATCCGCAGCCAGCTGTCGGGAATCCTGAACGGCTCCTCGCCGGTGGCGCGCTCGAACAGGCGCGCCAGGTGCGTGAACGGCTCGACTTCGTGCCCGTCCTCCTTCCAGCCCTGCACCGTGCCGACGTTCAGGCGCAGGGTGAAGGTGGCATCCGGTGGCACGCTGGTGCCGTACACGCGAAAGCGGGCGCGGGCGATCTTCTCGGCGGCGGCGTCGACCGGGGCTTCAACCTCGTCCTCGTAGCTCTTGCGCACCGCGCGGGCCGGCGCATCCACGCTGCGCGCGAATTCGATCATCGGGTCGTGCGCGGCCTCGAGCGCCGCCGCGCCACCCTCCCACAGGCGCTGGCGCAGCTTCGGATCGGCGAGCTGCGAGCCGTCCACCAGCCGCGCCGCCAGCGCGTCGGGTGAATCCTTCGCCAGCAATGCCCGCACGATCGCATCGTCCGGCCCCAGCCACTCGCGCATGCGCTCCAGCGCAAAGGACAGCGTGAGCGTGTCGAGCGCCGGATACACGGGTACCGGGGCGGTGAGGCGCTGCGCGATGCGTGCCAGCGCCGCGTCGCGGTATTCACGCAGGCGCTCGGTGTTGGGTTTGGGGCGCTCGGCGGCGCCGCGCAGCAGGGTGCGCGCATAGTTGAACAGGCGGCTGTTGAGCCCGGCCCCCGCCTCGAGGAACGTGTAGGGCAGGTAGAGCTCGCGCTCGCGCAGCTGCGCCTTCGCGATGTCCGTCCAGGGATCGCCGCTCGCGGCGGCGAGCTGCGGGTCGGCGGCGACCCTGGCGCGCAGCGCCGCCTCCTCGTCGCGCTTGGCTTGCAGCAGCCGCTCATCGAGCAGCGCGTCGAGCTGCTTGCGGCGCACCTTGATGGAGTTCTCCAGGCCGTTGAGCGGATCCTCCACGATGCGGTCGGCTTCCGCGCCCGTCTTGGCGAACTGGATGAAACGGCCGCGCAACTCCGAGGCGCGCAGCAGCCAGCGCGGCAGTTCCACGTCGCGCAGGGTCTCGAGCTGCGCCACCGTCAGCAGCCGCTTGGTGGAGCCGGGATGCCCCGACACGAACACCAGCTCGCCGGCCTGCGGCCCCTCCGGCCGCAGCGCCAGGAAGCCCGGCGTGGCGGCGGGCTTGCCGTTCGGGCCGTAGGCGCGCAGCAGCGCCATGTCCAGGCACCAGCGCGGAAACTGGAAGTTGTCCGGGTCACCGCCGAAGGCGGCAATGCCGCGCTCGGGGGCGAATACCAGGCGCACGTCGTCGTAGCGATGGTACTTGTACAGCCAGTACTGCCCGCCCTGGTAGAGGTCGACGGATTCGCACTTCAGCGGCCCGGATTTCGCGTGCTCACTTTCCTGCTCGCAGGCCTGCTCGAGTTGCGTCAGGGTCTTCTTGCGGGTGTCGTTCGCGGCGCGGTCATCGAGTCCGCGGATCGCCGCCGCGACCCGCTCGGTGACGTTCTCCACGCTCATGAGCACATCCGCGATCTGCGTGCCGCACTTCAGTTCCTGCTCCCGGGAGCGCGCGAGGAAGCCGCTGCGCAGCAGGTTGCGCTCGCTGCTCGAGTGCTCATCCAGGCAGGCTTGCGCGCAGTGGTGGTTGGTGAGGATCAGTCCGTCGGGCGATACGAAGGATGCCGTGCAGTTCGACAGGCGGATGGTGGCGGTGCGCACCCGATCCAGCCAGGCGGAGCTGACGTCGGCGCCGTACTCGCGCTTCACCAGATCGTGCGGGAAGTCGTGGAAGGTCCACATGCCGGCGTCGCTGAACGCCGGCGGTGACCCCAGGAGCAACACCGGGAGCACGAGGCGAGCGGGCCGACCGCTGCGGCGCATGAGGATCCTCAGCCTTCTGCTTCGAGCAGCATCAGCGGTATGCCGTCCGGACTCTCCAGCAGGGCGTTGCCGAGGGGCTCGGCGCCGCCGGGTACGGTGGCGGACAGGGGCAGGCCCAGCTCGCGCAGCCGCGCAATGCGCGCGCGCATGTCAGGATCGCGGAACACGAGCATCGGCCGCTCACACACCCCGGGCGGGTGAAACGAGACGTCCAGGTAATCGCTGGTGAGCGGCAGGTGCGGATAGGGCGCGGACACCTCGCCGGCGGCGACGAAGCCCAGAGGCTCCCAGAAGCCCTGCGCGGCGCCAAAGTCGGTGACCGGCAGACTCACTTCGGCGAAGTCCCCGCACAGCGAGGCCTCCGCGCGCGCCACCGGTGAGTAGGTGCGCGCTTCCAGGACCGCGACCGCGTGGCCGAACGGGTCCAGCAGACCGATCTCGTTGAATACCTCCTCGCCGGTGCGGCACAGCGTCAGCTCGATGCCGGCCGCGGCAAACTCGCGCACGCACGCGGCGATGCCGGGACGCACGAAGGTGAGAACCGGCGAGGAGCCGCCGCGTTGATGCAGGCCTATGAAGAGGCGCCCGTCGGTCAGCACTCCGTACGGGTGAGTGAGCGTATCGGAGGTCGGGGCCTGGCTGAAGCCCAAGCGTTCGTAGAACTCGATCGAGGCGCGTATATCATCGACCGCGATGCTGGTCTCGTGAAAGGTCCCCAGCAGGGGGAGCGGTGCGCTGGACATCACGCGGAGGCACCGCGCGCCGCGCTGGGCAGGCGCCCATGCCCGGCGTGCGTCCAGCCCTGGCAGTGCTGCTCGATGAGGTCCGCGAGGCATTGCGCGTGGCTGGCGCGGGCGTTGAGCGCCGGCACGTACTGGTAGCGCTGGCCACCGGCGCGGATGAAGGCGTCGCGATTCTCGATATCGATCTCCTCGAGCGTCTCCAGGCAGTCCACGGCAAAGCCCGGACACACCACGGTCACTTCGCGCAGGCCGCGGGCGGGCATCCCGGTGAGCACCGTGCGCGTGTAGGGCTTCAGCCAGTCCGTCGGACCAAAGCGCGACTGGAAGCTCACGCTCCACTGCCCGTCGCGCAACAGCAGCTCATCCGCGAGCAGGCGCGCCGTGGTCTGGCAGCGGCCGAAGTACGGGTCGCCGTGCTGGACGTAGCGCTCTGGGATGCCGTGAAAGGAAATCAGCAGGTGGGGCGTGCGGCCGTGAGCCAGCCAGTGCTCGGTGACGCTGGCGCGCAGCGCTTCGATGTAGCCCGGATGCTCGTGATAGTCGGCGATGAAGCGCAGCTCGGGCACGGCGCGCCAGCGGCGCAACTCCGCACTGACCTGGTCGTAGACGGCAGCGGTGGTGGCACCGCAATACTGCGGGAACAGCGGCAGCACCAGGATGCGCTGGGCGCCGCAGTCGCGCAATCGAGCGAGCGCGCCGCGCACCTCGGGAGCGCTGTAGAGCATGCCGAGCTCCACCGACAGCGGCGCCAGCATGCGTTGCGCGAGCGAGCCGGCGAGCTCGGCACGCAAGCGCTCCGACAGATCGCGCAGCGGCGAGCCCGAGGCCGTCCAGATGAGGCGGTACTTGCGCGCCACGCGCCGCGGACGCCAGGGCAGGATCACCCCGTAGAGCAGCGGCAGCCACAGCGCGCGCGGCAGCTCCACCACGCGCGGGTCGGCAAGGAAGCGCGCCAGGAATGCGCGCACGGCGCCCGCTTGCGCGGCCTGCGGCGTGCCGGAGTTGACCAGCAGGATGCCGATGCGTTCGGGGTTCGCGTGGGGCATGGCGCAGCCTATCCCGCCACCCTCAGCCGATGCCGACACACAGGTACTTGAGCTCGGTGTAGTCGAGGATCCCGTACTTCGAGCCCTCGCGGCCGGTGCCCGACTCCTTGACCCCCCCGAAGGGGGCAACCTCGGTGGAGATGATCCCGGTGTTCAGGCCCACGATGCCGTACTCCAGCGCCTCCGCCACGCGCCATGAGCGCGCCAGGTCGCGGGTGTAGAAGTAGGCCGCCAGGCCGAACTCGGTGTCGTTCGCCATACGGATGGCGTCGCCCTCGGTCTCGAATCGGAACAGCGGCGCGACCGGACCGAAGGTCTCTTCGCGCGCCACCAGCATGGCGGCGGTCACTTCGGTGAGCACGGTCGGCTCGAAGAACGTGCCGCCGAGCGCATGGCGCTTGCCGCCCTGCACGATGCGCGCCCCCTTGGCTGTGGCGTCCGCGAGGTGCTCTTCCACCTTGGCGAGCGCCTTGGTATCGATCAGCGGACCCTGGTCGGTGGGCCCCTTCAGCCCGTCGCCCACGCGCAGCTGGGCCACGGCGTGCACCAGCTTGGCTGTGAACGCCTCGTACACCGGCGCCTGCACCAGCAGGCGATTGGCGCACACGCACGTCTGCCCGGTGTTGCGGTACTTGCTGGCGATGGCCCCGGCCACCGCGGCATCCAGGTCCGCGTCCTCGAACACGATGAACGGAGCATTGCCGCCCAGCTCGAGCGACAGCTTCTTCACCGTGCCGGCGCATTGCGCCATGAGCTTCTTGCCCACGGCGGTGGAGCCGGTGAACGTGACCTTGCGGACGCTGGTGTTGGAAGTCATTTCGCCGCCGATCGCAGCCGCGTCCCCGGTGATGACGTTGAGCACGCCGGCCGGCACCCCGGCGCGCGCCGCGAGCGCCGCGGCGGCGAGCGCCGAGTAGGGCGTCTGGCTCGCGGGCTTGCAGACGAAGGTACAGCCGGCCGCGAGCGCCGGTCCCGCCTTGCGCGTGATCATCGCCAGCGGGAAATTCCACGGCGTGATCGCCGCGACCACCCCCACGGGCTGGCGCAGCACCAGGATGCGCTTGTCGGTCTGGTGCCCGGGGATCACGTCCCCGTACAGGCGCTTGCCTTCCTCCGCGAACCATTCGATGAAGGAAGCTGCGTAGGCGATCTCGCCCTTGGACTCCGCGAGCGGCTTGCCCTGCTCGGCGGTCATCAGCGTCGCCAGGTCCTCCAGGTTCGCCATCAGCAGCTCGTACCAGCGACGCAGCACCGCCGCGCGCTCCCTGGCGGTGTGCGCGGCCCACGCCGGGAATGCCTGGCTTGCTGCCTCGATGGCGCGCCGTGTCTCGGCGGCGCCCATCTCGGGCACCGCGCCGATCGGTTCGCGCGTCGCCGGATTCAGCACCTGGTGCGTGGCGCCGCTCATGGCGTCCACCCACTTGCCGCCGATGAAGGCACGGCTACGCAGCAGATCCGGATCGCGCAATTTCATGATACGGCCGTCCTCATGCAAGCCTTCAGCCCTTGAGCGGCTCGCCGCCGGCCACATGGCGGCCGATGAAATCCAGAGTGCGGGTGCGCGCCAGCGCGGCGACCTGCGGGTTGTAGGCCTCACGCTGCTCGCAGTTGAAACCGTGGCCCGCCCCCTCATAGACAAAGAGCGGCGCCTGCGGGTTCGCCGCCTTGATGCGCTCGATGTCGGCGAGCGGGATGCTGCGGTCCTCCCGGCCGTAGTGATACATGACCGGGCACCTGGGTTTCTGCTCGAGGTAGCTCGCGATCTTGCCGTAATAGACCACCGCGCAGGCGAGGGGCAGCTGGCAGGCCGCCACATAGGACAGGGTTCCGCCCCAGCAGTAGCCGACGGTCGCCGCCCGGCCGGAGTGTCTCACCACGGCGATCGCGGCCGCGAGGTCGCGCAGCGTGTCCTCCGGCGTGAGCTGCTTGGTGTAGCCGCTGCCCTCCTGCATGTCGGCGGCGGTGTAGCCGAGCTCGATACCGCGGCGCACCCGGTCGAACAGGCAGGGGGCGATGGCCGTGTAGCCGTCGGCGGCGAAGCCGTCGCTCACTGTGCGGATGTGGCTGTTGACCCCGAAGATCTCCTGGATCACCACCACTGCGCCGCGCGGGCGGCCGGGGGCGGCGGCGAGCCACGCCTGAAACTCGTGGCCGTCGCGGGCCATGATGGTGGAGTACTCGCCCATGGACTTGGTATTCTAACCCGTTGCGCTGTGGGGAGGAGTCATGCTGGTCGGATCCGCGGTCCGGCGCGTGGCCATCGTCGGTGGCCTGCGCATCCCCTTCGCCCGCTCGTACGGGGCTTACGCCACCGCCAGCAACCAGGACATGCTCACGGCTGCGTTCCGCGCCGTGGTCGAGCGCTTCAAGCTCCAGGGCGAGCGGCTAGGCGACGTGGCCGCAGGCGCGGTGCTCAAGCACTCCCGGGACTACAACCTGGTGCGCGAGAGCGTGCTCTCCAGCGGGCTCGATCCGCACACCCCCGGGCTGGACATGCAGCGTGCCTGCGGCACGAGCCTGGAAGCGACGATCGACATCGGCAACAAGATCGCGCTTGGACAGATCGAGGCCGGTCTCGCCGGCGGCACCGACTCCATCAGCGATGCGCCGCTGGTCTACCCGCGCGCGTACCAGCAACTGCTGCTCGCGAGCTACCGCGGGCGCACCGCCTGGCAGCGGCTGTCGCCGTGGCTCGGGCTGCGACCCAGGCACTTCAAACCGGTGCTGCCCGCGGTCGTGGAGCCGCGCACCGGATTGTCCATGGGGCAGAGCACCGAGATCATGGCCAAGGCTTGGCGGATCGGGCGTGCCGAGCAGGATCAGCTGGCCCAGCAGAGCCACGTCAAGGCCGCAGCCGCCTGGCGCGACCGCTTCTACGACGACCTAGTGGTGGAGTACCTGGGACTGAAGAGCGACAACAATATCCGCGCCGACAGCAGCGCCGAGAAGCTCGCCAGGCTGCGCCCGAGCTTCGCCGCCGACGGCACGCTCACCGCCGGCAACAGCACCCCGCTCACCGATGGGGCGAGTGCGGTGCTGCTGGCGACGCCGGAGTGGGCCGCGAAGCGCAAGCTGCCGGTGCTGGCTTACCTGCGCTACGGCAAGGCATGGGCGGTCGACTTCGCCGGCGGCAAGGAGGGGTTGCTGATGGCGCCCACCTACGCGGTACCCGCGATGCTGCGCGATGCGGGCCTGACACTGCAGGATTTCGATTACTACGAGATTCACGAGGCGTTCGCGGCGCAGGTGTTATGCACGCTCAAAGCGTGGCAGTCACCGGAGTACTGCCGCGATGTGCTGGGACTGCCCGCGCCGCTCGGCAGCATCGACCTGGGCAGGCTCAACGTGAAGGGCGGGAGCGTCGCCATCGGGCACCCGTTCGCCGCCACCGGCGCGCGTATCGTGGGCACGCTCGCCAAGATCCTCGCGGGCGATGCGAGCGCCAAGCGCGGACTGATCTCGGTGTGCGCCGCCGGCGGGATGGGCGTGACGGCCATCGTGGAGCGCTGAGCTGGCGGACCCGGTGCTGGTCGTGTTCTGCCGCCGGCCGCGCCTGGGCGCAGGCAAGAGCAGACTCGCGCACGCGCTGGGCGCAGCACAGGCGCTTGCGATCGCGCAGGCGCTGCTCGAGTGCGCGCTGGAGGATGCGCGCGCCTGGCCGGGCGCGCTGGTCATTGCGCCGGAGAATCCGGCCGAGGCGCCCTGGGCGCAAGGTCTGCTCGAGCGGGCGGCGACGGTGCAACCCCAGCCGCGCGGCAACTTGGGCGAGCGCCTGAACGCAGTGGACGCCGCGGTGCGCGCGGCGGGTCACGAGCGCGTCCTGTTCATCGGCAGCGACGCCCCGTCGCTCACGGTGTCCGATCTCCTGGCGGGGCACACGGCACTGGACACTGCCGATGTGGTGCTGGCTCCGGCCCGCGACGGAGGTGTGACGCTCATGGGATCCCGGCTGCCGTGGCCGGATCTGGCGCCCCTGCCCTGGAGCGAGCCGACTCTCGGTGCGGCACTGGAGCAGTGCTGCCGCAGCCACGCCCGTTCCGTGACGCGGCTGCCGGGTTCGTACGACATCGACGCAGCGTCCGATCTGCCGACGGCACGGCGCGCGCTCGCCGCCGACGATCGTCCGGCGCGCCGCCGGCTGCATGAGCTGCTGGTCAGGAACGCATGAAGGCGCACAGGGTGTGGGCGAGCGCCGCTCTGCTGCTGCTTGCGGCGGCCGGGTGGCTCCTGCCGTGGAAGCCGTGGCTGGGCGCGGCGCTGAGGTGGGCCGCCGCGCACCGCGAACCGTCCGCGCTCGCGTTCGTCGCGCTGTACGTGCTGGCGAGCGTGTGTCTGGTTCCCGGCCTGATTCTCACGCTCGCGGGCGGCGCGATCTTCGGACTGGCGCGGGGCGTGGTGCTGGTGTCCGCGGGGAGCCTGCTCGGGGCGAGCGCAGCGTTCTTCATCGGCCGCACGCTGGCGCGTGAGTGGACGCAGCAGCGCATCGCGGCGTGGCCGCGGTTCCGGGCGCTGGACGGCGCGCTCGGGGAGCGCGGCTTGTGGATCGTGCTGCTCACACGGCTGTCGCCGCTGTTCCCCTTCAACCTGCTGAACTACGCGTACGGCGTCACGGCCGTGAGGCCGCGCGACTACATTGCCGGCTCCTGGCTCGGCATGCTGCCCGCCACGGTGCTGTACGTGTACGCCGGATCCGCGGCCGCGAGCCTGGCGCAGGCGCTCGCCGGAGGAGTGCGTACCGGCAGAGCCGGTACCGTCCTGTTGGTCGTGGGTCTGGCAGCCACCGTCACAGTTGCCGCGCTGGTGACCCGCGTCGCGCGCCGCCGGCTCGAACAGGAGCTCGCGCCATGAGCGAGGATGACGCGCTGTGGCGCCGGCTGGTGTTTCCCCCGGACCATCGCAATCCCACGCCCGCGGCGCGCTACCACCTCACGGTGATCGGCGCCGGCCCTGCGGGCCTGGTGACCGCCATCGCCGCGGCGGGACTGGGCGCTCGAGTGGCGCTGATCGAGCGTCATGCCATGGGCGGTGACTGCCTGAACGTCGGTTGTGTGCCCTCGAAGACGCTGCTCTCGGGCGCCGCCGGCGGCCTGAGCTTTGCAAGCGCCATGCAGCGGGTGCGCGCGGTGCGCGCAAGCATTGCCCGACACGATTCGGTCGAGCGCTACACGCAAGCGGGAGTCGACGTGTTCCTCGGGCAGGGGAGCTTCAGCAGTGCGCATGAGATTTGCGTCGCCGGGGCGACGCTGCGCACGCGCCGCACCGTGATCACCACGGGCGCGCGCTCCCACGTTCCGCCGCTGCCTGGACTGGCGCAGATCGCGCCCCTGACCAACGAGAGCGTGTTCGATCTCACCGGGCAGCCGCGGCGTCTGGCGGTGCTGGGTGCGGGTCCCGTCGGCTGCGAGCTCGCACAGGCCTTTGCGCGCCTCGGCACGCAGGTCGAGCTGCTCGAGCTCGGGCCACAGATCCTGCCGCAGGACGAACCCGACGCGGCGCAGTGGGTGGCCGACGCTCTGGTGCGGGACGGCGTCAGGCTGCGCCTCGGCGCGCGGGTTCTTGGTGCCGCGCGCACGAGCGCGGGCAAGGCGCTGATGCTCGCCGACGGCACCGCGGTCGCCGCCGACGAGGTGCTGGTGGCCGCCGGCCGCGCACGCAACGTCGAGAACCTGGGGCTCGAGCGGGCCGGCGTGCGCTTCGACCGGCAAGCCGGCATCGTCGTCAATGCCCGCCTGCGCACCTCGCACCCGCACATCTACGCGGCCGGGGATGTGTGCGCGGCGCTGCAGTTCACTCACGCGGCCGATGCGCAGGCGCGCATCGCGGTGCGTAACGCGCTGTTCCCGCTGAGCGCGCGCGCCGATGCGCTCATCATCCCGTGGTGCACCTACACCCGGCCGGAGCTTGCGCACGTGGGAGCCACCAGCCGCCAGCTGCAGGAGGCCGGCCGTGCCTTCGATCGCTATCGCGTGGAGTTCGGCGAGCTCGATCGTGGCCGGACCGATGCCGCCGCCGATGGCTTTGCGCAAGTGCTCACCGCGCGCGGGTCGGACCGGATCCTGGGCGCCACCATCGTCGGCCGCGACGCCGGCGAGCAGCTCTCGCCCCTGGTGCTGGCGCTCACCCGCGGACTGGGCCTGAAGCGCCTCGATTCGCTGGTGCTGCCGTACCCGACGCGCTCGGAGTACCTGCGCCGCATCCTCGACGCCTACAGCCGCACGCGACTGACGCCGTTCACGGCGGGTACACTCAGGTGGTGGCTGAGGCGCACTCTTTAGATTCGGCCGTGGCGGAAGACTCGCCCGGGGCGGATCCGGCCGCAACACGCCTCGCGGTGGTGGTTCCGGTGCTGCACGACGACGCCGCGCTGGCGCGCCTGCTGCCGCTCCTGGGTCGGCTCGCCAGCGCGCCCGAGCAGGTGATCGTGGTCGATGGGGCCGCGAGTGAGGCCACCGCCACCTTGTGCCGCGGCGCCGGCTGCGCCTGGATGCCGTCCGCGCGCGGACGGGGCCTGCAACTGGCCGCGGGTATCGCCGCAGCGCGAGCCGCGGGCGCGGGTGTGCTGTGGATGGTGCATGCGGATTGCGAGCCCCATGCCTCGAGCGCGCACGCCATTCGCGAGGCTCTCGCTGCGGGCGCGGCAGGCGGCTACTTCAGGTTCCGTTTCGGCGGCGCGCGCAGCGCTCTGAAGCGCTTCCTCGAGGCGTGCATCGCGTGGCGGTGCCGGCTGTCGATGGTGTACGGTGATCAGGGCATTTTCGTGAGCCGCGCGGCTTACGACGCGAGTCCCGGAATCGGCCCGCAGCCGCTGTTCGAAGAAGTGGCGCTGGTGCGCGCCCTGCGGCGTACCCGGCGCTTCGTCGCCCTACCCCTGCCGATGACGGTCTCGGAGCGCCGCTGGCAGCGCGACGGGCTGCTGCGGCGCACACTGCGCAACCGCACCCTGGCGCTCGCTTATCTACTGGGCATCGATCCGGCGACGCTCGAGCGCTGGTATCGCGCCTCGCGGGCGCGGGAAGCGCGGCAATGAGCGCGGGCGATGCGCTCGGCGCGAGCCTGCCCCGCGACGAGTGGCTGTTCACCCCGCTGGGGGATGCGCGCGGCTACATCCAGCCTCACACGCTCTCGGAGCTGTGGTTTCACACCGGCACGGCGTGCAATCTCGCCTGCCCGTTCTGTCTGGAAGGCTCGCGGCCCGGTGATCGGCGCCTCGGGCGCGTGAGCTTCGAGGACCTGCAGCCCTTCATCGACGAGGCGGTGCAGCTTGGCGTGCGCCAGTTCTCCTTCACCGGCGGGGAGCCGTTCCTCATCAAGGATCTGGTGCGCATTCTTTCCTATGCGCTGGAGCGCGCGCCGTGCCTGGTGCTGACCAACGGGGTCGACGCGGTGCCGAGGCGCCTGGCGAAGCTCGCGGAACTGCGCGCGCGGCCGCACGCGCTGGCGCTGCGCGTGAGCATCGACTACCCGGAGCGCGCGCGGCACGACGCGGGGCGCGGCGCGGGGAATTTCCTCAAGGCCTGGGCTGCACTCGCGCTGCTGCACGGCGCCGGCTTTCGCGTCTCGATCGCGCGGCAGATGGAGCCGGGCGAGAGCCGCGGCGAGGTCGAGGACGCCTACCGGCGGCTGATGTGCGCGCACCAGCTGCCGCAGGATCTGAACATCGTGGCGTTCCCGGACTTCGGCGCGCCCGGCACGCGCCCGTCCGTGCCGCCGGTGACGGAGGACTGCATGAGGCGCTATCACACCGAAGCCACGCGGCGCGAGTTCATGTGCGCGTACAGCAAGATGGTGGTCAAGCAGAATGGGCGCATGCGGGTGTACGCCTGCACGCTGGTGGACGATGATCCGGCTTACGATCAGGGCGGCACTCTCGGCGCGAGTCTCGGCCGGCGCGTCATGCTGCGGCATCATCGTTGCTTCAGCTGCTTCAAGTACGGCGCGTCCTGCAGCGAGACCCGGGGGCACTGACTGCGCCCGATCAGCTCTGCAGGAACTCGACCAGCGAGCGCTGTTCGGGAGTCATCCGCTCGCGCGGGGTCACCAGAGCCCCGCGCAGCGCCTGGCGGCAGGGCCGCGACTCGTCCTCCTGATGCTCGGCCACCGCCGCGGCGAGCAGCTGCTGCACGCGCTCGAGATTGGCGTGGAACAGCTGCAGTATCCGTTCCGCCGACGCATGTTGTGCGGGATCCTCGAGCCAGGAGTCGTAATCGGTCGCTACCGCGATGGTGCAGTAGCCCAGCTGCGCCTCCAGGGCGAGGAATGCCTCCGGCACGTTGGTCATGCCGACGACATCCGCACCCGCGGCGCGCAGGAACAGGCTCTCCGCACGGGTGCCGAGGCGCGGACCCTCGACGCAGGCGTAGGTCTTGTCCTCGTGCAGCGCCACGCCGCCCGCGTGCGCCACGCGCGCGATCAAGGTGGCGGTGGCGCGGCAGGCGGGCTGTGCGCTCGAGATATGCGCGACCAGCCCGCCGCCGAAGAAGCTCGCGGCACGCGTTCCGCGGGTGAAGTCCAGGTACTGCGACGGCAGCGCGAGCTCGCCGGGGTGGATCTCTGCGCGCAGGCTTCCCACCGCCGACACGCCGATCACGGTGCGCACGCCGAGGCTCTTCAGCGCCCAGATGTTGGCGCGGAAGTTGATCTCGCCGGGCAGCAGCTGGTGCTCGAGGCCGTGGCGCGCGAGAAATACGACCTCGCGACCGCGCAGTATCCCGGTCATGAGGGGCGCGGACGGCGCCCCGAACGGCGTCGACACCGCGCGCGCGCGCGGCGTCTGCAACTCCTGCATGGCGTACAAACCGGTGCCACCGATGATGCCGATCATGGCTCGCTGCGCTCCCTCGAGACGCTCATTTGCGCGGATGGCCCGCTACGCGGCAAGATGCCTGAAAGCACCGCGCAACAACAACTCCAACGGGCATCCCCATGAGCACACCTTTTCCATTGCTCGGACCGCCGGCCAGCAGCGGCACCGATCTCGCCGCTTCGCCGGCGTTCGTGGCGGTTGCGGCGTTGCGGCGCGACGCTCATGCTGTGAACCCCTCCGAATGCGTGTCCCGGCTGAGCGGCCCGGGGCGGCAGGATCATTGACGTGCCGGAATTGCAGAGGCCAACGGGACCGCCGCCGCGCTTCGCGAGCTTTCGCGAGTTCTACCCCTATTACCTTGCCGAGCACAGCAACCGCACTTCGCGCCGGCTGCACGTCATCGGCACGCTGCTCGCGGTCGCGATCGCCGCCGGGGCGCTGCTCGCCTCGCGCTGGGCGTGGTTGCTGGCGGTGCCGCTCGCCGGCTACCTGCCCGCGTGGGTGGGGCATTTCTTCTTCGAGGGCAACTCGCCGGCCACTTTCCGCCATCCGCTCTACAGTCTGCGTGGGGACTTCTCCATGCTGGCCGAGGTGATCACGGGCCGCATGCGCTGGTAGCGCGGACCGCAAATCCCCATGAGCAGACCCGGCATCGACCGCGTCTTCGAGCGACACCTCTCCGCCCTGGTCAACGGCGGGGAGCCGCAGATCCTGCAGGGCGGACGCAAGGGCGTCGAGAAGGAATCGCTGCGGGTGTTGCCGCACGGGCGCCTGGCGGCTACGCCGCACCCGCCGCTGCTCGGCTCCGCGCTCACCAGCGAGCACATCACCACGGACTATTCCGAGGCGCTGATCGAGCTGGTCACGCCCGCGTTCACGCACAGCTGGGAGCTGCTGCAGTACCTGCTCGACCTGCACCAGTTCGTCTACCGCCACCTCGGCGATGAGCTGCTGTGGGCCACCAGCATGCCGTGCGCCATCGAGCGCGACGAGGACATCCCGCTGGCGCAGTACGGCAGCTCGCACGTCGGGCGCATGAAGACCGTGTATCGCAACGGGCTCGGCCTGCGCTACGGCCGCATGATGCAGGCGATCTCCGGGGTGCATTTCAACTACTCGTTCCCGCTGCCGTTCTGGGAGGCTTACGCCGCGACGCGCGGCGCGCGCGAGCATGGCGCGCAGTTCATCTCGGCGTGCTACTTCGACCTGTTGCGCAACTACCGCCGTCACGGCTGGCTGGTGCTGTACCTGTTCGGCGTGTCGCCGGTGGTGTGCAAGTCGTTCCTGCGCGGCCGGGAGCTGCAGCTGGCGGACTTCGGCCACGGCACGGCCTACGAGCCCTACGCCACCAGCCTGCGCATGAGCGATGTCGGTTATCGCAACCGCAACCAGGCGGGACTGGCGGTGTCGGTGAACAGCCTCGAGGAGTACGTGCGCGACCTGCAGCGTGCGATCAGCACGCCGCATCCGCCCTACGAGGCGCTCGGCGTCAAGGTGAACGGCGAGTACCGCCAGCTCAACGCCAACATCCTGCAGATCGAGAACGAGTACTACAGCTTCATCCGGCCCAAGCGCGTGGCGCGCTCCGGCGAGCGGCCCACCAAGGCGCTGCGCCGCGCCGGGGTCGAGTACGTGGAGGTGCGCGCGCTCGACGTGAGCGCCTTCGATCCCGTGGGCGTGAACCAGAACAAGCTGCGCTTCCTCGAGGCGTTTCTCGCCCTGTGCCTGCTGAAGGACAGTGCGCCGATCGCCGACTCCGAGCAGGCGGCGCTGGATGAGAATCATCTCAGCGTGGCGCGGCGCGGCCGCGAGCCGGGGCTCGTTCTGTGGCGCGCCGGATACGGCGTGCCGCTGCGCGAGTGGGCGCGCGAGCTGCTCGACTCGATGACCGGCATCTGCGAGATCCTCGATCGCGGCGATGCGGCGCGCCCTTATTCCCACGCGCTCGCCGTCCAGGTGGCGAAGGTCGAAGACGTCGCGCTCACCCCCTCCGCGCGGCTCATGGCGGAGCTGGCCGGCGGCGAATCGTTCTTCGATCTCGCACTGCGCACCTCCGCGGCGCACAAGGCCTATTTCCTCGACCTGTATCCGCCCAACGACGAGCGCTTGCGTGAATTCGCGCAGGAGGCCCGCGAGTCGGTCGCGGCGCAGCGCGCGATCGAGGCCAGCGACCGGGGAACTTTCGAGGACTACCTGAGCCGCTATTTCGCGGACTGAAAATCCCGCGGCGGTGCGCCCAAGCTACCGCTCAACATTGCACAATCAATCGATTCGTCGTGCACTATCAGGCACTTGTCAGTCGCTGTCGGCTCCAGGACTACATCAATTTCATTTCCTCGGTCGCAGTATGGCCGGGCGGCGAAGCAATGGAGGGTGATCCTCGTGCGGGAACCCCGAGAACCGAAGCAGGAGCACAGGATGAAGCGAAAAGCAGCAGAGGGGTCTGCCGCGGCACGCCGGACTTCACCGGCGGCCAACGAGGAATTCACCGCGACGGATGGTGGGGACAGCGCGGAGCGCCCGCAGTCGGGCTGGAATCCGTACGAGGTATGGCGGACCCGCGTCAAGGATTCCGCCAGCGAGACGCCGGAGCACGAACCCGACCCGTTCCATTAGCGGCGCACAATCCACAGGCGCGCAGTCGCGTTGCGGGGGCGGCGCTGGCGCGCGACCCCTGAAAGCGCGGCCCTGAGGCGCCTGCAGCTGCGGTTCCCGGAACCGGAGCTGGAACAACAATTTCTCCTCGACGCGGAGGCGCTGAAGAGCGCCAGCTGAAGGGCGGCGCGCCCGGCGCGCCGCCCGCGCGTCAATACCCCGCCCGGGGCATGTTCCCCGGGAACTGCAGCCGCAACACTTATCCTGGGGTGATGCACGCATGCGGCCGGGCGCGCTACGCGCCGCGCTCACTTGCGCTTGCGCGCCGGAGCCCCGATCCTTTCCCCATGAATGCACTTTCAGTACGCGGACTGACCAAGACCTACAGAAACGGCGTGCAGGCGCTCAAGGGCGTCGACCTCGAGGTCGAGCGGGGCGACTTCTTCGCGCTGCTCGGACCCAACGGCGCCGGCAAGACCACGCTCATCGGGATCATCACCTCGCTCGTCAACAAGACCGCCGGCGAGGCGCGCGTCTTCGGCCACGACATCGACCACGAGCTGGAGGCGGCCAAGGCCTGCATCGGCATCGTGCCGCAGGAACTGAACTTCAACATGTTCGAGACCCCGTACACCATCGTGGTCAACCAGGCGGGCTTCTACGGCATCCCGCGCGCGGTGGCGCGCCAGCGCGCCGAGAAGTACCTCAAGCAGCTGCAGCTGTGGGAACGGCGCCGGAGCATCTCGCGCAGCTTGTCCGGCGGCATGAAGCGCCGCCTGATGATCGCGCGCGCGCTGGTGCACGAGCCGCGGCTGCTGATTCTCGATGAGCCCACCGCCGGGGTCGACATCGAGATCCGCCGCTCGATGTGGGAGTTCCTGCGCGAGATCAACGATCGCGGCACCACCATCATTCTCACCACGCACTATCTGGAGGAAGCCGAGACCCTGTGCCGCAACATCGCCATCATCAACGGCGGGCGCATCGTGGAGCGTGATCGCATGAGCAGTCTGCTGCGCCGGCTGCACGTCCAGACCTTCGTGCTGAACGTGCGCGAGCCGCTCGCCGCCGCGCCGCGCCTGGAGGGTTACGTCGCCACTGCACTCGATGATCACACCCTCGAGATCGAGGTGTCGAAGGAGGAGAACCTCAACGACATTTTCGCGCGCCTGTCGGCGCTCGGTATCGAAGTGCTGAGCATGCGCAACAAGGTGAACCGCCTGGAGGAGATCTTCATGCAGCTGGTCGAGGGGCGCGGGCCCGCGGGCGAGGGCGGGCGGGGAGCCGCCGCCGCGGCGCCCCCCGGCGCCGCCGGCGCGACACCCCTGCGGGCGGGTGCGCCGCGATGAGCAGCGTGGCGCTTCCCGGCGCGCCGCCGGTCAATCTCAACGTGGTGCGCTGGATCGGCTTCCAGACCATCGTCATCCGCGAGTACGGGCGCATCATCCGCATCTGGGGCCAGACCATCGTGCCGTCGGTGGTGACGGCCACGCTGTATTTCGTGATCTTCGGCAGCCTCATCGGGCGGCGGGTCGGCGCCATGGGCGGCTTCGACTACAAGCAGTACATCGCACCCGGGCTGATCATGATGTCGGTGATCACCAACTCCTACGGCAACGTGGTCGCCTCGTTCTTCGGAGCGAAGTTCGGCAAGCACGTGGAGGAGATGCTGGTCTCTCCGCTGCCTAACTGGGTGATCGTCGCAGGCTACGCGACCGGCGGCGTGGTGCGCGGCCTCCTGGTGGGGACGGCGGTGACCATCGTGTCGCTGCTGTTCACGCACCTGCAGGTGCAGCACCTGGCGGTGATCCTGGCGGCGGGCTTCCTGACCTCGCTCATCTTCGCGCTCGGCGGATTCCTCAATGCGCTGTTCGCCAAGAACTTCGATCAGGTCAACTGGATCCCGACCTTCATACTGACACCGCTCACCTATTTCGGCGGCGTGTTCTACTCCATCACGCTGCTGCCGCCGTGGGCGCAGCAGGTGTCCTACATCAACCCCATCCTGCACATGGTGAACGCGTTCCGCTTCGGCTTCCTGGGCGTGTCCGACGTCAGTATCGGCCTCGCCTTCGCGCTGATGGCGCTCGCCGTCGCGGCGCTGTTCGCGGTCGCGGTCGCACTGATGAACCGCGGCGCGGGAATCAGGGAGTGAGGGTAGCGGTCGCCCTGGTGAGCGCGCGCGCCGCGCGCGGTCTCGACGCGGACATGCCGCCGCTGCTGGCGGCGTTCGGCGCCGCAGGCGTCCACGCCGAGATCGTCGACTGGGACGAGCCCAAGGCCGATTGGGCGCGCTTCGATGCGGCGCTGCTGCGCTCCGCCTGGGACTACACCGAGCGCCTGGGCGAATTTCTCGCCTGGGTCGAGCGGGTTGCCTCCCTCACCATGCTGCTGAATCCGCCGCCCGTGGTGCGCTGGAACGCCGACAAGCACTACCTGCTCGAGCTCGCGCGTTCCGGCCTGCCGGTGGTGGCCAGCAGCTTCGCGGAGCCCGGGGCGGACCCCGCGGCTGCGCTCGAGGAGTTTCTCGCGCGCCAGACTTGCGCGCAGCTGGTGGTGAAGCCGGCCGTGGGCGCCGGCGCGCGCGACACGCGCCGCCACGCGCGCACCGCCCTCGCGGAGACGCTCGCGCACATGCGCCGGCTGCTTGACGCCGGGCGCAGCGTGTTGCTGCAGCCCTACCTCGAGGGCGTGGACGCCCAAGGCGAGACCGCCGTGATCCACATCGGCGGGGATTTCAGCCACGCCGTTCGCAAGGGTCCGCTGCTGCCCCTCGGGGCACCCTCGACCGGGGCGCTGTTCGCACCTGAGGAGATCACCGTGCGCGCGCCGGGCACGGACGAGCTCACCGCCGCGCAGCGGGTGCTGGCGGCGCTGCCTTTCGGCGCATTGCTGTATGCGCGCGTGGATCTGATCCGCGACGCCGCGGGAACCCCGTGCCTGCTGGAGCTGGAGCTCACCGAGCCGTCCTTGTATTTCGGGCATGCCCCGGGCTCGGCGCAGCGCCTGGTGGCGGCGACGCTCGCCCGGCTGGCCTGAAGCCGCGGGGCAGGCGGGCGCAACGAAACTTTCACAATTCCGTAGCTTGAATGACGCGCGCCTGCCCGAGGCTGTACCCGTCATGAGCCGTGCAGCGGAGGCACGACGCCACATGAGAGCGACGGGCCTCAACACCTTCATGGCGCGTATCGACGCGGCCGAGTACGGCCTGTGCCGCAGGCTGAATCGCGGCGCCTCCCTGGCCCTGCCGCGCTGCATCTTCCGGATCGCGAGCCGCCTGGGCGATGGCCTCATCTGGTACGCGCTGATCCTGGCGCTGCCGCCGCTGTACGGCGCGGCGGGCGTAAGGGCGGCGATCGTCATGGCGCTGACCGGCGCGCTCGGAGTGGCGCTGTATACGCTGCTGAAGCAGCTGTTCGTGCGCGAGCGCCCCTTCATCACGCATGCGGCGATCGATCAGGCGGTGGCGCCGCTCGATCGCTACAGCTTCCCCTCCGGTCACACCCTGCACGCGGTCTCGTTCGCGTGGCAGGCGAGTGCGCACTTTCCGCAGCTGGGGTGGGTGCTGCTGCCGCTCGCGGCACTGATCGCCGGCTCGCGCGTGGTTCTGGGCCTGCACTACCCCTCGGACGTGCTCGCCGGGGCCGCGATCGGCGCCGCGCTGGCGCTGCTGGGCATGTCGCTCGGGTAGGCTCGCGTGATGCGGGACTGCGGCTCCTAGCGCGTGCGCGTGCTGTTCATCTCCGACGTCTACTTTCCACGCGTCAACGGCGTCTCCACCTCCATCCGCACCCTCCGTCAGGACCTCGGCAGCCACGGCGTGGACACGCGCCTGGTGGCGCCGCACTACGGCTGCCCGCCTGCCGCGCCCGAGGAGCCAGGCGTGCTGCGCGTGCCGGCGGCGCGCGTGCCGCGTGATCCGGAGGACCGCCGCATGCGCTGGCGTGCCCTGACGCGCGCGCTCGATGCCCTGCCCGCGAGCGAGTTCGATCTGGTGCACATCCACACGCCCTTCCTCGCCCACTACGCCGGGGTGCGCTTTGCGCGGCGCGCCAACATTGCGTGCGTCGCGACCTATCACACGTTTTTCGAGGAGTATCTGCATCACTACGTGCCGGTGCTGCCGCGGCGCTTCGCCAAGCTCCTGGCGCGCAGCTTCACGCGCTCACAGTGCGCGGCCGTGCAGGCCCTGATCGCGCCTTCGGAGCCGATGCGCGCGGTGTTGAGAGGCTACGGGGTCAGCACTCCCATCCACGTGCTGCCGACCGGGCTCGCGGCGGATCGCTTCCGCGCCGGCGACGGCCGCGCGTTCCGCGCCCGCGCCGGCATCGACGCGCAACGCCCGCTGGTCACCTACATCGGGCGGGTCGCGCACGAGAAGAACATCGGCTTCCTGGTGCAGGTCTTTCAGCGGGTGCTCGCGAGCGTGCCCGAGGCGCTGCTGGTGATCGCCGGGGAAGGTCCGGCGCGCGCAGCGCTGCGCCAGCAGGTGGCGCATCTCGGGCTCGAAGGCCGCGTGCACTTCGCCGGCTACCTGGAGCGCGATTCGGCGCTGCTCGATTGTTACGCGGCCGCGGATGTGTTCGTGTTTGCGTCGCGCACCGAGACCCAGGGCCTGGTGCTGCTCGAGGCCATGGCGCAGGGCGCACCGGTGGTCTCGACCGCGCAGCTCGGCACGCGCTCGATCCTGGTGAGCGGCTGCGGCGCGCTGATCGTGCCGGAGCAACAGCAGCAATTCGCCGCGACGGTGGTGCGCGTGCTCGGCGACGCGGGGCTGCGCGCGGCACTCGCGGCGCGCGGGCGCGCCTACGCGTGCACCTGGTCATCGGCCGCGATGGCGCGGCGCCTCGCCGAACTGTACGCCGAGCTGCGCGCGGCGCGCGCCGGCGTGGCCTCGCAGCTGCCCGTCCGATCCGCTCGGCGGTCGTCTTCGCGGCGCGACAGCGTTCAACGCCGGCTGTTCTGAGCTACACTTTCTCGAAGATACCGAGCGCGGCGCTGGGAGCGGAGCATGGGCGCAAAACGGGCGTTGATCGTGGACGATTCGAAGTCCGCGCGCGTGTTCCTCGCCCGGGCGCTGGAGAAGTACGACATCGACGTCGATGCCGCGGAGAGCGCCGAGGCGGCCATCGAGTACCTGAGCAGCAACCGCCCGGACGTGATCTTCATGGATCACCTCATGCCGGGCATGGACGGGTTTCAGGCCGTGCAGGCCATCAAGAACGACCCGCGCACCGCCACCATCCCCATCATGATGTACACCTCCCAGGAGGGCGAGCTGTATCTGGGTCAGGCGCGCGCGCTCGGCGCGGTGGGCGTGCTGCCGAAGCAGATCAGGCCGACCGACGTGTCCAAGGTGCTGTCCGAGTTGCACCTGGTCAGCGAGCGCCGCACGGCCGAGCAGCCGCGTTTCACGCCACCGACCGCGCGCGTCGGAGGGTTGCCGGCGGAAGCGGGCGCCGCCTTGGCCTCCAAGCCCCTCACCGACAGCGCGCTGCGCGAGCATTTCGCGGAGCTGCGCCGCGCGCTGGTCGCCGGGATCGACACCCAGACCGAGCGCATCACCGGGGAGGTGCGCGCGCTGCTGCGCGAAGCCCTGCCGCGGCCGACCGAAGAGGGCGCGCCGCCGCCACCGCGCGCCGCCACGGCCCCGTGGGTGTGGTGGGTCGCGTGCGCGGCGCTCGCCCTGGCGCTCGTGAGCGCCGCGCTGTGGTGGCGCACCGAGAAGCTGCTCGACGGCCTCACGGTGCAACTGACGCAGCTCGCGCAGCGGGACGCGGCGGCGCTCGCGGCGCTGGCGCCGGCCGGCGCAGCGGTGGCGACCCCCGGGGCGACAACGCCCGCTTCGGCATCGCCCACTGCAACGACGCCTGCGGCAGCGGCGCGCACTGCCCCCACCGCGGCGACCGTGATCCCGAGCGAGGGCAAGCCGTTGGTGGTGTCGGTGCCGTACGGGGCTGATGCGCTCGGCGGCGCGCGATTCGAGCTCATCGGCAAGCTCCTCTACCGGCTGGCGCGGCAGAAGGTGGCGGGCGTGGTGGATATCAGGGCATTCCCCGGGCGCTTCTGCCTCGTCGGTAACGCGCTCGAGGGGTACTCGCTCGCGCCGGAGGAGACGCTGTTTTCCAGGTGTGACGTGCTCGGCAACCCCTCGGACGAGGCATTCCCGGGCACCCAGCGCACGCCACTCGCTCTGGCCAACCTCATCGGCGACATCCGCAGCTCCACCCACGGCTCGCTCCAGGTGCAGGTGGCCGCGGGCGACGCCGCGAACGTGCTCGTGCCGTATCCGCCGATAGGGAGCGAGCTCACCGCGGGGGAGTGGAACCGCGCCGCAGGTGCCAACAACCGCGTCGAGATCCGCGTGCACTGACGCGCACTCAGGCTGCACGATACCGGCCGTGCAGTACGTCGAGGACGACTTCCGGCCGCCGCGCTGGTTACGCAACCGTCACCTGCAGTCGATGCTGGCGAGCACCGCCTGGCGGCGCGGCCGCATCCTGCGCGGTGCCGCGGCGCTGCTGGCCGCGCAGCGCGAGCTGCTGCTCGATTGCGGCGCGGGCGTGCGGCTGCAGTGCTTCGTGTCGAGTCCGGCGCCCGGCGGCGGCCCGGTGGTGCTGCTGCACGGCTGGGAGGGGAGCGCGGACTCGCTCTACGTGCTGTCGCTGGCGCAGCAGCTGTTCGCGCAGCGCTTCGCGGTGGTGCGGCTCAACCTGCGCGATCACGGCGACACGCACCACCTCAATCGCGAGCTGTTCCATTCCTGCCGCCTGCCGGAAGTGATCGGCGCGGTCCGCGCCCTGCAACAGCACTTCGCGGGCACGGCGCTGCGGCTGGTGGGTTTCTCGCTGGGCGGTAATTTCATGCTGCGGGTGGCAGCGCAGGCGCGCGAGGCGGGGCTCGATCTTGCGCGGGTGATTGCGGTGTCGCCGGTACTCGATCCCGCTCAGACGCTGACCGCACTGGAGCGTGGCCTGCCGGGCTACGAGCGCTACTTCGTGCGCAAGTGGCTGCGCTCGCTGCGCCGCAAACAGGCGGCCTGGCCCGAAAGCTACGATTTCCGGCGGCTGGCGCGGCTGCGCGGTCTGCGCAGCATGACCGCGGAGCTGGTGCGCAGCTACAGCGAGTTCGCGACGCTCGAGGACTACCTGAACGGCTACGCCCTCACGGGGGCTCGCCTGGCACGGCTGGAAGTGCCGGCGCTCATCCTGACATCCCGCGACGACCCCATCATTCCCGCCGACGGCCTCGCGCGCCTCGCGCGACCCGCAGCGCTGTCGATCATCGTTACGCGCTACGGCGGTCACTGCGGGTTCTTCCAGCAGCTCACCGGTCCGACGTGGCTCGAGCGGCGCATCCTGGCCGCGCTCGGTGCCGGCGGCGCTGGCTCGGAGGCGCGCTAGCCGCGGCGTGCGGCGCGCTTCTCCTCGAACCGCACCACCGGCTCACCGCTGGTGACCGTCACGGCGCCGTCGATGATGGCGCCCTTGGCGACCGCGATGCTGCGCGCGACGATGTCGGCGTGAATCACCGCCGTGGCGCCGACCTCGAGCTTGTTCTCCACCACGAGCTTGCCGGAGATCCTGCCCGCGATCACGCCTGCGAGCGCGTGGATCTCCCCGTGCCATTGCGCCGTCACGGACATGCGCAGCGTGCCACCGACGCGGCCATCGCCGCGAACGATGCCGCACATCACCAGGGGGCCAGGGGTCTCCAGGTCCCCGGTCAGAACGGAGCCTTCGGCGACAAAGGTCGGGGAATCCCCGATCTGGTCGATCAGTCTGCGCTTGATGGTCTCGCTCATCGGTGCTCCCTGGAGTGCGCCGGGGTCATAATACGTAAGGTCCGTCGCCTGGGGATGCCGATCATGCTCACACTCCGTGCGGGAAGAGTCGCCCTGATCGCGGTTCTGGCGCTGCTGGCGGCGGGGTGCGGCCGCGAGCAGCAGGACTGGCGCTCCGCGGAAGCCGCCGATACCAGCGAGGCCTACGCACGCTTCGTCGAACAGCATCCCGACAGCGAGCTCGCCGTGCAGGCGCGCGCCCGGCTCGCGCAGCTCGCTGAAGAGCGCGACTGGGCGCAGGCGGGGACGCTCGCAACCTCGGACGCCTACCGGGCGTTCCTGGCCGCGCACCCGAGCGGCAGATGGTCCGAGGAGGCGCGCATCCGCATCGAGGCCTTCTCGCTGGGATCCATGCCGCGCCTCGCGCCCTCGACACCGGCACAGCCAGGGGGTGCGCCTCAGGGGCCCTCCGGCGTGCGCGCGTTGCAGGTCGCGACGGCGCCGCCCGCCGTGCACCACAGCGCCGCGCCCTCTGCGGCCGTACGGCTGACCCGCGCCGAGCCCACTGAGGCGCCCGCGCGCAGCGCCGCCCGCACCGGGGGCAATTCGTACGGTGTGCAGCTGGGCGCGTTTGGCAGTGAGGCAAGCGCGGACCGCGAGTGGCGGCGGCTGCAGGGGCGCTTTGGTGCGCAGCTCGGCGGCCTGTCGCCGCGGATCATCACGGGCAGCAACACCGCCGGACCGCTCTATCGGCTGCAGGCCCCCGCCTCCGGTGAGGCGCAGGCGCGCGCCCTGTGCGATTCGCTCAGGGAAAAGTCACAGCCTTGCGTGCCGGTCCTGCCGCACTGAACGTACGCCCCTCTCGCCGAAGCGCCCGCAGCTCAGGCGCGTACGGGGCAAGGGTGGCTCCGGCTCGCTCCAAAGTGACAATTCGCGTCACCCCGTACCCGGAAGAGATTTATCAGTAATCTACTGTTTTATATAGGTTAATTCATCTGGCATGGCCCTTGCTCATCCTGGTACAGGTTGCGAACAAGTCCCCGTGTTCGCCACTCCCGCGCCGCGATGCGATTTTCCCCCGCCTCGCGGCGCCTTTTTTTGACCCCCGTTTGACCCCATGGACGACGAGGACTCACCCACGCGGGTACTGCGCCGGCGCCCGGCGGGTGAGCGCCTTCAGCCGCATTAGAATCGACGCACATGGAATTCCGTGACTACTACAAGGTCCTGGGCGTGGAGCGTGCGGCCAGCGCGGATCAGATCAAGGCCGCCTACCGGCGGCTGGCGCGCAAGTACCACCCCGATGTGAGCAAGGAGCCGAACGCGGAGGCGCGTTTCAAGGAAATGCAGGAGGCGTACGAGGTGTTGAAGGACCCCGAGAAGCGCGCCGCATACGATGAGCTCGGCGCCAACTGGAAAGCCGGCGAGCAGTTCCGGCCGCCCCCGGACTGGGGCACCGGCTTCGAGTTCTCCGGCGGCGCGGGCCATGCCGGCGGCGCGGGCCATGCTGGCGGCGCGGGCCGGGCCGCAGGCGCGAGGCGGGGAGCGGGCCGGTCGGGATGGAGCGGTGCGGGCGCCGAGGACGGCGCGTTTGCCGAACAGGACTTCAGCGAGTTCTTCTCCTCGTTGTTCGGTGGCGGCTCGCCCTTCGCCAGGGGCGGTGGCGGCGCCGCGCGCGATCATCACGCGCGGGTCGGCCTCGAGCTCGAGGAGACCTACCGCGGCACCACGCGCACGCTCGAGCTCAGGCGCCCCGAAGTGAAGCCCGATGGCTCGGTGGAATTACGCACGCACACGGTGCGCGTCACCATTCCGCCGGGCGTCACCGAGGGGCAGCTGATCCGGCTCGCCGGCCAGGGTGCACCGGCCGCGGGCCGCGGCCAGGCGGGCGATCTGTATCTGGAGGTGCACGTGCAGCCGCACCGGCTGTTTGCACTCGAGGGGCGCGACGTGACGCTCACCTTTCCGGTCGCCCCCTGGGAAGCAGCCCTCGGCGCCTCGGTCACGGTGCCCACGCTCGGCGGCTCGGTCGAGATGCACATTCCCGCCGGCGCCCAGTCCGGTCAGAGCCTGCGCCTGCGCGGCCGCGGCCTGCCGGGACAACCCCCGGGGGATCAGTACGTGCAGCTGAAGGTGGTGCTGCCGCCCGCGAGCTCACCGCAGGCGAAGGCGTTGTATGAGGAGATGCGCGGCAAGCTCGACTTCGATCCGCGCGCGAACCTGTCGAGGTGATGCATGGCAGGGGTGACTCATCGGCTCGAAGCTCATGTGCTCGGCGAAGGTGACTGGATCGGCGCGACCGAAATCTGCCGGCTGTGCTGGCTCGATCTCGGCGCGGTCATGGAGCTCGCCGAGCTCGGCGTCGTGGCGCCGCGCGGAACACCGCCGGGCGAATGGCAGATTCCGGCGACGGCGCTGCCGCGCCTGCGCGTCATCGGCAGGCTGATGCGCGATCTGGGCGTGAATGTGAGCGGCGCGGCCCTGGCGCTGGAGCTGCTCGAAGCCCGGCGTCAGCTCGAGCGGCGTATCCGCGCCCTCGAGCTCCTCGTGAGCGATCACTGACCGAACTTCGCGCCGCCGTTGCGCAGCCATTCTTCTTCCGCGGGCGTGTTCTCGCGCCCGAGCACCCGGTTACGAAGAGGAAAGCGGCCGAATCGCTCGATGATCGCACGGTGATTCTCGGCCGAGCGCGACGCCGCGGCGAAGGGCCCGTACAGCGGCTGCGGCGCCTCGGCGAGCAGTCGCCGGTAGGCGGCGAGCGATTCATCCTGTACTTCGCGGCTCTCGGCGTGCTGCAAGGGCATGTAGAAGAACATGCGCTCGACCGGATCGAGCGCGGCGTCAGCGCCTGACTGCATGCCCGAGAGCGCGAGTGCGAGCGCCCTGGCGTCGTAGGCGAAGGCGCGTGCGGTGGCGCGGAACATGTTGCGCGGGAATTGATCGAGCAGCAGGATGAGGCTCAGGCGCCGCCGCGGACCGTCCTCCCAGCTCGCCAGAGCCCCGTTCGCGGCGAGCTCGAGCAGCTTGCCGAAGCGCTCGCGGATGTGCTCGTCGCGCAGTCGGCCGAGCTCCGAAGGCGGGCCTGCGAACCAGAAGGGCAGGCGGCGATTCAAGGCGTCCGCGGACAGCGGCAGCCGGCCGAACCAGAACTCCCGGACGCTGCGCGCCTCGTCCATGGGCTACCCCGAGCCGCTGCGGTCGGCCTCGAACAGCTTCTCCAGCTGCTGTGCGGCCTCGCGCGAGGTGGCGAGGAACTTGCTCTCATCGTCCTTGACCTGGTATTGGGCGGCGAGGGTCGCCTCATCGTGCTGGCGGAACCGGCGCACCGCCTCGCGCGCCGCCGCCGGGGTCTCTCCGAGCGCCTCCAGGACCGAGGCCGCCATCTCCAGGCTCGAGCCGTAGGTGTCGCGGATCACCTCCCGCACGCCCGCGTCCATGAGCGCAAAGGCGTGCTGGCGGTTACGCGCGCGGGCGAAGACCTTCAAGCCCGGGAACTGCTCGCGCGCCAGCACCGCAGTACGCGTCGAGGCGTCGACGTCGTCGATCGCCAGCACCAGGATGCGCGCGCTCGCGGCGCCCGCGGCGCGCAGCAGATCCAGCCTCGAGGCATCCCCGTAGTAGACCTTGTTGCCGAAGCGGCGCACGAAATCCACGTGCGTCTGGCTGCTGTCGAGCGCGGTGAACGGCAGTCCCTTCACCCGCAGGATGCGCGCCACGATCTGGCCGAAGCGCCCGAAGCCGGCGATGATCACCGGAACCTCGTGCTCCTCGATGGCGTCGTAGGGTTGCTGCGGCGGAGCGAGCCAGCGTCTGGTGAGGGACTCGTGCGCGATCAGCAGCAGGGGACCCAGCATCATCGACAGCGTCACGGCCAGAACCAGCAGATCCGCGGTCGCGGCGTCCAGGATGCGCTGGCGCGCCGCGAGCGTGAACAGCACGAAGGCAAACTCGCCGCCCGCCGGCAGCGCGAACCCGAGCCGCCGCGCCGAGTCACCGCGCTGGCGGGCGAGTCTGCCCAAAGCGGTCACCGCGACGATCTTGATGAAGAGAAATGCGGCGGTCAGCTCCAGCACCGTCAGGGGCTCGGACCTGAGCAGTCCCAGATTCGCGGACATGCCCACGGCGACGAAGAACAGCCCGAGCAGCAGCCCCTTGAACGGTTCGAGGTCGGCCTCGAGCTCGTGCCGGAACTCGCTGTCGGCGAGCAGCACGCCGGCCAGAAACGCGCCCAGCGCCATCGACAGGCCCACGAGGTTGGCCAGGAGCGCGGTGGCGATGACGGTGAGCAGCGCCGCGGCGGTGAACACCTCACCCACCCGCACGCGCGCCACGATGCGCAGCGCCGGCCGCAGCAACAGCCGCCCGCCGCCGATGACCACCGCGATCACCGCCAGCAGCTTCAGCAGTCCCATCCACCAGGGGCCGCCGGCCTGGTGAGTCCCACGAAGCGGCGCGAGCAGCGGCAGCAGCGCGAGCGCCGGCAGCACCGCGAGATCCTGGAACAGCAGGATCCCGAACGCCGCGCGCCCGTACTGCGTCTTGAGCTGGCCGCGCTCGGCGAGCACCTGCAGCACCAGCGGCGTGGACGACAGCGACAGGCCGAAGCCGATGACGGCCGCCGCCACCGGCGGCTCACCGAGCGCCCAGGCCCCCGCGCCGAGCAGCACGGCGCACAGCGCCACCTGCGCGGCCCCGAGCCCGAACACCACGCGCCGCATGACCCACAGCCGCGTCGGCTGCAGCTCGAGTCCGATGATAAACAGCAGCAACACGATGCCGAACTCCGACACCTGCATGATCCGGTCGATGTCACCGATGAGGTTGAGGCCCCAGGGCCCGATCGCCAGCCCCGCGGCGAGATAGCCGAGGATCGAGCTGAGCCTCGCGAAGCGGAACAGCGACACCGCGACGACGGCGGCAGCCAGCAGGATGGCGGTTTCGGCGAGCGAGATCATGGCCGGAAGGGATTCTGGCAGGAATCGGCGGTGCCGGCCTCAAGGCGCTCGCCCGCCGCCTGCAGCCACCCTTGTTTTTGTCCGGCCGGTCCCCATGCCTCCCCGATGCTCGATGCCGTGGCGCCGGAGCCCTCGTCCCCGACCGACCCCCTGGATGCGTATTCCGCCGCCGTGGTGGGTGCGGTCGATGAGGTGGGTCCGGCGGTGGTCAGCGTGTACGTCGGGGGCGCCGCGGAAGCCGAGCGGGCGCGCGGTGGCGCGGGCTCGGGGGTGGTCGTGACGCCCGACGGCTATCTGCTCACCAACGAGCACGTCGTGCAGCGCGTGACCCAGGCGCGCGTCACGTTCGTCGACGGTCGCACCGTGCCGGCGGTCGTCGCCGGCCGCGATCCGGCCACCGATCTGGCGGTGCTGCGCGCGCAGGCCGGGGCGCTGCCGTACGCGCGCCTCGCCAGCACCCAGCGTCTGCGCGCCGGCCAACTCGTGGTCGCGGTCGGCAACCCGTTCGGGTTCGAGTCGACCGTGTCCGCCGGCGTGGTGAGCGCGCTCGGACGGTCGCTGCGCAGCCGCCACGGCCGCCTGATCGAAGGCGTCGTGCAGCACAGCGCGGCGCTCAATCCCGGAAACTCCGGCGGGCCGCTCACTGACGCGCACGGCCGCGTGGCCGGCATCAACACCGCGATCATCGCCATGGCGCAGGGCATCGGCTTTGCCATTCCCGCCTCGACTGCACAATGGGTGCTGACGGAGATCCTCACCCAGGGACGCGTGCGCCGCGCCTGGCTCGGGGTGGGGGCGCGCGACCGGCCGCTCGATCTGCGGCTGGTGCGGGCGCTCGGGCTCACCGCGACGCGCGCGGTCGAGGTGCTCTCGCGCGAGAGTGAGGGACCGGCGGCGGAGTCGGACCTGCAGCCCGGGGATCTGATCGTGGCCGTGGACGACAGCTACGTGGACGGCGTGGACGCGCTGCACCGGCGCTTGAGCCGCGTGCCCCCCGGCAGCACGCTCACACTACGGGTCGTGCGCCGCACGCAGCTGGTGAGCGTCGCGCTCACGGTGCGCGAGCCGCCCTGAGGCTCGCTCCTAAGCCCTCACTCGCACAGGCTCTCGAGATAGCCCTGCGCCGCCGCGCACAGCCGCGTGCGCGCGAGCGCCCGCGCCCGGGGCGCATCGAGGATGTACTCGAGGGGTCCCGAGACCAGCATCTGGCGGATGCGGGAGTTGCGCGCCGCAGCGCGCGCCATGCGGTTCAGCACGGTGAACCCGCGGTTGATGAGCCGTCCGGAGGCGCGGTTCTGCTCGATGGTGCGGGCGAAGTACTGCCCGAAGCGGGCGTAGAGGAAGTAGTCGTCGTTGCCGACCTGGAAGCGGGCCTCGGCGAAGAAGTCGGGGAAATTTCTCTCCAGGTACTCGTTCAGACGTTGAAGGCGGGGAAGGTCGCTGTCAGTCGACACTTTGCGCTGCTTCATTTCAGTGCAACACCTCGATCGCCGCTGGGAAATGCGGCGGCGCGAATGTTGGAGCAGGCCGGCGCGCGATGCAAGGGGCGCGCGCACGCGACGCGATAGAATCTTCAGCGCATGGAGCCGAAATTCTTCCGCACTCCCGCCGCGTTTCGTGCCTGGCTGCAGCGGCATCACGGCACCGTCGCGGAGCTGCTGGTGGGCTTCTACAAGCGCGGCGCAGGCACGCCGAGCATCACCTGGCCCGAGGCGGTGGACGAAGCCCTGTGCTTCGGCTGGATTGACGGCCTCCGCAGGCGCGTGGATGAGAGGCGCTACACGATCCGCTTCACGCCGCGCCGCCCGGGCAGCATCTGGAGCGCAGTCAACATCCGCCGGGCGCTCGCGCTGGCCGCCGAGGGTCGCATGGCCGCGGCGGGGCACAAGGCCTTCGAGGCGCGCCGACCGAACCGCTCGGGGCGCTATTCCTACGAGCAACGGCCGCAGGAGCTGACCGCGCCGTACTCCAGGATGCTGGCCCGCAATCCAGCCGCTCGGAAGTTCTTCCTCGCCCAGATCCCCTCGTACCGCCGCGCGGCGAACTGGTGGGTGCTGAGCGCGAAGAAAGAGGAGACGCGCCTGAAGCGCGCGAGGACGCTGATCGAGCTGTCGGCGAAGGGAGGGCTGCTTCCGCAGTTCTTGCGCCCTGCGGCCCGATCGGGCCGCTCGAGTCAGCGCGCGCTGCTTGCGCTTCGCGGCTCAGGCGGCGTCGCAGAAGGGTACGACCCCAAGGCGGCGAGCCCGCGGCGCTAGGGGGTCGATGCTCGTCGCGGGGTCGTGAGGTCGGTGATCTGTGCTTGCAAGAGCCTCGCGGGCCGGTATTATCGAACGCATAGTGATGGTGTAAGACAGTCGATCGACGGGAGGGCTTGGGTCTCACCCCCGTCCGGCCTCGACTGACATTCGCGGACCCAAAGTGTCCTGCGGATCTCCTGAGCGCAAGAATTGCCGGAAGTCTCGCCCAGCGGCCGCTGCTCCGCGGGGCAGGCGTACCTGCAGCTGCACCAAGACGAGGCCGCCTCATGCACGCTCCGCCCTCAGGACTCCATCAAGACGCGTACGAGCGCGACAGTTGCGGTTTCGGCCTGATCGCGAGCCTGGACGATGCGCCGAGCCACTGGCTGGTGCGCACCGCCATGACCTCCCTCAATCGCCTCACGCATCGCGGCGCGATCGCCGCCGACGGCAAGACCGGCGACGGTTGCGGCCTGCTGCTGAAGAGACCGGAAGGCTTCCTGCGCGCGGTGGCCGCGGAGGCCGGGATCGAGTTGAGTCCGCGCTTCGCTTCGGGGCTGGTCTTTCTGTCGCACGATGCGCAGCAGGCTGGCGCCGCACGCCTGGCGCTCGCCACCGAGCTGACGCGTCAGGGACTGGAGGTCGCCGGCTGGCGAGTGGTGCCGGTTGATCCATCCGCCTGCGGCGCCGAAGCCCTCAAGACGCGCCCGCTCATCGAGCAGCTGTTCGTGAACTGCCGGCCCGCCGATATCGACGCGGGAGCGTTCAACCGGCGCCTGTTCATGGCGCGCCGCCTCGCCGAGAAGGCCTTGGCCGGGGATCCGGTGTTCTACGTGCCCAGTCTCTCCGCCAGCACCATCGTCTTCAAGGGCATGGTGATGCCGCAGTACCTGGCGCAGTTCTATCCGGACCTCGCCGATCCGCGCCTCGAGAGCTCGGTGGCCGTGTTCCATCAGCGCTTCTCCACCAACACCCTGCCGCAGTGGCGCCTTGCGCACCCGTATCGCTATCTCGCCCACAACGGCGAGATCAACACCATCCAGGGCAACCGCAACTGGGCCACGGCGCGCGGACCGCTGCTGCGCTCCGCGCTGCTGCCCGACCTGCAGGAGGTGCTGCCGCTGGTCTCGATGAGCGGCTCGGACTCGCAGAGCCTCGACAACATGCTCGAGGTGCTGCTGATGGGCGGGCTCGATCCGCTGCATGCCATGCGGTTGCTGGTGCCGCCGGCCTGGCACGGCCTCGATGCGCTCGACCCGGATCTGCGCGCCTTCTACGAGTACTACTCGGTGCACATGGAGCCGTGGGACGGCCCGGCCGGGGTGGTACTGACCGACGGCCGCTACGCGCTGTGCACGCTGGATCGCAACGGCCTGCGCCCGGCGCGCTTCTGCATCACCCGCAACCGTGTTCTCACCATCGCCTCCGAGACCGGAGTGTGGGACTACCAGCCCGAGGACGTGGAGAAGAAGGGCAAGCTCGGTCCCGGCGACATGATCGCGCTCGACCTGCAGCGCGGCACGCTGCTCGCCTCTCACGATATCGATGAGATTCTCAAGAAGCGCCATCCCTACAAGAGCTGGCTGCGCCAGGGGGTGCGTTACCTGGAGAGCGACCTGGTGGATGCGCGGCTCGCGGCCGAGCCCATGGATCGCGACACGCTGTCGCTGTATCAGAAGATGTTCAACGTCACGCAGGAAGAGCGCGACGACATCATCCGCGTGCTGGCGCAGGACGAGAACGAGGCGGTGGGCTCGATGGGCGACGATACGCCCATGCCGGTGCTGTCGCACACGGTGCGCTCGCTGTACGACTACTTCCGCCAGCAGTTCGCCCAGGTCACCAATCCGCCCATCGACAGCTTGCGCGAATCGATCGTGATGTCGCTGCAGACGCAGATCGGACCGGAGTGCAACATCTTCGAGCCCGCCCCCGGGCACGCGCGCCAGATCGTGCTCGGCTCGCCGATCCTCTCACAGAGGAAGCTGCGCCAGATCCTGGCGATCGAGGAGGTGACGCACGAGTTCATCGACCTGCAGTACGAGCCCGCGGAAGGGCTGCGCCGGGCGATCCTGCGACTGTGCGCGCAGGCGGAGAGCGCGGTGCGCGAGGGCAAGCTCGTGCTGTTGCTGTCGGACCGTTACCTGGTCAAGGGCCGCATGCCCGCGCACGCGCTGCTGGTGACCGCAGCGGTGCATCAGCACCTGCTGAAGACCGGCCTGCGCTGCAAGTGCAACCTGCTCGTCGAGACCGGCACCGCGCGCGAGCCGCATCACTTCGCCTGCCTGATCGGCTATGGGGCGACCGCGGTGTATCCGTACATGGCGTACCAGGTGCTGTTCGAGATGATGCGCCGCGGCCGCGTGAAGCTCGACTTTGCGGCGCGCCTCGAGCTCGGGCGCAGCTACCGAGCGGGCCTGAGAAAGGGCCTGTTCAAGATCATGTCGAAGATGGGCATCTCCACCATCGCCAGTTACCGCAGCTCGCAGCTGTTCGAGATCGTGGGGCTGGCGGAGGAGGTGGTCGAGCTGTGCTTCACGGGCACCGCGAGCCGCGTGGCCGGTGCGGACTTCGAGGACCTCGAGGCCGACCTCAAAGAGCTCGCCGCGCGGGCGTGGAATCCGCGCGAGGCGATCGCGCAGGGCGGACTCCTCAAGTACATGCACGGGGGCGAGTACCACATGTACAACCCGGACGTGATCGCCGCGCTGCAGGCGGCCGTGATCTCCGGGGACTATGAGCACTACAAGCTGTTCGCCCGCCTGGTGAACGAGCGCCCCGCCTCCACGTTCCGCGACCTGCTCGCCCTCAGGCCCGCCGCGCGCCCGATCCCGCTCGCCGAAGTCGAGCCCGCGCAGGCCATCCTGGCGCGCTTCGACAGCGCGGGCATGTCCCTCGGGGCGCTCTCGCCCGAGGCGCACGAGGCGCTTGCGATTGCCATGAACCGACTGGGTGCGCGCTCCAACTCCGGCGAGGGGGGCGAGGATCCGGCGCGTTATCGCACCGAGCGCAACTCCAAGATCAAGCAGGTGGCTTCCGGGCGCTTCGGCGTGACCCCCGAGTACCTGATCAACGCCGAGGTGCTGCAGATCAAGATCGCCCAGGGGGCCAAGCCCGGCGAGGGCGGACAGCTCCCCGGCCACAAGGTCAACGACATGATCGCCAGCTTGCGCTTTGCGCGAGCGGGCGTCGGGCTCATCTCCCCGCCGCCACATCACGACATCTACTCGATCGAGGATCTGGCGCAGCTGATCTTCGACCTGAAGCAGGTCAACCCCCGAGCGCTGGTGTCGGTGAAGCTGGTGGCGGAGCCCGGGGTGGGGACGGTCGCCGCCGGGGTGACCAAGGCGTACGCCGACCTGATCACCATCTCCGGGTACGACGGCGGCACGGGCGCCAGCCCGCTGTCGTCCATCAAGTACGCCGGCACGCCGTGGGAGCTCGGACTCGCGGAGACACACCAGACCCTGCGCCGCAACGATCTGCGCCACCGCGTGCGCCTGCAGACCGACGGCGGGCTGAAGACCGGGCTCGACGTGGTCAAGGCGGCGATCATCGGTGCGGAGAGCTTCGGTTTCGGCACCGCGCCGATGGTGGCGCTGGGGTGCAAGTACCTGCGCATCTGCCATCTGAACAACTGCACCACCGGCATCGCCACCCAGCACAACGTGCTGCGCTCGAAATACTTCACGGGCCTGCCGGAGATGGTGATCAACTACTTCCGCTTCGTGGCCGAAGAGGTGCGCGAGCTCCTCGCCTCCCTCGGGGTGCGCACGCTCGCCGAGCTCATCGGCCGCACCGAGTATCTCGAGGTGCAAGGCGGCAGTACGCCGCGGCAGCGCAAGCTCGACCTCACCCCCATCCTGTCCGCCGGCGGCCTCGCCTCCGATGCGCCGCAGTTCTGCGTCACGCCCTCGAATGCGCCCTTCGATCAGGGCGAGCTCGCCGAGCGCATGGTGCGCGACATGCTGAGCGCCATCGAGAACAGGAGCGGCGGCGAGTGGCACTACGAGCTCAGCAACTTCAACCGCTCCATCGGCGCGCGCGTCTCGGGCGAGATCGCGCGGCGCTGGGGCAACTACGGCATGGAGGATGCGCCGCTCACCGTGCGCTGCAGCGGCAACGCCGGGCAGAGCTTCGGCGTCTGGAACGCCGGCGGTCTCAACCTGTACCTGGAAGGCGATGCCAACGACTACGTCGGCAAGGGCATGGCGGGGGGCCGGATCGTGCTGCGCCACCCAAGCCGCGCGCGCTTCGTGGCGAAGGACACGATCATCATGGGCAACACCTGCCTGTACGGCGCCACCGGCGGGGAGCTGTACGCCGCCGGCCTCGCCGGCGAGCGCTTCGCGGTGCGCAATTCGGGCGCGGTGGCGGTGATCGAGGGCGCCGGGGACCACTGCTGCGAGTACATGACGGGAGGCGCGGTGTGCGTGCTGGGGCGCACCGGAGTGAACTTCGGCGCCGGCTTCACCGGCGGCTTCGCCTACGTGCTGGACCTGGAGCGCAACTTCGTCGATCGCTACAACCACGAGCTCATCGACATCAGCCGCATTCACCCCGAGGCGATGCAATCGAACGTGCAGCACCTCGAGGCGCTGCTCGAGCGGCACGTCGCCGAGACCGCCAGCCTCTGGGCCGGGGAGATCGTGAATGACCTGCGCACCTTTCTGCCCAAGTTCTGGGTGGTGAAGCCCAAGGCGGCCTCCATCGACTCGCTGGTCGAGAGCCTGCGGCGCGCAGCCTGAAGGCTCGCGCAACATGGCCGACAAGAACCTGCAATTCCTCGACATCCCGCGCTCGGATCCACCCAAGACGGCGGTGGAGGCGCGGGTGGGCAATTTCCGCGAGATCTACGCCTCCTACGATGCGAGTGGCGCGGCACAGCAGGCGGGGCGCTGCTTGAGCTGCGGCAATCCCTTCTGCGAGTGGAAGTGCCCGGTTCACAACTACATCCCCAACTGGCTGAAGCTGATCGAGGAGGGGAATCTGTTCGAGGCGGCGGAGCTGTCCCACAAGACCAACTCGCTCCCCGAAGTGTGCGGCCGCATCTGCCCGCAGGATCGCCTGTGCGAGGGCGCCTGCACGCTCAATGACGGGCTGGGCGCTGTCAGCATCGGTGCGATCGAGAAGTACATCACCGACGAGGCGCTCAAGGCCGGCTGGCGGCCGGACATGTCGAACGTGCGCCCTGCGGACAAGCGCGTCGCGATCGTCGGCGCGGGGCCGGCGGGCCTGGCGTGCGCCGACATCCTGGTGCGCAACGGCGTGCAGCCGGTGGTGTTCGATCGCCACGAGCGCATCGGGGGCCTCCTCACCTTCGGCATCCCGCCCTTCAAGCTCGAGAAGCAGGTGCTGGAGAAGCGCCACGAGATCATGGCTGACATGGGCGTCGAGTTTCGCCTCGGCTGCGAGGTCGGCGCCGAGGCTTTCGGCGGCCTGCTGGGAGAATACGATGCCGTGTTCCTCGGCTTGGGGACCTACACCAGTGTCAGGGGCGGCTTTCCGGGGGAGGAGCTGCCGGGGGTGCACGAGGCGCTGGCGTACCTCATCTCCAACATCCGCCACGAGCTCGGGTTCCCCGGCGCTGGCCACTCGCTCATCAGCATGCACGGCAGGCGCGTGATGGTGCTGGGGGGCGGAGATACCGCCATGGACTGCAACCGCACCGCCATCCGCCAGGGGGCGCAGTCCGTCACCTGCACCTACCGGCGCGATGAGGGCAACATGACCGGCTCGCGGCGCGACTACCGCAACAGCCGTGAGGAAGGGGTCGAATTCCTCTTCAACACCCAGCCGATCGAGATCGTGGGCGCCGAGCAGGTGGAGGGCGTGAAGCTGGTGCACACGCGCCTCGGCGAGCCGGACGCGCGCGGGCGGCGCGTGCCCCAGGCCGTAGCCGGCTCGGAGCAGATCGTGCCGGCGGACGCGGTCATCATCGCCTTCGGCTTCCTGCCCAGTCCGCCGCCGTGGCTCGACGCGCACCAGATCCGCCTGTACGACAACGGCCGCGTGCGCGTGTCGGCAAGCCCGGCGCGCCCCTTCCAGACGACCAACCCAAAGGTGTTCGCCGGGGGGGACATGGTGCGAGGCGCCGACCTCGTGGTGACCGCGGTGTTCGAAGGGCGCGAGGCGGCGCGCGGAATTCTCAACCTCCTCGGCGTGGGGTGAAGTCGATTCGGGGGCAACTCGGTGAACCTGTCCCTGGCGCTCCCCGCAGCGCAGTCTCGCGCGGGCGCGCGTGAGGTGCGCCGCGAGGCCGGCACCCTGTCCGCGAGCGGACGGTCACTCGACAGTGACCGTCACACGCATCCAGGGATGGATGCAGCACTCGAAATAATGCACTCCCTTCGACAGGCCGGTGACCTGGAGCTGGCTGCCTTGAAGGATGCGAGTGCGGGCCACCTTGACGTCCCCGAAGCCGCCGGCACATTCCGGAACCGTCGCCTCGCCGTGGTTGAGGGGAGGTATGAAACCACCCCCGAATTTCGCCACCTCGGTGAAGGTGTGAGGCTCACCGCCCTGGTCGACTACGACGAGGGGGGTGCTCTGGTTGATCGTGACTTTGTCGGGCTCAAAGTCCCAGCCGGGGTTCGGCTTTCCGGCCGCTGCCTGTGCGAACAGGTCCGTAAACGTCGTGGCGTAGCCCACCGCGACGTTCTTGCAGAAGTCGGCTCCGAGCATGGCGTTGAAGGTCAGCGGATCGCATTCGTCCAGGGCCACGATCTGCACAGGAGTGGTCCTGTCCTCCTGCGCCAGCCCCGCCGGCGCGGGTGCGAGACAGAGCGTCAGCGGGGCGAGGAAAAACGTAGCCAGAAGACGTGTAGTTGGGATTCTCATGGCGGCTGCCCTCCCAAGAAGGGGCACAGACGTTACGCCGGCTGCGCCGCCTGTCAAGGCGGGAAAACCGGTGACCGCGCGGACGTCCGGTAGGCGCGTCCAATGCCGCCAGCGGCGATCGGCAACACGCGTCGCCCGTGCGCAGCGGACCTTCAACAAAGAGCGCACGCGCTGTTCGTGGGGACAGGCTTTGTAAGGGCCGCTAGCCTAGCCACAGCTTCCGGTGCCTGCAGACCCGCTCAGGCCATATCGGCGGCGGCACGCCCGTCCGCCCTCAGCAGCCAGAGTAATCCCTGCAGCAGCTGCGCCGGTGTCGGCGGGCAGCCGCGGATCACGAGATCGACCGGAAGGACCTTCGAGACCGCGCCCACGCACGCATAGCTGTCTGCAAACACCCCGCACCCGGCGCCGCAGTCACCCACCGCGATCACCCACTTCGGCGCCGGCATGGCGGCCCAGGTGCGCTCGAGGGCTTCGCGCATGTTGAGCGTCACCGGCCCGGTGACGAGCAGCACGTCGGCGTGGCGGGGCGAGGCCACGAAGCGGATGCCGAATCGCTCGACATCGTAAAAGGCGTTGGAGAGCGCGTGGATCTCGAGCTCGCAGCCGTTGCATGAGCCGGCATCGACTTCGCGGATCGCGAGACTGCGCCCGAGCCTGCGGGCGATGGCGCCGCGCAGCTCCTCGGCCGCGGCTTCGAAGCCGGCCGTGGCCTCGCTCACCGCTTCCGTGCACGGTGGCGTGATGAGGTTCTTGAACAGACGTCTGCGCATGATCGCCTAGCCAGCGCCGCTGGAATTACAGGTCATGTCCGGAATAGGAGCAGTTGAACGACTTGTTGCACAGCGGGAAGTCCGCGACGATGTTGCCCTCGATCGCCGCCTCCAGCAGCGGCCACAGCAACCACGACGGATCGCGCAGGTGGCAGCGCTCGATGCGCCGTCCAACACCGAGGCGCACGTAGCCGAGCACCTCGCCGCGAAACCCCTCGACCAGCGCCGCGCCTTCGACGCTGCTCGTGGGCACGGCACGGACGATCTCGCGCACCGGCCCGTCGGGGAGCGAGGCGAGCGCGCGCTCGAGCCAGCCGATGCTGTGCTGGATCTCCTGGATGCGCACCCACACGCGCGCATCGACGTCACCTTCGGAGCGGGCCGCGATCTGCAGCGGCGCCGTATCGTACGGCGGATAGGGCACGCACAGGCGTGCATCGAATGCGCGTCCCGACGCCCGGCCGACAACCCCGGGTGCGGCGAACTGCGCCGCGAGCGCGCCCGACACGATCCCCGTGCCGACGGTGCGATCCTGGAGCGAGGCGGTGTTCTCGTACAGCTCCACCAGCTCCGGGAATTGCCCGCGCAGGGCCTCGGTGAGGGCCAGGATCGCCGCAACGCCGGCCGGCTCGAGATCCGCGGCGACCCCGCCGGGTACGATCAGGTCCATCATGAGGCGATGGCCGAAGGCGCTGGCGCAGGCGCGCAGGGTCTGCTCGCGCAGGATGCCGCACTCCGCGTGCATCATCGAGAACGCGGCGTCGTTGCAGATCGCTCCCACGTCACCGAGGTGATTCGCGATCCGCTCGAGCTCGGCCATCACCGCCCGCAACCACAGCGCGCGCGGCGGCGGGCGGGACCCGAGCGCGGCTTCCACCGCGCGAGCGAACACCAGTGAGTACGCCACGGTGCTGTCCCCGGACACCCGCGCCGCCAGCCGTGCCGCCGCGTCGATCGACTTGCCGCACAGCAGCCGCTCGATGCCCTTGTGCGTGTACCCCAGGCGCTCCTCGAGCCGCACGACCGTTTCCCCGCTCGCCGTGAAGCGGAAATGACCGGGCTCGATGATTCCCGCGTGCACCGGGCCCACCGGGATCTGGTGCAGGCTCGGGCCCTCGGCCTGAAGAAACTGATAGGGCGGCAGGATTGCGCCGGGGCGCGACGATTCGGCCAAGGGATGCTGCACCGGCCAGCGCCCATGGTCCAGCCACGGCCGTCGATCGGGAAGCCCGGTAAACTCGAGACCGAACAGATCACTCGCCGCCCGCTCCAGGCGCGATGCCGGGGCGTGGAACGGTGCCAGCGAGGGCACCTTGCCCGAGCGCGCGTCCAGCGAAGCGCTCGCGATCTGGCGCGTGGCGGGCTCGTACAGCACGCACTGCACCGCGCCGAGATCCCCCCACAGTCCGAGCAGGTCGAGCTTGCCCTCGCGCAAGGCTTCCCCGATCGCACGCCACACGTCGGCATCGACCGGCACGCGCGGCCAGCCCTGATGCGCGCCATCGGGGCTCGAATCTGCGAACAGGGCCTTGAGCACCAGATGCCTCCTACCCGAGCTGGCTGGCCACGTGGCGGAACCAGGCGACGATGGGTCCGGGCAGGTAGACGCCCGCCGCGGCCACCAGCGCCAGATGCAGCGTCATCGGCGCCAGACGCCAGGCCGGCAGCAGGTGTCGCTTGTCGGTGTCGCCGAAGGCGAGGCCCTGAAGCCGCAGGACGAGGGCGCTGAAGGCGATCAGGAGCCCGGTCACCAGCACGATCGCCAGCCAGGGCGAGCGTGCGAAGGTCGACGTCACCAGCAGAAACTCGCTGGTGAAGACCCCAAAGGGCGGCATGCCCGCGATGGCGACGACGCCGAGCACCAGCAGCCATCCGAGCAGCGGTTGACTGTGCGTGAGCCCGCGGATGTCCGCGGTGCGCTGCGTCCCCTCGAGCTGCGAGATGTAGCCGACGCCGAAGAAGATGGCGGACTTGGTCAGGCTGTGCATGGTCATGTGCAGCAGTCCCGCGAAGCTCGCCAGCGGCCCGCCCAGGCCGAACGCGAGCGTGATGATGCCCATGTGCTCGATCGAGGAATAGGCGAACAGGCGCTTGATGTCGCGGCGCCGGTAGAGCATGAAACCGGCGAACAGGAGCGAGGTGAGGCCCATGGTCACCATCATCGGGCCGGGCGCGAGCACGTGCGGATTGCCGGCGATGATCAGCTTGAATCGCAACAGCGCGAACAGCGCCACGTTGAGCAAGAGGCCTGAGAGCACCGCCGAGATGGGCGTGGGTCCCTCGGCGTGCGCGTCCGGGAGCCACGCGTGCACCGGGACCAGGCCCACTTTGGTGCCGTAGCCGAGCAGCAGGAAAACGAACGCCAGGTTCAGGAGCGAGGGATCGAAGCTGGCCGAGCTCGCCGCGAGGCGGTCCCAGGCCATCGCGAGCATTCCCTGGCCCAGGTGCTCCTGCGCCGCGAGGTACACCAGGATCGTGCCGAACAGGGCGAGCGCGATGCCGACCGAGCCCAGAATGAAGTATTTCCAGGCGGCCTCGAGGGCCGCGTTGGTGCGGTAGATGCCCACCATCATCACTGTCGTGAGCGTCGCCAGCTCGATCGCCACCCACATGAGGCCTATGTTGTTCGACACCAGCGCGAGATTCATGGCGAACATCAGCAGCTGGTACATGGCGTGATAGAAGCGCAGGTCCCGCGCCTTCAGGCGCCGCGTCTGCAGCTCGTGCGCGATGTAGCCGGCGCTGAACACACTGGTGCTGAAGCCCACCAGCGCGCCGACCAACAGAAACACGGTATTGAGATCGTCGACCAGCAGATAAAGCGAGGGCTCGGGCCGGTGCCGGTAGAGCGCCGCGGCGCAGCCGAGCGTGAGCGCGCACAGGGTCACGTTGAGGGCCGCGGCGAGACGGTAGCGCGGGATCGCGGCGAGCAGCACGGCGCCCAGGGCGGGGGTGCACAGAAGGCCGGTGAGCGCCAGCTGTCCCATGGAGGCGCTCACAGCGCTTCGCCACGTGACATGTCGAGGGCCTGCAGATCCACCGTGTCGAAGCGCTCGCGGATGCGGAACAGGAAAATGCTGATGACCATGAAGGCGATGAGCACCGAGAAGCCGACGCTGATCTCCACCACCAGCGGCATGCCGCGCGCGCCGCTCGCGGCGAGCACCAGGCCGTTCTCGAGCGACATGAATCCGATGACCTGGCTCACGGCGTTGCGGCGCGTCACCATCATCAGGAATCCGAGCAGCACCACCGAGAGGGCGAAGGCGAGGTCCTCGCGCACGAACGGCCCTTCCGCTTGCGTCACCGGCAGCATGACGACGATCGACAGTCCCACCAGCGCAATGCCGAACAGCATCGTCGGTCCGATGCTGACGACGGTCTCGATGCTGCGATGAATCCCCAGGCGCACCACGATGCGGCGCAGGGCGACCGGAATGATCACGCCCTTGAACAGCAGGGCGATCAGGGCCGTGATGAACAGATGCGGCGCGCGCTGCAGATAGGCCTGCCAGGCGACCGAGCCCGCGAGCGCAAAGGCGTGGAACGCGAACACGTTGAGGAGCGCGAACATGCGGTCCTGATACAGCAGCAGGAAGCTCAAGAGAACCATGGAGCCCGCCAGCAGATGGGCGATATCGCTGTCGAGCGGACTCATCGCGAGACCTTCGAGACGAACAGCAGGATCGTTCCGAGCAGTCCCAGCATGAGCGCGATGCCGAGAAACTCCGGCACGCGGAACACGCGCATCTTGGCGATGGCGGTCTCGAACAGCACCAGCAGGAATGCCAGCAGCGCAAGCTTCATGGCCCAGGCGAGGAGCCCCGCGGCGTAGGCGAGCGCTCCGGCGCCGGCGACGGCCGTACCCCAGGGCGTGAACACGCACGCGATGAGCGACAGGTACAGCAGCAGCTTCACGGCCGCGGCGGCTTCCATCACCGCCAGGTGACGGCCGGAGTATTCGAGAATCATGGCTTCGTGGACCATGGTCAGCTCGAGGTGGGTCGCGGGATTGTCGACCGGGATGCGGGCGTTCTCCCCGATCGAGACGATGATCAGCGCCACCAGGGCGAGGGCGAGTGAGATGTTGACACCCGCACCGGGTCCGAGCATGTAGGCCGAGATCGAGGAGAGCTGCGTCGAGCCTGCGAAGAGGGACAGCGTGAACACCGCCATCAGCATGGCCGGCTCCGCGAGCGATGCGAACAGCATTTCGCGGCTCGAGCCAAGCCCGCCGAAGCTCGTGCCGACGTCGAGCCCGGCGAGCGCCAGCAGGAAGCGTGCGGTTGCGAGCAGCGCGACGATGACGATGATGTCGGCGACGGCGCCCAGCGGCAGACCGCTCGCGAACGTCGGCACCAGTGCGGCGGCCACCCAGGTGGTGGCGAAGATCAGGTAGGGGGCGGCGCGGAACAGCCAGGAGGCGTTCTCGGCGACCACGGCTTCCTTGCGGATCAGTTTCAGCAGGTCGCGATACGGCTGCAGGACCGAGGCACCCTGGCGGCGCAGGAGCCGGGCGCGGATCTTGCGCGTCACGCCCGACAGCAGCGGCGCCGTCCCCAGGACCAGAGCGGTCTGCGCGAGCTGGATGAGCCAGTCGGCGTAGCTCATCGCCAGGTCCCGACGATGATCAGCAGCGCGACCAGCGCCGCAAACACCAGCGTCAGATAGTTGCGGATCGTCAGGAACTGCATGCGGTTCAGCCGCTCGGCCGTCGCCGCGACGAGGCGGATGATGGGCGCGTAGAGCGCGTCCCACACCGTGTCACGCAGCTCGACCCGCAGCCGCGCCACCGCGGTATCGCCGGGCTTCGGCATGGCGACCTCTTCGCGCGCCCGAAAGACGACGCTTCCGAACACGCGCCGGATGGGCTGCGCGAAGCTTCCCGCGGTGTACTGCGTCACCGGGCTGGCATCCGGGAAGCCGCAGTCCCAGGCGGGCGATCGTCGCAGGGTGTGCGAGGCGACGCGGCGCACCACCAAGGCGGTGGTAGCGGCGGCCAGCAAAATCATGACGAACACGAACAGCCCGCTGTAGGCGCTGCGGTGGATGTCGATGGGCACGATGCGCATCCACGCCTGGGCGGACTGCGGCGCGAGCCGCTCTCCCACGGCCAGCTGCGTCACGGCGCCCAGGCTGTCCAGGACGAAACCGGGCAGGATCCCGGCGAGCAGACACAGCAGCGCGAGCGAGAGCATCGCGATCTGCGAGAAGCGGTCGGTCTCTGCCGCGGCGGATGCCGCCTTGGTGCGCGGGCGGCCGAGGAAGCTCATGCCGAACGCCTTGACGAAGCACGCCGCCGCGAGCGCGGCCGAGCAGGCGAGGGTTGCGCCGACGGCGGGAACCAGCAATCGCGCAACCCACTGCGGCAGCTGCGGGCTCAAGAGAATCGCCTGGAAGGTGAGCCATTCGGAGACGAAGCCGTTGAAGGGCGGAAGCGCCGAGATGGCGATGCATCCGGCGAGGAACGCCACCGCCGTCACCGGCATTCGCCGGATCAGTCCGCCGAGGTGCTCCATGTCGCGCTCGCCGGTTGCATTGAGCACCGCTCCCGAGCCCATGAACAGCAGACTCTTGAACAGCGAGTGATTGAATACGTGGAAGATCGCCGCCGCGAACGCCAGCGCCGCCGCGGCGCGCAGGCCGCTCGCCTCGAACGCCAGCGCCAGCCCCAGGCCGATGAAGATGATGCCGATGTTCTCGACGGTGTGGTACGCGAGCAGCCGCTTCAGATCGTGCTCCATCAACGCATACAGCACGCCCAGCAGTGCGGTGACGGCGGCGATCAGCAGTACCGGAACGCTCCACCACCATGCGGGGGGACCCGCCAGGTCGAAGACCAGCCGCACGAAGCCATAGACCGCCACCTTGGTCATCACTGCGCTCATCAGTGCGGAGACGTGACTCGGCGCGGCCGGGTGCGCGAGCGGCAGCCACGCGTGCAGCGGCACGAGACCTGCCTTGGAGCCGGCTCCGAGCAGCGCCAGCAGCAGGACGATCGGGCCCACGCCCGCGGAGCTCACGCGACGGATCGCCTCGAAGGAGTATCCGCCGTGGGGGCCGGCGAGCAGGCCGAACGCGAGCAGCAGCGTCAGGGCACCGCCCGAGGCCATGATGAGATACACCAGCGCGGCGTGGCGGTTCTCGGGGGAACGGTGCTCGCTCAGCACCAGTGCCCAGGAGGCGAGCGACATGAGCTCCCAGCCGACCAGGAAGGAAAACGCATCCTGCGCCAGCAGCACCAGATTCATGCCGGCGATGAAGGCCGGGTAGAAGGGCACGACCCGCTGCGGCTCGCGGGCGTGTGCTCCGTAGCCGATGGCATAGCCGCTCACGATGGCGGCGGCCAGGTTGACGATGACGGCGAACGCGGCGCTCAGAGGATCGAGGCCGAGGAAGGTGCGGCCGAGCGGCAGCCCGACGGGTATCTCGACGGATTCGAGCCCCGCGCCCGGCGCGAGCAGCCCGAGCAGCGCCACGCCCGCCAGAGCCGCGCACACAGCCGCGCAGGCTGCGTAGACGAGGCGAGTGCCGAGCGCGCGGCGCGCGGCGAAGATCCCGAGCACCGAGAGCGCGAGCAGCAATCCGACGCCGCTAGCCGCGAGCTGGCTCAAGCATCACCTACCCTTGCGCGATGACTCCCCTGAGGATTATCGCAGGCAGAAAAAAGCCCCGCTCAGTTGGCGGGGCTTCAGGTTCCTGCGTCATCATTTCGACGACCGGGTAGTTCGCTGTCAGCTGGTGCGGAGCGCGCCTTTCGGATTCAGGTGAATCCGCGCAGCGCTGCGGCACGTCGCGTCATCACGAGCATCTAGACTTTCCGGCTGAAACGCTTGGAGCCGATGCCCCGGCTTCTATTGCGAGGCCCGCGTGTTCATCCACGCGTCATGTCGTTCCTGACAGCCGCAACAAGTTAGCAGCTGTCGTCACCCGTGCCCGCGTCGATCCCCTGGTTTCTGTTGGTATGTCCTTCCAGCGTCGCGCAGCTTCTGCGCATCATGGTCTCGATAACCCACCCGGCCAAAGTTGGAAACTATTGTTCGGACGGTGTTTTCACCACCTAATTATACTGATTCCAAAGAAAAATACCATGTCGCAATTTGTCGACAGCCACTGGGTGCTACTGCCCAGGGGGCAGTCCAGTGAATGCCCCAGGGGGAAACACGGCACTCGATGTGTCAGCGGGCGAGGCGCACGACGAACCTCACGCCGCTGCCGTCGGGGAGGTTGAGGGCAGTGGCCTCCCCGCCGTGGAACTCGGCGATCAACCGCACGATGTACAGGCCGAGACCGAAGTGGGGCCGGCTGTCGGGGCCGGCGCGCGACTGCCACAGTGACTCGAAGAGGCGCCCCTGCACATGCGCGGCTAAGGCGGGCCCGGGGTTGTCGACCTCGATGAGCGCCGCCTGCGCATCCAGGCGCAGCCGCACGCTGATCAGCGCTCCCGCGGGGCTGAAGTCCACGGCATTGTCGATGAGCTTGTCGAGCATCTGCACGATGAGGTCGGGGGCGCCGCGCACGGCCACCGGCTCGGTCGGCAGCTCGGCGCGGAAAGTGCGCTCGGGGAAGGCGCCGCGGTAGGCGGCCACGGCGGACTCCAGCACCGGCAGCAGATCGAAGCTCACCCGCTCGGCGCCGCCGATGGCTTCCTCGACCCGGGTGGCCGCACCCATGGCAATGAGAATGGCGTTGAGCCGCTCGCTCCCCTGGCGGGCACGCTCGAGGTAGGCGCGCGCGGAAGGCGGCACCTGTTCGGACTCCAGGTTGTCCAGGGAGGAACGCACGATGGTGAGCGGCGTGCGGATCTCGTGGGCCAGCTTGCCGGCGAGCGTGCGCAGGTAGCTGGTGTATTCGTTCAGCCGCTGCAGGAGCGTCGAGAAGCCGCGGGCGACATCTCCCAGCTCATCGCGCGAGTCGGTTTCCGGAAAGCTGGTGACCAGACCCGAGCGCGTCAGCGCCGATTCGCTCGCCTGACGCAGCCGCGACAGGCGCAGCGCCAGCCAGGCGGCGAAGGCGAACATCAGCGTCACCGCCACCGCGCTGGTGCTCAGACTGAAGTTGAGCATGCGCATGAGCGCGTGATCGCGCAACCGGATCCAGCGGTTCGCCGTCTGCGTCACCTCGAGCTCGCCGATGACCGTCTTGTGATCGCGGTCGTAGATCGGGGCTGACGATTCCAGCAGAGCCCTCGTGCCCGGCCGGTCGACGAAGCGCCGGTACAGCCGCGCGAGAATCGGCGTCTCCGCACCCAGGCCCGTCAGCTGCGCGAGCGCATCGGCACGCGCCAGCACCCGCCCCGAGGGGGTCGAGACCGCAAGCTTCAGGCCCGGCTGCATGAATTGCGCGAGGTAGGAGGTGAGCTCGGGAGCGGCCACGATGAGGCGCCCGAGGGTGTGCAGGTCATCGCTGCGCAGGGTGCCGTAGCTCACCGGGTCGGCGCCGCGCGCGTCGCGATCATCCACCAGCACCCCGAAGCCGTTGCCGAGCATCGACAGCGGAGCCCGCAGCTCGATGCGGTAGCCGTGGCTCATGGGCTGCCAGGCGCCGCGGATGCGCGGCTCGAGCGGCGCGTTCTGCTGGCCGTACTCTCCGGTCTCGATGCGGCGCGCCGTGACCGCGCCCGGAGCGGTCGCGGCGAGAAATACCTGCCGCTCCTCACCCTGGCTGTCCTGGAATCCGAGCCACACACGGTCACCGAAGGTCCCCGGGTCGAGCGGGTTGGTCCCGGGGGCATCGAACAGCGGGTGCTCGTCGCGCACCTCGAGCAGCACGTACAGCATGCGCTCGTAGACGCCGGTGAGGATGCCGAAGCGGTGGCGATCGTCCCTGGCGAAGTACGCCCACGCGGAAGGATCGTGTGGCCAGTCGTCGGAGTAGCCATCGAGAAGCGGCGCAGCCGTCAGCGCCAGGGGCTTGAGGTCGTACGGACCGCTCTGCAGGAACGCGTGGCCGGAGGTCTCATCGGGGGGCGCTTCGGGAGCATCCGCAGGCGGGGGTGCTTCACGATACAGAAGATCCGTGCGCCCCTGGAGCGAGGCGGCGATGGTCTGGGAGACCGCCTGGAGCGAGTTCTCCTCCCCCTCGCGCAGCGCGGACTCCATCTCGCGCGCGTACTGGCATCCGCCCCAGGGCAGTACCAGTGTCGCGAGGCCGAGCAGCAGGAGCTTGAGGCGCAGGGACATGGGTCGCGCCGGTCACTCGACCCAGCGATAACCCATGCCGTAGACCGTCTGCACGGCGTCGAACTTCGGATCGACGCTCTGGAATTTGCGCCGGATGCGCTTCACGTGCGAGGTGATGGTGTTGTCATCGAGCACGACGTTGGCGGCGTCCATCAGCTGCTGGCGGTTGCGCACGTGCCCGGGGTGGCGCGCGAGCGCGTGCACGATCCAGAACTCGGTGAGCGACAGCAGCACCACCCGGCCGTCCCACTGCGCCTGCATGCGCTCGGCATCCAGCGTGAGCGCGCCGCGGCGCACGATCTCGCCGGGCGTGTCGGGCCTGCGCAGCGCATCCACCCGGCGAAACAGCGCGTTCACCCGCGCAATCAGGTGCGCGAGGCTCAGGTCCTTGGTGAGGAAGTCGTCCGCCCCGAGGCGCAGTCCCGACACCGCATCGAGCTCGCTGTCGCGCGCGGTCAGAAATATGATCGGCAACTCGGCCGACAGCGCGCGCAGCTGCCGGCACAGCTCGAAGCCGCCCTCCGGCTCGTCCTCGAGGGAGATGTCGATGACCGCGAGGTCCGGCAGGCGCGCGGCGAACGCGCTCATGGCCTGCGCGCGGTTGGCGTAGGTGCGTACCGCATAGCCCTCGCGCGTGAACCCCGCCGCGTAGTTGTCGCGGATTGCCGGCTCGTCCTCGACGATGGCGACCAGGCGTTTCATGGGGGGTCAAGGCTACAGGCTGCGCGGGGGAGGTTAAAGCGCTCGCGCGCTGCCACTTTGCGCCACGATTCGTCGCGAGCGCGCCCGTTTCCCGCCCCGGGGCCGACGGCGGGCCGTGGCGAAATAATCCCGTAGTCACCGATACGGGAGAGCTCAATGACCTCGCGCCCGCCGCACCGGCACGACCCGCAAGTCCGCCGCGACAGGCTCGCCAACTGGCTGGCGCTCCTCACGCTCCTGGCGCTCGGCGTCGTCTGGCCGGGCGAGGAGACCTCGGGCGTCGTCGCGCAGGGAACACCGAGCCTGCGACCGCAGGCGCCGGGGGGATATGCGTTGCCGTAATATTCATTGCCTGAGCTGCGCGACCGCGAACGGCCGCAGCCGGCCAGGGGCGGAGGAGGCGCACATGGGCGATGAAGTTATCTTCTACAGCAGCCCGTTCTCCCGCGGGCGCATCGTGCACTGGATGCTGGAGGAAGCGGGGGCGCCTTACCGGTTCGAAGTCGTGAACCTGGAAACCAAGGAGCAGAAGAGACCGGAGTATCTGGCGGTGAATCCGATGGGCAAGGTTCCCACCATCGTTCACCGCGGCGCCGTGGTCACCGAGTGCGCAGCGATCTGCGCTTACCTCGCGGACGCTTTCCCCGCGGCGCGGCTCGCGCCGCCGACCGACAGCCCGGCCCGCGGGACCTACTATCGTTGGCTGTTCTTCGGCGGCTGCTCTTTCGAGCCCGCGATCATCGATCGGATGCTGTCGCGCCCCCCGGCCTCCCGGCCGGGGGCGCTGAGCTACGGCTGTTACGAGGACGCGGTCGAGACTCTGGCCAAGGCGCTGACGCCCGGACCCTACATCCTCGGCAGGCAGTTCAGCGCAGCCGACGTTTACGTCTGCTCGCAGATCGCCTTTGCCATGATGATGAAGGCACTCGAAGCGCGGCCGCTGTTCCAGGAGTACACGGAGCGGGCGCAGCAGCGCCCGGCCTACAAGCGCTTCATGGAGAAGAACGAGCAGATCGCGACGCAGATGAAGAAGGCAAGCTAAACGCCGCGATCCGCCTCAGCCTGACGGGGCGCATTTGAGCCGGGTCGCGGCCCGTGATAGCTTTCGTGCCGGCTTCGGGCCCAACCCGCTCACGGAACGGGCGCTGTCCCGAGCTTCAGGAGCAGTCGCACCCACAAGAATCAAACTGCGCGACGCCGACGCCCACCACGCCCGAACGCGCGTCGCCCATCGAGGGAGACATCATGTTCACCCAAGTGATCGACCCGCTCGACAACCTGACGCTCACCTGTCTGGTGGCGCTGATTCCCGTGATCTCGCTGCTGGTGATGCTCGCCGTGTTCCGCGTGCCGGCCTGGCTCGCGACGCTGCTCGGCTCGCTCATCACCTTCGCGCTCGCAGCCTGGGTATGGAGGATGCCGCTCGACGACGGCACCCACGCATACCTGTACGGCGCGGCGACCGGCGTGTGGAACGTCGACTGGATCACGCTCTGGGGCATGGTGCTGTTCAACACCATGTCCGTTACCGGCCTGTTCGAGAATTTCCGCCGCTGGCTGATCGCCCTCGGCGGCATGGACGTGCGCGTACAGACGATGCTGTTCGCGTGGGCCTTCGGAGCACTGCTCGAGGGCCTGGTCGGCTTCGGCTATCCGTGGGCGGTGGTGGCGCCGATCCTGATCTCGCTCGGCATCTCCGACCTCAACGCGATCCGCGTCGCAGCGATCGCCAATAACGCGCCGGTGTCCTACGGCGCGCTCGGCGCACCGATCATCGCGCTCGCCGCCGTGACCGGTTATCCGCTGCTGGCGCTGTCGGGCTCGGTCGGCACCGTGGTCGCGGTATTGGCGCTGGCGCCACCGTGGGTGCTCTTGTACCTGGTCTCCGGCAAGGAAGGCATGAAAGGCGGCTGGCCGCTCGCCGTAGTCGGCTCGCTCGGTTACATCGCGGGCCAGTATCCGGTGGCCCGCTACTGGGGTCCGTACCTGCCGGATGTCGTCGGCGCCATCGTGTGCTTCGCGGCGCTGCTCGTGCTCCTCAAGGTATGGCAGCCGAAGACTGTGCTCGGCTACGGCGGCGTGCCGGTGGATGCCGCCGCCGCCCGGCAGACGCAGTCGCATGGCCTGAAGAGCGGCGAAGTTCTGCAGGCCTGGCTGCCGTTTGTGGTTCTGCTCGTCGTCGTAGGTCTTTGGACCGGGCCTTGGTGGGGAGATCACTCGCCGACAAAGATAAGCTTGTTCAAGGCCCAGGCGGTCGGCTGCTCGGCACTTGCCAGCACCTGCACCGCGGCCAAGCCGAGCGTAACCGCAGTCTTCAACTTCACTCCCCTCATCGCCGGTACCGCGATCCTCACGACGTGGATCATCGTGGTGGTGCTGCTGATCGCGATGGGGCGGTTGAAGGGCGGCCAGCTCGGCGAAGTGCTCCGGCGCAGCTTCCACCAGATGTGGGGCGCGTGCCTGGTGGGGGTCTTCATCTTCGGGCTGGCGTACACCTTCAATTACTCCGGCATGGCGGCCTCACTCGCCAAGGGCTTCTCGAGCATGGGCACCGCATTCATCATCGTCGCCCCGGTGCTCGGCTTCATCGGCGTCGCCCTCTCGGGCTCGAATACCTCGACCAACGCCATGTTCGGCAAGTTCCAGGCGCTGGTGGGCGCGCAGCTCGGCATGCCGCCACTGCTGCTGCCGACCCTGAATTCGGTCGGCGCGGAAATCGGCAAACCGATTGCGCCGCAGACCGCGAGCGTCGGGGTGTCGACCAGCAAGTTCGTGCGCAAGGAGGGCGATGTCATCCGCCACAACATGGGCTGGACCTTCATCCTGCTCGCTTACCTGATCATCATCGCGATCGGTTTTTACCTGGTGGAGCCGTCGGTGATGACGCTGAAGTAGGGGGCTCAGTCGCAGCCGAGCAGCGCTCGGGTCTTGTTCAGTTGCGCGGCGAGCAGTGCAGCTGAACGAGCCTGCGCTGCCGCCGCGTCCACCGGGGACAGGGCGAGCAGATTCGGGTGCTGGCTGCGGAATAGCGCCCACGCGAAGTATTCCGTAGCACCAAAACAACCCTCCTCGTGCAGACGCTGGAGGAATTCACTCCATGCATAGCGCTCCGGTGCCGGCAGATTCGGGTCGAGGTCCGCGCCTTGCGCCGGACCGGCGAGTGTCATGAGCGCCAGCAGATCCCCGGCCCGCGCAGCATCGGTGAGCAGCTGGCGGGCCTCGGCGGGGTCGGGCGCGGGTGTCGGGCAACCCTTCAGCAGACACCTGGCGAGCGCGGTCTTCGCCGAAGGCGAGCTCTCGGCCGCGTCCCTGAGGAGCTTGACGGCCTCCGCCTGGCTGTCCGGCGTGTTCTTCTGCAGCAAGAGCTGGGCGAGATCCTCCTGATCTTCGGCGTCTCCGGGGATCAGCATCTTGCGGGCGTACTCAATGTTGACGTCGAGCTCGTTCTCGCCACGCAGCGCCTGCGCCGAGCGGCCGAGAGCGCTGGCGAGCTGCTGCGTCAGTCCGGGTTCGAGCTTCGCGAGCACGTCCGCGGCCTGCCTGCAGGCCTCGAGCTCTTCGCCCGAGGGCCCGGGCTCTTCCTCCGTCAGCAGCGCATCGAGCCGACGCAGGGTCTGCGGGGTGGCGCCGTTCTGCTCAGCGATCGCAAGCGCTTTCGACCGGCGCGCAGCGGCCGGCCGCGACGCCGCCAGCAGGTCGCACCGCCCATCGTTTCCGACAAATCCCAGGACCCGGATTGCATGAGGGTCTCCGGCCTCCGCGAGCGGCGTCTCCATCCTCAAGACGCTCAACGCTCTTCGCTCGCACAGGAGCTTGAGCACATCGGGCGATGCCACGCGGTGGAGAAGGAAGCGGACCTGTGTGCAGCGCACCCGTTGACTGAAGCTTCTGGAGGTGCGATCGCTTTGCGGAGTGTCAACCGTGCTCTGCACCAATGCTGTTGCTGTCTGAGAGCTCGCGGTCGGCAGCCGAGTCGAATGTCCGCCGGCAGCTGTCGGCGACCCGCGATGAGCCGGGCGCTGAAGCGCGGAGGGCACGAGAAGCCACACGAGAACTGCAACGGAGGACACGAGCAGGAGACAGAGCGCCCAAGGTCGTCGCATCGACGCAGTATGCCGTTCCCCGGTCGCAGAGGTCTCCTTTCGACGCGCTTACGCGTCCGTCAGAACGCGTTGAGCCCGGTCAGCTCGCGCCCGATGGTGAGCTGGTGAATGGTCTCGGTGCCTTCGTAGGTGATGACGCTCTCGAGATTGAGCATGTGGCGGATGGGCACGTACTCGGCGCTGATCCCGGAGCCGCCGAGCATGTCGCGGCAATCGCGGGCGACATCGAGCGCCATGCGGCAGTTGTTCCACTTGGCGAGCGACACGTGCGCCGGGTGCATGACGCCCGCGTCCTTCAGCCGTCCGAGCTGCAGCGCCAGCAGCTGCGCGGTGGTGATGCGCCGGGCCATGTCCGCGAGCCGCACCTGGATGGTCTGGTTTGCCGCCAGCGGCCGGCCGAAGAGGGTACGGGTGGCGGTGTAATCCAGCAGCTGCCGCAGGCACGCCTGCGCCGCCCCGATGACTCCCCAGGCGATCCCGTAGCGCGCCTGCGTGAGGCAGGACAGCGGGCCCTTCAGTCCCCGCACTCCCGGCAGCACGCGCTCCTCGGGCACCACCACGTTGTCGAGGAACAGCGCGGAGGTGACCGAGGCGCGCAGCGAGAACTTGTGCTCGATCTCGGGGGCGGAGAAGCCGGGCGTGCCTTTCTCGATGAGAAAGCCGCGGATCCCTTCCGGGGTCATGGCCCACACCACCGCCAGGTCCGCAAGCGAGCCGTTGGTGATCCACATCTTCGAGCCGTTCAACACCCAGTCGGCGCCGCGCTTCCTGGCATGGGTCTTCATGTTGGCGGGATCGGATCCGCCGTGCGGCTCGGTGAGACCGAAGCAGCCGATGAGCTCCCCGCGTGCCATGGCGGGCAGGTACCGGTTCTTCTGCTCCTCGGAGCCGAAGGCCCAGATCGGGTACATGCACAGGGACGACTGCACGGAGACGAAGCTGCGGATGCCGGAATCCCCGCGCTCGAGCTCCTGGCAGATGAGGCCGTAGCAGATCGCGTTCAGTCCCGCGCAGCCGTAACCGGTGAGTGAGGAGCCGAGGAGCCCGAGCGAGGCGAGCTTCGGGATCAGCTCCTGCGGAAAGCGGTGCTCCTCGAAGCAGCGCTGGATGAGCGGCAGCACCTCGGCGTCGACGAGCCGCGCGACCGACTCCTGCACCAGGCGCTCCTCGTCCGAGAGCGCGGCGCGTACTGCGTACAGATCCAGCGGGTCGATCGCCTCGCGCGCCGCGTTGCCGGCGGCGGCGTTGGTGGAACCGGCGGCTTTGGCCACGGTGCTCTCCTGCGGGGGCTCCCGCGGTCGGGGGCGCGCATGATAGCGGGTATCCAAGGCAGTGACATCCGCACCTGCCGCAGGTGGAATCACGCTGGAGGTTGGTGCAGGCTTGCCACATGAAGATCCCGGAAATTCTCATGGTCGAGACCGTCCACCAGCCCGGCAGCCTCGCCAAGGTGCTGCAGGTGATCGCGGATGCGGGACTGGCCATCGAGCACCTGACCGCGCTGCGACGCGACCAGGGCCGTACGCTCTGGGAGATCACGCTCGAGATGGACGAGGAGGCGGACCGCTCGCTGTATGAGCGCATCGGGCAACTGCCGACCGCGCGCTTCGTCGGCAAGTCGGACCGGGTGTTCAATCGCCACCGCGGCGGCAAGATCCGCACCGTGGCGAGCCTGCCGATCAACACCCGGCAGGTGCTGCGCGATGTCTACACCCCGGGCGTGGCGCGCGTGTGCCTGGCCATCCAGAAGGATGCACAGGCGGCGCTGGACTTCACCGCCCTCGGCCGCACGGTCGCCATCGTCACCAACGGCACGGCGGTCCTGGGACTGGGCAACATCGGTGCGCTCGCGGGACTCCCGGTCATGGAGGGCAAGGCGGCGCTGTTCGCGGACCTGGTCGGCATCAACGGCGTGCCGATCCTGCTCGAGGAGACGCAGCCGGCGCGGGTCGCCGACATCGTGGCGGCGATCGCCACCTCATTCGGCGCCATCCAGCTCGAGGACTTCGCCGCTCCGGAGTGTTTCGAGATCGAGCAGCTGCTGCAGGCGCGCCTGCAGAAGCCGGTGCTGCACGATGACCAGCACGGCACCGCGGTGGTGACGCTGGCCGCCCTCATCAACGCCGCGCGCCGCTCGGATGTCAACCTCTGCCACAGCACCGTCGGGCAGATCGGCCTCGGCGCCGCCGGCAGCGGCATCGTGCGCCTGCTGCGCGCTTATGGCGTGCAGCGCGTGCTCGGCACCGACCGCAATCCGCAGGCCGTCGCGCGGCTCATCGCCTCGGGCGGGGAGGGCGTGACGCTCGAGTCGCTCATGCAGCGCGCGGACATCGTGATCGCCACGACCGGCGTCAAGGGCCTGATCAGGCCGCAGTGGGTCAGGAAGGGCCAGGTGATTCTCGCCCTGTCGAACCCGGATCCGGAGATCGAGCCGCTGGTGGCGCACGAGCAGGGCGCCGCCTTCGCCGCCGACGGCAAGGGCATCAACAACCTGCTGGCCTTCCCGGGACTGTTCAAAGGCGCACTCGAGGCGCGCGCGCGGCGCTTCTCGGATGCAATGCTGATGGCCGCCGCCGATGCCATCGCGGCCCTCGCGCGCGGGGACGAGCTGGTCCCCGACCCGCTCGACAAGGCTCTTCACGAGCAGGTGGCTGCGGCGGTGAGGGCAGCGGCGGAGCCGACCGCGCCCGCCTGAGGCGCGCCGTGCCGCGTGTGATTCGCCGCGCACGGCGGCAGATTCGCCGCGCGCCGCGCCGTTCAGTACGGCACGCTGAAGCGACGATAGTCCGCGGCCAGCAGCCACAGCGCACCGCTACCCGTGGCGCGCGCGCCTCGCAACCGAAGGACCCCCGATGGCTTCAGGCGGCCACGAGTGCGCGAAGCTTGCCGAGCGCGCTCGACTCGATCTGGCGGATGCGCTCTGCGGATACGCCGTACTTGTCGGCCAGCTGGTGCAAGGTGGCCTTGTCTTCGGACATCCAGCGCTGCTGCACGATGTCGCGGCTGCGCTCATCGAGGCGGCGCAGCGCGCCGTGCAGGCGATCCGTGGAGTCCTCGGCGCTCTCCGCATCTTCCACCTGACCGGCGGGATCGGCATCCGGGGCGGGCAGGTAGGCGGCCGGGCTGTAGAGTTCCTCGTCCTCGGCGTCCGGCGCCGGATCGAACGACAGGTCGCGCGCCGCGAGCCGCTTCTCCATCTCGCTGACTTCGGCGACGGACACACCCAGGTCACGCGCCACGGCGGCCGTCTCCTCCGCCGACAGCCAGGCGAGGTTCTTCTTCAGGCGGCGCAGATTGAAGAACAGCTTGCGCTGCGCCTTGGTGGTGGCGATCTTCACCAGGCGCCAGTTGCGCAGCACGTACTCGTGGATCTCGGCGCGAATCCAGTGCACCGCGAACGACACCAGCCGTACGTTGAGGCTCGGGTCGAAGCGCTTGACGGCCTTCATGAGGCCGACGTTGCCCTCCTGGATGAGATCGCCCACCGGCAGTCCGTAGCCGCTGTAGCCGCGCGCGATGTGCACCACGAACCTCAGGTGCGACAGCACCAGCTGCCGCGCGGCCGCGAGGTCGCCCCTTGAGCGGAAGCGCTCGGCGAGCGCGCGCTCCTCCTCACGCGAGAGCACGGCAATACGGCTCACCCGTTCGAGGTAAGCGTCGAGACTCCCCAGCGGACCGGCCAAAGCCTGATCGCCGATGCGGGCAACCAATGAGGTACCTGACATGAGATCTCCCGTGGTTTGGATGGGCATTCTAGCAGTCGCCTCGTTAGAGTGCTAAACGCCCCGGGGGGTTCCCGGGGGGCCCGTATTTGCGCTTTTCAAAACAGCAGCTTGCGCTCACGCCAGGCTTGGCGAAATGCCCCTTCCGAGGGGTCTGCGCGGGCCCGATGGGGGGTCGCCCGGGGCGCGCCGAGCTTCGCCGCTGCCTGAGCGTCGAACGACGGGGTCGAGGCAGCCAGGCTCGGGGCGGGCCCGGCTGGCCGACCGGGCCAGGCTGAAGGACCGGGCGAGGATGGACCGGGCGAGGTGAGGGCCATTTGGTCAGGCGGGCGCCTTTGGTTAAAGTTCGCCCCCGGCGCCGCGCCTCGCTTGCGCGGGCCAGGTCACCGAACGATAAGACATAAGATGAATGGAAGGGAGTCGCCAATGGTCAGTCTGATGTCGCTATGGCTGCCGATCCTGCTCTCGGCGGTGATCGTGTTTGTGGCGAGCTCGGTGATCCACATGACGCCACTCTGGCACAGGAATGACTTCCCCAAAGTGCCTCGGGAGGCGGAGCTGCTCAATGCCCTGCGGCCGTTCGACATTGCGCCGGGCGACTATTTCATCCCGCGCGCCGCCGGCATGCAGGAGATGCGCACGCCCGAGTTCAAGGAAAAGATGAGGCAGGGTCCTGTGGCGCTGATGACCGTGATGCCCAACGGCCCGATATCCATGGACCGACCGCTCGCGCAGTGGTTCGTGTTCCTGATCGTGGTCGGCATTTTCGTGGCCTACATCGCCAGCCGCACGCTGCCCGCCGGCACGCCCTACATGCGCGTGTTCCAGATCGTGGGCGCGACCGCGTTCATCGCCTATTCGCTCGCCCTATGTGAGCTGTCCATCTGGTACCGGCGCTCCTGGGGTCTGACGCTGAAGGGCTGGCTCGACGGCCTGATCTACGGCCTGTTGACGGCGGGGACGTTCGGGTGGCTGTGGCCGCGCTAGCAGATGCGGCGCAAGGTGCAGTGCGTCACGCGCCTGTGGGTTATGACCACATGAGCTGCGTTATGACGTCAGGGGAACTACTACCGGGTTGATCCGGCGCGCAGAACCCAAGAATCCGTCACGCATGCGTGACATAAGGAATGGTCTGATACAGACATGGAATCAGGGCATTGGGGTACGACGTTGATGAACCACCTGGGTTTGCGGACCACGGCATTCGCCGGCCTGTTGCTCGCCGCTGCAGCCTCCCACGCCGCCATATCCGGCAGCACCGCGTCGCCGGTGCACCTGAAGTACGCCGGGCGTGCCTCGCCGGCAGCGCCCGCGCTGCGCTCGAGCGCCGCTCTGGTTCTGGACGCCACGCACTCCTCGGTGCTGTATTCGCGCCACCCGGACGTCGCCGTACCCATCGCCTCGATCACCAAGCTCATGACGGCGCTCGTGGTCATGGAGGCCGCGCAGCCGCTCGATGAGCAGCTCGAGATCACCGCCGAGGACGGCCGTCAGCGCAGTCACGTGGTCTCGCGCCTCGCTACCGGAACCACGCTGTCGCGTGGCGACCTGCTGCACGTGGCGTTGATGTCCTCCGAAAACCGCGCCGCCCACGCCCTCGGTCGCAATTATCCGGGCGGCCTGCCCGCCTGCGTGGACGCAATGAACGCCAAGGCCCGCGAGCTCGGCATGACGAATGCCCGCTTCGTTGAGCCGACCGGCCTGTCGGACCAGAACGTCGCCAGCCCCGAGGATCTGTCCAAGCTGGTGATGGCCGCGGCCAAGGTTCCCCAGATCCGCGAATACTCCACCGACAGCCGCTACGAGGTACGTGTCGGCCGGCGCATGATGCGCTACGGAAACACCGACTCGCTGGTGAGCCGGCCGGACTGGAAGATCGAAGTGCAGAAGACCGGCTACATCTCGCGGGCCGGCCGCTGCCTGGTGATGCAGACGGTGATCGAGGACCGCACCGTGGTGATCGTGCTGCTGAACTCCTTCGGCAAGCACACCCGCGTGGCCGACGCGCGCCGCGTCCTCAAGTGGATGCAGGCGACGCTCCTGGCGCACGCCACGCCGGCACCGGCGATCACCTGACCCCGGCGCCCGCCCCCTGAAGGTCCGCTAGGCGCGCGGCTCGATGCTGCGCAGGTGCCGCGCCGCCGAGATCCACGCGCCCAGCCATCCGAGCACCGCCCCGGCGCCGAGCAGAATCCCGATGTCATCGCGCGAGGGGCCGCGCAGCACATAGCGGCTGCCGTAGAGCCTGGCGAGGCTCGCCACCGACTCCCCGAGCACGGCGACGGCGATCGCGACGATCCCCCACGCGAGCAGCGCGCCGCCGACTCCATAGAGCACGCCGGTGTACAGGAACGGCCGGCGCACGAAGGAGTTGGATCCGCCGACGAGCTTGGTGACTTCGATTTCCGCGCGGCGTCCCTGGATCTCGAGGCGGATGGTGTTGCCGATGACCGCGAGCACTCCCAGGCCGAGCAGCGCCGCGGCGATCAGCAGCAGCCGCCGCATCACCTCGAGAATGGCGTTGAAGCGCATGACCCATTCGGAGTCGAGCTGCACCAGATCCACCTCGGGCCAGGCGCTGAAGTAACGGCGCAGCGACTCGAGCGCCGCGGGGGAACTGTCCTCGGCCCTGGGCCGCACGTGCAGCACGTGCGGCAGCGGATTCTCCTTGAGCGCCTGCAGCGCCTCACCGAATCCCGAGTAGGTGCGGAAGTCCTCCAGTCCCTTGTCGGCCGCGATCACCGTCACCGCGACCACGTCGGCGCGCTGCCCCGCCGCCTGCGCCAGCTGCTGCGCCTTGGCGAGCGGCACGTCGGTCTTCAGATACACCGACACGTCGACGGCGTTGGCGAAGTTGCCGGTGGCGAGCTGCGCATTGGTGACGAGCAGCCGCAGGCTGGTGGGCAGCGCGAGCGCGAGCGCGATCACCAGCAGTGTGAGCGCCGTCGACAGCGGGCTGCGCGCGAGCCTGCCGAGAGAGCCGAGCAGCGCTTGCAGGTGCCAGGCACCGGCGACCGCGAGGCTCATCGCGTGGCCACCACGGAGGGCAGCGTGTCGGGCGCATCGCCGCCGTGCACCTGGCCGTTCTCGAGCACGATCACCCGCTGACCGAACTCGCGCACGATGTGCAGATCATGGGTGGCGACCACCACCGTCACGCCGACGTCCTGGAAGCGCCTGAAGAGGCGCATGACCTCGAGCGACAGGTCCGGGTCGAGGTTGCCGGTGGGCTCATCGGCGATGAGCAGCGGGGGCTTGCTGACCACCGCGCGCGCGATGCCGACGCGCTGCTGCTCCCCGACCGACAGTTCGAGCGGCAGCGAGCGCTCCTTGCCGAGCAGGCCCACCTGGTCGAGCGCGGCGCGCACGCGTTTGTCGATTTCCTTCAGCGGCATTGCGGCCACGGCCAGCGGCAGCGCGACGTTGTCGAACACCGGCCGGTCGGCGAGCAGCCGGTGGTCCTGGAACACCACGCCGATGCGGCGCCGGAACGGCGCGATGTGCCGCGCCTTGAGGGTGCGGGTATTGCGGCCGTGCACCACCACGTTGCCACGCGTCGGGCGCTCGAGCAGTGCGATGAGCTTGAGCACCGTGCTCTTGCCGGCGCCGGAGCGGCCGGTGAGAAGCACCATCTCGCCGTTGTGGATGTTGAAGCTGACGTTGGTGAGGGCCTCGCGCCCGTTGGGGTAGCGTTTGCTCACCCGTTCGAAAGTGATCATGCCGCGCCCGTCCGGCCGGCGGCGGCGCAGCCCGCCTGCGGCCCTTCGAGGAGCGCCGCGGCAAAGGCTGCGGGGTCAAACTCCCCGAAGTCCTCGGGACTCTCGCCGACGCCGATGAAACGAATCGGTATCCGCAGCTGCTGCGCGATGGCGATGACGATGCCGCCCCGGGCGGTGCCGTCGAGCTTGGTCAGCACCAGTCCCGTCACGCCCACCGCCTCACTGAACTGCTGCGCCTGGGCGAGCGCGTTCTGCCCCTGATTGGCGTCGAGCACCAGCAGCACCTCGTGGGGAGCGCTCGGGTCGACGCGCTGGATCACGCGCCGCACTTTTTTCAGCTCCTCCATCAAGTGCGAGTGGCTGTGCAGGCGCCCGGCCGTGTCCGCCAGCATCAGGTCGATGCCGCGCGCGCGCGCGGCCTGCAGAGCGTCGAATACCACAGCTCCGGGGTCCGCGCCCGGCTGCTGCGCCGCGAATTCGGCGCCCGAGCGCTGCGCCCACACCTCGAGCTGCTCGATCGCGGCGGCGCGAAAGGTATCCGCGGCGGCGAGCAGCACACTGCGCCCCTCGGCCGCGCAGCGCCGCGCGAGCTTGCCGATGGTCGTGGTCTTGCCCGAGCCGTTCACGCCCACCACCAGGATGACGAACGGCCGGTGCGCCGCGTCGATCACCAGCGGCTGGGCGCACGGGGTGAGAATCTCCACGATGCACTCTCGCAACGCGCCGATCAGCGCGCCCACATCCGTGAGCTCCCGGCGCGCAACGCGCGCGCGCAGCGCGGTGAGGATGCGCTCGGTCGCCTCCACTCCCACGTCCGCGCTGATGAGGCGCGTCTCGAGCTCCTCGAGTATGGCAGCGTCGATGTCGCGCCCCGTGAAGAGGTCGGTGAGGTCGTAGCTGAGCCAGGAGGCGCCGCGGTTCAGGCGAGCGCGCAACCGGGCGACGAAGCCCGGACGCTCGTCGGCGCTCGCTGCAGCCTGCTCGGGTGCGCGTTTGAACATGGCCTCGGCATTGTACCGGGCCAGGAAGCAGGGCGGCTCGAAGCCGCTCCGACCGGCGCTGCCCGCGCTTTCGCCTACTGCACGGGCGCGGCGGCAGAGATCGCGAACGAGGTCCCGCCGGTCGCCGCGAACGTCACCGTTTCGGTCTGCATCTCTTGTGTGGCGGCGGGACTCGAGCTTGGATCGAGAATTGAGCTGTGAGTCCCAGCCGTGAAGTTCACGAACACACGCAAGCCGCTCGCGCTCGCCGCACCCCCACTCGCACGGAACACTTGGCTGAGTCCGCCGGCGGTGATCAGGCGTCCGGTGGAATCGTTGGGGACCGTGTGATCAGGAGGCGGACCGATCACCTGAATCATGTGGATCGCATGCAAGGCCGCTGCCTGGGCGATGAAGTTCCAGGGATCACCCGAATCGATAGCGGTCTGAGCGTCGCGTGCAAACTGCGCGAACAGCGTGGTGCCCGGCACCAGCAGGCCGTTGCTCGCGCGCTGGAGGCCGGCAATGATGATAGGACCGAACTCCGCTGACTCGAGCCCCAGCGCCACGATTGCGCCGCCGGGATTCGCCAGCGTGCCCGTGTTCACGGCCTGGTCCACCGCGAGGAAGTTAGTGCCGGTGATCGCGCCCATCGAGTGACCGACGAAATGGATCCTGGTCCCGTCGATGTACGGCGCCGTCGCCGGCAAGGGAAGGGTGATCCCCGATACCGACTTCGCGAACGTGACCAGGTCCGTCGACGCCTCTCGCAGGTTGTCGCGCGTGGTCAGGAGGCTCGAAAGGTTCAGGAAGTGCAAGCCGGAGCCGTCTATTACGCCGTCAGGCACGGGGGCGAGGGTCGTGTTGTTCAGTGTGTCGAGGTCGAAGGTGCGTTCGATCGAGCCACTGGCCGGCAGCCCGAGCCCAGCGTAGAACGGATTCGCGCTCGATGCGTAGAGGTAGGTGCTGGGTTTGGTCGGGTCGAATGGCGCGGTGAGTCCGTGCAGCGGCAGGTCGATGGCGATCGCCACGATTCCTGCTTGCGCAAAGGCTTCCGCGATCGCGAGCACGTTGGTTCGATTAGCCGTGATGCCATGCTGAAAGATCACGATCGGCCACCCCGTGGGCGGTTTGACCTGGCCCGAACTCGCGTTCGGCACGCACATCAGCACCGGCACCTTGAGCAGCTCGGTCTTAACCGGGAACGGGTTGTAGCGTGTGGTAAAGGTGCTGGCCTGATCGGGCGACGAGGCCGCCGCGGCATGCCAGTACTCTTTGTCAGGGCTCATACGGCTCAGGTAATACGGCAGCTGTAGCGTGCCCACGTAGACATCCGCGATGCCGGCAGCGAAGCCGGGGGGCAGAAAGGCGGCGGTGGTCTGCCCGGTGAAGTTGACGGCAACCGGCTGTGCGCTGGCCTGTGCCGCGGCAGCAGCCAGGGTGTCGAGAGTGGACTGGGTGGTGAAGCTGAAGGACGCCACCACGTTCGCGGGGTTGATTCCGAGCAGGGCCTGTGCGAGTGCGAGATGCGCGCCGGTCAGCCGACAGATGGCATTCAGCGAGGCGTTCGTAATGCCCGGACAGCTGGGCCCTCCCGAGGCCAGGGCTGACTGGAAGTTGGCATAGTCCATGTCAGGGACCGTCGGGACTCCGCCGACCGTGATGGCCCTGGTCAGCAGCACCATATAACCCTCGCCGTTCCCCCCGTCTGGCGCCGCGCACGGCGACGACGTCTGGGGTGGGACAGGCAGGCAGGTGCTGGCTGCGAGCGGCTTCAGGGGTGTGATTTCCAGGATCGAGGGATCCTCGTCCGCCGGCGCGACCATGTAGTCTTTCGTGGCGCAGGCACCGCCTTTCACACAACCAGCCAGCGGTACGAAGACTCCCCCCTGCAGCGGGGATACGGGTGCCTTGGTCAGATTATTCGTGCTGATGTGAACCACGACCACCGCACCTGAGGTGCCGAGCGAGGAGGCATCGATGGGCCCGGCGAAGCGCTCCCGGATGACCGCCGTGGTCGAGAATCCGTCGAGCGCGTTGAGTGCGTCCTGCGCGGGGATCAACGCGTTGGCGGGCTGTATGTTCAGCGTGCCGTCGGTGGAGCCGGCGAAGTACACGTCATACGGGTACGGCAGCAGACCGGCGGACGGCTGGAACAGCGCCGCAGTAGCCACCTTCGGCGGTGGCGGGGACGCGCCTCCCGGGTTGCCGTTGAAGCCGGTGAGGTTCTCAGTGCCGACGCTACCGTAACCGCCGCTCGAGCAACCGCCCGCGAGCAGCGCAACCCAGACCATGCCGGCGGCGATGAGTTTTTTCATGTCCCTCCCGCCGGTGCTGTTTGAGCGTGGACGAGGCGAGCTAGGGTACGCTTACGGCAAGAACAGTGGCAAGGTGCGGCCATGTCCGCTGGCAAGTCAGGCAGCCGCGCAGCCGTCGCGGTGAAGCGCGCCGGCCGGGCGCGCGTTGTGCGCATCATCGGGGGAACGTGGCGTGGCAGGAAGTTGCGCTTTCCGGCATCGGCCGCCATCCGTCCGACCCCCGACCGCGTGCGCGAGACGCTCTTCAACTGGCTGGGGACGCGCACGCCGGGGGCGCGTGCGCTCGACCTGTTCGCCGGCAGCGGGGCGCTCGGGCTCGAGGCGCTGTCGCGCGGCGCATCCCATGTGACCTTCGTCGAGCAGGATGAGGCAGCCGTGCGCGAGCTGCGCGCGCGACTCGCCGAATGGCAGGCGGGCGACGCCTGCGTGATGCGCGCGGACGCCCTGCGCTACCTCGCCGGCGAGGCGCGGCCCTTCGACCTGGTGTTCCTGGATCCGCCGTTCGCCTCCGAGCTGCTGGGCGGGGCGGCGCGGCTGCTCGAGGAGCGCCACTGGCTCAAGCCCGGGGCGCTGGTTTATGTGGAATGCGCGGCCCGCGCCGGCCTGCCGTCGCTGCCCGCGCCGTGGCGGGTGCTCAAGGCGAAGCAGGCCGGCGAGGTCGGTTATCATCTGTTTGCGCACACAGCGCCTGTGGCCGCCGACACCGTATGAAACGCAACGCCGTCTATCCGGGCACCTTCGATCCCATCACCAACGGCCACCACGACCTGGTGCGGCGCGCGGCCGGCATTTTCGACCACGTGATCGTCGCGATCGCGGCCAACACCCACAAGACACCGATGTTCTCGCTGGAAAAGCGCGTCGAGCTGGCGCGCGGCGTGCTGAGCGACCTCACGAACGTGGAGGTGCTGGGCTACTCGGGACTCACGGTCGATTTTGCGCGCCAGCACCACGGCACGGTGATCGTGCGCGGCTTGCGGGCGGTGTCGGATTTCGAGTTCGAGTTTCAACTCGCCAACATGTCGCGTGCCCTCGACCGTAACTTCGAGACCGTGTTTCTGACGCCGCAGGAACACTTCACCTTCATCTCCTCGACCCTGGTGCGCGAGATCGCGGTGCTGGGCGGGGACGTGAGTCAGTTCGTCCATCCGATCGTGGAGGCCGAGCTGAAGAAGCAGCGGCGCCCATGAGCAGCGCAGCTACCCGCGCCTGCACGGATCGCGCTCCGCGCCACCGGCTCGAGGGCGCCTGGGTGCCGATCGCGGCCAGCATCGCCGGCAGCCGCGTGGCCGTGGATGAGCTGCGGGTGCGTTATCTGCTGCTCGAGGCGGGTGGCTACGGCATCATCGATCGCAGCAACCACGTGGTCGACGGCGGCCGCTATCTGGTGAACGAGGAGCTGAGCCCTGCGACCCTGGACATCGTCGGGTGCAGCGGACCGCACGCCGGGCGCACCATGCGCGCGATCTACGAGTTGCGCGGCGATGAGCTCACCGTGTGCTATGACCTGGAGAGCGGGGAACGTCCCGCGAACCTGCAGCCACAGGAGGATCGGCTGCTGCTGCGCATCACCTACACCCGCGTCGCTATCCCGTTTTCGCAGCTTTCCTGAGCCGGCCGCGTGGCGCTGAGCGTGGAGTGCGCGCGCCTGCAGGCGAGGCGCGACGTGCTGGCAGCTTCCGTGCGCGCACCGCCGCCCGCCGGCGCGGCTTGCCGCGCTCAGGTCCGGCCGCCCCGCGGCGCGCAGCGCGGCGCAGCCTCTTCACGCGCGGCAGGCGGATGCGCTCCGCGGGCGATGGCAGGGTGCCGGCGCGTTTCAGTTCCAGCGCCCGCCACAGATACCAGGCGGCGGTGGTCCTGAACGGCTTCCAGCGCTCGCCCCAGGCGGCGAGCGCCCTGGGGTGCGGCATGCGGCCGAGGCCATACGCGGCGCGAAACCCGGCGCGCACCCCGAAGTCATCGACCGGCAGCACATCCGGGCGCCCGAGCTGGAACATCAGCAGCATTTCCACCGTCCAGCGGCCGATGCCGCGCACCTGCGTGAGACGCGCAATGATCTGCTCGTCGGACAGCTGCATGAGCGCGGCTCCATCGGGGACCACCGCGGCGAGGGTCTTCGCGGCGAGATCCTTGAGGGCGGCGACCTTGGCGAAGGAGAAGCCGGCGGCGCGCAGGCTCTCCACCGGGGCCTCCAGCACCTGATGCGGTGTTGGAAACGTGCCGCGGCCGCAGGAGTCGACGAGGCGCTTCAGGATGGTGTTGGCGGCGGTGCCGTTCAGCTGCTGGTGAGCGATCGCCTGGGCGAGCACCTGGAAGGGGTGGCAGTCCTCGGGCGCCGCGAGCTTGCACGGCCCCACGGCGCGGATCAGGCCCCCGAGCACCGCATCCGCCCTGGACAGGTGCGCGAGAGTCTCCTGGCTCATGCGGTTCACTTCTGGCACGACGGACAATAGTACGTGGAGCGTTGCCCCTGGGTCACCGCCCGCACGGGGGTGCCGCAGCGGCGGCAGGGCCTGCCCTGGCGCTCATACACATACAGGCGCTGGCGGAAGTACCCCGGCGCGCCATCCGCGCCCAGGTAGTCGCGCAGCGTCGTGCCGCCGGCGCGGATCGCCTGCGCCAGCACCGCGCGCACCCCGCGCACCAGCCGCGCGGCCTCCACGCGCGACAGGGTTTTCGCCCGGCGCTGCGGCCTGATGCGCGCGCGGAACAGGGCCTCGCTCGCGTAGATATTGCCCACGCCGACCACCAGACGGCTGTTCATCAGCAGCTGCTTGATGGCCACGCGGCGCCGCCGGGTCGTGCGCCACAGGTAGTCCGCGTCGAAAGCGGCCGTGAGCGGCTCGGGCGCGAGAGCGGCGAGCAGCGGGTGCCGCCGCGGATCCTCGCGGGTGTAGAGCAGGCTGCCGAAACGGCGCGGGTCGTTGAAGCGCAGCGCGAGCCCCGAATCGAGCACCAGGTCGAAATGGTCGTGACTCACCCGCGGCGCCTGCGCAGGCACGACGCGCAGATTGCCGGACATCCCCAGGTGCAAGAGCAGGGTGCCCGACTCGAGCTCGAGCAGCAGGTACTTGGCGCGCCGTCCGGTGCGCACGATGCGCTGGCCGGCCACCTTGGCAGGCAGGTCGCGCGGCACCGGCCAGCGCAGCCGCGGCTCGTAGACCTCGAGCGCGACGATGCGGCGCCGCAGCGCGTAGGGCCTCAGGCCCCGGCGCGTCGTTTCGACTTCAGGCAGTTCGGGCAAGCGCTGGGTGAGCGCACCGTTACTTGATCTTCGACTCTTTGTAGGCGACGTGCTTGCGCGCCACGGGGTCGAACTTGCGCACTTCCAGCTTGTCCGGGTGCAGGCGCTTGTTCTTGGTCGTCACGTAGAAGTGGCCGGTTCCGGCCGAGGACAGCAGCTTGATCTTCTCGCGCATGGTGGCTCCTATGCCGCCTAGAGCTTGTGGCCCTGGGCGCGCAGCTCGGCGAGGACCTTGTCGATGCCGCGCTTCTCGACGGTGCGCATGCCGCTGGTGGTCAGCCGCAGGCTCACCCAGCGCTTCTCCGTCTCGACCCAGAAACGCTGCGTGTGCAGGTTGGGCAGAAACCGCCGGCGCTTCTTGTTGTTGGCGTGGGAGACTCGGTTCCCCACCCCCGGCTTCTTGCCGGTGACCTCGCAAACGCGGGACATACGCTTACCTTGAGGGATTTCAGTGGCTTGGAATCGAGGAGCGGACCCTCGTTTCCCGGGCCGGGCTTTATACCAGCCCGGAGGCGCGATCACAAGCCAAGCCGGTTTGCAGGTGGGGCATGAGCAGCGTACGCTCCCGCGCGCCCGAGGCCGGCCGGAGCTGCTCCCCCGGCTCGCGGTACAACACCAACAACCGCAATCCAATTACCTTTGGGAGAACTACATGAAGCTCATGAGGCGAGTTTTCTGCGCCGCCGGCGCTCTACTGTCGCTCACCAGTGTGGCCACCACCGCCCTCGCCGACGGCCGCGACTATAACGACGGCCCGGTCATCAATGTCGCGGCGATCCGCACCGTCGACGGGCATTTCGACGATTACATGCACTGGCTCGCGACGGGCTATAAGAAGCAGCAGGAGGCGGCCAAGAAGGCAGGGCTTATCACCGGCTATCGCGTCATAGTCGTTGAAGCGCGCGGCCCGAACGACCCGGACATCCTCCTGATCACCGAATACAAGAACTGGGCCGCGATGGACGGCCTCGGCCGCAAGCTGGACGCAATCAGCGCCCAGCTCCAGGGGTCTGTCGAGAAAGCCGCTCAGTCCCAAGTGGAGCGCGCAAAAATCCGCACGGTACTCGGCTCACACACCGATCAGGAAGCACTGCTGAAGTAGGCGCAGCGTGGGCGGGCGGCGTTCGAGCCGCCCGCCGGCCTTGCCCGGCGGGCCGACTGCTGTGAGTCGTTCGAGGCGTCGCAGACGCGCACGGCTGGGCACCGTGCGTCATCCTTCAGATGAGCCCATGTTCCGAGAAGGAAAAGCACAGTCCGTCGCCGATGATGAAGTGATCGAGCACGCGGATGTCCACCAGGCCGAGGGCCTCCTTGAGCCGCCGCGTGATGAGCTCGTCCGCCTGGCTCGGCTCGAGCACTCCGGAGGGGTGGTTGTGCGCGAAGATGACCGCCGCCGCATTGTGCACCAGCGTCTGGCGCAGCACCTCCCGGGGATGCACTCCGGCGCGGTCGATGGTGCCGCGAAACAACTCCTCGAAGGCGATGAGCCGGTGGCGGTTGTCGAGGTACAGGCAGCAGAAGACTTCGTACGGCCGGTCACGCAGCTGCGCCAGGAGGAAGGTGCGCGTCGCCTCGGGGGCCGCGAGCGTCGGTCCGATGCGCAGCGCCTCGCGAAAATGCCGCCGCGCCAGCTCCACCGCCGCCTTGAGGATCGCGTAGCGCGCCGGCCCGATGCCCGCCTGTGCGAGGCAGCGCTGCGCTTCCGCGTTCAAGAGCTCGCGCAACGAGCCAAAATCTGCGATCAGGCTGCGCGCCAGCTCGACCGCGCTGCGCCCCGGGGTTCCGGAGCCAAGCAGCAGCGCGACGAGCTCGGCATCCGAGAGCGCGTGCGCGCCGCGCTCGAGCAGCTTCTCCCTCGGCCGCTCCCCGCCGGGCCAGTGCCGGATGCTCATTACCTTCAGTTCTAACGACCGTGGGCCGCCAGTCTAAGGAGCCGCCGCCACCGGGCGGGAGGGGGAGAAAGCGCCCGAAGTGGCGCAATTGCCCACTATTCGCGCGCTGGTGTGCGCGTTCCGGCAGGCGCGGTGCGATAATTGCCACCGAGGCGAAGCGGATTTCCCATGCAAGGCAAACGCATTCTTCTTGGCGTCACCGGCGGCATCGCCGCCTACAAGAGTCCGGACCTCGTGCGGCGCCTGCGCGAGCGCGGCGCGGAAGTGCAGGTGGTGATGACCGCCGGGGCGCGCGAGTTCGTGACGCCGACCACCTTCCAGGCGGTCTCCGGGCGTACGGTACGCAGCGACCTGTGGGATGCGGCCGCGGAGGCTGCCATGGGCCACATCGAGCTCGCGCGCTGGGCGCACGCGGTGCTGATCGCGCCCGCGAGCGCGGATTTTCTCGCCCGCCTCGCCACGGGGCAGGCGGATGACCTGCTGGCGACGCTGTGTCTCGCGACCGAAGCGCCGATCGCGGTGGCGCCGGCCATGAACCACATCATGTGGGCGAATGCCGCCACGCGCGCCAACATCGGCACGCTCACACAGCGCGGCGTGCAGGTCTTCGGGCCGGCGGAAGGCGATCAGGCGTGCGGCGAGATCGGCGAGGGCCGCATGCTCGAGCCGCTCGAGCTCGCCGAGCGTGTGGGCGCGCTGTTCTCCGGCAGCGGTGCGCTCGCCGGCAGGCGCGTACTCATCACCGCCGGCCCCACGCGCGAGCGCATCGACCCGGTGCGTTTCATCAGCAACCGCAGCTCCGGCAAGATGGGCTTCGCGGTCGCGCAGGCGGCGCACGAGGCGGGCGCTGCGGTGGTGCTGGTCGCGGGGCCCGTGAGCCTGCCGACACCCGCCGGCGTGAGGCGCGTGGATGTCGAAAGCGCCGCCGACATGCTGGCCGCGGTGCTCGGCGAGCTGCCCGGAACCGACGTCTTCATCTCCACCGCCGCGGTCGCGGACTACCGGCCGGCGCGCGCCGCCGAGCACAAGATAAAGAAGACCGGTGAAACCATGGAGCTGGCGATGCAGCGCACCACGGACGTGCTCGCCACCGTGGCGGCCCGGGCCGACCGGCCGTTCGTGGTGGGGTTCGCCGCCGAGACCGAAGCGGTGGAGCAGAACGCGCGCACCAAGCTCATGAAGAAGAATCTGGACATGATCGCGGCCAACGAAGTCGGCCACGACAAGGCCTTCGACTGCGAGGACAACCAGCTGATCGTGTTGTCCCGCAACGGGCGTCACGAGCTCGGCCGGGCCGGCAAGCTCACGCTCGCCCGTGGGCTCGTCGGCCTGATCGCCGAAGACCTCGCGGCGCGCGCCGGCGCCCGCACGCGCGGCACGGCGCGCGCTTGAGCACCCGCTCTGCCGCACCCCGCGCGCTCAAGGTGCGCATCCTGGATGCGCGCATGGGCACGGAATTCCCGCTCCCGGCTTACGCCACCGGGGGTTCCGCGGGCCTCGATCTGCGCGCCTGCCTCGCCGCCCCCCTGGTGCTCGAGGCCGGCCGGGCCGAGCTGATCCCCACCGGGATCGCCATCCACGTGGACGATCCGGCACTCGCAGCTCTCATCCTGCCGCGATCGGGACTGGGTCATAAGCACGGCATCGTGCTCGGCAACCTGGTGGGCCTGATCGACTCGGACTACCAGGGGCAGCTGATGGTGTCGTGTTGGAACCGCGGCGCGCAGCCGTTCACCATCCGGCCCGGCGAGCGCATTGCGCAACTGGTCGTGGTGCCGGTGGTGCAGGTGGAGCTGGAGGTCGTGGCGGACTTCGCCGCCTCTGCGCGCGGGGCGGGCGGCTTCGGTCACTCCGGGCAGCGCTGAACGCGATCGACCTTCAAGGTCAACGGCGGGCGCGGGGCGACGTTTTCGGGCAGGGCAGGGAGGTTCCCATGACGAAAACCCGCAGGGCAGGGTACGCAGTTGTCGGAATCCTCATGGGTGCGGCGTGTGGCTCGGCGTCCGCCGCCGACCCCCTGGGGTTCTACGTGGGCGCGGGCATCGCACACTCGCAGGTGCGCAACGACGTGCAATTCGTCGGAGCCTCCGGCTCTGTTGGCCTTTCCGGGGGCGCGACCGGCTGGAAGGCGATCCTGGGCATTCGGCCTCTTTCCATCATCGGTGCCGAAGCGGAGTACCTCGACTTCGGCAGCGCCACAGGCTCTGCCAACATCCCCGCGACGGTGACGACGGGCGGACTCAACGCGACGGGAAACTCCCACCCGAAGGCGCCGGCGGTCTTTGCGATGGGCTACCTGCCGATTCCGCTGCCCTATCTGGATATTTTCGCCAAGGCGGGCGTGGCCGAATTGAAATCCAGCGTCAACGCCACTGCGCAGGCGACCTGCCCGATCAGCCTGCCTTGCATTCCGATCCTCATTCCGCCGTACTCCGCCAGCAGCAGCGACACGCGTTTCGCCTACGGCGCGGGCGTGCAGGTGAAGCTCGCATCGCTGGCGGTGCGAGCCGAGTACGAGCGCATCCACTCGAGCAGCGGCGACCCGGATCTGCTGTCGCTCGCCCTAACCTGGAGCCCGTTGTAGGAGCGCCCGCCGGACCTATTCCGAGTGGATGGTGTGCAGCGCCCGGTAGCGCTCGATGTCGGCCTGGAACTGCGCGCGCAGCGTCGTTTCTTCCTGGGTCTTGACGGCGAGCTCGTGGTCCTGGGCGTGCAGCTCATTGACGGTGCGCACCAGATTCTCCGCCAGATCATCCGGCATGCGCCGCGCGTCGGGGCGTGCGCTGTAGGGCTGGAAGTTCAGCGCCCGCGTCTGCAGGGTGGCGAGGCGCGTGCGCAGACTCTCCGTGTACTGCTCGGCCGCGGCGCGCTGACCTCTGAGCTGATCCAGCCGCAAGTCCCGCAGCGCCTCGATATCCTTGACCGAGGTGTAGGTGGTGATCAGGAAGGCGTCATGCTGGCGCTGCTTCATCTGCGCCTCGCGCGCGCGCGCCTCCGCGGTGGCCTGCTCCGGAGACTTCTGCGCCTCGAGGCGCCCGACCTCCACGCCCTGACTGTTGAGGACGGCACGTTCCTTGGAGGCGTACTGCGGCGGAATGTGGTCACCGTAGTGCACCACGCCCTGCTCATCGACCCAGCGGTAGGCGACGCCTTGCTTGGATGAGGAGTGGCTCGGAGCGGCGGCGGCGCACGCGCCGGCACACGCGAGCGCCGTAGCGGCGAGCAGCCAGCGGGAGCGGGGGCGCGGGGCGCGGGAGGACATACGGGTATATTCCCGCGCCGGATGCGCGGCTGGCAAGTCACGCGGCGCCGTAGCGCTGCTGATAGGCACGCAGGGCCGTGAGCTGCTCGGCGGAAACGCGCGCGTGTCCGTCCGGCGGCCGCGACAGGGCCTCGATGAGCTCGCTGAGTGTGACGATGCTCACACACTGAAGGCCCTGCTGCTGCTCCAGCTCCTGCACGGCGCTCGCGGCGTCCCGCCCCCGTTCCTGGCGGTCGAGCGCCAGCGCCACGCCTGCCGGCTGCGCGCCCGCGGCGCGAATGATCTCGAGCGATTCGCGCACCGCGGTGCCCGCGGTAATCACATCGTCCACGACCAGCACGCGCCCCTCGAGCCGCGCCCCGACGACGTTACCGCCCTCGCCGTGGTCCTTGGCTTCCTTGCGGTTGAAGGCGCAGGGGACGCTGCGGCCGTGCTCGCCGGACAGCGCCATCACCGTCGCGACCGCCAGCGCAATACCCTTGTAGGCCGGGCCGAAGATCATGTCGAAGCGGATCCCGGAGTGGACGATGGCCGCGGCATAACACTTCCCGAGTGTCGCGAGCGCCTCGCCGTCGCTGAACAGGCCGGCGTTGAAGAAGTACGGGCTCTCGCGCCCGGACTTGAGCGCGAAGTTCCCGAAGCGCAGCGCATCGCGCTTCAGAGCCAGGTCGATGAACGTGAGCTGGTATTGCCGCATGGCCTATGATTGCCTGATGCGAGTCATCACCGTCAATGTCTGCGGAATCCGCTCCGCCGCGGCGAAGGGCCTGTTCCGCTGGCTGCGCCGCCAGGACGCGGACTTCGTCTGCCTGCAGGAGACCCGCAGCCAGGAACCGCAGCTGGCAGGCCATGCCGTGACGCTGCCCGGCTATCACAGCTTCTTCTGCGACGCCGAGCGCAAGGGTTACGCCGGTGTCGCGCTCTACACGCGCCACACCCCGCGGCGCGTGGTGCGCGGCTTCGGCGTCGCCGAGTTCGACCACGAAGGACGCTACCTGGAAGCGCAGTTCGGGGACCTCTCGGTGGTATCGCTCTACCTGCCCTCGGGCTCCGCGGGCCCGGAGCGGCAGGCCGCGAAATTCCGCTTTCTCGATGCCTTCACGCCGCACCTCGCACGCCTGCGCCGGCGGCGCCGCCACTACATCCTGGGCGGCGACTGGAACATCGCGCACCGCGCCATCGATCTGAAGAACTGGAGGTCGAACCAGAAGAACTCCGGGTTCCTGCCCGAGGAGCGCGCCTGGATGGACCATTTGTTCAGCCGGGGCGGGTACGTGGACGCGTTCCGCGAGGTGCGCCCCGAGCCGGAGCTGTATACGTGGTGGTCGAACCGCGGGCGGGCGCGCGCCAACAACGTCGGCTGGCGCATCGACTACCAGGTGGTGAGCGGCTCGCTCGCCGGCAAGGCGCGCGCCGCCTCGATATACAAGGAGCGGCGCTTCTCGGATCACGCGCCGCTCATCATGGACTACGCTCTGTGAGCGCGCCGCGCGCCAGTCCGCGGCTGCGCGAGGTGCTCGCGAGCCCCAAGATGCTCGCGATCCTGTTCCTCGGGGCCGCGTCCGGCTTTCCCAACCAGATCACCGAGAGCGCGCTGCAGGCCTGGCTGAAGGACGCCGGAGCCACCAACGTCACCATCGGGGTGATGTCGTACGTGGCGTTGCCGTATCTGTTGAAATTCCTGTGGGCGCCGTTCATCGATCGCTACCCGCTGCCGCTGCTCGGGCGGCGCCGCGGCTGGATACTGGCGATGCAGGCCGCGCTCGGGGCCACCATCGCGCTGTTTGCGCTGCAGAACCCCGCGCTGGCGCTGGCGCCGATCACCGCCTGCGCCGTGGCGATCGTATTCTTCTCGGCGACCCAGGACATCGCCTTTGATGCGTACCGCACCGACGTGTCGCTGCCGAGCGAGCGGGGACTCGCCGCGGCCGCCACCAACCTCGGCTACCGCTCGGCCGCCTGGTTCGCCTCGGCCGGCGCGCTCATCATCGCCGATCACTTCGGCTGGCGGCTGGCGTTCCTGGTTCTCGCCGCCCTCATGCTGGCATTCGGCGTGGCGACGACGCTGGCTCCCGAGCCCCCCTATCCTCATCAGCCCCGCTCGCTGCGCGAATCGGTGGTGATGCCGCTCGAGGAACTGCTGGGCACCCCGAGCGCGGCGACGCTGATCGTGGTGGTGCTGCTGTTCAAGGTGGGCGATGCCTTTGCCAACAAGCTGTTCACGCCGTTCATGATGGACGTCGGGTTCTCGAAGACCGAAATCGGGCTCATCGTGAAAGCCTTGTTCACGGCCAGCACGCTCGTCGGCTCGGTGCTGGGCGGCATTCTCATGGTGAAGCTCGGGCTGCTGCGCTCGATGCTCGCCTTCGGCGTGCTGCAGGCCGCGACCAACCTGCTCTACTGCGCGCTGGCGCTCGCCGGCAAGAGCTATCCGATCATGGTCGGCGCCGTGGTCATCGAGCACGTTGCCGGCGCGATGGGCGGCATTGCACTGGTCGCCCTCATCATGGCGCTGTGCGATGTGCGCTACAGCGCATTTCAGTACGCGCTGCTGTCGGCACTCGCATTGCTGCCGCGCTACAGCCTCGGGTACCCGGCCGGCTGGATTGCCGACCACGGCGGCTGGTATGTCTACTACGTGATGAGTTTCGTGCTCGCCCTGCCGGGCCTGGCGATGGTGTATCTGACGCGGCGCAAGATCGATGCGCTCGACCGGCTGCGCTCGGAGGAGGGGTCGTGAGCACAGGGGATCGCATGCAGGGTGCACAGGCATTCGACCTGGCCAGGGTCGTGTGCCGCCTCACTGAGCTCGAGCGCCAGGGCGCACGTGCCTTCGTCATCGGCGCCGGCGACTGGCCGCTCAGGGGCTTTGTGGTGCGGGTGGGGGATGCGGTGCGCGGCTACGTGAACCGCTGTCCCCACGCCGGCCATCCGCTGAATCTGCTGCCGGACCGGTTCCTCACCTGCGACGGCGCGCTCATCCTGTGCTCCTCGCACGGCGCGCTGTTCGAGAAGAGTAGCGGCTACTGCGTGGCAGGCCCGTGCGCCGGGCGCGCGCTCACCCCCGTGGCGCTCGAGATCAGACACGGATACGTCCTGCTGGCCGACAGCGTGGACGCGGGCGCTCTGGCGCAGGCGGCCTGTTAGCGGTGCGGGTGGCGGTGCGGGCGGCGGATCACTCGAACAGATCGATGCCGTCGAGCGAGCCCGCGCGCAGGTCCCGGTCCTCCGCCAGCGAGTCCGAGCCCGAGCCGCGGCCCTCGTCCGTGGGCTCGACATCGACCGAGCCGCTCCAGTCCTCGGGAGCTTCGGCGGCTTCGAGCGCGCCGTCCTCCCACTGCGCCTCCCAGTCCTCAATGTCCATTTCCTCGACCGTGCCGTCGAAATACTGGATCTCGATCGTGCCGTCGTCATCGTCGAGGGCCACCACCTCGAACAACGCGCCGCCGCTTGAGCGATACCAATCGCCGATAGCCGGTTGAGGAGTCGCCATCGCCGCCCACCTCCCGCGAAGACATTCCTTAGTACTGCGCATTCCCAGTGCGCTCTACAATCCATGTTGCGCTTCGTTCTTGACGCTTTCAAGAACTATCGGGGGATTTCGCCGCGGGCCCGCCCGTGACGCGTGCCATCAATGCTCGAGCAGCCACTCAAGTTCTTTGTCGTATTCTTCGTGGTGGTCGAACCGGTATCGCTCATTCCGCTGTTCACCGGGCTCACCACCGGCGCCACCAGACAGTACAAGCGCCGCATGGCGCTGCGAGCCGTCAGCGTGTCCGCCATGATCCTGCTGCTGTTCGCGCTCGGCGGGGCGGCGTTCCTCACGCTCATGGGCATCAGCCTCGAGGCGTTCCGCATATTCGGCGGCCTGCTGTTGTTTCTGCTCGCGCTGGAGATGGTGTTTGCGCGCGAGTCCGGCGCGCGCACCTCCAGCAGCGAGGCGGCCGAGAGCCGGCGGCGCGCGGACATCTCGGTCTTTCCGCTGGCGTTTCCGTTCATCGCAGGCCCCGGGGCGCTCGCCACCATTCTGCTGTGGTTCGGGCCGCTGCACCTTGCCGACCAGGCGGCGCTCTTCGGCGCACTGCTGGCCGCAGTGGCGGTGGTGCTCGCGATCGCACTGGCGCTGATGCTGCTGGCCGATCCGCTGATGCGCGTGATCGGCGTGACCGGCGCCAATGTTGCCGGCCGGCTCCTGGGGGTGGTCCTGGGCGCGCTCGCCGTGCAGTTCGTGCTCGACGGACTGCGCCAGGCGTTCGGCGTCGGCTGAAGGGTGTCGTCGTCTCAGGTTCGCCGGAAGGCGAGGTCCCAGACTTCGTGGCCCAGACGCTCACCGCGCCGCTCGAAGCGCGTGGGAACGCGTTCCGCCGGCCGCTGCGCGAAGGCGCCGGCGGGCGCGAGATTCTCGAGCTCCGGTGTTGCCATCAGAGTCGAGAGCATCTCGAGTGCGTACGGCTGCCAGTCGGTGGCGAGGCGCAACACACCGCCGTGCACCAGGCGGCTCACCGCCAGGTCGACGAACGGGCGCTGGATCAGACGCCGCTTGTGGTGGCGCTTCTTGGGCCAGGGATCCGGAAACAGCACCAGGATCTCGTGCACGCAGTGCGGGGCGATCTGCCGCTCGAACACCTCGACCGCGTCGTGACAGATGACGCGCACGTTCGTGAGCTGCTGCTCCTCGAGCCCGAGGAGCAGCCGGCCGACGCCCGGCCGATGGACCTCGACGCCCAGAAAATCCCGCCCGGGATGCGCGCAGGCGAGCGAGAGCAGGTTCTCACCGTTGCCGAAGCCGATCTCGATGGTGCACGGTGCATCGCGCCCGAACAGCGCGCGGGGATCGAGCACCTGCGTCCCGAACGCGACGCCGTATTTCGGCCACAGGCAGCTCAGCGCGCGCTCCTGCGCCGCCGTGATCCGGCCGCCGCGGGTCACGAAGGAGCGGATGGAGCGTGGGTGTTCGGCTGCAGTCATGTCTTCACTGGATCTTACAGCGCGGTGACGGGCGCGCACCGGCGCGATCATGGTATAAGCCCGCGCGGTGCGGGAGCGGCCCGCTGACAAGGGGGAGTCGCGCAATGTGGAAGTGGCGGTCGGCGGGCATCATTGCCCTGGCGAGTGTGTGCGGCGCGGGCCTCGCGCAGGAGCGCCCGCGAGCTGAGGAACCCTCCCATGCGATCGAGCAGGGCGCCCGTGCGGGCGAGCAACCCGGCCCCGCGGCGGGTCTTACCTCGCAGCTGTGCAGGATCGACATCAAGGGCGACAAGAAGGACCAGTGGATGCGGCTGCCGAAGGCGGAGAGCTCGGTCACGCAGCATCGTCTGAACGCCGGCGGCAAGTCATTCGACTACACCGCCACCGCCGGCACGCTGATCATCCGCGACGACGAGGACAAGCCGACCGCCAGCATGGGCTATATCGCTTACACGCGGCACGACCTCAAGGGCGCGCGGCCGCTGATGTTCGCGTTCAACGGCGGACCGGGATCCTCCTCGCTGTGGCTGCACATGGGCGTGTTGGGACCCAAGCGCGTCGTGGTGTCCGATCCGGGTCCGACGCCGGCGGGCCCGTATCGCACCGTGGACAACGAGTTCGGCGTGCTCGACAGGAGCGACCTGGTGATGATCGATCCGGTCGGCACCGGAGTGAGCCACGCGGTCTGCGATCATCGCGACGACGAGTTCTGGGCGGTCGATCCGGACATCGATTCGGTCAGCCGCTTCATCGCGCAGTACGTGAGCGACAACAATCGCTGGACTTCGCCGAAGTACCTGCTGGGCGAGAGCTACGGCACCACGCGCGGGGCGGCGATCGTCAACTACCTGCGGGCACGGCGCTCGTTCGCCTTCAACGGCCTGATACTCGTGTCCGTCGCCACCGACATCGAGGCGATATTCGCCGAGCTGCCCGGGAACGACCGGCCCTACGCCGTATACCTGCCGGGGTACGCGGCCGTGGCCTGGTATCACCACATGCTGCCCAACCAGCCCACCGCGCTCGAGCCGTTCCTCACCGAAGTGCGCGCCTACGCCATGGGCCCCTTCACCGCAGCGCTCCTCAAGGGCGATGCGCTCGGGGATGCCGACCGCGAGGCCGTGGCGCAGAAGATGCACGAGTACACCGGGTTGTCGGTCGAGTATCTGAAGGCCGCCAACCTGCGCGTGTCGGAGATTGCGTTCGCGCACGAGCTCCTGAAGGCGCAGCGCAAGACCCTCGGCCGCCTCGACGGGCGCTTTGTCGGACCGACCATGGACCCGCTGGAGAAGTACACCAACTATGACCCGCAGTCATCCGCCATCAGCGCCGCCTTTGCGGCGGCGTTCCTCGACTACTACCACGGGGAGCTCAGGTTCGGGCAGGGCAGCACCTACCGCACCACCAATTCCGGCGTCGGCGAGCACTGGAAGTGGGTGCACAAGACCGAGCACGGCGAGCAGCCCATGGTCAATTCAGGCGTCGACCTCGCGGAAGCGCTGGTGAAGGATGCCAACCTGCGGGTGCTGGTGCTGAACGGCTATTATGATCTCGCCACCCCGTTCTCGGCGACCGAGTACGTCATGGCGCACCTGGGCCTGCCGCCCGGCCTGGGCGCGCGCATCGACATGAAGTACTACGAGGCCGGCCACATGATGTACGTGCATCCGCCGTCGATGGCCAAGATGAAGCGCGACCTGGATGCGTTCATCGACGCGACCGCCGCGCCGCACTGATCGGCAGCGCCATCCGGGCGCCTTGCGCGCACCCTCATGCTCTCCTCCAATGCGATCTGCGCGGTCACCCTCGCGTTCATCGTGGGAATGGTGTGGCTGCGCACGCGCATGCACTACCGGCGCGGGCGAGAGCGGATCGCGCTCACCCGCGCTGGCCGCATCTACTTCGCTGTGCTGGCGGGTGTGCTCGTGTTGGGTTGGCTCGCAGCCCCGGCGGCGGGGCACGCGTTCTGGCCCGCCGCGCCGAGCACTCCCACGCTCTCGCGCGTGGTGTGGTTTCTCGCCACCTATTACCTGTTCATTCCCGTGCATCGCGCGTTGCGGGCGCGCGGCGTTGAAGTATTCAAGGTCGCTGTCGCGCGCGTACAAGAAGGCGCCTGAGCCACCGGCGCCTGTGGCAGCAAAGACGCGTTCGTGTGTATCATGACCGCAGTTACGAAATCCGCCGAACGGTCCGGCGGAGCCAAACAACAAACGAGAGACGCCGGCCGACACGGCTGACGACTCGCATTCTTTGGAGGGAAAATCCACATGGCGCGCACTCGAGCGAGCGTTATCAGGATCCTGACGATGTCCACGGTTGCCGCCTTTGCGGGCCTGCCTTTTGTGGCCAGTGCGCAACAGCCGGACCAGGGGGCAATTCAGGAGATCATCGTCACGGCACAGAAGCGCGAAGCCAACCTGCAGGACGTGCCCTTCTCGGTGTCCGCGACCAGCCAGGACCAGATCCGCAACTCCGGCGCGATGGACCTCGTCGATCTCGCCCGCAACATCGCAGGGTTTGCGGTGGCGGACCTCGGTCCCGGCCAAAGCCAGGTCGCCATCCGCGGCATCAGCTCCGGCCAGGTCATCCGTGACCAGCCGGGCGTCAAGGAGCAGGTGGGCGTGTATCTCGATGAGTCGCCGATCTCAGTGGCCCTCTTTACGCCCGATCTCGAGCTGTTTGATCTTGATCGGTTCGAAGTGCTGCGCGGTCCCCAGGGGACGCTGTTCGGTGCGGGGTCGGAGGCCGGCACCGTGCGCTACATCACCCGCCAGCCGCAACTCAGCAAGACGGAAATCATGACGGACGCCTCCTTCGAGGACGTGGCGCAAGGCGACGAAGGGGGCTTCCTGAGAGCTGCCCTCAATCTTCCGTTTGGCGATACGGTGGCGGCGCGCCTGGCGGCTTACTGGCATCACCTGCCCGGGTTCATCGATGCCATTCAGCCGGGCGGCGGGCTCAAGAAGGACGCCAACGACGGCGACCGCAGCGGTGCGCGCCTCTCGTTCCTCATCAAGCCGAACGATGCGCTGGCCATCACGCCGCGCATCATGTTCCAGAAGCTGGACACCAACGGCTATCCGCGCGTCGATCTCTACAACATCCTCGGCAATCCCTACACGACCACCCAGCCGGCCGTGACCCTCGGAAGCCTGACGCAATACACGCAGCGGCATGAAGGTCTGACCGATGACTTCACGCTCGGCGATCTGAAGGTCGACTACAACTTAGGCCCCACGACACTGACCTCGATCACGTCCTTCACACATCGCAACGTGCTCGTCCAGCGCGATGCCAGCCAGCTGACCGGCAGCGTGACATTCGATGTGTTCGGCGCGGTGTCGAACCCGCCCGATCCGGCGGGCGTGCGCACGAGCTCACCCCTGCTCGACCGCACCCACCTGAACGTGTTCTCGCAGGAGGTGCGACTCGCGTCGAACGGCCGGGGAACGCTCGAATGGCTGGTCGGCGGATTCTTTCAGCATGTGGGGCGACGCTATGGGCAGGCCCTGCCGACCCCGGGCTACGACGCCCTGAACGCTACCCTCGGGTTCTGGCCTGGGTGCGACCCCGTCAAGAATCCGCCTCCGTGCAGGTTCCCACTCGGGCCGAACCCCGTCGGGCTGGTCGACAACCCCTTCTTCTCGGACCTCAGCTACCGCCTGAAACAGTATGCCGCGTTTGGCGAGGCGACCTACCATCTGACGGACCAGTGGGCGATTACAGGCGGTCTGCGCTACTACAAGTACAACGAAGACCGGATCCTCAATTTCAACGGCGTATTCTCCGCCGCCACCCCTGCCGGCGGCGTTCCGGGTTCTACGGACTCGAATGGCACCTCGCCGCGCCTGATCCTCAGCTACAAGGCAACCGACGACGTGACGTTCAACGCACAGGCCGCCCGTGGATTCCGCTTGGGCGGCATCAATGATCCGATCAACATTCCCCTGTGCTCGCCTACCGACCTGTTGGTCTTTGGCAATCAGAAGAACTGGACCGACGAGAAGACCTGGAACTATGAGGTCGGCGCGAAGACGCAATGGATGGACCGGCGGGTCACGTTCAATATCTCGGCGTTCTATTCCGACATCAAGGACCTGCAGGCCACGACGACCGCGGGCACCTGCTCGTCGCGCATCGTGTTCAACGTTCCCACCGCGCGCAGCGAGGGCATCGAGGCGGAGCTCTTTGCACGGCCGAACGCCAACTGGGACTTTGGCCTGTCGGCGACCGTCATTGACGCAAAACTCACCTCGTCGGTCACCTCGACACTTCCGCCCGCGACACCCGGTGGCCCACCCGGGCCCACGGTCGTGGTCGGCGGCCTGGCGGATGGCAACCGTCTGCCGACCGCACCGAAGACCCAGGTAGTCGGCAGCGTCGGCTACACTCTGCCGGTGCAGGGGTCGGCGGACTTCTTCGCGAACGTCACCGTGCAATACGTGGGCTCGTCCTTCTCGCAGTTCGAGAACGAGGAGCCGGGCTGGGGTCAGATCGGCGGCTCGGGGGATCCGAACGCGGCGCGGCTGATCTCGTACGGCGGGCCGTTGACCGTGTCGCAGATCAATTTCAACCCCGAGCTGCCGAGCTATACGCTCGCCAACTTCCGCCTGGGACTCAAGACCGAACGCTGGCAGGCGGCCGCCTACATCAACAACATCGCCGACAAGAACGCGCAGCTGGCGCTAGACTACGAGCGCGGCCGCAGCGCGCGCGTCGGCTATCTGACGAACCAGCCGCGCACGATCGGAGTGTACGGAAGCTACGTCTTCTGAGCGCCGCGGGCGGCATCGGCTGCCTGCGCGATTTCATCGCGCGGTGCACCACCGGCGCCGGATGTGCCAGCGGCGCCGCGCAAACGCCGGTCTCTCGAACGAGAGATGGCGCGGCGCACGCACGCGCGCGATAAACCAGCCTTTTACGCCGGCCCTTCACACGGAGGTCGTTCACATGTCCATCAAACTGACCGTGAACGGTGACACCCGCGAGCTGGATATCGATGCGGACATGCCGCTGCTGTGGGCGATCCGGGACCACCTGCAGCTCACCGGCACCAAATTCGGCTGCGGCATGGCGCTGTGCGGCGCCTGCACCGTGCACATCGATGGTCAGGCGACACGCTCGTGCGTCACGCCCGTGACGGCCGCCCAGGGCAAGCAGATCACCACCATCGAAGGCTTGAGCACGGCCGCGGGCCGCGCCGTGCAGGCCGCTTGGATCGGACTCGATGTTCCGCAGTGCGGTTACTGTCAGAGTGGGCAGGTCATGTCCGCCGCAGCGCTGCTGGCGGGCAATCCGAAGCCGAGCGATGCGGATATCGATGCCGCCATGGCCGGCAACATCTGCCGCTGCGCCACCTACGTCCGCATCCGCGGCGCCATCCATCAGGCGGCCGAAACCCTGGCAACCGGCGCCCCCGCCGCGCCTTAAGAGGAGTGCGCCATGTACTTCCGCCACATTGAAAACGCCGCTGCGCTCGCCGTGGGAAGGTCGCCCGCCGAGCTGAGCCGCCGCCAGTTCCTGAAGCTCACCACGCTCGCGGGCTCGGGACTCACCCTCGGCATGGTGCTGCCGGGATGCGGCACCGGCCCCGGCGGCGCTGCCGCCGGTCCGCTCGTCATGCCGTTCGTGCGCATCGCGCCCGACAACACGGTCACCGTGATCTGCAAACACCTGGAGGCCGGCCAGGGCGTCTGGACCGGGCTTCCGGCGATCGTCGCCGAGGAGCTGGATGCGTCCTGGGACCAGATGCGCGTCGAGAGCGCGCCGGCGCAGGTGCCCATGTACGGCAATCTCGCGATGGGGGGCAAGATCCAGCTCACCGGCGGCTCGACGGCTGTGGCCAACTCCTGGCAGCAGCTGCGGCAGGCGGGAGCGACCGCGCGCGCCATGCTGGTGGCGGCCGCCGCCAAGGCGTGGGCCGTGCCGGTGAGTGAGATCAAGGTGAGCCAGGGAGTGGTGTCGCACACTGGCGCGGGACGTAAAGCGACTTTCGGCGAGCTCGCCGGCAGCGCCGCGAAGGAGCCCGTGCCGACGCAGGTCAGCCTCAAGGATCCGGCCGCTTTCAGCATCGTCGGCAACGAGAAGCTGCCGCGGCTCGATGCGCGCGCCAAGTCCACCGGCAAGCAGCAGTTCGCCATCGACGTCATGCTGCCCGGCATGATGACCGCGCTCGTCATGCGCCCGCCGCGCTTTGGCGGCAAGGTGAGCTCGTTCGATGCGAGCAAGGCCAAGGCCGTCCCCGGAGTCATCGACGTGGTGCAGATACCGCGTGGGGTGGCGGTCGTCGGACGCGACATGTGGTCGGCCAAGAAGGGTCGCGAGGCGCTCAGCGTCACGTGGGACGAGTCAGGCGCCGAGAAGCGCGGCACGACGCAGCTCATGAAGGAATATCACGCCCTGAGCCGCAGCAAGGAGTCCGTCACGGTTACGCAGCGCGGCGACGTCGAGGCGGCGCTTGCACATGCGGTGAAGCGCGTGGAGGGGGAGTTCGAGTTTCCGTACCTCGCGCACGCGCCGATGGAGCCCCTGACCGCGGTGTGCCAGCTGGGCGCCGACAAGTGCGAGATCTGGGCCGGCTGCCAGTTCCAGACCGTCGACCAGGCGAATGCCGCGGCGGCGGTCGGACTGAAGCCCGAGCAGGTGAGCATCAACACGCTCGCCGCCGGCGGCACCTTCGGGCGGCGCGCGAATCCCGAATCGGACTACATCTCCGAGGTAGCTTCCATCGCCAAGGCGACGGGCGGGAAATATCCGGTGCGCCTCATCTGGACGCGCGAGGATGACATCACCGGCGGCCGCTACCGGCCGCTCAACTACCACCGCATCACCGCAGCCATCGGCAAGGACGGCAAGGTCGCTTACCGCCAGCGCGTCGTCGGTCAGTCGATCGTCGCCGGCACGCCGTTCGCGTCCATGATGATCAAGAACGGCGTCGATCCGACGGCGGTCGGCGGCAGCGCCCCCGAGCAGTACGATCTCGCCGACGCACACGTGAGCTGGTCGCCGCCGACAGTCGGGGTGCCGGTGCTGTGGTGGCGCTCAGTCGAGAACACGCACATGGCGTTCTCCAAGGAAGTGATGATCGATGAGCTGGCGCACGCGGCGCGACAGGACCCGATCGCTTTCCGGCTGGCGTTGCTCGGCGAGCATCCGCGCCACGTCGGTGCGCTCAAGCTCGCGGCCGAGAAGGCCGGATGGGACTCGCCATTCTCGAAAGAGAAGGGGCGCGGACGCGGCGTCGCCGTGCACGAGTCCTTCGGCTCGGTGGTGGCGCAGGTGGCGGAAGTTACGGTGAGCGGCGACAAGATCACGGTCGATCGCGTGGTCTGCGCAGTCGACTGCGGCATCGCAGTCACGCCCGACGTGGTGAAGGCGCAGATGCAAAGCGGCATCGGCTACGGCCTGTCGGCGGCGCTGTACGGCAAGATCACGCTCACCGACGGACACGTCGATCAAACCAACTTCCACCAGTACCAGGTGCTGCGCATCAACGACATGCCACGCGCGATCGAGGTGTACATCGTGCCCTCGACGAATCCGCCCTCGGGTGTCGGGGAACCGGGGACGCCGCCGATCGCGCCCGCGGTTGCCAACGCGGTGCGCGCAGCGACCGGGATCCGCTTGCATACGCTGCCGTTTGATCTGGCGGCGGCGCGCCGCGCCCGCGCCCGCGCCTGAGCGCTCTGCAGGCGCTACAGCGCTGCGAAGCTGCGAGCCTGCGCGCTCCAGGCGGGCGCGCTGGCGAGGGCACCCGGGACCTCATCCGGTGTGCCGACCACCTGCCACATCATGAGGTGCCGCCGGTCCATGAAGCGCTCCTCGACGGCGCGGTTGAGCACATCGAGAAGCGCAGTGAAGAATCCCCGGGTGTTCACCAGCACGATGGGATTGAGGTACAGCCCGAGACGCTTGAGCGTGATGGCCTCGAGCAGCTCCTCGAGCGTGCCGGAGCCGCCGGGAAGTGCGATCGCCGCCTGGCTGAGCGTCAGCATCATGTGCTTGCGGGTGCGCAGGTCCTCGACCAGCTTAAGGTCCGTCAGTCCCTTGTGCCCCCACTCCAGCTCGGCCATGAATCGCGGCAGGATGCCGATCACCCGGCCGCCGTGACTGAGCGCGCCGTCTGCGAGCGCGCCCATGGAGCCGACCGCGCCGCCCCCGTACACAATCCCGACTCCCTGTCCGGCGAGCACCTCGCCCAGGCGCCGCGCTGCGGCCCGATACTCAGGGTGGGCGAGGCGGCTGGAGGCGCAGTACACGCAGACGGCGGGCTCGATGGAACGCTCGGCCGGTGAGCTCATGGGGTCCTTCCGTGCAATGCCCTCATTATAAAGGGCGCCATGATGGGCGCCCGCCGCCGTTGCGGGCGCCTGCGCTGATCTAAGGCGGTGGCGGGCGCAAAACTGGGACCTGGCCCCAGGCCGGCCCGCCGCGGAGGCGGTATAAGCGCTCCGGTATGGACTGTCCGAAGTGCGGACATCAGCAGACTGACACGGTCAAATGCGCATCGTGCGGGGTCTATTTCGCGAAATTCGCCCAACAACAGGAGCTGATCGCGAACCGCTCAGGCGCGGCGCACGATGAACTTCCTGACAGCGGTTTCGGCTGGAGTGCGCTCGCCCTCACCGCGATACTGAGCATGGCACTCGCCTGGTACGTCCTGCGCGGGCACGCCACCTCTCCCGCGACGCCCGTGCCACCGGCCAGCGCGGCGAGCGGCGCCGCGCAGATCGGGGCCGCGCCGCCCGCGCCGTCAGCGCCGTCAGCGCCGTCAGCGCCGTCAGCGGCCGGGCCCTTCCCGCACGCGCTGCGGGGTCTTGAAGCGCAGCTGGCGAGGAGCTTTCCGGCGCGCAACGCCATCGAGACCGCGCGCAATGCCACCGTATTCATCAAGACCGGCTGGGGCATGGGGTCCGGCTTCATCATCGATGCGGACTGTCACGTGATCACCAATCGGCACGTGGTGGAGACCGACGGCGCGAGGGTGGCCAACACGGTGGTCTCGAGCGCCGAGATGCGCGCGCGCATCGCCGTCGCCGAGCAGCAGCTGCGCGCGAATATCGGCCAGCAGCTGCACTTGCGGCGCTCGCTCGCCGGGCAGCCGGGCACGAACCTGCAGGTGATCGAAATCGACGATCGCATCCAGGCCATGAAGGAGGAGCTCGCCGATCTGCCGGTGCGCATCAACCACGCCATCAGCGAAAAGGTGGAAGGCTCAGGCCGCAGCGGCTTTACCGCGATGGTGGTGGACGGCACCGAGTTCAGCTCGCTGCACGCCCAGTACGCCGACAACCGGGATCTTGCGATCTTTCAACTGCCCGCCGATCACTGTCCGCACCTCGAGCCCGGGAGTTCGGACACT
>Ga0209471_1000057_pt1 | contig 89067 bp, 84 predicted proteins | sample GraSoiAngelo_128_FD_185885 | JGI IMG/M metagenome (GOLD analysis project Ga0209471, IMG submission 185885) | Grasslands soil microbial communities from the Angelo Coastal Reserve, California, USA - 14_0927_12_20cm (SPAdes) (version 2) | ecosystem: Environmental > Terrestrial > Soil > Grasslands ...
TCGGTGAGCGGCTGCGCCGGGGGCCGGCGGGTTCTCTTGAAGGCGGCGCCGAGCCGCACGATGACCCGCCGGGTCAGGACGTCGTCCAGCTGGAATCGGCCTGCGTGGGCATCCTGAATGCTGCGGGCCAGGCTGGCCGGGTCGACATCCTTTAAGACGTAGCCCGAGGCACCCGCGGCGACCATCTCGACGATGTCCTCCTCCGCCTCGGAGACGGTGAGGGCAAGAATGACGCGCTCTGGATCCTCTTCCTTGATCGCCCGGGTGGCGGCGATGCCGCCCATCTCCGGCATGTTGAGGTCCATCAGGATGACGTCGGGCTTCAGCCGGCGGGACCCCTCGACTGCCTGCCGGCCCGTCATCGCCTCGCCGACGATATCGATCTCGGCAAAATCGCGGAGCATTCCCTGCACGCCGGCCCGGAAAATCGGCCGGTCATCGGCGATCAGCACGCGGACCCGGGTCATTCGGAACGCTCCGCTGGGCCGATCAAGGTGACCAGAGTTCCCTCAAACGTCTGGCTGACCATTTCGAATGTCCCGCCGATCAGCTCGGCTCGTTCGCGCATGCCGACCAGCCCGTAGGAGCCACCTTTTCGCGGGTCCTCAGCGACCCGACGAACGTCGAAGCCGCGGCCGTCATCGCGAACCGTCATCACCCAGGGCGTCGTGGAGAGGTCGAGAACCACCCAGAGGTTGCGGGCCTGCGCGTGCTTGCGCACATTCGACAGACTCTCGCGAAGTACCTGGAAGATGACCTCCTTCTGCTCGGGGGCCACGACGTTCTCCTCCCCACGGATACTGACGTTGGTCTCCACCAGGTTCATCCGGCCGAACTGGTCGACCAGCTTCAACACCGAAGCCAGGAGCCCCTGGGACCGAATGGTTTTCGGCCGCAACGACTGCAGAATGTTGCGGGCGCCCGCCAGGATCTCTTCGGTCATCGACCGGAGCTGGGGCAGCAGCTGGCTCGCATCGTCGGGATCACGCTGCCGCCGCTGCTCGTAATACTTAAACAAGGCGACGACGGCCGCCAGGTCGGAAGCGAGCCCATCGTGGATCTCTCGGGCCAGGTTGACCCGCTCCTGAAGGACGGCGACCTCGGCCACCTTGATCGCGAGGCTATGCGCGCGCAGCGCCGCCACAGCCTCCACCGCCAGATCCTCGAGCCGGACGGCGTCGCGACGGTCGAGACGCCAGGGAGTGCGGCGGAGCAGGACCAGGACTCCTACCGGGCGCTCCAGGGGCGGCGAGAGCGCAATGGCAGCCATGCCGCGATAGCCGGCGTCGACCCAGACGGCCTCATCGGGGGAAAGCTCCTCGGCGACGAGATCCTCGACGGTCAGGACCTCATTGTTCTCGAGCGCCCGACGCAGAAGCCCGCTGTTGATGGATGCCGTGCCTTCCGGCGCGGCGAGCGACTCCGTCGGCACCCCGGCCCGGAGCACGAAGCGCCGGTGCTCGCCGACGGTGAAGACCTGGGTGGCGTCGACCTGGAGGAGGTCCAGGGCTTGCTGCGCGGCCGCCAGCAGGATGGTCTGAAGTGGACCGGCCATCTGCTCGGGAACAAGCCGCGCTGGCTGCGACTCCGCCGGAGCTGACTCCGGGGCGGGCGCGGGTGGCGGTTCTGATTCTGGAGCGGCGGCGGGCGGCGCCTCAGCCTTGACTTCGTCAGCAATGACGGCTTCGGGCTCGGGCGCTTCAGAGGGTTCGGATGGAGCCGTTGGCTCGGCCACGGCGGTCGCGGCCTCAGTTCCGACCGGCGGCTCGATCACCAGCGCCGGCGCGCCCGCCGGCTCGGCAACTGGAGCAGGAGGAGGCGTGGCGGCCTGGGTTCGCTCCATCGAGCGGGCGAAGAGCTCGAAGAAATGATCGAGGACCTTGCGCTCGTCGGGGCTGAGCTCGCCATCGACGCCGGCGATCAGCTCGCTCGCGCTGGCCCGCGGCTCGTGCCACTGAATGTCCGGCTCAACCGCCTCCCGGCGAAGTCGGCGGATCAGCTCACGCAGCCGCTCCGCCGCGGCTGCCCGCTCATCGCTGCTCGGTTCCGGGCCGCGGGCGTGCGCCAGCTGGTCGGCAATCTCCGGGAAATTGACCTCGAGGTAATGAACAAGGACATCATGCATGGTTTTGTTTTGATCCGACTCCAACTAATCAAAGCGGTGAAATAAAACCTGTCAAGGGCTGTTCGGCGGATGGCGCAAATCACGCGATCCGTGTACAAAGATGTTACGGGAGCCATAGCTATAATGTCGGAGTCGCGGCTTGCCCCAGGACTTGTGATCCCTATTGACTGCTGAAACAGCCACCGTTCGGCTTTCCTACATCATCAATCACGATGTGACGAGAGCCGCCATGCAGAACTTCTCGGCGCGCACGGGTATCTCGCTGGCTGCCGACGCGGCCGACGGGTATCAGATTCCGCCCGGCCTGCCACAGAACGATTTCTGCTTGATCATGCAGAACTTTGGCCGCTGCGAAATGGTGCCAACGTCGGCGGCGCCACCCCAGGGCGAAGAGCCGCAGTTGCGTTATGACGGCGCGCAGATTGGCCATCTCATCATCCCGATCTGCGACGGCCATCACCTTCTAGGCCGCCTGGTCAGCGAGCCGTTTGCGGTCACCAAGCCCGACTTCGCGACCGTTTACGAACTGGCGCGGGCGTTGCCGGTGCACCCGGACAACCTGATGCGCGCCGTGCAGTCGGTCCCGGTCGTCTCGCAGACCAACATCATGGAGGCGGCCAACCTGGTCCACACCCTGGTGCAGCACGTCGTGGCGCAAAACTACAAGCACCAGGACGAGCTCACGGTGCTGCGCGCCTTCGACAGCATCATGACCAACCTCAGTTACGAGGTGCTGAGCGACATGATCCTCAACCTGGGGATCCGGCTGCTTCGCGGCCAGAGCGCGCTGTTGCTGCTCCAGGGGGATGAGGGACAGCGCGAGGAGGCCTACTCCGGTCCCGAACCCAATGGCACCGGCGACCTGCGCCGGCTGCTCGTCGAAATGAGCGACTTCGTCCTCCAATCGAAGCGACCGCTGTCGGTTCCCGATGCATCGCAGAGCCCGTGGACCCAGTTCCTGCTCGGGCGGCAGGACGTCAAGGGTTCGGTCACCATCACCCCGCTGCTGCAGCAGGACCGCATTCGCGGAGCGCTTGGCATCTACGCGCCCGACGCCAGCCGCGATCCCGAATCCGATCTCCATCTGCTCTCGATGCTCGCCGCCCAGGCGGTCAACAGCCTGGTGATGCTCGAGCGGCTGGTGGCCAGCGAGGAGCAGGCACTGACCGATAGCCTCACCGGGCTCTACAACTACCGGTTTTTCCAGGAAAGCCTCCAGCGCGAACTCAGCCGGGCATCCCGCAGTCGAGCGCCGCTGTCGCTGATCGTGCTCGATCTGGACAACTTCAAACTCATCAACGACAGCTATGGGCACCCGGTCGGCGACCGCGTGCTTCGACACCTTGCCGACCTCATCCAACGCCACAGCCGTAAAGCGAACGTGGTCGTCCGCTATGGTGGCGACGAGTTCTGCATTATCGTGCCAGAGGGCGATCTGGATACGGCACGCGGCGTGGCCGAACGCGTGCTCACCGAGATCCGCAACAGCCCCTTCGGCGACGAGGCGCACAGCGTGCCACCACAGAGTCTGACGGTCAGCGCGGGAGTGACCTCCTACCGGCCCGAGGAAGACAACGCCTTTTCCTTCTTCAAGCGCGCCGACGAGAACCTACTGACGGCCAAGCGGAGCGGGAAGGATCGGGTCGTCGCCGAGTAGTCAGCGCCGGCGGTAGGGCCGGCCCATCGCTCGTCGAAGCATCCAGGGGATGGTCGCCGCCACCAACGGCTGACCCAGGAATGCCGACAGGGCCTCTAGCTTGGGGAACAGTTCCGCCGCGGTGTGCTCCAGGGCAAAGCCGTGCTCATTCAGTTGCGCCGTCAGGCCCTCTAACTCGGTCGCTTCCTCGATCGCGTACGCGGAAAGCTCCGCGGCGCGCCTCGAGGCCCTGCGATAGGCGCGCCACATCGAGACGGTCGCGAAGATCAGCAACACCAGGCCGACGCCGGCGCACGCGATGGCGGCGTAGGCGAGCGCTACTCTTCGGCCTCCTCCGTGCCGCCGACGCCCGCGATAGTGGCGACGGTGTCGCCCTCATCGAGTCGCATGATGATCACGCCTTGCGTCTGGCGCCCGGCGACCCGGATGTTTTCGATCGGCGTGCGTATTACCTGGCCGCCCTCAGAGATGACGATCAACTGCTCCTCTTCGGGATTGACGACCACCCGCATGCCGACGAGGGGGCCGGTTCGCTCGGTGACCGCCATCGTATAGACGCCCTGGCCGCCACGCGAATGAGCGGGGTATTCCTCCAGCGGCGTGAGCTTACCGTAGCCCCGTTTGGAAACCACCAGCAGGTTGGCATCTTTCCGAACGATGTCGAAGCCGGCGACCAGCGCGTCCTTGCGCAACGTGATCGCGCGTACCCCCGTGGTGTCGCGACCCATCGGCCGCGCTTGCTTCTCGCTGAAGCGGACCGCCTTGCCGTCGGTGGTGGCGATGATCAGCTCATCCGAGCCTGAGCTGAGCTTGACCCAGTTCAGCTCGTCGCCCTCGGTCAGGTTGATGGCGATCAGGCCGTTGCGCCGGACCTGGCTGTAGAGCCGCGCCGGCGTCTTCTTGATGGTGCCCTGCTTGGTGACCATGACGAGGTAGCGGTCTTCGGCCCAATCCGTGATACCGATGACGGCCGTGATCTTGTCCTTGGGGTCGATGTCGATCAGGTTTGCAGCCGGCAGCCCCTTGGCCTGACGGTTGACATCGGGAATCTCGTGCACCCGCAGCCGGAAGACCGAGCCGTGGTTGGTGAAGAACAGCATGTCGGAGTGGGTGGACGCGATCGCCAGGTGCTCGACGAAATCGGACTCGACGCGGGCGGCGCCCAGGATGCCCTTGCCGCCGCGCCGCTGCGGGCGATAGGTCGTCGCGGGCACCCGCTTGACATAACCGCGATGGGTCAGCGTCACGACCACGTCTTCTTTCGGAACGAGGTCCTCCTCGTTGAGCTCGACGGAGCCCTGGAAGTCAAGGGTGGTCCGGCGGGGATCACCGTACTTCTTCTTGAGCTCGGCCAGGTCGTCCTTGATCAGCAGCATGATTTTGGCTTCGTGCTGCAGCAGGTCTTCGAGGTAGGCGATCCGCTTGATGACCTCCTCGTATTCCTCCATGACCTTATTGCGCTCGAGGCGCGTCAGGCGACCGAGCCGCATGTCGACGATCGCCTTCGACTGCTTCTCGGAGAGTTTGAAGCGCTCCTGCAGGCGGTCCTGCGCGGTCTTCTCGTCTTGCGACTCGCGGATCGTCTTGATGACCGCGTCCAGGTTGTCGAGGGCGATCTTGAGGCCTTCGAGGAGGTGAGCCCGGTCGCGCGCGCGCTCCAGCTCGTAGCGCGTGCGGCGCGTCAGGACGTCGCGACGATGATCAATGTGGTGCTGCAACAGCGCCTTGAGATTGAGCACCACCGGGCGGCCCTCCACCAAGGCCAGCGAGATCACACCGAAGGTCGTCTGCAGGGCGGTGTGCTTGTAGAGGTTGTTGAGGACGGTCAAGGCGCGCGCGTCCTTCTTCAGCTCGATGACGATCCGCATGCCGTGCCGGTCTGATTCATCGTTGAGGTCGGCGATCCCTTCCAGCTTTCTCTCCCCGACCAGGTCCGCGATCCGTGTGACCAGCGTCGCCTTGTTGACCATGTAGGGGATCTCAGTGATGATGATCCGCTCGCGGCCGTTCTTGGCCTCTTCGAAGGTGTGGCGCGCCCGCACGATCAGCCGGCCATGACCGGTGCCGTAGGCGGCGGCGATGCCTTCGCGCCCGATGATGATGCCGCCGGTGGGGAAGTCCGGTCCTCGGACAATCTTCATCAGGTCTTCGGTGGTCGCATCCGGTTGCTCGATCAGATAGATCTCGGCGTCGCAGACTTCGCCGAGGTTGTGGGGCGGAATGTTGGTTGTCATCCCGACGGCGATGCCGGATGAGCCGTTGACCATCAGGTTGGGCATCCGGGCAGGCAGCACGAGGGGCTCCTGCCGTGTCGCCGAGTAGTTGTCGCCAAAATCGACCGTGTTCTTCTCGAGGTCGACGAGTAGCTCGGCGGCGATCGGCGCGAGACGGGCTTCCGTGTACCGGTAGGCAGCCGCCGAGTCACCGTCGATGGAGCCGAAGTTGCCCTGCCCATCGACCAGCGGGTAGCGCAGCGAGAAATCCTGCGCCATTCGCACCAGGCTGTCGTAGACGGACATATCGCCGTGCGGGTGGTAATGCTTGAGAACCTCGCCGATGATCGCGGCACACTTCTGATAACGGGCGCCCGGGGTCATCCCCTGGTCCTGCATCGCGTAGAGGATGCGGCGATGGACCGGCTTGAGACCATCGCGAGCGTCGGGCAGCGCCCGGCTAACGATGACGCTCATCGCATAGTCCATGTAGCTGGAGCGCATCTCGTTCTCGAGCTGCAGCGGCAAGACGGTACCGATGTTCAGTGGTTCCATTTAGACCTCTACGTGGACGGACTTGTTTCTAGTTGTTGTCAAAGCGTTTGAGCACGATGCAGGCGTTCTGGCCGCCGAAGCCGAACGAATTCGACATGGCGACCCGGATATCGTGGCGACGGGGCTCGTTGGGTACATAGTCGAGGTCGCAATCGGGATCCGGGTGCTCGAGGTTGATGGTCGGATGCACCATCCCGTGGTTGATGCTGAGGATGGACGCGATCGCCTCCACCGCCCCGGCGGCGCCCAGCAGGTGACCGATCATCGACTTGGTGCTCGAGATCGGGATCCGCTTGGCGCGATCTCCCATCACCCGCTTGATGGCCGCCGTCTCGGACTTGTCGTTCAGCTGGGTCGAGGTGCCGTGGGCGTTGATGTAGTCGATGTCCTGCGGACCGATGTGCGCGTCCTCGAGCGCCTTCGCCATGGCGCGAGCGGGACCATCTCCATCTTCTTCCGGCATCACGATGTGAAAGGCGTCGTCGGTGACGGCAAAACCGATGATCTCGCCGTAGATCTCCGCCCGGCGGCTATGGGCGTGCTCGAGCGTCTCCAGCACCAGCATGCCCGCGCCCTCGCCGGGGACGAAGCCGTCACGCTGGGCATCGAATGGCCGGCTGGCCTTGATCGGGTCTTCTGACTGGGTCGAGAGCACTTTCATCGCCGCGAACGACGCTAGCCCGAAGCGACAAAGATTGGCTTCGGCGCCGCCGGCGAGCATGACATCGGCATCACCGCGCTGCAGCACGCGGTAGGCGTTCCCCAGCGCCTGGGTCGACGCCGCGCAGGCGGTAGTGTCGGTGTTGTTGGGGCCTTCGAGGCCGAACTGGATCGCAATCTGGCAGGAGGCCATGTTGGGAATCACGCGCGGCACGAAGAAGGGTGAGATGCGGTCGGGTCCCCGCTCGCCGCGGAGCGCGAAGGCCTCGATCTCTTCCGAGATCTCCTTGAAGCCGCCGATGCCGGTACCGAGCTCGCAGCCGATCCGGGTCCGGTCCTCGTTGGCCAGCTCAAGACCCGACTGGTCGATCGCCATCTTGGCGGCGGCCACCCCCACCTGGCTGAAGCGGGCCATGCGCTTGGCCTCCTTGAAATCCATGTAGTTGCGCGGATCGAAATTCTTCAGCTCCGCGACGGTCTTGACGGGCAGGTCCGAAACATCAAACGAGGTGGCAATCCCGAGTCCGGATCGGCCTTCGATCAAGCTGTCCCAGTACTCGGCGAGGCTATTCCCGTTTGGGGCCAGCACGCCCATGCCGGTAACGACCACGCGATGCTCCGGACGGACCCCGTTGCCTCCCATGGCGTCATGTTACGAAAGGGGCGGATTTAGGCGCCGATTTTTGCGACTGGACGGACACGGATGGGATCGCTGCGGCAATCGTGGAAACGATCGCCCGGTCGACGGCATCCCGCGCCACCCTGACCGCGTTGTAGATGGCCCGCGCATCGGAGCGGCCGTGGGCAATGACCGCCACGCCGTTGACGCCCAGCAGGAGCGCCCCGCCGAACTCGCGCCAGTCGGCCCGGCGGCGAATGGCCTGCAGCTTGGGGCGCACCAGCAGCCCGCCCACGGTTGCCACGGGGTCACCCTTGAGAGCGTCGCGCATACTCGTAAAGAGAAACTCGGCGACCCCTTCGGCGGTCTTGATCAGGACGTTGCCGCTGAAGCCATCCGTGACGACAACGTCCGCTTTCCCCCTGAAAATATCCTTGCCTTCGACGTTGCCGATGAAGTTGATGCCCGGCTGGGCCCGGAGTAGGGGCTCGGCCGCCTGGACCAGCTGGTTGCCCTTGCCGGCCTCTTCGCCGTTGCTGAGCTGCGCGACGCCCGGGTTGGAGACTCCCATCAGCTTCTCGGCGTAGATGCCGCCCATCACCGCGTATTGGAGGATGTGCTCCGGCTTAGCATCGGTGTTGGCGCCGACATCGAGGAGGAAGCAGTTTTTTCCGCTCGTCGTTGGGATCAGGGAGCCGATCGCCGGCCGGTCGATGCCGGCGATACGGTGGAGGCCGAAGAGCGCCGCTGCCATCACCGCCCCACTGTTTCCGGCGCTGACGAAGCCGTTGGCCCGCCCGTCCTCGACCATCTGGATGCCACGGACGATGGAGGATGCCTTCTTGCTGCGAACCGCTTGCGCCGGATGTTCGTCCATGGCGATCACCTCGGGCGCATCCTCGATCTGGGCCCATTTCCCGGCTCCCGACGCGGCGAGCGCGGCGTCCACCTTCTCCTTGACGCCCACGAAGACCACTTCGACGCCCAGCTCGCGATGGGCCTGGACGCCCCCCGCCACGACCTGCTCGGGGGCATAATCACCGCCCATCGCGTCAAGCGCGATTTTCATAGGGAAGCGCCCGGGGAAGGGCGACTAGATGTCCAGGTTGCGCACGGTCTTGGCGTGCGTCTGGATGAAGCGTTTGCGCGGGTCCACTTCGGTGCCCATCAGGACGTCGAAAATTTTGTCCGCCTCGACCGCGTCCTCGATCTCGACCCGCAGTAGCATGCGGTTCTGCGGATTCATGGTCGTATCCCAGAGCTGCTCGGGATTCATCTCACCGAGCCCCTTGTAGCGCGCGACCTCCGGTTTCCCGGTCATCTGCGCCAGCTTGCGGTTCTTCTGCTCGTCGGTGTAGGCGTAGTTGATCTCCTTGCCGCGCGTGATTTTGTAGAGCGGCGGCTGGGCGATGTACAGGTACCTTCCAACGATCACCTGGGGCATGTAGCGGAAGAAGAAGGTGAGGAGCAGCGTGCGGATGTGCGAACCATCGACGTCAGCGTCAGTCATCACAATCACATGGTGATAGCGCAGCTTATTGATGTCGAACTTCTCGCCGATCCCGGTTCCGAGCGCCGTGATCAGGTTGCGAATCTGCTCGGAGGTGAGGATCTTGTCCTCGCGGGCTTTCTCCACGTTCAGGATTTTGCCTCGCAACGGCAGGATCGCCTGGAAGCGGCGGTCGCGCGCACCTTTCGCTGAGCCGCCGGCGGAGTCACCCTCGACCAGGTAAATCTCACACAGGGCGGGATCACGCTCCGAGCAATCGGCGAGCTTTCCCGGTAGGGTCGACGACTCGAGCAGGGACTTGCGCTGAACCAACTCACGGGCGCGTTTCGCGGCATCCCGCGCGCGGGCGGCCACCAGGCATTTTTCGATGATCCGTCTGGCGTCAGGCGGATTCTCCTCGAGGTACTGGGTGAAGGACTCGGAAAAGACCGTCTCCACCTGGCCGCGCACCTCGGAGTTGCCCAGCTTGGTCTTGGTCTGCCCTTCGAACTGCGGTTCACGGACCTTGACACTGATGACGGCGGTGAGCCCCTCGCGAACGTCCTCACCCGTAAGGTTCGGGTCCTGTTCGCGCATCAGGTTGATCTTGCGGGCGTACTTGTTCAGAACCGAGGTCAGCGCGGAGCGGAAGCCGGTGACGTGACTTCCACCCTCGACGGTGTTGATGTCATTGGCGAATGCCAGGACGTTCTCGGTAAATCCCTGGTTGTACTGAAGTGCGACCTCAACCGTGTTGCCATCGATCTCCCGCTCGACATGGAGCGGCCGCAGGTTGACCCAACCCTTGTCGCGGTTGAGGTACTTGACGAAGGCGCTGATCCCGCCCTCGAAGTAAAACGTGTAATCGATGTCGACGCGCTCATCGCGCAGCAGGATGGTCAGCCCTTTGTTGAGGAAGGCCAGCTCACGCAGCCGGTGGGACACGATGTCCCAATGAAAGCCGAGCTCCTCGAAGATGTCGGGATCGGGCCAGAAGCGAATGTAGGTCCCGGTGGTGTCGGCCTTGCCGACGACCTTCAGCGGCGCGACCGGTGCGCCCCGCCGATACTCCTGGTAATGCTGCTTGCCATGGCGCATCACCGTGACCTGGAGCCGCTCGGAGAGCGCGTTGACGACCGACAGACCGACCCCGTGCAGTCCACCCGAGACCTTGTAGCCGCCGCCACCGAACTTGCCGCCGGCGTGCAGCTTGGTCATGACGACTTCGAGGGCCGGCTTGCCCTGCTCCTTCATGATGTCGACCGGGATACCGCGGCCGTTGTCGGCGACCGAGGCGGACCCGTCCTGGTGGAGGGTTACCTCGATCCGGGTGCAAAACCCGGCCAGCGCTTCATCAACAGAGTTGTCGACGATCTCGTAGATGAGGTGGTGCAGCCCACGGTTATCGGTGGACCCAATGTACATTCCGGGACGGCGTCTGACCGGCTCCAAACCCTCCAGAACCTGGATGGCCTTGGCGTCGTAGGCAGCCGTCGTTTTTTCCTTAGGATTGACCAAATCGCGTATTCAAATTATACCCAATCAGGCTGCCAAAATTGACCTATGTTCGCGCCTAAAGTCCACAGGGGACAGGCGGGGCTGAGGCCGCTCGCCCGGGCGGTGGTTTATGGCGTCGGCGGCTGCCTGGGAGAGCTCTTTTTCACCGCCTGTACAAGCGCGCTGCAGACTCGCCGGCTCCAGCCCCACACCAGCCCCCTAATGTTGCCCGTCTACGCACTGATCCAGCCGTTGTTCGAACCCGCCCATCGGACCATGCGCGGTCGCGTACCCCTCTGGGGTCGAGCCCTCATCTACGGCAGTGGCTTCCATGCGGCCGAATATCTCAGCGGCCGGCTGCTCCGGCGGCTTGTGGGCCAGGTGCCCTGGGACTACTCCGCCGCTCGCTGGCAGCTCGACGGCCTGATCCGGTTCGATTACTTCCCGCTATGGGCGGCGGCCGGGTTGATGACCGAACGGCTGCATGACCTCCTCACCGGGCAGTCACCGATTACGAGGCGACCACCGACGCGTCCTTCACCAGGGGAGGTCGCCAGCGCAGATCCAGCTGGCGGGCGGCCCGGACCTCGTCGAGGCGTCCGATCGGACCATCATGCGGAGCGGTCTTGACGATCTCCGGATCCCTGGCGATCTCCTCGACGATCTTTGCCATGGCAGCAATGAAGCCATCGAGCGAGGCTTTCGATTCGGTCTCGGTCGGCTCGATCATCAGCGCCTCGGGCACGATCAGTGGGAAGTAGATGGTCGGCGGGTGAAACCCGAGATCGATGAGGCGCTTGGCGATATCTTTCGCCGATACCCCCTGCGCCTTGGCTTTTCTTGCCGTGAGGACAAACTCATGCATCGACGGCCCGCTGAAGGCGTCGTCGAATAACGGCCGCAGGTGATGACGCAGGTAGCTGGCATTGAGCACGGCATTGTGCGCCACATCAGCGATGGTGTTGCCGTAGGTGCGGATGTAAGCGTAGGCGCGCAGCAGCATGCCGAAGTTGCCGTAGAAGGAGCGAACTTTGCCGATCGATTGCGGCCGCTCGTATTCGAAGCGGAAGCCTTCATCAGTTCGCTCCACCGTGGGCACTGGCAGGAAGGGAACTAGATGGGCCTTGACGCCGACCGGACCCGCGCCCGGACCGCCGCCGCCGTGCGGCGTGGAGAAGGTCTTGTGCAGGTTGAGGTGCACGACGTCGAAGCCCATGTCGCCGGGGCGGGCCACGCCGACCATGGCGTTGAGATTCGCGCCGTCGTAATAGAGCTGGGCTCCATGTTCGTGTGCGAGGCGGGCGATCTCGACGATGTCCTGCTCGAAGAGGCCGGCGGTGTTGGGATTGGTGAGCATCACCGCTGCCGTGCGCGTCGAGATCTTGCTCTTAAAATCCTCCAGGTCAACCAGACCATTGGATCCTGACTTGACCGTTACGGTCTTCAAGCGGGACAGGGTGGCGCTCGCGGGGTTGGTGCCGTGAGCGCTGTCCGGCACCAGCACCTCGTCGCGTGTCTCGCCGCGGCTTCGGTGATACGCCTGGATCATGCGCAGTCCGGTCCATTCGCCGTGCGCGCCCGCCGCCGGCTGCAGGCTCATCCGATCCATCGCCGTCAGCGTCAGCAAGGCCCGCTCCAGCTCCCACATCAGTCGCAGCGCTCCTTGCGCCCGAGCCGGCGGATGGTAGGGATGCAGATCGGCGAAGTCGTCGAGTCGAGCGAGCGCTTCATTGACGGCAGGGTTGTACTTCATGGTGCAGGAACCCAGCGGGTAGAGCCCCTGGTGGAGGTTGAAGTTCAGCCGGCCAAGCCGGCCGAAATGTCGCGCGACCTCTGGCTCACTGAGCGATGCGATCGGCAGCGGGGAGCGCCGCCTCAGCCCCGGTGGCACGATCTCGTCGAGCGGTCGCGTCTTGACGCCCACCGCCGGCAGTCGTGGGCTGGGTCGCTGCTGGCTGCCCAGCTCGAACAGCAGCGGCTCGCTCATGCCAGGACCTCGAGGTAGCGCTCGATCGCGCGCGGCTGGTTGAGCTCGGTGGTGGAGACGAGCAGCGCATCCGAGAGCTCGGGGAAGAAGCGGCCGAGGGGCAGGCCCGGGAGCACGCCGCGCTCCAGCATGAATGACTGCGTCTGCTCGGCGGGGTAGGGCGTGTGCACGACGAACTCCCAAAGAAACGGCCCGTCGAACGCCAGGCGGTAGCCCTTGCGCTCGACCAGCTGCGCCGCGAGATGATGGGCGCGCTGCGCGCTCAGCTCGGCGAGCTGCTTCAGGCCCTCCCCGCCCATGTGCGCGAGGTAGACGGTGGCCGCGATCGCCATCAACGCGTGATTGGTCGTGATGTTCGAGGTCGCGTGCTCGCGGCGGATGTGCTGCTCCCGCGCCTGAAGGGTGAGCACGTAGCCGCGACGGCCCTGGGCATCGACGGTGGCACCGACGAGGCGTCCCGGCATCCGTCGCATCAGTGCTTCCGTGCAGGCGATGAAGCCGACGTAGGGACCGCCAAAGGAAAGTGGAATTCCGAGGGGTTGTCCATCGCCGACGGCCACGTCAGCCCCGTACTCTCCAGGCGCCGCCAGCAGCCCGAGCGAGATGGGGTCGACGCAGGCGATCAGCAAGGCATCGGCGCGATGCGCGACGTCACTGATGGGCTGGAGCTCCTCGAGGACGCCGAAGAAGTTGGGCTGCTGCACGATGACCGCGGCCGTGGTGCCGTTCACCGCCTGCTCGAGCTTGGCGACATCGACGCGCCCATCCGCACCCGCCGCGACCCGAATGATTTCGTACTGCTGCGCGTCCGAGTAGGTCTGTAGCACCTGCGCATACTCCGGGTGGAGGGCGCCAGCAACCACAACGTTCTTGCGCGCCGTGTGCGCGACCGCCATGGCAGTCGCTTCCGCGAGGGCGGTTGCGCCGTCGTAGAGCGATGCGTTCGCGACGTCCAGCCCAGTCAAGAGCGTGATCATGGTCTGGAACTCGTAGGTCGCCTGCAGGGTGCCCTGGCTGGCTTCCGCCTGGTAGGGGGTGTAGGTCGTATAGAAGTCGGGCCGCGAGATGACCTGGTTGACGATCGCCGGACTGAACCGGCGCGACGCCCCGGCACCCAGGAAGCTGTGCGAGGGCGGGATCCGGGTGTTGAGGCGGCCCAGCTCGCGGAAGTAGTGGACGAGCTCCACCTCGGAGAGGGGCTCGGGAAGCTCGATCCGATCGAGCCTGAGCGCGGCCGGCAGGTGCTTGAACAGGCCCTCGGTGCTGTCGAGCTCCAGGGCCTTGAGCATCTCGGCGCGTTCCGCGTCGGCGTTGGGAAGGTAGGTCACGAGCCGGACTGGCCCTGCACGAACGCGTCGTAGGCCGTCTGGTCGAGCAGCTTGGGATTGTCCTTTACGCCGCGGAGCTTGATGACCCACCCTTTGCCATAGGGATCCTCGTTGACATATTCCGGATGATCCTTGAGGTCCGCGTTGACCTCCGAGACCTCACCGGACACCGGACTGTACAGGTCGGAGGCCGCCTTGACCGATTCGATCACACCCAGCCGTGCGCCGGCTTCGAGCTGCTGGCCGACCGCCGGCAGCTCAAGGTAGATGACGTCGCCGAGCTGCGACTGGGCATATTCGCTGATGCCCACGGTCGCTGTGTCGCCGTCCTTTTTCACCCACTCGTGGCTTTCCGCGAATCGCATCCCACTCACGTCTGGCATCGTTACTCCCTTTCCTTCATTTCGGATGAGGCCGCTTGTAGAAGGGCAACGCAACCACCTCTGCCGGAGCGGCGGTGCCGCGAACCTCGACGCCTAGACGGGTCCCGGGCTGCGCAAGGGTCGGCGCCACGTAGGCCATCCCGATGTTGTAGCCAAGCGTGAACGAGACGTTTCCCGAGGTCACACTACCAACCTGTACGCCACCGTCGACAACGGCGTAGCCATGACGGGGAATGCTCCGATTCAGCATCTTGAACCCAACCAGGACCCGACTGAGCCCCCGCTCGCGCACTTGCATGATGGCGTCGCGGCCGATGAAGTCCTTGTCGAGGCTGAGCGTCCAGTCCAGGCCAGCCTCGAGCGGATTCGTGTTGGCGTCGATGTCGTTGCCATGAAGGCGCATCCCGGCTTCGAGGCGGAGCGTGTCGCGAGCGCCCAGACCGGCGGGTCGAATCCCATCCACCTGGCCTTCCTCGAGCAGCGCGCGCCAGAGGCGCGCGGCATCCTCGTTGCCGCAAAACAGTTCGAAGCCGTCTTCGCCCGTGTAGCCGGTCCGCGAGATCAAACACGCAACGTCGGCGACTTTTCCCTCGATAAAGGCGTAGTACTTGACGCCGCCGACGTCCGAACTCGTCAGCCGCTGCACCAAGCCGACTGCACGCGGCCCCTGCACCCCGATCAACGCCCAATCCCGGCCCACGTTGAAGACGCCCCCACCCTGCCCTCCCCCAGAGGCGGAGGGGTTATGGCGGCGGATCCAGTCGAAGTCGCTGTCCTGGTTGCCGGCATTCACGACCATCAAGTAGCCGCCGTCGTCAACCGCATAGGCGAGGACGTCATCGATGATGCCGCCCGCCTCGTTGCAAAGCATGGCGTACTGAATCCGGCCCGGCCGCAGCCGCGTGAGGTCGCGCGAGACCACGCGCTGGGCGAGACTCTCGTCTTTGACCCGCAACTCCCCCATGTGCGAAAGGTCGAAGAGCCCGACCGCTTCCCGCACCGAGCGATGTTCCTCGCGGATGCTGCTGTACTGGAGCGGCATGACCCAGCCTCCGAAGTTGGTCATCTGGGCGCCTGAGCGGACATGTTCGTCGTAGAGCGGTGTCCGCTCGGCCGTCACGACCAAACGTTACGCCTCGCCCGCGTTGCTATTCCTCGTGGTCGTCTTGATCGTCGAGATCGTCGAGGTAGTCGAGTAGCTCCTGGTCGTGCCCTGTTTGCGCTTCGCCCAACAGGGCGAGAATGGCGGTGACCCTCGCCTCGTCCCACTGCAGCAGCTTGGCCAGCTCCGCCGGGGTAGCCGGACGGTCGAGCCGCTCCGAGAGCAGGCGTTGCGCCGACTCGAGCAGGCGACAGGCGATGACGAAGGCTTCGTCGTTGCGCTGGGCCTCGTCCGTCTGGGCAAGCACATCGTCCATGGTCACGGCGACCACGTGAACCAGGCGGGCATGAAAGCCCCCATCGGCTGGCTGGTAATGCTCGACGGCCGAGATCAGCCCCACGGTGCCTTCCTGGAAGAGGTCTCCAAACGCGACGCCACGGCCCTTGCGCGCCTGCGCGGCCTCCAGCACCAGGTGCAGGTTGTGCTCGATCAGGACGCGATTTGCTTCATCGCGATCGGTACCGTGAGTCGCCAGGAGCCGGCGCTCTTCCGCGGTGGATAGGCGTGGGTAGGGCGAGAGCTGTGCCTGGATCTCGTCCTCGTCGTCCCGTGGGGGTCGTTGCTCCATACGTTGGGCCACGGTCTCATTCTACGAACGACGGGTCCTGGGGCAGGGCCTATGATCACAACGTGCAGAGGGCCATCCGGCTCTTTCTCGCGGCCATCACCATGGCCGCGCTCGTGCCAGCGGTCCAAGCCCGCGCCGCCGAGCCCCACGTCCTGGTGGCGACCCTGAACGGGGTCATCAACCCGATCACCGACAGCTACATGACCAAGGCGGTCGATCGGGCCGTCGCCGGCAGGGCCAACACGCTGATCATCCAGATGGACACGCCAGGCGGGCTCGACACCTCGATGCGGGACATCATCAAAAAGATCCTCGGAGCACCGCTTCCGGTCGTGGTGTTCGTCTCGCCCTCGGGAGCCCGTGCCGCCTCCGCCGGCCTGTACATCACGGAGGCCGCCGACATCGCCGCGATGGCGCCGGGCACCAACATCGGGTCGGCCCATCCGGTCAGCCTCGGCGGCAGCAATCCGGCGGCCAGCCCGGCAGCAAGTCCGAACGCGAGCGGCGCCACGTCGACCGTCCCCGACATCGAGTCTCAGAAGATCGAGAATGACGCGGCCGCCTACATCCGGGCGCTCGCGACCCTGCATCATCGCAACGCCGACTGGGCGGAGAAGGCGGTTCGTCAGAGTATCAACGCGCCGGCCGACGACGCCGTGAAACTGGGCGTCGTCGACCTGGAAAGCCGCGACCTCGACACGCTGCTGCAGGATCTCGACGGTCGCGCGGTGGCGAAGGGCGGTCATACGTTTACGCTGCAAACTGCCCGCGCCGGCATCGAGCGATACGACATGAGCGGCTTCGACCAGTTCCTGCAGGCCGTCGCCGATCCGAACCTCGTCTACCTCCTCTTCCTGCTGGCCATCATCGGCATCGGCTTCTGGGTCACCCATCCGGGCCTTTTCCTGCCGGGAGTAATCGGCGTGATCGCCGGCATCCTGGCCGCGCTGTCATTGTTCGACCTCCCGATCAACGTCGCGGGGGTACTCCTCATCCTGATCGCAGTGGTCCTCTTCGTCATCGACCTGAAGGCGGTGACCCACGGGGTGCTGACGACGGGCGGCATCGTCGCGATGACACTCGGCGGCCTGCTGCTGATCAACACCAGCTTCCTGGCGGAGGGTGTCAACATCCCGCTTCTCATCATCACGGTGCTCGTCATCGCCGGAATCTTCCTCTTCATCCTGCGCAAGCTGATCGAGGCGCGACGCCGTCCTTACCAGGCGGGTGAGGAGTCGATGATCGGCAGCGTCGGGACCGTGCGAGAACCCTTGAATCCCAGCGGCATGGTCTTTACCAACGGCGCGCTCTGGCAGGCCACATCGACGAGCGGCCCGCTACCAGCGGGGGCGCCCGTGCGGGTGGTTGGCGTCGACGGACTTCGATTGCATGTGGAAGCACTGCACCAGCAGCAACCTCTGCGGGCCGAGGGGCCACAGGCGGCGTCATAAAGGGGCGACCCGTAACATGAGTAACAGCCGACTATCGAGGAGGGACCCGTGGGCATTTTCGCGCTGATCGTTCTCGGCATCATCGTTCTTGTCGTCCTGATCGGGGTGAGCTCGGCGATCCGCATCATCAACGAGTACGAGCGCGGGGTCCTCTTTCGGCTTGGCCGCTTGATGGCGCTGAAGGGCCCCGGACTCCGTCTCATCATTCCGTTCGGCATCGACCGCCTGGTGAAAATCGATCTGCGGACCGTCACGCTGGAAGTCCCACCCCAGGAGGTCATTACCCTCGACAACGTCACCATCAAGGTCAACGCCGTCATCTATTTCATGGTCGTGGATCCCCGCAACGCGGTCACCCGGGTGGCCAATTTCATCAACGCCACTTCACAAATAGCGCAGACTACGTTACGGAGCGTGCTCGGCCAGTCCTCGCTCGATGAGCTACTCGCCAACCGGGAAAAGATCAACACCAGGCTGCAGCACATCATCGACGAGCAAACCGAGCCCTGGGGCATCAAGGTCTCGACCGTCGAAATCAAGGATGTCGAGCTCCCGCAGACCATGCAGCGCGCCATGGCCAAGCAGGCCGAGGCCGAGCGGGAGAAGCGAGCCAAGATCATCCATGCCGAGGGCGAGTTCGAAGCCGCCCAGAAGCTGACCGACGCCGCCGGTGTGATCGCCACCCAACCCAGCGCGCTGCAGCTCCGCTATCTGCAGACCTTGACGGAGATCGGAGTCGAACGCAATACGGTGATCGTCTTCCCGGTACCGATCGACCTCGTGCAGCAGCTGATCGATATTCGGGAAGGCAAACCCCAGGGGTCGACGCCGCCCGCAAAAGCCTGACGCTCCTGATCGTCCCGGGCGACCTCCAGACCGATCTCTTCATCATCGCCTTCGTCGGCGTCATCATCGCGCTCTACGTGCTCGCCAATTTCGGCGAGCGGCACGCGACACCGCGCATCCTGACGCTGATTGCCGGCGGAATCCTTTCTGGACTTTCGCTCCTGGTTGGATTGGTCGGCTCGCTGCTCCAGCTCGTCGCCTTTGCCGCGGGCAGCGAGTCGGCCTCCAAATTCTGGCAAGCCGAACAGACGCTGCTTCCCTTCGCCGCCGCCGGTCTTCTCGGATTGCTCTTCCTGTGGGCCGCCGTCCAGCGGGCCGTTGCGCGGCTCTTGCCGATCCGGCCCGGGTCGCCGGTCAATTACCTGACGGTCGTGCTCGGCCTTTTGCTCGTGGCCCAGCAGCTGAGCACCCAGGTTACGGCGCAGCCTCCCCTGACTTACAGCGAGCTCCTGGCGCAGGACATTCCCTTTTTGATCCTGGCGTTTGTCGGGGTCGGGATCTTTATCCGCCGATCGCTGCGCGAAACGATCGAGCGGCTTGCCCTCGTACCACCCCGCCAGAAACGGTGGTGGCTGGTGTCGATCGTGGGCATCGGCGTCTTCATGGCGGTCGCCTTTGGCATCGAAGCGCTCGCCAACGTCGTCGCCCCCAGCCAGCAGAAGCAGGTCACCGATGTCACGACCGTCCTCTTCAGCCACTTCAATAACCCGGCCGCGATCATCTTTCTCGGGGTGCTGGCCGGCGTGGTCGAGGAAACACTCTTTCGCGGGGCCCTCCTACCCCGGTTCGGGATCGTGGTCACGGCGATCCTCTTCGCGGCCCTGCACATCCAGTATGCGGTCAGCTTCGCCACGCTCGAGGTGTTCGTCCTCGGCCTCGGCCTGGGATGGCTTCGCGTGCGGTCGGGCAGCACCCTCACCTGCATGGTCACGCATGCCGGCTACGACATCGCGGTCGGCTTCCTCTCGCTCGTCGCGAAGTAGCCATTTCGCCGACACCGCGACTTATCCACACGAATTCCACTCCTGTGCAAACGCGCGTTCGCGAATCACGCCCGTATAATCCGGGCAGGACCCGTCCGTCGTCCCAGCAACAAAATTGCCAAGAGTCTATGCAGTCGTCAACCAGAAGGGCGGCGTGGGCAAGACCACCACCGCCATCAACGTGGCGGCCAACCTTCCTGAGCTCGGCTTGAGCGGGCTCATCGTCGACATGGATCCCCAGGGGAACACCAGCAGCGGCCTCGGCATCATGCGAAGCGAGCTCAGCCGTAGCATCTATGACGTCATCGTCGACGCCCACGACATCAATGAGGTGGTGCGACCGACTGCGGTCCCCGGCCTCGACATCCTCCCCTCCCATCGATCGCTGGCGGGGGCCGAAATCGAGCTCATCAACCTGCCGCGCCGCGAACGGCGGCTGCTCTATGCGCTCGAGTCGCTACGCGTCGCCTACGACTACATCATCATCGACTGCCCCCCGTCGCTCGGCTTGCTCACGGTCAACTGCCTGGTGGCCGCGGAGTTCATGCTCATCCCAATCCAGTGTGAGTACTACGCGCTCGAGGGGCTCGGCGCGCTCACCCACACCACCCAATTGATCCAGCGCGAGCTCAATCCGCGACTCAAGATTGGCGGCATCGTACTCACGCTGTTCGACCCGCGCACCACGCTCGCGCTCCAGGTCGCCGAGCAGGTCCGCGCCCAGTTCCCGGAAAAGACCTTCCGAACCGTGATCCCACGCAACGTGCGCCTTAGCGAGGCGCCCAGTCACGGCATGCCGATCACCCAGTACGACCCGACGTCGCGCGGCGGCGTGGCGTACCAGGAACTCACGAAGGAGTTGATCGCCAGATGAACAAACGGCGAGGGCTGGGGCGGGGTCTCGAAGCCCTGATCCCATCCGGTGAGTACGTCGAGGAGTTGGGCACCGAAAGTGGTGCGCGGCGGCGCTACGCGCTGCAGATCCCGATCGCCAACATCAAGCCGAACCCCGAGCAGCCGCGGCGTGGCTTCGATCCCACCTCCCTGCAGGAGCTGGCCGACTCGATCAGGATGCACGGCATCCTGCAGCCGCTGCTGGTCCGCGAGGGCCTGGCCGGTTACGAGCTGATTGCCGGCGAGCGGCGGCTGCGCGCGGCGGAGATCGCAGGCCTTAGCGAGGTGCCGGTCATCGTCCACCCCGGCAGCGGCGGCCGCCTCGAGGAACGGCTCGAGCTGGCGCTGGTCGAAAACCTGCAACGCACCGACCTCAACGCCATCGAGGAGGCGCGCGCGATCCAGCGGCTGCTGCGCGACTTTGGGCTGACTCAGGAGGCCCTCGGCGAGCGCTTGGGCAAGAATCGCGTGACGATCGCGCAGAGCGTGCGGCTGCTCGGCTTGCCCGAGCCGGTCGTCAAAGCGATCGAGTCGGGAGCCGTGTCGGCGGGCCATGGCATCGCCCTGCTCGGCCTACCCGGCAGCGCCCAGCAACTGGTTGGTCTCGAGCGAGTCATCCGCGAGCACTGGAGCGTGCGTCAGACCGAAGAATGGGTGCGAGCCCGCGCGACGGAGGCGGGAACCAGAACGCCACGGCGGGTGCAGGAAGGGGACCCTGAGACTCGCGCGATCGAGGAGGAGTTTCGCCGCGCGCTAGGGACCAAAGTCGTGCTCACGCGGCTCAAGCACGGCGGTCGGCTAACGATCGAGTTCTACAGCAACGACGAGTTCGAGACGCTCCGACGCCGTCTGACCCAGTAGCCCTTACACGTGTAACCGGCTACTCGCGAATCCAGCGGTCGGCCGTTCGATCGTAGTCGTGCAACTCGCCCTGGCTGAAGAAAAGAGCGATCTCGGTCTCGGCTCGCGCTGGCGAATCCGATCCATGAATCAGGTTCATGCCGAGATCGAGGGCCAGGTCGCCGCGAATGGTACCGGGCGCGGCCTTGAGCGGATCGGTACTGCCCATCAGGCTGCGCACCACGCTCACCGCCTCGCGCCCCTCCCAGATCATGGCGACCACCGGGCCTGAGGTGATGAACGCGAGCAAGCTGTCGTAGAAGGGCTTCGCCCGGTGCTCGGCGTAGTGGCGGGCCGCGACGTCGTCCGAAATCCTCATCAGCTTGAGGCCGATCAGCTTGAGGCCGCGGCGCTCGAGCCGCCCCAGAATCTCGGCCACGAGCCCCCGCTGGATCCCATCAGGCTTGACCAGGACAAGCGTGCGCTGTGCGGTCACGCCTACTGGCTCGCGGCGAGCGTCGGCTTGGCGCCGAGGAACCCGACCTGGCCGAGGGGCCAGATCCGGACCTCTGCCTTCCCGAGGATCGAGCTGAGCTCGATAAAGTTGAACGTCCGCGAATCGCTGGAATGGTTCCGATTGTCACCCATCACGAAATACTCATCCGGGGGCACCAGCTGGTCCTGCCCTGACGCCGGCCAGTTGTTGTTATAGGTCCATTTCTCCGGCAGGTAGGGCTCGTGGAGCACCTGGCCGTTGATGTAGACGACGCTGTTGGTAATGCGGATCCGCTCGCCCGGCAGGGCGATGATGCGCTTGATGAAGTCGCGGCTCGCTTCATCCGGGGGCTTGAAGACGATGATGTCGCCCCGCTGCGGATGGTGCAGCTTATAGGAGATCTTCGAGGCTACCAGCAGGTCGTTGTCGTGCAGCGTGCCGTACATGCTCGAGCCCAGTACGTGCACGGTCTGCACCGCGTACTGGATCACGACATACAGCACGAGCGCGAGGAACACGATCTCAAGCGTGTCCCTGAGAAAAGACTTCTGGCGCGGTGGTTGCGCCGGCGCCGGCGGTTGCGCCATCTGCGGCTGCGCCATCCTTTAGCTGTTCAACTTCATCCGAGGGCGACTTATTCTAGCGTCCCATTCTTCGCATGCGCCCGGATCGGCTCAAGCGATCTGTTTGAGGAAGGGTGCCTCGCTGCGAAAAGGGCCGATGACGGCCAGTTGTAGCGCCTGGCCAAAGAGCTCTTTGCCGACTCGCATCACGTCCTCCGCCGTGACGGCGTCGATCTCCGCCACGGTGTCGTCGACATCCTCGATACGGCCCGTCAGTGCCTCCTGGCCGCCGTACCAGGTGGCCACCGAGTTGGTGCTTTCCATCTGCAGCAGCAGCCGGCCCTTGTAGAACTCCTTGGCCTTGGTGAGCTCGGCGCGACTGACCGGCTCATCGCAGAGGCGGCGGAGCTGGCCGACGATCGCGCCCACCGCGCGCGACGCCTGCCGCGGCTCGGTTCCCGCATAGATGCCCAGCACGCCCGTGTCATACATCTTGTTCACGTACGAGTGCACGTCGTAAGCCAGCCCAAGCTTCTCGCGCACTTCGAGGAACAACCGCGAGCTCATCCCCTCGCCGAGGACACAGTTGAGGATGTCGATCACGTGGCGGTCACGGTCCATGTATGAGGGTGCGTGAACGCCGAGGCATAGATGAGCCTGCTCCGTCTTCTTCGACTTGAGCAGGACGGTGGGCTTCAGGCCATTGCCCACCGACGGCAGGAAGGATGGGGGCGCCGCTCCGTTACCCCGGACCTTCAAGTACGGTTCGATCAACCCGATCGCCTCTTCATGCGTCACCGGTCCGGCGATCGTGACCACGAGATTGCGCAGCAGGTAGTGCTCCTCGAGGTAGCGCATCAGGTCGTCGCGCGTCAGCGCGCGGACCGACGCCTCGGTGCCGGCGACATCGCGGCCGAGGGGATGGTCAGGCCAGCTGATCTGCTCGAACAGGCTGTGGACGTACTCCTGCGGTGAGTCCTGGTACATGCGCAGCTCCTCCAGTACGACGAGGCGCTCCTTTTCCAGCTCGGTGGGATCGAGCAGCGGCTGGAAGAGCATGTCGCCGAGGACATCGATCGCCAGCTTCGCTTTGTTCTTCGGCACGCGGGCCCAGTACATCGTCAATTCCTTGTCGGTGCCCGCATTCAGCACGCCGCCGACGCCTTCGATCGCCTCAGCGATTTCCTTGGCGCCGCCATAGCGAGCCGACCCTTTAAAGAACATGTGTTCGAGGAAATGGCTGATGCCAGCTTCGCGGTCGGACTCGTAGCGTGAGCCGACCTTGAACATGATCGCCATGGTGGTCGAGGGGCGGTCCGCCAACTCGGTCGACACCACCCGGGCCCCGGTCGGCAAGGTAGACAGGCGGTACGGAGACCGAGACAGGGGCACGGCCTGAGTATATCGTAGGGGTGCTTCCGGATCCCCTCGATTCGCGGTCCAAGCTGGGGCTATTGGTGGGTGTGGCGCTGTCAGGCAAAATGGGCGAGTGAAATCCGAATCTGAATTCATCGACCGCCTGGACCGGCTGATCGGGCGGGTCGAGGGCTGGAGCTACGGGGACTCGGATGCCGGCTCCGGGCTGCCCGAGGAGGTCGCCAAGGACCTGAAGCGCCTGGCCGCTAGGGCGCCGGCTCGAGATCTACGAGATGGTATCCGGCGCGCCCAGGACGCGCTCGACGATGGCCTGTCGGCAGAAACGGTCGCGGCCGCCCTCTACCGCGTGCGGGCCGATTGCCTGAACGGCCGTCAGGCCTCGCCGCCGCCCTCGCCTTCCGGCGCGTCGGTGCGCGGTTCGCCAAAGCGTGGCCGATCCCCGAATCGGGGCCGGTCGCCGTAGCGGGGGCGGTCGCCGTAGCCGCTACCCTGACGCGTCAGCGGCGGTGAGGGCGCCGGGGCCGGGCGCTCCGCCGGGCGGCGTCCGGCGGTCACGCCGTCGGGCAGGATCGCGACCCGCCGATTGGGCTCTTCTCCCTGGCTCTCGGTGCGAATGCCGGGCTCCTTCTCGAGCGTGATGTGGACGATGCGCCGCTCGTAGGACTGCATCGGGTCCATCATCACGCGCTCGCCGCTCCGCCGGACGCGGTCCGCCAGGCGCAGCGCCATTTCCTTCACCGTCTCCTCGCGCCGGTTGCGATAGTGTTCGACGTCAACCACCAGGCGCCGGCGGTCGGCGCGCCCCTCATTAAGGATCAGGTTGACCACGGTTTGGAAGGAGCGCAGCGTCTCGCCTCGCCAGCCGATCAAGAGACCCAGGTTGTCGCCGGCCACGTCGATCATCACGGGTTCGTCGGCCTTCTTGATGGTGACCTGGGCGGCAACGCCCATCTTGTAGAGAAGCTCGGCCACCACCTCCCGAGCTTTTACGGCGTACGTCTCGCGCTGGGTGACCCGGACGCGGGCCTGCTCAGGGGACTCCTCGAGTACCTCGACCTCAACGTTTTCGCGCGCCTCATCAAGATCTTCGAGCGCCTGCTCGACCGCTTCGTCAACCGTCTTGCCGGTGATTTCGACGCTGTTGCTGCTACTCATGCGGCTTTCCCCCTACGTAGGACCGGCGGTATGGAGAGCGATCCCCAGCCGGTGATGAAGTACTGCTGGCCGATGCTGAAAAGGTTGCTGACCACCCAGTAGAGCGCGAGGGCGGCCGCGAATTGGAGCGAGATGAAGCCGATGAACACCGGCATGATCAGAGTCATGTTCTGCGTCATGGCGGCCTGGGTCGCATCCTGGGAGGCTGCCCCGCCGGCTGGCGTCATCATCTTGGTCTGGACAAAGGTCGTGAGTCCCGCCAGGATCGGCAGCAAGATAGCCAGGGACACGAACTGGCCGCTCTGAAGCGCCGTCTTGTCGAGGGCGATGCCGAGGAAGTGGAAGTTGTGGATGGGTAGCGTCTGGTGGGCGTCGCGGATGACATAAAAGAGCGCGATCAAGATCGGCGACTGCAGCAGCGCCGGCAGGCACCCGCTCATCTGGGCGAGCGGGTTGATGTTGTGCTCTTTGTAGAGCGCCATCGTCTCTTGGTTGAGCCGCTGCGGATCCTTCTTGTACTTCTTGCGGACGGCGGCCAGCTGCGGGGCGATCCGTCGCTGCTCCGCCTGCACCCGGCGTGAGGTGCTCAGCTGGTACTGGAAAACCGGGGACAGGATCAGCTTGATGATGATGGTAAGGATGACGATGGCGACGCCGAAGGGACCGACTGCGTCCGCAATCGGGTTGCCGTTCAGGCTTGACAGCAGCCAGCTCAGGATGGCGTGGATCGGAACGCCCACGATCGTCCACCACAGCAGCCAGATGGGGTGCCACAGTTGACCGATGGTGCTCATGGCACCGGGTCCCAGCCGCCGGCGTGGAATGGGTGGCAGCGGGCAATCCGGGCGAGCGCCATGCCCCAGCCCCGCCACCATCCGTACCGTTCGATAGCTTCATAGCCGTACTGCGAGCAGGTCGGCATATAGCGGCAGCCCGACACGACCCCGAAGATAGGGCCGAGCGTCACGCGGTAGACCCGAATGAAGGCAAGCGAGACCCCGGTCATCTGCCCCACCCCTTCGCCCACAACATTTCCATCTCCTGGCGCAGCCGGGTAAATTCCGCGTCGACAGCCCGCGCCCGTGCCACGATTACAACGTCGCGGCCGCCCTCAGTTTGTGCCAGCAACGGCTTGACCAGCTCCCGGAGGCGCCGCTTGATTCTATTCCGGACCACGGCATTGCCTAGCTTCCGACTGACGGCTAGGCCGACGCGAGGCCGGCCAACCTCATTATCGCTTACGAATAGGGCCAGGTAGTCGGAGGCGGCCCGGCGTCCGGAACGGAGCGTACGGTCGAAGTCTGCTGAGCGAAGCAGCCGTGAGCGCCGCTTCACCCGCCCGAGGATGCGCGGGCTACCGAGCCCGCCGGCTGGAGGTGGGTGTCAGGCGACGGCGGCCTTTGAGGCGGCGGGCCTTGATCACCTTGACACCGCCGGGCGATGACATGCGAGCACGGAAGCCGTGGACCTTGACTCGCTGGCGCTTTTTGGGCTGGTGGGTACGCTTCATTTTCGGGGCCTAACCATACCATGCGCGGCTTTGAGGTTCGTACGTAGTTTCGGATTGCGCCGGCAGAAGCGGTTTGCTATTATTCCGCTGCCCTGGAGAGCTACGGCAAGTAACCATTAACAACTTATGCACACAAGGCTGGGGAGACCTCGATAGACTTCTCCACCTTTGTGGGAATTCTGTGTATAAGTTCCGTCCCAGTTCACGCCGTCCATGGGCCTTGTTTCCGTCTTCGCGGCCTGCCGCGTAGTACCGGCTCTGCTCTCCAACGAAACAGTCGTGCGTTGGTTGGAGGACCGTATGAACGGAGAACAGATCTGGCAGGCGGCGCAGGAGGAGCTACGGTTTCAGCTCAGTAAGCCAAGCTACGAGACCTGGCTGAAGAATGCGTCGCTGGTGGGTCGCGAAAAGAATGCCTTCAAGATCGGAGTGCCCACCAAACTTGCCAAGGATTGGCTCGAGGATCGCTACTCGGCCATGATCAAGGAGACGCTATCGGCCATCGTCTCCGGTGATGTCAGCGTCGCCTTCGAGGTCGTACCCGGGCAGACCGAGGCGTCCGGGGGCCGGACCGCGGTGGCGGTCGCCGAGGAGCCGCCGCCAGAAGTCGAAGAGGAGGAGCCCGTCCTCCATGAGGCCTCGCAGCTCAATCCGAAATTCCAGTTCCAGCATTTCGTGGTCGGTAATAATTCACGCTTCGCCCATGCGGCCTGTCGCGCGGTGGCGGAGACGCCGGCCAAGGCCTATAACCCGCTGTTCCTCTACGGCGGTGTTGGACTGGGCAAGACGCACCTGATGCATGCCATCGGCCACGCGGTGCTGGAGAAGCACCACCGCAAGCGGGTCGCGTATGTCACCAGCGAGAAATTTATGAACGAAATGATTACCTCGATTCAGGAAGGCCGGATGAATGATTTCCGCACGCGCTATCGGACGGTCGACGTTCTTCTGGTCGACGACATCCAGTTCCTCGCCGGTAAAGACCGGACCCAGGAAGAGTTCTTCCACACCTTCAACTCCCTGCACGAGCTGAACAAGCAGATTGTCATCTCCTCGGACCGGCCTCCGAAGGAGATTCCGACACTCGAAGATCGGTTGCGCTCGCGATTCTCGTGGGGACTCATCGCCGATATTCAGGCGGCCGACTTTGAGACCCGGGTCGCCATTCTCAAGTCAAAGGTCGGGCCCTATGCCAAATTGGTGCCAGAGGACGTGCTCTCGTTCATCGCCCACAAGATTCAAAAGAACATCCGTGAACTGGAGGGCGCGTTGATACGGGTCATCGCGCACGCGTCGTTGAACCGTAGCCCGGTCAACGTCGATATGGCCGCGAAGCTGCTACAGGATGTCATCCCTTCAGCCGACACGCGTACCCTCACCATCGATACCATCTCGCGCGCGGTCGCCAACTTCTATCACATCAGTCTGGAGGAGATGAAGGGCAAGCGGCGGGACAAGCACATCGTCTTCCCGCGACAGGTGGCAATGTTCTTGATCCGCGAGGAGACAGCCTCATCGCTGCCGGCGATCGGCCAGGCCTTCGGCGGACGAGACCATACGACCGTCCTTCACTCCTACGAGAAGATAAACACCGAGTCTCGTGAGGACCAACGGTTGCAGTCTGACCTCCGCAAAATCCGCGAGCTCCTTTATTCGCATTGAGCCTGTGGATGACTGCCGTCTGGGACGTGGACACTGTTGGAATGCTCTCCGCCTGGGGAAACCGGTGCCGGGAACGCACAGTTTGTGAAGCCTATAATTGGCCCGATTCGAACGTATGGAGAGGGTTTTCCCTGTTGTGCACCGCCCTACGACTACGGCTCTTCTTTCAATTAGGCCTTCTCATTAACGGGGGCGTGTAGACAAGGAGCATCATGAAGGTCACGGTTACCGCCGGAAGTCTCGGACAGGGATTGCAGGTCGTTTCGCGCGCCGTCTCTTCGCGAACCACCTTGCCCATTCTCAACAACGTTCTCCTGCAGACCACCGACACCGGCCTGCAGTTGACGGCGACCAACCTCGAGATCGGGATTCGCCAGGTCATCCCCGCTGAGGTCGCGGAAGAAGGCGGAATCACCGTCCCGGCGCGACTGCTGACCGACTTCGTGACCTCCCATCCCGATGAACCGCTCTCCATGACGCTGGACAAGAAGACCCAGTCCCTGGCGCTGAAGAGCAACCGTTTCGACGCCAGCATCCGCGGCATCGACCCGGCTGATTTCCCGCCGGTGCCGTCGGGCCTCGAAGGCCGCAAGGTGAAAGTGGATCCGGCCGAACTCAAGGACGCGATCGAGCAGACCGTGATCGCCGCCTCCGGAGACGAAGGCCGGCCAGTCCTGACCGGCGTCTATGTCCACCTGAACGGCGGCAAGGCAACCTTCGCCGCTACCGACGGCCATCGACTGGCGGTCAAAACCCTGGCGGTCCAGGCGGATCCGGGCGAGGGCGATACGATCGTGATTCCCGCCCGCGCCCTCAGCGAGCTCAGCCGTATCTTGAAGAGCGGTGAAGACGGCATCGAAGTAACGGTTGGCGCCCAGAAGAACCAGGTCTTCTTCAAAACCCGCGATGTGGAGTTGATGAGCCGGTTGATCGAGGGCACCTATCCCAACTACCAGCAGGTCATTCCCGCGCAGAGCACGACTACCATCACGGCGAAAACCCAGGACCTGCTCTTTACCACCAAGATGGTCTCGCTCTTCTCCAAAGACGCCGCCAACGTGATCAAGTTCAAGGCAGAGGGTGGGAAGTTGACGCTGACCGCCAACACCAGCGAAGTCGGCCAGAACATCGCGGAGGTCGAGGCCAAGATCGAGGGCCAGGATCTCCAGGTCGCCTTCAACTCGAAGTACCTTCTCGACGTGCTCGCCATCATCGGCAGCGAGGAGGTCCAGCTCGGCTTCACCGGTCCGCTCAATCCCGGCCTGATCAAGCCGGTGGGGAAGGACAACTACCTGTACATCATCATGCCGGTCAGAGTGGCGATGTAATCGGTCGTCCAAAACGGCGTGTTCCTGGCTAACGTCTCACTCTTCGATTTTCGAAACTATGCGGAGCTCGAGCTGACGCTGGAACGTTCGGCCACCGTCTTCTTCGGTGGCAACGCGCAAGGCAAGACCAATCTCCTCGAGGCAGTCGCGCTCTCGGCTCTGACCCGTTCCCCGCGGACCCAGCAGGCCGCCGAACTGGTGCGCTTCGGCCAGCCGGCTGCGCGTGTGACCTGCGGCGTGCAGAGCGATGCCGGCCTCAAGGAGCTGGAAGTTCGAATCAGCGTCAGTCCGGCCACTCCGTCCCGCGCCTCCCGACGCTTTACGGTCAACGGCATCGCGAAGCGCTCGACGGACATGATGGGCTCGCTGCGCGTCGTGCTCTTCTGGCCGGACGATCTCCAGCTGGTCAAAGGTCCGGGCGAGGGGCGTCGCCGTTTCCTCAACACGCTGCTGTCGCAGATCGATCCCGACCATGCCCGCGAGCTGACCCGCTACGGCCACCTCCTGGAACAGCGCAACGCCCTGCTGCGCGCGGTCCGCGAGGGCCGTCAGCCGATCGACGGACTCGACTACTGGACCAACGCGCTCGCCGAATCAGGGGCGGCCATCATGGTCGAGCGCCAGCGCCGCCTACTGGAGCTGCAACCGATTGCCGCCGCCTTCCACCGCGAGCTGAGCGATGACCGCGAGCGGCTCGACCTCCGCTACCGGCCCGCCGGCATTCGGATCGGCGAGGCGCCGCTGGAGCTCGTGAGTGAGCAACTCAAGCTGGCGATGCGTGACGCGCGCGATGAGGAGATCGGACGCGGACAGACAGCTGTCGGACCCCAGCGTGACGATATCGAGGTGTGGCTCGATGAACACGAGGCCCGGCTCTTCGCCAGCCAGGGACAGCAGCGGAGTGCGGTGCTGAGCCTGAAGCTGGCCGAGCTGCACTACCTGGCGGAGGTGACGGGCGAGCAACCAGTTCTGTTGCTCGATGACGTGATGTCGGAGCTCGACCCGGCCCGTCGCGAGCGACTGCTGGCGGCGCTGCAGCCCGGCCCGCAGGCGTTGATCACGGCCGCCGACCTCAATGACCTTCCGAAGAGCATCCTGGAGCGCGCCGCGGTCTTCCGCGTCGATCAGGGAGCGATCCATGCGTAGCATCGGCGAGGCGCTCCCGCGCGCGCTCAAGTCGCTCGGCATCTCGCGCCGGACCCGCGAAGCGCAGGCCATCTACGTGTGGCCGCAGGTGATCGGCGCTCACCTGGCTCGCGAAAGCCGGGCGCTGAAGCTGACCGGGGGCACCCTGCTGGTCACGGCCACCAGCCCGGCGCTGGCGCATCAACTCCATCTCGAGCGCACGATGTTGATCGATCGATTGAACGAGGCGATCGGCGCTTCCGCCGTCCGCGAAATCCGGTTCCGGCAAGAAGGGGTTCCAGCCGCGTCCAGCGGAGGGTCTGGAAGGCGGTTCCCCCGATGATCGCCACCGGCCTGGCGCTCACCGAGGCGCAGCGCGCGGCGGTCGAGCACACCACCGGACCACTGTTGATCGTGGCCGGGGCGGGCACCGGCAAAACGCGGGTCCTGGTCGAGCGCTACCGCCGCCTGCGCCAGGAGGGCGTGCCCGCGGAGCGCATCCTGCTCCTGACCTTCACCGAAAAGGCTGCCCGCGAGGTGCTCGATCGGGTCGAGCAGGAAGACTACCTCCCATCCGGCGAGCGATTCATTCTCACCTACCATGCCTTCGCCCAGCGTTTCCTGCAGGAAGACGGCTGGCTCTGCGGCATCCCCAGGGCCTTTCGGATCATCTCCGAGGTCCGCAAGTGGGAGTTGATGCGCGACGTCCTGCTGGCGCAGCGCCCGGCGCACCTCTTCCATGCGCAGCGGCCGTTCGAACGGATCGGCGAGCTCCTCAAGTTGGTGGAACGCGCCAAGCAGGAACTGATCACGCCGGCGGAATTCCGTGCCTGGGCCAAGGCCCGCGCCGGGGTCGATGACCCGGTGGTCGGCGCCCAGCGCGAAGCGGCGGCCGTCTACACGGAATACCAGCAGCGGATGCTCGCCGAGGATCGCCTGGACTTCGATGACACCATTTATTTCAGCGTGCGACTGCTCGCGGCGCAGCCATCGGTCGCGATCCGGCAGTCGCAGCGGTTCGTCCATGTGATGGTCGACGAGTTCCAGGACACGAACTTCGCGCAGAGCCGGCTCCTCGAGTTGCTGGCGGGCGCCGATCGCAATCTCTGTGTGGTCGGGGACGATGACCAGAGCATTTACAAGTTCCGGGGAGCCTCGGTCGCGAACCTAGCCCGCTTCCGTGCCGTCTTTCCGCAGGCTCAGGTTGTCCACCTGGAAGAGAACTACCGGAGCCGCGGCCCGATTTTGCGCGCGGCCGCCCGCCTGATCGCCGAAGACCCGGACCGGTTGGAGAAGCGACTGACGGCGACCCGAGGCGAAGGGACACCGGTCAACGTGCTGACCGCCGCCAGCGTCACCGATGAAGCCGACGCCGTCGCCGCATTCGTGAAGCGGGCGATCGAGGAAGGACGCCACCGCCCCAATGCGATCGCCGTCCTGCTGCGCGCCAACGCGCACCTGCACAATTTCGCCCGGGCGCTGCAGCGCAGCGGCGTCGCCTATCAGGTCAGCGGCGGCCGTGGTTTCTACCAGCAGCCCGAGATCAAGGATTGCCTCGCGTATTTGCGTGCGATCGACTCGCCGGATGACACCGTCTGCCTGATGCGGCTGCTGAGCCTGCCGCGCTACGCGGTCGACGCGGTGCAGGCGGGCCGCTGGGCGCGCCGGGCGAGGGATGATGGCCACGGCATCTTCGACTTCCTGCAGGAGGCGGAGGACGATGGTGCGCGGCGGCTCTGCGACGACCTGCGACACTTCGCGGCGCAGGCGCTGCGGCTTGGGGTGGACGACCTCTTCTACGAGGTGATGGAACACACTCGCTACCTGGACTTGGAGCGCTTCCAGGGACCGATCGAGCAGCTGCAGGTCAGCGCCAACGTGCAAAAGCTCGCCGAGCTAGTCGCGGCCTACTGCGATGAACATCAGGACCATCACCTGTCCGCCTATCTCAAGCACCTCGACGCCACCGAAGCCGCCCAGGCGGACGAGGAGATCGCGCCGCTGGACGAGACTGTCAATGCCGTCCACCTGATGACGGTGCACCAGGCAAAAGGGCTCGAGTTCGGTCTCGTCATCGTCCCCCACCTGGTGGAGGGCCGCTTTCCGGCGAGTCGTCGGGGCGAGGGCATGACGCTACCCGACGAGCTCTTGAAGGAAGAACTCCCGGCCGCCGAACTGCACCTTGCCGAAGAACGCCGCCTCGCTTACGTCGCCATCACGCGAGCGCGGGAAGAACTCGTCTGCACGCTCGCCGGCCGCTATGAGGGCGTCAAGGATTGGCGGCCCTCCCGATTCCTGACGCCAATCCGCGGAGCCGAGGCGCGCGAGCTGGCCGCGCTGTCGCTCCTCGTGCCGCCCGCCGGCGGCCTCGTCGAAGTGGCCCGGCAGGTTGAGCTGCCGCTCAACGATGCCCCGCCGATCGCCGCGCTCTCCTACACCCAGGTCGATACCTACCTGCGATGCCCGCAGATGTACCAGTACCGGTTCGTCTTCCGCCTGCCCACCCGTCCCAAGCCGCAGATGCAGTTCGGGCGAATTCTCCACGAGGCGTTGAAGGATGCTCTGGGCAGCATCGAGCGCGAGAAACCGCTGACCTGGGCGATGGTCGACTCGGCCTACGTGGCGGCTTGGGCCAGGGAGCGCTTCTGTGCGCCGGAGCAGGCGCCCTCCCTCCAGGATCTCGGCCGGACCTACCTCCGCCGGGCGTTCGACGCCGGGGATCTGAGCAAGCCGCTGTTGTTGGAGCAGCCCTTCAGCTTGCGAGTCAACGGGCTGCGGCTCACGGGCCGGATGGACCGCGTGGACCGCCACCCGGACGGCAGTTACGAGGTCATCGATTACAAGACGGGCTCAGCCAAGCGGGCCGCCGACCTCCAGCGAGATCTGCAGCTCGGCGTCTACGCCCTGGCCGCCCGTGAGGTGTTTCGTTTCGACCCGCTCAGCCTCTCCTACTACTATCTCGAGACCAGCGAGCGTGTCACGGTCGACAAACCCCAGGAACGGCTCGAGGATGACCGCCAGACGATCGTCAAGGTGGCGGAAGGAATCCGGGCCGAGCTCTTCCCTGCCAGGCCGGACCGGATGAAATGCTCGGGCTGCGACTTTCGTGTGCTCTGCCCCAGCGCGGCTGTCTAGTCAGGCGCTGAGCTTCACCATCACGTCGGCGATTTGAAAGGCTGCCCCCGGATCAGCCGCCGCGCGGGCACGGCGTGCGTCGTCGAGGCGCTCCGACTCCGGTTTCGCAAACCAGGCCGTGACCGCTTCCACCAGGTCGTCGGGCCGCGGCACAAATCGGCCCAGGTCGCGGCCCACCACCTCCTTCACATTGCCTCCTTCCTGGCCGGGTAGGTACCCGGTCAACAGTAGCGGGCACCCGCAGGCCAGGCCTTCGGCGATCATCCCCGGCCCGGCGCGCGTCACCAGCAGGTCGGAGGCGAGCAACAACTCGGGCATGTTGTCGACGAAGCCGAAGACGTGAACGCCCGCATGGTTGTCTTCGCGGATCCGCTCCGCCAGCGCCGCGTTGCGGCCGCAGACGGCGAGCACCTGGATGTCGAGCGGCGAGCGTGCGAGCGCCGCCGCATATTTGCGCAACGGTTCGGTCCCGTCACCGCCGCCGGCAAGTAACACTGTGGGGGCGTGGGGGCGCAGGCGAAGCTTCAGCCGCATCGAGCGCTTGTCAGTAAAGCCGCGGATGGCGTCCTGGAAGCGCGGATGGATGGGGAGGCCGGCCGTGACCAGTCGATCGGCGGGAACACCCCGCTGGAGGCAGAGCTGGTACGCCGGCTCCGATGGGCAGATGATGCAGTCGGCTTGCAGGTCGGTCCATGCCTGGTGGAAGTCGATCCAATCGGTGATCACGGTGACTCTCGGCACCCCATAGGGAACCGTCTCGGCCGCGACGTGGTTGAGCAACGGGTGAAAGCTGGCGACCAGGGCAGGACGCGGTTCGAGCGCGCTCGCCACCCGGCGCCGCAGCCCACCTCCGATGGCGTGTTGGAACAACCGGACGGTGGGCCGCATGTTGGTCACCCGGTAGGCAGCCCCCCACAGGAACGGGACCCGCCGCGTCACTGGACCGTAGAGCGCCGTCAGGCGAGCGGCGATGACCCGCCGGTCCGCCATCGGGTCCTTGCAGTCGACGGCGAACTGGTTGGGGTAGCGCCGGCGGATGGCCTCGGCCACGGCCTCGGCGGCGGCGCGATGGCCGGCGCCGGTGTCCGAGAAAAGAAAGACGAAGCGCTTGGGGACCGACACCACCGACAGCCTACAGGCGATCTTCGATAGTTTGGGTTCTCGTCTGGGTGGCTAAGAATCTGGTAACCGCAACGCGGGACACCCTCCCCGACCGCCGTTAACCGCTCGACGCAGCTTTGCTGCCGGTCTCGTACTGATTCGAAGTTGACCGCGCGGTGACCGAACGGCGACCATGAGGTGTTAGTCGATCGGATTTGCAAGGAGGCACGGCGCTGAAACCCCTGGCCATCGTCAGTCTGCATGCGTCGCCGGTCGCTTCCCTCGGGGCGGGCGAGAACGGCGGGATGAATGTCTACATCCGTGCCGTGTGCGAAGAGCTCAGTCGCCGCGGCATCCCGACCGAGGTCTTCACCCGCCGGTCGAGCCCCGAGGGCACCGATCGTGTCCGGCTGGCCGAAAAGAGCTGGGTCACGCGCCTGGCCGTGGGGCCCGCCGAGGACATCGACAAGGCGCACCTCTTCGACCTGCTGCCCGACTTCAGCGAGGCCGTTCTCGGCGAGCGGCGCCGCCGCCGCCTCGGCTACAGCTTGATCCACAGCCATTACTGGCTATCGGGGTGGGTCGCCACCCGCCTGCGTGACGAATGGAACCTGCCTTGGTTCCACACCTTCCACACCCTGGCCCGCGTAAAAAACGAGCGGGCGGCCGAGGGCGCCGTGGTGGAGCCGGAGCACCGGATCGCCGTCGAGCAGGCGATCGTCCGCAATTGCGACCAGTTGATCGCCTCGAGCACGCAAGAGGCCGATGACCTGATTCGGCTCTACGGCGCGGCTCGGAACCGGCTAAGCATCGTGGCGCCCGGCGTTGATCTGCAGATCTTCAACGAACGGCCTACCTCCGCGCTTCGGAGGCGGCTCGGGCTGGGCGAGGCGAAGGTCGTCCTTTTTGCCGGCCGCCTCGAGCGCCTCAAGGGCGCCGAAACCGTCATTCGGGCCATGGCAATCCTGGCCCACGATAGCGCACAGCCTGAATCGCCCGTTCTCCTGGTGATCGGCGACGACAGCCACAATGGGGCCAGCGAGAGCCGGTTGAGCGGCGGCGAGCGGGCGCGGCTGGAAGCGCTGGCCGCTTCCCTCGGAATCGCCGGCCAGGTTCGTTTCATGGGACCGGTCGACCAGCCGGCGCTGGCCGGCTACCTCAGCCTGGCATCCGTCTGTGTCGTCCCCTCCTATAGCGAATCCTTTGGCCTGGTGGCGCTAGAAGCAGCCGCGACCGGGACGCCGGTGGTGGCGGCCCGCGTCGGCGGCCTCCCCACCATCGTCAAAGACGGCCTGACCGGCTTCACCCTGGTTTCCCACGATCCGGCGCAGTACGCGGAACGGATTGGCCGCCTGCTGGCGGACGAGGAGCTGCGCCGCTGCTTCAGCCGTCGCAGCCGGCTGGTCGCCACCCAGTTCACCTGGAAGGAAACCGTCGACCGGCTGGTGGCTGAATACCGGGCCCACCGCCTGCCCGAGCTTCGACCCGCGGTCGCCGGCTAACAAACCGACCCCCGGGGTCAATTGACATTGGGCCCGATATTTGATTGAATGACCAAACAATCTGGTCGCCTCATCAACGGCGGCCTTGGGGAGTTTGCTGAATGCCGGATCAGACGAAGGACCGGATCGTCGACGCCGCCTACCGGACGCTCGTCAAACGGGGCTACCACGAGACCGCGATGAAAGACATCGCGGCCGAGGCCGGCGTGGCGCCGGGGCTGGCGCACTACTACTTCGAGACCAAGGAAGACCTGCTGGTGGCGGCCATCGAGCATGGCTGCGGGCCATTGATCCGAGCCTGGGAAGCCGCCGGGGTCAGCCTGAGCGGACCGATGCCGGAGGACGCCGACCCGATGATGTTCGCGCGAATGGGATTCGAACTGGCCAAGGAGGAGCTGAAGAGCTATGGCGGCCTGTTCCTCCTGACCTTCGACATGTTCGGCGTCGGCCTGCACAACCCGAAGATTGCAACCGCGGTGCGGACCTTCATCGAGGAACGGCGGGCCTTCGTCGCCCGCATCACGCGGGCCGTCATCGCCGGCATGGCCGAGCCGCCGCTCGCCTCGGCGGATGCGATCGCCGCCGCCATTTGGGGCAGCCTTCACGGCATTTATCTGCAGAAGGTGATGAATCCCGACTTCGACGCGGAGGCGGCCATCGACGCCCTGAGTGAGATGACGATCGCCTTTGCCACACGAGTCCGCGCTACATCCCGGGAGGTGGGCTAGACCATGTTTGCCTGGTGGGGTCATTTCGTCTATCGATTCCGCTGGCCGGTGCTGGGCATTTCCGTGCTCCTGCTGGCCGGATCGGTCGTGGCGCTCGTGAATGGCGGCACCTTGAAGAACAGCGGGGGCCAGAACACCGAGTCCGGACGGGCGATCGCCCTGATGCACGATCAGCTGCCGCAGAGCGGGCCTGGCGCCGGCTCCACCTTCATCCTGGTCTTCGGCAGTCAGACGATGACGGTTCAGGACCCCGTCTTCAAGCAGGCGGTGCTCACCGCCCTGCAGCCACTCAAGGACGACTCGAGGGTGAAGAGCATCGATACGCCATTTGACGTGCCGGCCGAGCAAGCCAAGGCGATGACGTCGACCGACGGTCACCACGTCTTCACCCAGGTGAGCCTCAAGGATGACTACGCAACGGCCCGGCAGTTCTACAAGCAGATGCGAACCGAAGTGCACTCGGACCGGCTCGAGGTGCTTGGCACCGGCGCCGTCGCCATCGGCTCCGACTTCGATAAGTACCTGCAATCCGATCTGCAGCGTGCCGAGGTGGTCTCGCTGCTCGTCATCCTGCCCTTGCTATTGATCGTCTTCGCGACCGTCGTCAGCGCCGTGCTACCGCTTGGCGTGGGCGGGCTCGCGGTCCTTGGCGGCCTTGCCGGCGTCGGCCTGCTTGCCCGCTTCACGGATGTCTCGACCTATTCCACCAACATCGTCACCCTGATCGGCCTCGGCGTGGCGATCGACTATTCGCTCTTCATCGTCAACCGGTTCCGGGAGGAGCTGGCAGGCGGCGGGACCGCCGAGCAGGCTCTGATTGGCACGATGCGGACCTCCGGGCGTGCGGTGACGTTTTCCGGCATCACCGTGGCGATCGGGCTGAGCGCGATGCTCTTCTTTCAGGGAACCTTCCTGGCCTCGATGGGGTTTGCGGGCGCCATCGTGGTTGCGATCGCGGTGCTCTACGCGCTGACCTTTCTCGCCTCGCTCCTTGCCATCCTCGGTCCTCGCGTGAACCGGCTACGCCTTCCACTTCCGCGGCGGGCGGGTGGACGCGGGCTGTGGCACGCGGTCGCGATTCGCGTGATGCGCCGACCGCTGCTGGTGCTGGTGCCGATCGTCCTCCTGCTGATCCTGGTCGCCTCGCCGATCTTCCAGATCCGGATCGCGAACGGTGACGTAGGGATGCTGCCGCCGAACGCAGAGACCCGGCGGGGCTACGACCAGTTGCAGAAGTTTCCCGGTCAGGGACAGACCTTCTTCAACGTGGTGGTTCGCTATCCGAATGGCGGGCCGCTCACCCGTGACCGTGTCGGGGATCTGTATGACCTGTCCCGGCAGATCAAGCAGATCCCGGGCGTCGAAGCGGTCGAGAGCATGGTGAGCTTTGATCCCTCGCTCAGTCGCGCCGACTACCAGGCGCTGCTCACCCAGCCGGCATCCGCGCAACCGGCGCGCGTGCAGTCGATCGTTCACGGGACGACCGGCTCGGAGATCGCGGTGCTCTCCGTCGTCACCAAGTACGGACAGGAGAGTGATGCGTCGCGCACCATGGTGCATTCGCTGCGAACGATGGCCATCCCGCCGGGCAGCAGCGTGCTGGTCGATGCCTTTTCGCTCGACTTCACCGACTTTATCCTGCAAAGGATTCCGCTGGCGGTTGCCTACGTGATGGTCGTCACCTATCTTGTCCTGTTCCTGCTGACGGGATCCGTGGTGCTCCCGCTCAAGGCGGTGATCATGAACATCCTGTCGATCGGGGCCTCGTTTGGCGCCCTGGTGTGGGTTTTCCAGCAAGGGCACCTGAGCTCCTTGCTCAACTTCACGCCTGCAGCCCTCGACCCCTCCGTCCCCGTCCTGCTCTTCTGCCTCGTCTTCGGGCTTTCCATGGACTACGAGGTCCTCCTGATCAGCCGGATCCAGGAGGAATACCGAAAGACGGGCGATACGACCAAGGCCGTCGCCGAGGGGCTGGAACGGAGTGGCCGGCTGATCACGGGCGCGGCCGCCATCATGGTGGCGGTCTTTCTGGCCTTCGGGCTGGCCGACGTGGTTCTGATCAAGTCGATCGGTCTGGGGCTCGCGCTGGCGGTCGCGATCGACGCCACCCTGGTCCGGGCGCTGATCGTGCCGGCCGTGATGCGGCTGCTGGGAAGCGCCAACTGGTGGGCGCCGCGCAGCCTCAAGCGGTTCCATCGGAAGATCAGCCTCGGCGAAGAACTAGCCGCCTAACGCTTCCGGCGGCCCCCTCGCGGGACTTCACCGGTTCGTCGCCCTCGACCCCGATGGGACGACCCGGACGGGACGATATACGGGTGTGCTGCCCGCCCGTGCCCATCGCTTCAGCTCATCGGCGGTGGGCGGCCACCAACCCGAGACGCGCGTCCGGATCGACCGCGGCGGCTGGCTGCTCTTCTTCGCCCACGGCCTGTCCGGCCTCGGTGCCGGCCCCTTCATCGCCTTTGGCGTCATCTATCAGCGGGAGTTGGGCGCCAGCGCCTTCGAGATAGGTCTCCTGGCCGCCATCGGCATGCTGGTGGCGACCCTCGTGATGCTGCCCGGGACCAGGCTGGCGGAGCGGCGCGACCTGCGCAAGACGGTGATCGCGGGCTGGGTGCTTGCCGTGCCGGCGCCGCTCTGCTATGCCCTGGCGCCCCACTGGGGCTGGACCGCCGTCGGCATCCTCTTCCTTCAGCTATCGGTCTTCAACACCCCGGCGATCAGCGTCTACCTTTCGCTGGGCGTTCCCCGTGATCGGATCGCCGCGGTGATGACCACGGTCTTCTCGGCGTACTCGCTGGGGCTGATCGTCTCCAGCGTGCTCAGCGGCTGGCTCGCCCAGGTCATCCCGCTGAACGCACTCTTCTGGGTGTCGTTTGCCTTCATGTTCCTGGCGGCGGTCTGCATCACCTTCCTCCCGGCCAAGCACCAGCCGGCGTTCGCGGTGCCGTCGATCCGGTACCGAGACCTGATGAACTTTCCCGCCTATCGGGTCATGCTCGGCCTCTTCACGCTTGTGACCGGCATCATCTTTATCCCCTGGACCTTTACCGCCCTCTACGCGCACGAGGCGGCCCACGTCGACAACTTCTGGATCGGGGTCTTGATGAGCGTCCTCTACCTGGGCTCGGTTTTCATGGGCCTTGGCCTCGGGCGGCTGCGCCGAAGCCTGGGCAGCGTGACCATCGTCCTCTGCTTCGAGGCGGCCTACGTGATCTCCGCGATCCTGCTCCTTTCCTCGATGGCCCTCCCCATCCTGGGGTTCGCGTTCTTCCTACGCGGCGCCTTCTGGTCTTTTCGTCAGGTCATGACCGCCGTCATCGGCGAAGTGCTGCCCGACTATGCCATGGCCAAGGGGTACGGCCTCTTCGCCCTGGTCACCGGTGCGGTCGTCATTGTTGCCTACCCAGTCGCCGGCTGGTTGTACGGCCTCCAGGTGAGCATGCCCTTTTGGAGCTCGGCCATCCTGATGGCGTTTGCCATGCTCATTACCATCGGGGTGCGCGCTTACTTCCATGCCAACTATCTAAAGCCGCCGAAGGTCGAGGTCATGCCCGACGACGTGCTCCCCAAGGCGGCCTAGCCGGTCGGCGTCCAGTTGGGCGCCTGGCCGGTATAGGGATAGTCCGCCTCCCACCCGGTCAGCTGCAGCGGCCGCGAGCCATCGCCGTTCATCACGTAGATCTGGGGGAGGCCGTCCACCAGGCCGACGAAACCGACGCGGCGATCGTAGGCCGGCGTGTTCGGCGCCGATCCATTGGGCGCGTCCTTGCCGCCGGTGACTTTGACCACGCCGCCCGCCTCGCTGGCGGAAAAGATATTGACCCGGTACAGAATCGCTGAGCTGCCCCCGCCGGTGGTGGTAAACAGCGTGCTGTTGTCGTTGAGCCAGGCAGAGCCGGTGATGTCGAGCGCGCCGCCGCGCCGGTAGGCGTTGCTGCCGCTGGCGGAGAGGTCGTAGATCCAGAGCTCCGGGCCGGCGGCCGTCAGCCGTCGAAAAGCCAGCTTGGTCCCATTCGGCGACCACGACGGCTGGTCCGCCGGGTCGTCGAGGCCGATCGGCCGGTAGCGGGTGCGCAGGTCGAGGTTCAGGATCCAGAGGTGGACGCTGCCCTGGGCGTCGGTCGTGCTGTAGGCGATGGATTTCGCATCCGGGCTGAGCGCCACGGGACCGATGACGCGGCCGTCGACGGCATCGGTGAGCGCCACGTCCTCAAGGGTGGTCGGACGGAAGCGTCGCAGGCTCCCATCGGTGAGATAAATGATGGTCCCATCCGCCGCCCAGTAGACGGCCGAGCCGCTGATGCCCGGCCGGATCACCGTGCCGGAACTGAGGTCGACGATCTGGATTGGACCGCGGTCGGCGTTGCGGGGCGCCTGAACGACCACCAGGCGCTGGCCGTCGGGTGACCAGTCGAAGGAGAGGAGGCCATCCTGGAGCTGACTCTGGTTGCTCAACTGGTAGATCATCTTGGGCGTCGATCGCCCCAGGAATGGGTCGGGGTGCGGGTCGACGATGCCAACGGCGAAGGCGGGTTGACCTCGCTGGCCGACCAGGAACCCGATCTTCCGGGAGAGCGACAGCGGCCCGGTCCGAAAGCGGATCTGGACCCGTCCATTGATCGCGTTCTCGTGGACATCGACCGGCCGGTCGACCGTCACCGTGTACGTCTGGTTCGGTTGGAGAATGGCGGTCGGAACGATTTCAACCTGTGAGCCGTCGCCCCCGGGCTTGGATCGGAGCAAGAAGGGGACCTCAGGGACCAGCTGGATGGCGCCCGCCATGGAGTCGGCCCGCATCGGGCGGCTGAAGGTGAGGACGATGTTGCGATCCGGGGCGATCCCGGATGCGTTGTCCGAGGGGTCGACCGATGTCAATGCCGGAGGTCCTTCGGTCTTGAAACGCCACGAGTGGTCGAGCGTGTTCTGCTGGCCGCTCGCATCTGCGTATCCGGCGTGCATCGACACCGTGTACTGGGTGGTCAGGGCGAAGTTGACATGGGTGTGGATGAACATCAGGGTGTTGCCGGACCAGGCAAAGCGACAATTCTTGGAGCCGCTGCAACCAGGAAGCGCCGGTGCCAGATCGAAGCGGCGTTCCACCGACTCGTGGTTCATCGGCCGGTCGAAGCCGATACTGATCGGCTGGTTCGAGGCCACGTCCGTGACCTCGCGGCTCGGCGAGATGCTCACGATGCGGGGCGGGTTCAGGGCGCAGGCGGCGAGCGCCGGTGCCAGCACGGCCAGGAGGAGGAGTCGCCGAACGAAGGTAGACGCGGCTAGCGCTGTTCTTCGACCAGCTGGCGCATCTCGTTTGCCAGGTTGGTCAGACGGGCCGGATCCACGAACATGATCGAGGTTTGCGAGATCCGGTCGATCGTCCGGTCGAGCCCGTCGAGACTGTGCTCGGTTGAGGCGAGCATCTCCTTGACCTTCTTCGAGCGGTTCTGAAGGGCGGCGTCCGCCATCTGGTTCAGCTGGCTCATCAGGGCCGGCCAATCGATATCGGGCTCGTTGCTGGTCACTGGAGCCGGTGGCGCCGCGGGCGCCGGCTGGTAGTTCTGCGCACGCGAGGCGGCGGGCGCAGCCGCTGCTGGGGTGGCGGCTGACTGGGCCGGAACCGGTCGGTAGCTGGTCGCCGCCACGGACGGCGTCATGGCCAGCATCTCTTCGAGGCTCACCGACTCCGGTTCCTCGAGGTCGGCCACGGCCTTCACCTCGATCCGGGTCTTGGGTTCGGCACAGAGGCGCGTCACGACCTCGGGGTCCTGCACCAGTTGCGGCTGCCCGCGGGTGAAGGCACCCAGCAGCGCGCCGTCGCGGAGTAGGACGATGCCCATCTCGTCGGGGGCCCGAACCAGCAGGCTTCCGTGGAGCTTCTCCTCCTGCAGGTACTGGAGCAGTGCCCGCACGTCGACGAAGCGCGCCAGCAGGCCCTGGAGGATGGTCGGTGCCGTGAGCAGCTGATAGATGGCGGTCACAACCTCGGCCGACAGCTCGATCACGTCCATGCTGCCCTCGCCGCGGTCGACGTCGTTCTTGAAGAGGGAGAAGGCGGTGCGACCGGTGGACACCACCGCGCCGCCGTCGTAGAAGCTTTCGATCAGGCTGCCCTGGTAGAAGAGGATCATGCCGCGAGAGGCAGCGCCAGTGAGCCGAAGGTAACCCGTCAGGCGATCGGAGCTCAGCGAGCGCAGCAGTTTGGGGAAATCGACGAACGCCGTCTTCAACGACTCGTAGACGAGCTTGCCAACCGGCAGCGGATACAGTTCGGTGGCTGGTGGTCCTTCGTCGGGCGTTGGCTGCGCTTGTGCCGCCGCCGCCTGCTGCGGCTGGCTCACGACCGGTCGCTCACTGACCTGGGGTGCGGGTGGTGCGGCCGGCGCGGCGGCAGGCGCTGGCCGGGCAGCGGCCCCGCTCCCATTGTCCGAAGCCCCGGGTACACCCCGGCGCTTGGCCTCGGCGAGAATATCGGCCGTCGGAGCGGTAATGGTTTCTTCCGTGGGCAGCTTGGACTTCGGATCAAAGGTGTAGTCACCTTGCCGCCAGGCCAGGGGCTCGAACACCGCCTCCTCGCCCTGGCTGCCGTTCCCGAAGGCATGAAAGAGGTGGCCGAAGAGAAAAAACAGCGAGAACGCCTCGCCGCCGTTCCGAACCTGAAGCGTCCCTGTGGCGCGTTGGGCTTGCATGGACTGCAGGAGAGATAACAGGGGGGTCGAGTCTAACGATCCCTTGTAGTCCACAAGTCTCGGCGCCTGCTCGATGGAACTCACCAAAAGCCTCCCACCGCCCCGAGATTTGTTTCCAATCCTAGCACAGCCCAAATACGATAACCGAACTGTCAGCAACTCGGGGTGGTGGGCTATTCGGGGAGCCGGCCGCTAAGCTGAGGGGGCATGCCCGAATTGGAGAACTGCGAGGACGCGTCCGCCTGGGACGGGTTCGTCTCGCAGGCACGCGACGCCTCCGTGCTGCAGGCCTGGGCGTGGGGCAGCCTCAAAGCGCGCCACGGCTGGCGAGTTGCGCGCTACCTCTGGGTCGATCAAGGTCGGCCGGTGGCGGCGGCCGCCGTGCTTCGGCGCAGCCTCCCGGGCGGATTGGCCCTGAACTACGCCCCGCGCGGGCCCATCCTCGATGACCACCTCGACCAGTGGCCCCCCTTCTGGCAGGCCCTGCGCGAGCGCCTCGCCCAGGATGGCGGCACCGTCCTCAAGGTCGACCCGGAATGGGTAACCGATGCCCAGCGAGCCGTGCTGACCCAGACCGGCGCGCTGCCGAGCCGCCATCCCATCCAGCACCAGGCGACCTGGGTGGTCGATATCAGTGGCGGCGATGAGGCGATGGCGCGGCTCAAGGAGTCGACCCGACGAAACATCCGGACGGGCATCAAGCAGGGGATCACGGTCGAGGCCTCGGACGCATCGGCCGCCCTCGACAGCTTCTACGAGCTGCTCCAGGAGACCGCCGCTCGCGAACAGTTCACCGTTCGCAGCCGCGCCTATTACCAGGACCTCTTGAGCCTCTTCCGCGAGCGCGGCCAGGTCGCGGTCTACCTCGCCCGCCACGAAGAGCGATTGCTGGCGGGAGCCGTCATGCTGTTCTTCGGCTCCAAGCTGGTCTACCTGTACGGTGGCACGAAGACGGACGCAAAAGACCTCAAGCCGGGCTATCTCTTGCATTGGCGCGCCATCGAAGACGCGCAACGGCGCGGCTGCACCAGCTACGACATGTGGGGCGTGCCGCTGGATCCACAACCGGGCCAGCGTGGCTACGGCTACTACGTCTTCAAGTCCCGTTTCAATGGGCAGATGGTGCGCTTCATCGGCCTCTACGACCTGCCGGTCAATCGTGCCGCGACCTTGACCATCCGCCTGGCGGAGCGATTCGCGCGGGCCGGCCAGCCCGAGTTTGTCTGAGACCGGACTGGCGGTAACGCCGGGTCAGCAGCTCGGCGCGCAGGCCTGGGACGCGCTGCTACTGGCCCAGCCGGAAGGCAACCTGCTCCAGAGCTGGAAGTGGGGCGAGCTCCAATCACGCTTCGGCTGGCAGGTCGAGCGCCTCGCGTTCCACGCCGGGCGTTCAGGGGTCTGCTCGCTGCAGCGCACCGCCGCCGTCTTCCCCGGCGGGGCGACCTATTACGTGCCACGCGGTCCCGCGGTCGCTGAACGCGAGCGCTTGCTCGTGCTCGACACCCTGGAGCGGCGAGCGGCGGCCGGTGGCGGGCTTGTGCTCCGCATCGAGCCGAATGCCCTCGTCGGTGACGAGTGGCCGGCCTTTTTCGAGGGGCGCGGATTCGTCAAGGGCAAGGCCGTCCAGCCCGAGGCGACCCGCCTGCTGCGGATCGACCTCGACCCGGACTCACTGAAAGCCGGCTTCAAGCCCAAGACCCGGTACAACCTCAACCTCGCCGAAAAGAAGGGTGTTCGCGTATCCGGATCCCGCGACGTCGCCACCTTTGCCCGATTGGCGACCGCAACCGGCAAGCGGCAGGGCGTCCACCTCCCCGGGGTCGCCTATTACCAGGCGGCGCTCGAGATTTTCGGGCCGTCCGATGAGGTTCGGCTATATCTCGCCGACCACGAGGGCGAGACCCTCGGCGGCATCATGGTCTTCCGCTTTGGCAAGACCGCCTACTACCTCTTCGGCGGATCGAGCGATCGGAAGCGCGAGCTGATGCCCAATTACCTGCTCCACTGGCAGGCCATGCTCGATTTCCGTGCGCTGGGCTGCGAGACCTACGACTGGTGGGGGATCCCGGAAGAGCCGGCCCCGGACCACCCGTGGTTCGGGCTTTACCGGTTCAAGACCGGTTTCGGTGGCGAGACGGTGCGCTACGCCGGGCTCTACGAGCACGTCTTACGTCCCGGTCCGTTGAAACTGGAGCGCCGGCTGCAGCAATTGAAGGCGAAAGTGCGCCGCCCTATACTGCGGTGACATGGCGAGGGAGCGAACGCTCTCCGAGCAGGCTTTCGAGCAGTTCCCCCAGGCACTGATCATCGTGGATCGCGAAGCGACCGTGATTTCGTTGAACTCGGTCGCCGAACACCTGACCGGGTGGGCGCAGCGGGACGCCGCGGGCCGGCCGGCGGCCGACATCCTCGAGGTTCGCACCGAGACCGGGGTCAACCTATGCGCCCCGAACGGCGCGCTGAGGCGCGCCCTGCGTCTGGGCACCCGCATCAACACCCACTTTGCCTACCTGTTCCGCCTGCGAACCAGCGACGACCCGGTGCGCGTTTCCTACTCGGTGTCGCCCTTGCGCCTCAAAGGCAAGACCCCGGACGGCGCCGTGATCGCCATCCACGACGTGACCCCCGAGCTGGAGACGATCGAGGCTCGTGACGCGCTGATGCTGGCGGCATCGCATGAATTGAAGACACCGCTGACCACGCTCAAGGGGTTGAGTGAACTGCTGCTCGATTTCGATCTGACCGAGGCACAGCGCCGCGAGCTGCTGCAGGACCTCCACGGCCAGGCCGACCGGATGGAGAAGCTGATCGGCGACATCCTCGCCGTGAGCCGCATCGACTCCGGTCGGATCTCGGTCGATTTCTCGCGGGTCGACGTCGCCGACGTTGTCGCGCACGTCGGTGACGAGGTGCGCCCGATGCTCAAGGGACGCACCCTCAAGTGCCGCGTCCCTGAGAATCTCCCCAAGGTCATGGGGGAGGCGCGCAAGCTCCACCAGATCCTGGTGAACTTGCTGACCAATGCCATAAAATACTCCGAGCCCGGTACCCAGATCACCCTCAGCGTGCACAGCGAGCCGTCAGCTGTGAGGTTCGAGGTTTCAGACCAGGGGGTTGGAATCCGTAGGGAACATATGCCCCGCCTCTTTGAAAAGTTCTACCGCGCCGACGATCCGGCAGTCCGACGGACGTCCGGCACGGGCCTCGGCCTCTACATCGTTCGCAGTCTTGTCGCCATGCTGGGCGGCCAGGTCCATGTAAAGAGCCGGCACGGCAAGGGGTCGGTCTTCATCGTCACGCTGCCGCGGGCGGAAACGACCGCCCGACCTCGAGCGCGGATGGCCGCCGTGGCGCACTGATGCCACCCGCCAAGAAGATCCTGATCGTCGACGACGAGGCGATGATCCGTAAGGCCATCCACCTCGCCCTCGAGAAGGAGGGCTACGAGGTGGTCGAGGCGGAGACCGGTGGCGAGGCCCTCCGCCGGATCGAGCTCAGCAAGCCCGACCTGATCCTGCTCGACATCATGCTTCCCGATGTCTCGGGTTTCGACGTCTGCCGCGATATCCGCAAGGCCGGGCTCCGAGTCCCGATCATCATCCTCAGCGCCAAGACCGAAGAGATCGACGTCGTGGTCGGGCTGGAAATCGGCGCTGACGACTACATCACCAAGCCCTTCCGTACCCGCGAGCTGCTAGCGCGCATCGCAGCCCACCTGCGCAAGGCACGCCAGGATGAAGAGGCGGTCAACCAGGGGCGGCTGGAGTTCAAGGACCTCGCCATCGACCTCAACGAGCGCCGTGTCTTCCACGATTCGAGCGAGGTGATGCTGACCCACACCGAGTTCGACCTGCTGGCATTCCTCGCTTCGAATGCCGGCAAGGTGCTATCGCGCGAGAAGATTCTGAATCACGTCTGGGGCTATGAGTACCCGATCGAGACCCGCGTCATCGACGTCCACATCCGCAACCTGCGCCGGAAGATCGAGCAGGACCCCTCGCATCCGTTCTTCATCCTCGCGGTGCCGGGCATCGGCTACCGCTTCACCAGCGCCGGCAAGCTCGGCTAACCGACCGGGTTCGCGCGCAGCCGAGTAACGACGTACTCCCAGCCAGGTTGCCAATTGAATGGCGCGTCGACAAGGTCCTCGAGCGCGGTGCCGTTGACGAGGTGTTCGAGCGACCACCGGTTTGCCGAGTGACCGATGACGACGATCCTCTTGTCTTCGTAACTCGGGTTGATGTCACCAAGAAAGCTTCGGGTTCTCTCGACGACATCACGATAGCTCTCGCCGTCTGGAAATGGCGTGACGATGTGGCCTAATCGTTTGCCCGCGAAACGCGCAACCGGCATGCCGTTCATAGCTCCGTAATTGCACTCGCGAAGTCGGGCATCCTGGTGGATTGGGATCTTGGTTTCGCTGAAGGCGATCTCTGCTGTTTCTACGGCGCGCCGGAGGTCGGAGGAGAACACCGCAGCAATGTGGTCGTTTCGTCGCCGTTCTCCAAGTTCGTGCGCCTCCCGCCAGCCCGCCTCCGAAAGGGATCCCGGAAGCCAGCCAGTCGCGATCCGGCGTTCATTGTCCGTCGTGGTCGTATGGGTTTCGTAGACAACCGTCATGCCCATCGCGATCTCACGAGGCGGCCGCGCCCGCGGCCGGACGTAGCTCCCGGTAGACCGACAGCAGCCGATCGAGATTGTCCGACAGGCTGTAGCGCTCCACAGCGCGCGCCCGAGCCCGCCGGCCGAGTTCGGCGCGGAAGTCGGGAAATTCGATCAGGGTGCGCAGCGCCAGCCGGAGTTGCCCGTCCAGATCCTTGGTGTCCACGACGATGCCCGCGCCGCGCAGGGCTTCGCCATCCGACCCGACGTCGGTGGCCACCGGGGCCACCCCGCAGGCCATCGCTTCCAGCAGCGATAGCGATAAGCCCTCGACCATGGACGGCAGGACGAAGATGTCCATCGCGCGCAACATGGCGATCCGCTTGGCTTCATCCATCACCTGGCCGGTGAAAACGACGCGCGCGTTGCCATACCGTCGATCAAGCCGGCGCTTTTCGCTGCCGCTCCCGACCACCACCAGCTTGACGTCGTCAGGGGCATCGACATCCTGGAAGGCGCGCACCAGGATATCGACGTTCTTCTCGGGATCGACCCGGCCTAGATAACCGACGAGCGCGCTGGCCTCGAGGCTCTCTTTGAAATCGGACGGTCCCGGCGCGTACTTCTCGATATCGACTCCGTTGGGAATCACGGCCACGTTGTCGGCCGGCACGCCATAGTGCTCGAGCAGAGCCTTCTGTTGCTCGGAAAAGATGATCACGCGGTCGAAACTGGCCAGCGACTGCGCGTAGAGCCGGTAGACCGCGGTGCTGATGCCCTGCCAGAGCCCGAAGCGTGAGTCATAGGGGACATGGAAGGTGGCGACCACCGGCAGGCCCAGCTCGTGGCAGAGCTCCGGGAGCCCAAAGTCGATCAGCGTCGAGAAGCTCAGCGAGACGTGCACTAGCTCGACCCGCTCGCGGCGGAGCAGGTCGGTGATGGTGCGCTTGGTGCGAGGCGACGAGATGATGTAGCGGTGGCTGCCCGTCAGCGACCGCAGGGTGAGCGAGTCGTCGGTGAGGGCGGGGAGGGCGCCGTGATGGACGAAGAAGACCTTGACGTCGCGCGCCCGAAGGCCGGCCACGATCTCTCGCGAATAGGTTAGCAGCCCATCGCCGGCGCGGCCGCTCTGGTGACCCAGCCAGGCAACTCGAAGCGGCTCGGTCATCGGTCGCCGATTTCCTCAAGGAGGTCGAGCAAGAAGGGGCGGTTCTGCAGTTCCGGATGGGGGACGTGCAGGCCAGGCTCGTCGACGACGCGACCGCTATAGCGAAGGATGTCGATGTCTATTTCACGTGGGCCCCAACGCTCGCGCGCGGTGCGGCCGAGCTGACGCTCGATCCCCTTGAGGGCGTCCAGTAGGGGTCTCGGTTCGAGCGAGGTCTCGACTTCGAGGACCTGGTTCAGAAACTGCGGCTGGTCACGAATGCCGACCGGCTCTGTCTCTTGCACCCCCGAGGCGCGCACCACCGTGATGCCCGCCTCCGGCAATGCCGCACGCGCGGCCCTGAGGTATCCGGCGCGGTCACCCAGATTGCTGCCCAAGGCGAGCCACACCCTGGTCACGCCTGGCGGATGGCATCAGTCATCCTGGCCACCCGAACCATCGCCTTGATGTCATGAACCCGGACGATGTCGGCGCCGCCGGCGATGCTGAGCGCGACCGCCGCGGCCGTCCCCTCGAGCCGCTCACCGGCGGGGAGGTCGAGCGTCTTGCCGATGAACGATTTGCGCGAGGGGCCGATCAAGATCGGAAATCCCAGCCGCCGAAGCTCGGGCAGGCGCCGGATGATCTCAAGGTTCTCGTCGCGCGTTTTCCCAAAACCAATGCCTGGGTCCACGATGATGCGGTCATCAGCGACGCCCGCTGCCCGCGCCAGCTCGACGCTCCCGCGCAGACTCTCCGCAATTTCCCCGATCAGGTCGCGGTAGCCACCCCCGGGTTTGTTGTGCATCAGCACGACCGGCACGCCGGCGGCCGCCACTGCCGCTGCCATCGGCGGATCTCGCCGGAGTCCCCAGACATCGTTGACCAGCGTGGCGCCGGCCGCGACGGCGCGCTTCGCGACCTCGGCTTTGTAGGTGTCGATCGAGACCGGCACGCCGACCGTGGCTGCCACCCGCGCCACCACGGGGATCACGCGCGCTAGCTCGTCCTCGAGGCTGAGCCCCGGTCCCGCCCAGGTCTCCGGCCGGGTCGACTCGCCGCCGATGTCGATCAGGTCGGCGCCGTCCTGCACCATCTCGCGGGCCTGCGCGACCGCAATCTCGAGGTCGGTCACGCCGTCGCCCGAGAACGAATCTGGCGTGACGTTGACGATCCCCATCACATAGGTGCGCGAACCCCAGTGGAAGTCGTGGTTGCCGATGCGGGTCACGCGCATCGTGGCCGCCATCGGCCTGAGCGTAGCATCATGTCGTTTCGGTGAAGGCCATCAAATTGAGCCGCCTCCTCGAGGGCGTTGACGTGCGCGAAGCGCCCCCCACCGACCTCGAGGTGACGGGCCTGTGCTACGACTCGCGCCGCTTGAAGGCGGGAGATTGCTTCGTCGCCATCCCGGGCACCCACACCGATGGGCACCGCTACGTCGAAACGGCGCTACGGGACGGCGCCGTGGCGGCGGTGGTGCAGCGCCGGGTCGGCACCGCCTGGCCGCAGGTCGTGGTCCCGGACACGCGCCGGGCGCTGGCCTTGATGTCAAGCACGTTGTACGGCCATCCCAGCCGGGACATGCTCGTGATCGGCGTTACCGGAACCGACGGCAAAACCACGACCACCACCATGATCCAGCAGATGCTGCTGACCGCCGGACGCCGCGCCGGCTCGATGAGCACCGTGGACACCCGCTTCGGCGACACCGTCGATCCGAATGACTCGCGCCAGACCACGCTCGAGGCGCTCGAGGTCCAAGAACAACTGGCGCGCATGCGTGATGGCGGGCTGACGTTTGTGGCTGTCGAGACCAGCTCGCACGGCCTTGCCCTGCAGCGCGTGGTGGGCGTGGACTACGACGTCGCCGTCTTCACCAACATCGCGCATGAGCACCTCGATTTTCACAAGACGATCGAAGCCTACCGCGAAGCCAAAGCGCAGCTGATCGATCTGACCGCCGCCAGCGCCCGCAAGGCCATTGAGAAGACGGCGGTGCTCAACCGCGACGATCCGAGCTATGCCTACCTGGTCGACCGGCCGATTGCCCGGCAGATTACCTACGGGATTCAACTTGATGCGGATTTGAAAGCCGATCGCGTCGAGGCAACCCCCGAGGGTTTGCGCGTGGAGGCATCGACGCCGCTGGGGCCGCTAGCCTTGCGGTTGAAATTGAACGGCCGCTGGAACGCCGCCAACGCATTGGCGGCCGCAGCTGCCGGCGTCGCCGTCGGTTTGACCCTGGATGAGATTCGTCAAGGCCTCGAGAGCTACCAGGGGGTCAGCGGGCGGATGGAGCGCGTCGACCTTGGCCAGCCGTTTGCCGTGATCATCGACTACGCCCACACACCCCAGAGCCTGGAGAAGGTGCTTCGCGAGCTGCGGCCGATCACGAAAGGGAAGTTGATCGCTGTCTTCGGCAGCGCCGGCGATCGGGATCGCGAGAAGCGGCCGTGGATGGGCGAGATCGCCGCCAGGCTCAGCGATTACGCGGTTTTCACCAACGAGGATCCACGGGAAGAGGACGCGATGACCATCCTCAGCGAGATCGCAGCCGGCGCTGAAGAGGTCGGGTGGTCCGAGGGCAAGCAGTACGCCCGGATCGAGGACCGGCGTCAGGGCATCGCGCACGCGGTTCGGAAGGCCGGCCCAGGCGATACCATCCTTTTGGCGGGGAAGGGCCACGAGCGCAGTATCCTCATCGGTCGGGGTAAGCAGCCGTGGGATGAACGCGCGGCTGCCGAAGCGGCCATTCGGGGACTTCCCGCGTGAGCCGCGCCGCGGAGGAGACGAATCGACGGATGCTGCGCGCCCGTGATGCCATGGATCGTGCCTACGCCGAGCCACTCGACGTCCCGGCTCTGGCGCAGATCGCGAACGCCTCGCAGGCGCATTTCATCCGAACCTTTCGCGCGACCTTCGGCGAGACTCCGCACCGCTACCTTCAGCGCCGCCGGGTCGAGCGGGCGATGTTCCTGTTGCGCGCGACCGACCGCAGCGTGACGGACATCTGCCTCGACGTCGGCTTCAACAGCCTGGGCACCTTCAGCCGCAGCTTTCAGGAGATCGTCGGCGAAACGCCAACCGTCTACCGCCAGCGCGGACCGATCCAGGCCGTCCCGACGTGCTTCGCCATGGCCTGGACACGACCGAGCAGTTTTGGAGAAGACCGGGCGAGCAACATCGTCTAGCGTGGGACACGACATCAATCCCACTTTCACGGAGGTTCGCAAATGTTCAACGCTCTTCTGATCTCATCGATCTACGTGCTCGACCAGGACAAGGCGCTCGACTTCTACGTCGGCAAGCTGGGTCTCGAGGTGAATACTGATCAGGACCTTGGGTTCATGCGCTGGCTGACGGTAAACGTGCCCGGCGATACCCGCCAGATCCTGCTGGAGACGCCGGGCGCGCCGTCGCTCGACGCGAAGACGGCCGAGCAGGCCCGGGAGCTGGTGACGAAGGGCGCCACCGGCGGGCACCTCTTCTTTACGACCGCCGACTGCCGCAAGACCTACAACGAGCTCCGAGGCAAAGGCGTCGAGTTCACCGAGGAGCCGAGCGAGCGGCCCTACGGCATCGACTGCGGCCTGCGCGACCCGTTCGGCAACCACATCCGGTTTTCACAGCCGCTCCACCTTGCGACCACGACGCCGAGCGCTAGCAAGGCCAACCGATGAAGTTTCGCGCCAAAATCGAGCTCGCAGGCAAGACCGCTACCGGCATCGAAGTGCCGGCAGCGGTCGTCACCAAAATGGGATCGAGCAAGAAGCCAGCGGTTCGCGTCACCATCAATGGCTACACCTATCGCAGCACGGTCGCCACGATGGGCGGGCGCTTTATGGTCGGGATCAGCGCCGAGGTCCGCGAGGCGGCCGGTGTCGCTGCGGGTCAGAATGTGGATGTCGACGTCGAGCTCGACACGGCCCCTCGCGAGGTGCAGGTGCCGGCCGACTTCGCGCGAGCCCTGAGCCGTGACGCGGCCGCCAAGCAGTTCTTCGAGGGGCTGTCCTTCAGCAACAAACAGCGGATCGTGATCCCGATCGAGGCGGCAAAGGCGCAGGAAACCCGCGAACGACGCATCGCCAAAACGGTCAGCTCCCTGCGCGCGGGCCGCAGCTAGGATTCGGTCCCGAAGGCTCAGTCAGCGGCGCGCAGCGAGTACGAGCTTGCGGTCGGTAAACGACTTCACTCGCCCGTCCGTAACCACGATCTCGAGGTCGCGGATTGCCGACGCGGGAGCGTCGAGGAAACGGACGCGCACGCGTTGCTGCGTCGCCGCATCTTCGCCGCCGCGCTCCAGCCAGGGCTCGAAGTCGTGGGCCTTGCGGACGACCTCCGTCTTCTCGACGCGAAACCCCGCCTGTTCGACAAACGCCGCCCACTCGCGCACGGTGTAGATCTGGCGATGGGTGGGGTCGCGTAGCAACTCGACCTCGTCCTGGTAGGCGGCGCTTTCGGAGTCCTCGGGGGCGATCGTATCCACAAAGATGAACATGCCGCCCGGTCTCAGGACGCGGGCCACCTCGCGCATCGCGAGGGCAACGTCGTCGAAATGATGCGCGGCCAGCCGCGTGGTGACGATGTCGAAGCTCGCCCTGGGAAAGGGAAGTTGCTCCGCGCCCGCCCGAACGAACTGCGCGTTCCACAGGCCGGCTGTCTGAAATAGACGACGGGCGGTTGCCAGCATGGCTTCGACCGGGTCGGTGAGCACGACGTCCGACACGCGGGGCGCCAGCGCCAGTGCCGTGTGCCCGGCCCCGGCGCCGATGTCGAGTACCCGCTCCTTGCCGGTCGGTGCCGCGTACTCAACGACGAGCTCGAGCTCGCGGCCCGCCTTGTGCTCGCCGGTGGCGTAGGCCTCGGCGGCCTTCTCCCAGCGCCCCCCAGTCCCACTCACCCGATCAGCTTAAGGCGACGCTATCCAGGACTTGCTTGACCACTGGCGAGTTGGGCTCGGCGGTAAAGAACGAGAACTGGTAGTTGCGTCCCTTGGTATGGACATATACCGCGGACATGAACGGCCAGCCCTGGTCGGGGCGCGCCCACGCGGACGTGACCTTGCAGCTATCGAGGGCGACGCGCGAGACCTGCTCGGTAACCGGATTGACACTCCAGACCGCGATGGTGGCGGTATGGTCGGCGACGGGCGCAATCTCGGGGCGGAGGAGTCCGGGTAGCTGCACCGTCAACGTGTCTGAGGTGGTGGTTTGCAGGACGAGGAAGGGCAGGTCATCTCCGGTCTTGGTCACGGTAGTGAGCGATGCATTGGACGAGGGGGCGAGCTGGTAGCCCTGCGGCAGCATCAGGCTCCATCCAGAGCCGCTCGCGGCGTGAAGCGCGGTGGTGACCACAAAGTCGGACCGCACCCAGCCCCCCTGGGTTCCCAGCGTGACGTGATACCAGGTGTTGCCCGAGGCGTCGGGCGCCCTGCCGTCGGCGGTGGCCTGCGTGCCTTGCGTCAGCGTCGCCAAGCGCGCGCTCGAGGCGCTCGCGGCTGACCGCAGATTGACGCCGAGCGGGTCGTTGACCCAGATCGGGAATGGGAGAGCTGGCGTCGAGGGCGTCACGGCCGCCGGCGCCTTTGGCACGGGGAGCGATGCGGGGCAGCTGGTTGGTGACGCGTGCGGATCGACGGTGCTCGAGGGTGAGGGTTGAGGTCGGCTCGCCACGGCGTGGGTCTTATAGAAAGACGTGAGCGGCCCAGCCAGCAGGAAGGCCGCGACGGCGCCGATGACCATCAGGGGAATCAGGCGGAGAGCCGACCTCATGCCCATGGAACGCCCCAGCCGGGATCGCAGTTACGCGAGTGGCTTGCGGTTGGGGACTCCGGTGCGACGCGGATATTCGGCAGGGGTTGGGCCCAGCTTCGGCACGACCAGTAGGGTGCCGGTATCGTTCCCTGGGCGCTCCATGCGTGGCGGCCCGCCGCCGAGGAGGCGTGCCGCGGGCTCGAGCGACCGGGGATCGACGGGGCTGACTTGGGCAACGAGGTCTCCACCTGGTTCAACGAAGGGAAGGGCAAGCTCCAGCAGCACCCCGGGTGGCGCCGCCGCCCGCGAGATCGCCCGATCGAATTGCTCCCGAAGCGCGGGACGGTGGCCAAGTTCCTCGGCCCGCCCGGCGACCACGGCCACGTTCGCCAGCTTCAGGGTCGCGATCACGTGCTCCAGGAAGGCGCACTTGCGCGTATTCGCCTCCAGCAGGGTGAAATGCACTTTCGGCATGGCGAACGTCAGGGGGACCGCCGGCAGTCCGCCGCCGCTCCCGATGTCGATCACCCGCTCGATTCCGGTCCAGGGCACCTTCAGGAGGGCATCGCCGGCCGCGATCTGGGCCAGGACCTCCTCCATGGTGCGCGCGCCGGTCAGGTTGACACTGCGGTTCCAATCGAGGAGCAGCTCCGCGTAGCGCTGTATTTCGGGCGACACCATCCTTACAATATGGACATGCCCATCTACGAGTTTTCCTGCCTGAGCTGCCGTCACACCTTTGACGTCTTTGGCGGCTTCGCCAGTCGGGGCGAGCGCCAGGTCTGCCCTGAGTGCGAGAGCACGAACACCAAGGCGATGTTTTCCACCTTTGCGGTGGTCGGCAGCAGCGAAGCTTCGAGCGCGTCGGCCTCGGGTGGCTGCGCGTGCGGCGGCAGCTGCTCCTGCTCGAACTGATAACGCCGCTGTAGACATAGCCTCTCCATTTCCCTCATGATTGTCGCCGTGGCGACCGCCGGCGCACCCGTCCGCCTTCGGGTTATGCCTCTAGGCGAACTGCTCGACGAGACCTTCAAGCTCTATCGTCGCCATTTCACGGTGATCGCGGGCGTGGCGCTGGTTATCATCCTTCCCAACCTGATCCTGAGCTTGATCTCGGGCTCCTATCGCGCCAATCCCATCAGCTACCTCCAGAGCGTGGCGCAGAACATCAATAATCCCGACGAGCTGACGAAGATCCAGGCCCGTCAGCAGGAGTACACCAGCTCGCCCCTCTACCTGCTCAGTTTTCCGATCGCGGCCCTGCTGGTACCGTTCAGCGTTGGCGCCATGTACCGCGCCGCCACCTCGTTGGCGGCGGGCAACCTGGAAACCATCGGGTCCGTCCTGTTGGGGACCCTTCGGCGCTATTTCGCGGTGTGGGTCGTCGTGATCCTCGCCGCCCTGGTCTTCGTCGGCGCGATTTTCATCGTGACCATCCCGGTTGTGCTCTGGGTGGCGATCCGCTGGTCGGTCGCCTTGCCGGCGCTCTTTGCCGAAGGCATCGGACCGGTGAAGGCGCTGGGACGAAGCTGGAACCTCGTGCGCGACAACTGGTGGCGCACGCTCGGCATCCTGATCATCGTCACCATCATGGCGTCACTCATCCAGACGGCGTTGGGGTTCCTCTTCGGTGGTGTTGCGGCGGTGGTGCCCGGTCTGAGCGACGACCTCCGGGCGGGTGTCGTCACGACCGTGACCACCCTCGTCGACGCCCTGGTCGGCGCCATCACGCCGATCGCCATCACCATGCTCTACCTCGACCTGCGGGTCCGCAAGGAAGGTCTCGATCTCGACCAACTTGCCCGTCAGGCCGCCCCGGGCACCGCGCCGGCCTAAGCGTTGCACCGGGCGGCGTCGGCGCCGGTCCTGCTCCTCTATCTCGGTATGCTGCTCGCGTCGGGCGTCACGCCGGCGTCGGCGAGCTCTGCGGACGATTACACCAACGCCGTCCATCGCGCCCTCACCCTGGTCCAGTTCGCGCAGCGCGGGGATGTGCCGTCGGTCCAGCAAGCGATCGATGTCCTCAGCCGGGACACCGGGAACACTCAGCCGGAGATCCTGCGGGACCTGCGTAGGAATCCGCCCGATCTTGCCGACGCCGACCAGCGCTTGCAAGCGCTGTACGCGACGCTGCAGTCCCGGGTCGATACCCCCAACCCGAGCCAGGCCGAACACCAGCTGCAGACCGTCCTGTCGCAGCCGCGCTACTCGGGCCTGAGCACCGGGCCATCGTTGCCTGAACGGATCTTCGACTTCATCGTGGGTCGGATTGGCGACCTGCTCGGCTGGCTGGGGGTCGGCAAGCTGGGCCTCAACATTCCACTCTGGGTATGGCTCGCGATCGGACTGGCGGCCGTGATTGCCATCATCGCCTGGCCCATCCGGGGCGGTCTCAACCGCGGTGGACGCGAAGCGAGATTACGGGCGGCCGGCACGATGGCCCGAGGTCGCGTCGACTTTTTCGGCGACGCCGACCGGTTGGCGGCCAACCACGATTACGTGGCCGCGATCAAGGCGCTCGCGGGCGGCGTCGCCGTTCACCTCAAGGGTGAACATGCCTGGGAGCACAGCCCCTTTACGGTGCGCGAGCTGTTCCAGCAAACCGATCGAGCCGAGGCACTCCGGCCGCTCCTGCTCTCCTTCGAGGAGGCGAGCTACGGCCATCGGGCCCCCGATGCCGACAGCTACGTGCGCGCGGCCGAAGCGGCGGCGCCCTACCGGGGGACGGCCGCGTGAAGGGACGCGGCTGGATTGCGCTGGGTGGGATGGTGCTCCTCGTCTTCGTGCTGGTGCTGCTTCGCGGCGCCGGGACCCAGGGCCGATCCCCCGACCATGCCTCGACGAGTGATGCCCCTGACGGGACGTCGGCGCTTCGCGCCTACGCCGACGCGCTCGGCCATTCGAGCGGACCGGTCGAAGGCGATTTCACCCTGTCGTCGTCATCAGGTCTGCTCTTTGTCTTCACGCCCACCAACGGGTTCAGTGCTCCCGAGGTGCAGCAACTAAATAGCTGGATGCAATCCGGCGGGGTCGTCGTTTACGCGGCCGAGGACGGCGATCCGCAGCTGGATACACAGTTCGGACTGCGCCGCTCGCCAAATGCCGTATCGGCGAAGGCTCATGCCGCCGCGCCTATCCTGGGTGGCGTCGGCGCGGTCAGCGGCGCCGACAGCGCTCGCGCCTTCCGGCCGACCGCATCACAGGTGCCGCTGCTTCGCAACGAGGCCGGTGACGTGCTGGCTCTGCGCCAGGATGTTGGCCACGGCCAGCTGGTGGCGCTGACCGATCCTCTCATCCTCTGTAATGGCAGCCTGGGCAAACCCGACAACGGTCGCTTTGCGGCCGACCTGATGGCGATGACGCCGACCGGCGGCCGGGTGTGGTTCGACGAATTCCATCACGGTGCGGCGGCGACTGCCTCGCCCGAAACGGCCTGGATGACAACACCCTGGGGCATCGCCCTTCTCGCGGTGGTGCTGATCGCCTTCGTGGGCCTCGCCCTCCGCGGCCGCGCCTTCGGCCCGCGTATCCCGTTGCGCACTCGCGAGGACCGCTCGACGGCGGAGTACGCCGTGGCGGTCGGGAGCCTCTTGCATCGCACCGGCGCCCGGCGCGTTACGCTGGAGGCCTTGCTCTCCGCCACGCGCCGCGCCGTCGCCGAACGAGTTGGTCTAGGCGGCGACATCCCCAGTGATCGGCTCAATGCCACGATTGCCCAGCGTGCGCCGGCGGCGGCGGAAGCCCTGGCCCGCGCCGAGCGCGAGCTGGAGGGCGCCAGCGCGAGCGAAATGGAGGTGCTCAAGCTGGCCCGCCAGTTGCACGATCTCGCCTATCCCTTGTCGGCCAGCATGAAGGAGTCCGTATGAAAGCCGCTGATTTTTACGCGCGTTTTCGCTCGGAAGCATCAAAGGCGATCGTCGGACAGGAGGACGCGGTACGTCTCTGCGCCATCGCCCTGATCGCGCAGGGACACGTCTTGCTCGAAGGTGTTCCCGGCGTGGGCAAAACGCTGCTGGCCAAGACGATCGCCCGCCTGCTCTCATTGGATTACGGCCGGGTGCAGTTCACACCCGACCTGATGCCGTCGGACATCGTGGGGACGTCGGTCTACGACTTGCAGTCGCGATCTTTCCGCATTCGGAAGGGACCGGTCTTTACCAATATCCTGCTAGCGGACGAAATCAACCGCGCGCCGGCGAAAGTGCAGGCCGCCTTGTTGGAAGCCATGGAGGAGCGCGGGGTCAGCCTCGAGGGCCAACAGCAACCGCTGCCCGACCCCTTCATGGTGCTGGCGACCCAGAACCCGATTGAGTACGAGGGGACCTATCCGCTGCCCGAAGCGCAGCAGGACCGCTTCCTGTTCAAGGCTTTCATGAATTACCCCACTCCCGAGCAGGAGCTCGAGATGCTCCGTCGCTGGGACGCCGGCATCGAGCTGCGAGATCCGGCGCGCGCCGGGGTCACGCCCATCATCGAGGCGGCCGCGATCGCGGAATGCCAGGCCGAGGCGCGCAAGGTCACGGTCGATGAGCGCCTGCGTCGCTACATTATCGAGCTCGCGGTCGCAACCCGGCAGGCGGCGGAGCTGGTGCTGGGGGCGAGCCCGCGGGCCGAAGTGCTTCTGCTGCTCGGGTCCAAGGCGGCGGCGGCCTTCGAGGGCCGCGACTACGTCACCCCGGACGACATCAAAGGTCTTCTGCGCCCCACCTTCCGGCATCGCTTGCTGCTGCGCCCAGAGGCGGAGGTCGGCGGTCAGACCGCCGACAGCCTGCTCGACGCGGTCATCGCCCGCGTCACCCCACCGCGATAGGGCGCCGAGCGGCCGCATGACGCTCCTGCCGCAGCCGCGGCTGCTGGCCACATTGCTCGCTGGGTCCGTCCTCTTCCTGCTGCTCCTGCTGAGCCCGGTGCTGATCATCGCGCCGATGGTCTACTACGCCGCCATCGCCGGCCTGCTCATCGCCGAGGCTGGACGGCTCCCCAGCAAGTCCGGCTTCATGGCGAGCCGGGTTCTGCCCCAGCCCTTTTCTCTCGGCGAGGTGCAGAGCGTTCAGCTCCTGGTGGCACACGCCGGCGCCGCCGGGCTGCCGGCCACGGTGGCGGACCACGTGCCCGCCGACTTGGGTCCGGATCGACGGATCCTGGCCGGGAGCTTCGACCGCGAGGGCCTGCTCCACGTCGAGTACACGGTCGAGCCGCCCCACCGCGGCGCCTACCGCTTCGGTCCGGTGGACCTGCGCTGCTGGCGGCCGGGTGGGTGGCTGATTCGACAGGTGCGAATCAGGGCCGACGAGGCGGCCGCCGTTTATCCCGACGTTCTCGCCATCAAGCGTTACGAGCTGATGTTGCGTCGCGGGATGCGCATCATGGCCGGACTTCGTCGGGCTCGCCCGCCCGGCGCCACCACCGCGTTCGCCGGGTTGCGCGATTACCTCCCGGGCGATGAGGTGCGACGCATCAATTGGAAGGCGACGGCGCGGCGCGACAGCCCGGTGGTGATGGAGGTCGAGGCGGAGCGCGGCCAGCAGGCGATCATCGCCATCGATTGCGGCCGGCTGATGACGGCGCCGGCGGGACTCCTGAGCAAGCTCGACCATGCGGTCAACGCGGCACTGCTGCTGGCCTGGGTGGCCCAGAGCCAGGGCGACAAGGTCGGCATGCTGACCTTCAGCGACAGCGTGAGCCGTTTCGTGGCGCCCCAACGCGGTCCAGCCCAGGTGACGCAGCTCAACAAGGTGCTCTACGACGTCAAACCCGAGTACACGGAACCGGACTTTGCCGAAGCCTTCTCGCATCTCGCGCTGCGTGTCAGTCGCCGTTCGCTGGTCATCGTGCTCACCGACGTCCTCGATCCCGAGGCCTCGCGCGACCTCGTCGGCCACGCCATCCGCTTGAGTCACCGCCACCTGGTGATGGTGGTCGCCATGTCCGATCCTGAAGTGCTGGCGGCTCGAAACGCCCCCATCGAGAGGGCCTCTCGCGCCTACGAATGGGCGGCCGCCGAAGAGCTCCTTTCCGCCCGCAGGGCCAGCTTCGAGCAGCTTCGCCAGGGCGGTGTGCTAGGACTCGACGTGGAAGCCGGCCGGCTCAGCCCCTCCCTGGTCGAACGCTACCTGGAGCTGAAGGAACGGGCGTTGTTATAGCGTCGAAGTAACTTCCGGCGATCCGCAGGCGTTCCCTTGGGCGAAGGTGGCGTGAAGACCCTCGAGCGAAATCGAATCGATCAACTGGTTCGCGAACTTGAACCTGAGGCCTACCGGCTGGCTCGCACCCTGGCTTCCGATCCGGGTGCCGCCGAGCGGATCCTGCTCGCCGCCTTTGGGAGGCTGGCGTCATCGCTCGCGGCAACGCCACAGGTCGTGGCGTTGAAAGAACGGCTGCACGCCTCCATCCGCCAGCAGGCCTCACGCGGTCGCCCTGGGGCGGAGCCCGTAGAGGAACGCATCGATCACGCAGTCGCCATCAGTGACAGCCTCCACCTTCGAATCGTTGACCTGCTCGAGGAGGAACAGGCGGTCGAACCGGTCGGGCGGCGCCGGACCGTCCTGCTGGGCCTCGGCGGCGCCGTAGTCGTCGCGGCGCTCGGGGCGTACCTGTGGTTTCGGGCCGATGCCCTGGCAGCCGCGCAGCCAACCGTGACGGCTCTGGGTCCACCCGCCGGTGCGAAAGAGGTGCCGGTCAGAGGCGATTTCAGGGTGACGTTTGGCCGGCGCCCGGCTGGCACGCCCAGCCTCCGGCTCGAGCCCGCCGATGGCGTCGTGGATGCCGCGCACTGGGAGGGGAGCACGCTGGTCGCCGCCTATTCCGGCCTGCATCTGGCAACCCGATACCAGCTCGCGCTAGTCGCCGACTACCGCAGCCGGCTCAAGGACCTGGGACACTACCAGCAGCGCTGGACCATGACGACCGAGGGCTATCCCGTCCTCGTCCGCGTCTGGCCCCAGGATGCCGCCTCGGTCGTGCCGCGGATCGGCCAGATGTCCATCGACTTCAGCCACCGACCGCCGGTGCTGCCGCAACTTAGCCTCGAACCCGCCGACGCAACGCTGCTGCCGGGCGAATGGAACGGAACGACCCTGACGATCAACTATTCGGGACTGAAGCCTCTGACCCGCTACCAGGCAACACTTAGCGTCGACTACGGGGTGACGACCGCCAACATCCGACAGAAATGGGCGTTTTCCACCGAGCCCGGGGCACCACCACTGGGCCTCCCTGTCATCTGGTATTCGACCTCGAGCCCGTGGATGCCGCCGTCAGGCGCGCAACGCATGGTGGCCATCGACTGGAGCGGCAGCCTGGTCGGCACGATCTACCAGGCATTCGCAACCCAGCAAGCCCCGGATGGCTCGGTCTTCTTCACCTCGGATAGGGGCCTCGTCGATCGCAACGGGACGCAGGTAAGCACCCCGTCTCGCATCAGCCCCACGATTGCGGATGACAGCAAGAGCCTCTGCGACGTCGTCGACATCGGCGGCGGCCGGCTGTGGCTCGAGACGGGGCCGGTGCGTGGTCCACTACACCGCGTCGCTCCGCTGGGCGCGGCCGGCGCCCGTTCCTTCCCGGCGATCCTCGCCTGCAGCGTCGCCAACGACCGCGCGGTGCTCGCCGACATCGGGACGGGCGGGACGACTGGCGTCCGCGTGATCGCCCTATCGAGTGGACGAGCCTTGTACCAGAAGTCATATGCCGATCTCGGTCTTGGTGTCGTCAGCTCGCGTGACGGGCGATACCTGGCGGAACAGATCCCGACGTATGACGCCCAGGGCCAGCCGCTCGCGTTTATGAGCGTGATCCGGCGGGTCTCGGATGGACGCGTGGTGGCGCGCATCGACAACCTACGAGTTCTGCGGTTTTCCTGGGACGGGATCCGCGTGGTCACTGGCCCATTTTTCGCGGGCGTGGCCTCATACGACGCGGAGCTCCTCGACTGGCGGACGGGCAAGGTCCTTTGGCGCCAGCCGGGCGGTGTTGCCGGAGATGGGCCTCGAACGATCTATGCGATGGCGCAGCCGAACGGGCCGACCATGGCGATTGCCGTCAGCAGCCAACCGCACAACGGTGATGTGGACCAACTCTGGCTGGTCGCGGCCAACGGGCAGGCGACCGTGGTGGTCAACGAAGTGTTCTACCCCGCGTTCTACGCCGGCTTCTGAGTCCAGCGGCCAGTCAAGAGCAGGTAGGAGTAGAGCAGGAGGCCGGTCGTCAGGCCGACCGCGACCTTGACCGCGGTGGGCGCATCGGAGGGGCTCAAGTTGCCTTCGATGATGCCGGCGATGATCAGTAACGGGGCGAGGCCGGCGAGGATGATCAGCGCTTTGCGCGCCGCGAGGACGAGGGCGTCGCGACGTCGGTAATCGCCGGGCAGCAAGACCGCCCACCCCATCATCAGGCCGCAGGCGCCGGCCGCGACCACGACCGAGAGCTCGAGCACGCCGTGGCCGACGACGAAATCGAGCAGGCCGGGCGCGATGCCATAGGCGTTGGTCAGGCCGAGCAGACCGCCGAGCTGAATTCCGTTGGTCATCAGCAAATAGATGGTGGGCAGGCCGAGCAGAACACCGAAGGCGAAGGCCAGGATCGACACATTGATGTTGTTGGTCATGATCACGCCCGACATCAGCGGCCGCCGATCGACCGGGATCTGGGTCCAGAGGTGATGGCTGCGCACCAGTTGCACCAGCTCGGCAGGCACCAGGGCGTAGGCCAGCTTCGGGTCTAGCGTGATGGCGACGAAGGCCACCAGCGCCGGACCGAAGAGGAGCAAGGCTGCGGCGATCAGGTAGGGCGCGGCCTCCCGGTAGGTCTGGGGCAGCGTGCGTTTGTAGAAGATGGCGATCCGCTCGCCGAGGTTGCCGCCCTGGCGGTAAACCGCGGCGTGGCCGCGGGCGACCAGCCCGTTGAGATACCCCGCCACCGGCTCGGTTGGCCAGTCACGCTGGGCCCGCGCGAAGTCCGCCGTCGCCCGGCGATAGAGCGCCGCCAGGGAAAGCACTTCGGTTGCGCGCAGCCCGCCGACCCGGCTGGTTCCGGCGCGCGTCAATAGTTTTTCCAGGCGGTCCCACTCGGGACGCCGGCGGCTGACGAATTCATCGGCGCGCACCTATCCATGATGACGGACGCTGCCCTCAAATCTCCCTCCCCCCTTTGGGAAGAGGATCGGGGTCGGGGTTGTTGTCGCAGGACTGCGACGCGCTCTCGCAAAATCGGCGGGTAGAGTGATACCGTGCAGCCGCCCGACGCCTCAGACGATCTCGTCATCTCGACGCCGGAGCGGGTGGCGTTCCAGTACGAGATCGCCGGGATTGGGAGCCGCTTCCTGGCACAGATCCTCGATTCGCTCGTCATCACGGTGATCCTGATCGCGATCACCATCCTTGCCACCTCCATGGGCGGACTCTTCGGCTCCGGCGAGCTGGCGCTGCTGATCGAGATCATCCTCGGGTTCATCCTGCTGGCGGGCTACTTCCTGATTAGTGAGGCCGCCTGGAACGGACAAACCCTCGGCAAGCGTGCCGCCCGCCTGCGGGTGGTCGGCGATCACGGTGAGCCATTGACCCTCGGGCAGGCCGCGATTCGCAACCTGGTGCGGATCGTGGATTTCCTCCCGGTCTTCTACGCCATCGGCATGTTGACGCTGTTCATCAACGGCCGCGGCAAGCGGCTGGGAGACTTCGCCGCCGGCACCCTGGTCGTGCGCGATCGCGAGCGCGTCAGTCTCTACGACCTGTCGAGCGCGCCCGCCGGGGCGGTGGCGGCGCCGCAACCCGCATCCTCGATCTGGGGGACACCCTCATCGACGCCGACGGCCCCCACGGCACCGAGCGGCGCGCCGCCGCTCAACGCCGGACTGCGGCGGCTGGTCGTCGCCTACGCCGCCCGTCGGGAGGCGCTTCCGGTGGAGCGACGCCAGGCCCTCGCCCAGAGCGCCGAACCCGCCCTGCGAAACGCGCTGCCCGACGTTGTCGCCACCGCCGGGCCGCTCGCGGCGCTGGACCAGCTCGCCGAACGGGAGGGGATCTCGCCTCATCGGCCGATGCATCACGGCGCCTCCAGTGCCATGACCTGGGGCGTGACCACGCTGCTCTTCTTTTGGATGCCGCTGATCGCGATCCCCACGGGGATCCTGGCGATCGTCTTCGGGAACGGGGCGGTGCGCGAAATTCGCTCGGCGCCGAACCGCTACCAGGGGGATGATCGGGCGAAGACTGGCCGGCTGCTCGGCATCATCGGGCTGTCGATCACCTCGGTCCTGCTGGCCCTCTTCATCATCGCGATCGTCTTCCGGAACGGCTAGAGTCGCTGCCTGCCGGCGATGCCGGTCTCGAGTGGATGCCACCACTCCACGCGGCTCTCACCGAGCTTCCAGCAGAGGCAGATGGTCTCGCCCTCACGCTGGTGCATGAAGTCGATCAGTCCGATGCTTGGATCGCGAAGCACGATGCCCCACGCCTCGAGCTGCCGTAGGTCTTCATTAAGCGTTTTTGTCAGGGCCGATAGGTGGCGCCCGGGCAAACCGCCACCATTCTGGGCCGCCTTCTCGCGCACAGCGGCGACCGTCTTGTCCTTGGCCAGCTCCTCCTGCGTCTTCCGAATGCGCTCGAGCAGCGGTTTGAGTTTTGGGATCAGGGCGTTGGCTTGATCGACGCTGTAGAACGTTTCCGCCATGCCCACACCTCAGGCGGCGGACGGGGCCATGGCGCGAAGCCGGGCCACCATTTTGGGCAGCCGCTCCAGGACCAGGCCGATATCGGCGTCCGTGTTGCCCTTTCCTACCGAAAGGCGAAGGCTGCCCAGCGCCCGCTCCCGTGGGTAGCCAAGCGCGAGGATGACATGACTCGCTTCCAGCGAGCCTGAGGTACACGCCGAGCCCGATGACGCCGCGATGCCTTCCATATCGAGCTGCAGCAGCAGCGACTCGCCTTCCACCCCCGTAAACAAGAAGCTGGCGTGGTGCGGGAGGCGCCGCTGCGGATGCCCGGTGAGTTCTGCCCCAGGGATACGCTCGAGCACGCCTTTGATCAGGCGATCGCGGAGGCCGATGAGGAGCGCCGTGTTCTTCGCCAGATCCCGACTCGCGATGCCGATGGCCTTGGCGAGCCCGACGATGCCCGCGACGTTTTCGGTCCCGGCTCGGCGGTTGCGTTCGTGTCCGCCGCCGTGCAGCTGTGGCTCCAGCCGTACGCCGGAGCGGACGATCAGGCAACCCACGCCTTTGGGACCATGGAGCTTGTGCGCTGACATCGAAAGCAGGTCGACACCCAGCTCATCGACACGCACCGGGATCTTGCCGGTCGACTGCACCGCGTCGGTGTGGAAGTAGGCCTGACTGTGCTCGCGAGTCACCGCGACGAGTTCGCGGATCGGTTCGACGGTCCCGACCTCGTTGTTGGCGTGCATGATGCTGACCAGGATCGTGTCCACGCGTAACGCCTTACGCAGCGCCTGCGGATCGACCAGGCCGAACCGGTCGACAGGCAATCGCGTGACGTCGAACCCGTCGCGCTCCAGGGCATCCGCGGAGCGAAGCACCGCGTCGTGCTCGATGGTCGAGGTGATGACGTGGCGCCCGCGATCGGCGTTTCGTTGCGCGATCCCGCGGAAGGCGAAGTTGTCCCCCTCGGTGCCGCCCGAGGTGAAGATCACTTCCTTGGCGACCACCCCGTAGAAGGCCGCCACCTCATCGCGGGCCTGGTCGATCGCCTGGCGTGCGCGCTGGCCCAGACCATAGACGCTGGAGGCGTTACCGAACTCCTCGGTGAGATACGGCATCATCGCCTGCAGGACCTCAGGGTCGAGCGGCGTGGTTGCCGAGTGGTCGAGATACACCATCGGCACCAATCTTAGAGGGCTTCAGGATGAAGAAGATTTCTGGCGCGAGGGACGCCAGCGGACAAGCTCCTTGATCGGGCCATTGAAGGCCTTCATGAATTCGTGGACGTCGAGCATCTCGTCACTGCTGATCGGCCCTTCCTCGGCCGCTTTGGGCAAACCGTCCGGATGCTTGGCCTTCTTGAGCAGGAGCACCGCGACAAAGCTGACGCCGCAGTTGGCGCAGGTGACTTCAACCGTGCAATGCCCATCGGCTTCGTTGAGCAGCTTCACCTGGCAGTCGGCGAGCGCCTGGGAGCAGGCGAGGCACTTGTAGTATTTGGCGCGCTCCTTGATCAGGGCGATCAGGTTCATTGATTTCACTATAGACGCCGATTGCGCGGGGGCCAAGCCGCCGATTCGGGGGATCACCCGCCGAGCCGGTAGATCCGGATGTAGGGCCCGGGCCGGACCCGGCCGGCGTAGCCGGCGAGCGGCACGTAATAGGTATCGATGGGGTCGAAGACGCTCTGCGGACAGCCGGTTGTCGGAGCGAAGCTTGCCAGCGGTGGTCCCTGCGCCTGAAGCACCCGCTCGAGCGAGCTATCCACGCGGCAACCGGTTCCAGGCGTTTCGTAACCGATGACCACATAGGTAATCCCCTCATTCCGAAGGCTATCGAGGGATGTCAGCTGGAGGTCGTCTTTAGTGAGCTCATGGATGTGGTACTGCGTCTCGAGCCGGCTATCCAGGAAGGACGCGACGTAGGGATCGGTCGCGGCGTGGCTGTGTTCACCGCTGTCGATCATCGCCTGGTCGTGGGCCGGACCGGCCATGTAGGGGACGGCCGCCCGGCTGCCCGCGGGTACATGCGTCGCCAGCCAGTCGAACGCCAGGGTGCGTGTGTCCTGCTGCTGGATCAAGAGGTCGTATCGGACATCGTGGACCAGGGGTGCAACCCCGATCAACACGAGCGCCACCGCCAGCGCGAGCCGCCGGGTACGACCGCGCGCGGTGCGCTCGACCAGCGCCGCCAGGGCGCGACCGCCGAGCAGGAGCAGGAAGGGGATCATCGGGTCGGCGTAGCGGAAGAACACCGATCGGCCGGCGCCGATCAACACGAGGTACACGGCCAGAAAGGTCAGGATGATGACGTCGGCCGGATCGCGGCGCCACGCCGCGTACGCGACGCCGACGATCGCCAGCAGCACGAGCACCGGATCGATGCCGAACCAGAGGGCGAGGCTCAGTTGCACCCAGCCGATCGCCGGCGCGGTCGCCTTTCCGAGGTGGGCAAAGATGTAGCCGATGCCGTGCTGCGTCATCCCTGGGTCGAGCACCAGGAATGGCGACGTGATCGCGAGCGTGACGACCCCGACCGCGGCAATCACCACCAGCCGCATAAGGGTCCGTGACCACTGGGTGCGCTCGGCGCGGGCCCGAAGCGTTTGTGCGGCTGCGATCCCGGCAAACACGAGCGCCCCGTTGTACTTCAGGCTGGCGGCGACGCCGAGGCTGATTCCGTTGAGTAACAACGGCCGCAGGCCCCGGGAGTGGAGGCTGCGATAGGCGATGTAGAGTGCAGCAACGCAGGCCAGGGTCAGCGGGATGTCGAGGGTGCCGAAGTGGCTGTCCCGGACGTGCAGAAAGGCGACCGCAAGGGCCGAAGCTCCAAGGAATCCCGCGAGCCAGCCGTAGGCGCGGCGCCCAAAATCGAAGACCAGCAGGACAGTCACGCTGCCGAGCAGCGCGTCGAGGACGCGGACTCCGAGATACCCCGACGCCTGGTCCTGCACCAGCCCGACCAGGCGCAATGGTGCCAGCCACGCTGCCGCGACATAGAAGTAAAGGTGCGGCCAGTCGGCGAAATGAGGATCCAGGATGCCGTGGAAGATGCCCATGGCGCGTCCCACCGTGACGTCTTCGTCCGGTCGGTAGAGAGCCGGCAGCCCGAAGTTGATGCCCCAGAGCCGCAGCCCCAGGGCGACGACAAACAGTTCGAGAACCGCGCCGGCGGTGCGGGGGGTGCGGGCTGGGTTAGCTGCCGACGAGATCCGGCCGGGTGGGGCCGTAGAGGTCGACTGGCACGGGCGTGGGCTCGTGCTTCTTGGCTTCGAGCTTCTTTACCGCATCGATGGCGGCGGTGGTCGCATCACCGACGGCGGTGGTGATCTGCCGTGTGAGCTGTGACCGCACATCGCCGGCCGCATAGACGCCGGGCAGGCTGGTCTGCATCGTCGAGTCCGTTACCAGGAAGCCCAGCGGGTCGTGCTCGACGTGATCCCGATGATCGAAGAACTGGACGTTCGGGGTAAACCCGATGAAGACGAACAACCCGGTGACCGTCAGCGAACGCGTCTGGCCGCTGACGACGTCCTTCAGCGTGATCTCCTTCACCTGGCCGTCCTCACCCTTGACCTCGGTGACGGTCGTGTTGGTGATCAGCTCGACCTTGGGGTTCTTGCGTGCCGCCTCGACCAGGATGGCCTGGGCGCGAAACTGCTCCCGCCGGTGGATGATGTAGACCTTCTTGGCGTAGCGCGTCAAGAAGACACCCTCCTCCAACGCCGCGTCGCCGCCACCGACAACCGCAACTTCCTCCTCTTTGAAGAAGGCGCCATCGCAGACGGCGCATTGCGAAACGCCGCGTCCCTGGAACTCGGTCTCGCCCGGGATGCCGAGCTTCTTCGGCTCGCCACCCGCGGTCAGGATGACAAAGTCAGCCGTGAACTCACCGTCCTCGGTCTGTACCACCTGCTTATCCCCGCGCCGCTGGATGCCGGTCACGCGGGCGGTTTCGAGGTCGACCCCGAACTTGACCGCCTGGTCGGCCATGCGCTGGGCAAGCTCGGGCCCGGTGATGTGGTCGAAGCCTGGATAGTCTTCGATCGCCTCGGTGTTGAGCAACTGACCACCCGGCGCGCCCCGCTCCAGCAGCACGGTTTTCACCCGTGCACGACCGGCGTAGAGGGCGGCGGTCAGGCCCGCCGGCCCACCGCCGATGATGACCACGTCGTAACGTCGATCCTTATCCATCGATTGCGAAGCTCCCATGTTATCTAAGCCCTTTTCCTCCTTCAGTATTCCCAGATTGGGTCCCGGCTGAACAGGGCCGGTTACCGGCGGTTGCGGTGCCGTAACCCCGGGCGGTATATAACTGCGGAAGCGGATGCGTGAGGATGAGAGAACCGGCGCCGCAGTCGCTTCCTCCGGGAAGATTCTCCCGCTCCCTCACGCCGACGCCCCCTACGCCCAGGATCACCTGACCTGGGCATACCAAACGCATGTCACAGCCATCTACCAGTACATCTACGGCCGGGTTGGTAACCGTCCGGACGCCGAGGACCTCACGGCCCAGGTGTTCGTGAAGGCGATCAACGGGATGCGCAGCGACGTCTCGGTCCCCGAGCTGCGCAGCTGGCTCTACCGGGTCGCCCAGACCACCCTCGCCGACCACTGGCGCGAATACTATGCCGAGGGCACCGGCGAGCTCGACGACGACGTGACCCAGCCGCCGGCGCCGCGGGAGAATCCGGAAGCCATCCAGCGGGTGGACTCGCTGCTGGCCACACTCCCCGAGAGTTACCGCCGAGTCCTCGAGCTGCGCTTCCTGCGTGGCTACTCGGTGCGAGAGACCGCGCAGGAGCTCAACCTCAGCGAGACCAACGTCAAAGTGCTGCAGTTCCGAGCGCTCAACCGCGCCGGGCGCGAACGCGGGAGGCCGTCGTGAACGACGATCCCGAACAGCTCGATCAGCACGTCGAGGACCTGCTCCAGGACCGCCGTCCCGAACGCACGCCCCTGGGTGACGAAGACGCCCTTCGGGCGCGCCAGACGGCGGCCATGCTGCGCGCGGCCAAGCCCGGCGCCGGCTTGCCGTCGAAGGAATTCCTGGAGCGCATGCAGGGTTCGATCCGTGAACTGGTCGACGCCCGCTCGGCGCTGCCACAACCAACCGAGCGGCCCAGCCGCCGCTCGTTGCTCTTGACCGGAGCCGCCGGCCTCGCCGCCGGCGTGGCGGCGGTGCTCGGCATCGAGCAGGTGAGCAAATCGTCGCCAACCACGGCCCAGCAGCCGCCGCTGGTCGAGAACGGCACCTGGAAGCCGGTCAAGGCGCTGGGCGACCTGCCCCAGGACACCCCAATCGCCTTCCGCTCCGGCGCCATCGAGGGTTTCCTGACCCGCTCCGGCGACAAGGTCACGGCTCTCTCGGCGGTCTGCACCCACATGGGCTGCATCCTCAACTACAGCAAGTTGCGCGATCGGTTCGAGTGCCCATGTCACGGAGCGACTTTCGAGACAGATGGCCACCCCACCAACTATTCGAGCCCGCTCTCACCCTTGCCCTCACTCCAGGTCAGGGTGGAAAAAGGCCAGGTCCAGGTCTACACGGCCTAGGGGGTAACGTCCCCGCGTAATCACTGTCATGCGTTCATGGCGCGTCTACGGTTTCGCGGCAACTCTGGCCCTGGTGCTCGCCGCCTGCGGCAGCCAGGCCGGTCCCGCGGCAACCGCCTCACCCTCGCCGACGGCGTCCGCCACGCCATCCGCGACGACAACGCCAGCGACGGGACCGGTCGTGTTGGCGCAGAGCGTGGGCACCATGGGAACGATCCTGGTGGCCGCCGCCAACAACCACACCGTCTACACCTTCGACAGTGACACGCCCGAGGTGAGCAAATGCACCGGCGGTTGTGCGTCGACCTGGCCTCCCGTCAGCATCGCCAGTGGGACGACGCCGACCGGAGGTCCCGGCGTCACCGGTCAGCTTGGAACCATCACGCGCGCGGACGGCTCGCTACAGGTGACCTACAAGGGTTTGCCACTCTATTTCTTCCACAGCGACGCGAACCCCGGCGACACCAAGGGCAATTACACCGGCTGGAGCCTGGTCAAGCCTTAGCGCCGTCGATCATCCCCGTCAGGAAGTCGATGCAGCGGCGGGGATATAGACCTTACCGCGGTCGAGATAAGCGGCTACACGGTGAACCTGGTATGTCGGCTCACCAAATTTGCTGCGCGCTCCAGCGACGATGTCCGATTTGAGGAAGGCATCGATCTGTTCGCGACGCTCCCAGAGGTAATTGCCGCCGTATTCGCGCGTGTCGGGGTCATAGACGAAGGCTTTCGAAATCAAGCCCGGCATATTGCTGTAAAGCTCCCGCGCCCGGGTCTCCATGAGCGCTGGGATCCTCGACCAGTCGGTATCTTCGGGCAGCGTAAATCGCATGGTCAGTGTGAACATTGGTCCTCCTCCTTACTCGTATGGGTGATCATGCGCCGGTGGCCGTTGTCACGCAAGCGTCGCCTATTGCACCGTGGCGCTGTCCAGCAACTGGGCAACCACCGAGGAACTCGGCTCGTCCACAAGGAAGATGAGGTTGTAGTAACGGGCGGTGGTCGTGACCCGGACCTCGTGGACGAGCGCCGGACAGCCGGCGCCAGCCAGATTGATGCCGTACACGCGATCAGTGGCAGAGAGGTCGCCGACCAGGACCGCCTCCGTGGGATGGGCTGTCCACTTGGACCGACTGGGCAGGCTGGCCGGCGCCGTCGTCTGCGCGGGAGCCTGGTCCTTGTTGCCACTCTCCACGTAGAGCAGCGCGAGCGGGCTGCCTTTGTAATGCGCCTCGGCCTTCAGGGGTGTCACCGACTCGAACTGGTAGCCAGCCGGCAACCAGATCTTCAGCGCGTCGGTCGATGCCGGGGCGATTGCGTAGTTTGTCGTATAGCGGCCGCTCAACCAACCTTCACGGCCATCGCTCAACCGAATTCGATACCAGGTGCTGCCATCAGGATTGGTCTGTGCTTCCAGAAGGGTCAATTGCGTTCCGGTCGGCAGTGTCGTCAGGCGGGTCGCGGAGGACGTGGGAGCGGAACGGATGTTGACGCCATCGGAGGCGTGGACCCAGGCGCTCCGCGGGATCGTCTGGGGTTGTTCGACCCGGCGGACCACAACGTCAGGACACTTGCCAGCAGCCGAAGGCGGCGTGACCAGCGTGGTCGGGACGACGCTCGCCGCCTGCGAGCCGGATAGCGACAGGGCAACGTGGTGGTCCCAGGGCCGGGACACGACGAGACCGACCTCGGCACCTAACACGGCGAGGACAAGGCCCCATGCGGCTACCTCGAGCTTTGTCACGATCCTAACCGCGCCCCGGGTTGTCCGGCGTCGCCGTCACGGTGGCGGCGGTTGACTGCTGGGAAGTCCCGTTATCGATGGAGCAGCTCACGGTGGTGGTCGCGTTGTAGGGGACGTCCGGCACGACCTGCGCCTTGCAACTTCCGAGCGTCTGTCGAGAGGCCGTGTCCGTCATCGTGAAGGTGATCGTGGATGGCCCCTGGGCATGAAGGAGGCCGCCGAGATTCTTGAGCAGGGCCGAGACAGCACACGGCGTGGCGCACCCGGACGTGTCGACCGAGACGACGGTGTAGATGGGCGGTAGGGTACTAAGGTTCGAGAAATCGATCACATCGGCAGGGGCCGCGATCTTGAAGTCGCTGTTGTAGTTGACAAAGCGAAGGTCGGCGTCGCGAATGCCGTCAAGGACGACGCCGTGCTTCAGGCGCACCCGCAGCACACGGTAAGGTGCCTGCGCGGTGATGAACACGTCGCCTCGTGCGCCCGATAGGCGGACCGCATCGACGCCATCGACCGACACGTGGTCGGTGCGCTGCGTGACTGCCTGTCCGAGAAACGTCGATCTGAAGGCATTGCCATCGGTCAACTCAGTCAGCTGCGGAACATGCCCTGCGGCGCCCTTCCACCAACCATTGCCCGCCGCTTTGACAAAGCTTCGAGCCACCAGGTCGCTGCCCATGTGCGCCGACAGAAACTGCTGTCCGCGAAAATACGCGTTGCTACCAAGAATGATCGCCTCAAGCTTGGCGTCAACCGACGTGACCGTTACGTGCTCGGCGGCCGGCCGAGTAAGCTGCAGGTCGATCGACCAGGGGGTGCTGCCTTCGGTGTACGACCCGGTAATCTCGAAGCTGTCGGCCGCGACCAGCGTGCCGGTGGCGCCGCTCTCCAGGCTGCGCGTCGTGGGCAGGCCGAGACCGACCGGAAGATCGCACGCCGACAGCGCGGCGACCATGATCGCGCCGGCCAACCCGGTTCGCGTCCGGTACCAAGCCGACCGTAGCCAGGTAGGTGTCAACATGGGAACTGGCTGTGTAACGGCGCGGTCCTTCCAACCGTTACACCACCCATGACCAGCGGCAAGCGCCGGGTGGCTCGTCTCTTCGGCCGCGAGTACGCGGTCATCCTCCCCAGCATCCGCGATCCCCGCATGCACGTCGCCGCCGTGCTGATCACGCTCCAGGTGCTGGGCCAGACCGTGCTCGGCTTCCGGCTCTCGGTGGCGCAGATTCTGATCTGTCTCGCGACCGGCGCCCTGATCGAGTTCGTCGTCGCCTTCTTCAAGGACAGCGCCATCATGTGGCCGGCGAGTGGATTGCTGACCGGGAACAGCGCGGCCTTTATCCTCCGAACCCCCGGCACGCTGCATGGCCAGTGGTGGAGCTTGCATGGCATCTGGATCTTTGTCGGCGTGGTCGCCATCTCGATGGCCTCCAAGTACCTGATCCGCTGGCGCGGACGGCACATCTTCAACCCCTCGAACCTTGGGCTGGTCATTGCCTTCGTCGCGCTCGGCCCCAAGCTCACGGAGCCGCAGGATCTGTGGTGGATCCCGCCTGGGCCCTGGCTGATTGTGACTTACGCGGTCCTGATTGTCGGGGGGCTGTTGATCGCGTGGGAACTGCGATTGCTCGGTCTCGAGCTGGCCTTCATGGCTGGGTTTGCGGCCTTCACCGCCGTGGCGCTGGCGCTGGTACCCGACCATTGTATGGTCGCCAGCTGGCACGTGGCGCCTATGTGCGGCCGCGAACTCTGGCAGATTCTGGTCACCTCGCCCGAACTCCTCGTCTTCGGCCTCTTCATGATGCCGGACCCGCGAACGGTTCCCGACGGCGCCGTGGCGCGCGTGGCGTTCGGTATTCTCGTGGCCATCCTGGCGGTTCTCCTGATCGGCCCTACTACGCTCGAGTTCTGGACCAAGACCGCCATCCTGGCCAGCCTCGTCATTGCCTGCGCCCTGCGCTTTTCACTGGCCCGGTTTCTGTCTCCGCTCGAGGCTCGTGACCGACAGCGGGCTGGAAGGCGTCGTCTCAGCTGGCGGCTACCCGTTGCCCTCGCGGTGGCGCTAATCCTGGTTGGCGTCGTACCGGTTGCCGCCGATGTTTCCACTCACAGCCCCGAGCCGGCCGCCGGTCTCGCCGACGGCTCGACGCCAACCCTCGCGCTCAACGTCGGCACCGGGCCAGCCGTCGGCAGTTGGGTCTCCGGCGCGGCGGCCGCCGCCCTGCCGCCGCCAAGAAACTCGGGACCGGTCTCGGCGTCGGCACCGCTGTGGATCCTGCCGCCGATTCCGACGGTCACCGTGCCCTCCAATGTGGTCGCGTTCGATAAGTCCACGGTGGGGAACGCCGACAAGATGGCGCATGACGTCGTGCTCGACCTCATCATCGAATCCGAGGCACGCCGCGCGCACGACACGCACCTGGCGGAAAGTGGGGCCACGGGCGACGCGCTGAAGGAATTTATCGACGTCATCAACGGTGACATCAGCGGCGGAAAGATCATCCAGAAGACCTACAGTTTCGATAAGGTCAGCCTTAACCTCTATCTCCCCAAGTTCAGCAGTCAAGCGTCCCGGCTGGTGGGCGTCACGCTCACCGGAACCTCGACCTTCATCACCAGGGATGCGTCCGGCAATGTGGTCTCGCAATCAAGCACCCCCTACGCCAAGAGCTGGGGACTTGATACCTCGGGCACCGGCCGTCCTGTCATCATCAATGACTACACGGATCTGGCGCCCGCTCCGTAGACCGGCCTATTGGCGGACGATCGCTGGGGCGCGCCCTCGCAGGACGAACTTCTGGATCTTGCCGGTCGCCGTCTTGGGGAGCTCTTCGACGAAGTTGAACCACTGGGGGACTTTGAAGTGGGCGAGCCGGGCTCGCGCAAAGCCTCGAAGCTCCGCCTCGGTCGCGGTCTGACCGGGCTTGAGGACGAGGAAGGCACAGGGCGCCTCGCCCCAGCGCTCGTGCGGGAGGCCGACCACCGCCACTTCCTGGATCGCGGGATGGCGAAGTAAGCAGCCCTCGACCTCGATCGATGATATATTCTCGCCGCCGCTGATGATGACGTCCTTGAGCCGGTCGCGGATTTCGGCATAGCCGTCGGGGTGAACCACGGCGGCGTCACCGGTGTGGAACCAGCCGTTGCGGATTGCCTTGGCCGTTGCCTCCGGGTCCCGGTAATAGCCTTTGAGTACCACGTTGCCGCGGACGACGATCTCGCCGATGGTGCTCCCGTCGTGCGGGACTTCCTGGTCGGTTTCCGCGTCCACGACGCGCAGCTCGCCTGATGTGATCAGCTCCACGCCGGTCCGTGCTTTGATCGTGGCGCGCTCCGCCGCTGGGAGCGCGGCATGTTCTGGTAACGGATCGCAGACCGTGATGAATGGCGAGGTTTCCGTCAGGCCGTACACCTGGGTGACCTCCCAGCCCAACTCGCCCTCGAGCCGCTCGATGGTGGCGGCGGCCGGCGGAGCGCCGGCCGTGACCACGTGGACGCCACGCGGGACGTCGCCGCGGGCATTGGCGGGGGCATTGGCGAGACCGATCAGTACGGTTGGCGCGGCGCACAGCCAGGTCACGCGCTCCTCCCGGATCAGGCGGAAGACCTCGGCGGGATCTGGCTTTGGCAGACAGACGTGGGTAGCGGCGACGGCCGTGACCGTCCAGACGAACGTCCATCCATTGGCGTGGAACATCGGCAGGGTCCACAGGTACCGGTCGCCGATGCCCAGGCGCAGGTGGAGCAGCGTTCCAACGACATTGAGGTAGGCGTTGCGGTGGGTGATCATCACGCCTTTGGGTCGCGCCGTCGTGCCACTCGTGTAGTTGATGGTGAGGAGGTCGCCCTCGGCGATGTCGGGCCGAATGACCGCGGGTGATTGCGCGCTGAGCGCGGTCTCGTAATCGAGCCAACCGTCGCGCTGCCCGCTGAGCGCCATGAAATGCTTGACGCCCGGAAGGCGGTCGCGAATGCTCTCCACGCCGCCGAGGTACTCCTCTGTGGCGCAGACGACGGTTGCTCCGGAATGGTCGATGATGTAAGCAAAGTCGTCAGCCGAGAGTCGGTAGTTGACCGGGACGAGGACCGCGCCTACCTGCGGCACGGCGTAGAACGATTCCAGCTGCTGATGGACGTTGGGCGCGATGTAGGCGACGCGATCGCCTGGGGCGACGCCCAGCCGTTGGAGCACGGTCGACCACCGGTCGCAACGTTCGAAGAACTGCTCGTAGGTCAGCCGCAGGTCGCCGTTGACGACCGCCTCGCGCTGCGGGTGCAATCGTCGAGTCCGTCGCATGAACTCGAGTGGCGTGAGCGGCGTCTCCATGAGTCCTTCTCGTGCCTCCTACCGCTACCCGGCCCTGCGCCGAGTCTAATCCGGATCGGTGCCTCTGACAAGACGCCGTCAGGGGCTGGTGGCTCAGCACGGTGGCCACCAACCCCTCAAAAGCCAGGCTCTATCTAGTCGCGGCGGCTGCTCCGGTCGTCGTCGCCTTGGTTGTCCTGCGGGAGGGCAAGTTTCCAGACGGTGCCGCCCTGCGCGCAGAGCCCTGGGATCCCGGTAGTCGGGCAGACGCTGTCGGCGCTGAAGTAGAGATTGCCATCCGGCCCCACCACGTCCATGTTGGGGAAGTTGAGCCCGGCCGCAATCACCGAAGACGTCCCCTCTTCGGTGTCGAGCTTGACGATGTTGCCGGTGAACGGTTGCGGGGGCGTCGGTGTGGTCCACATGTTGACGAAGTAGACGTTCCCCTGCTGGTCCGCGGTGCAGCCGGTCACGTGCTTGAGGTCCGAGTTGTCGACGAGCGTCGCCGATCGGCCGTGCACGCGGTAAAGATGGCCGGCCAGGGTGGCGACCCACAGCCCATCGTCCGTCTTCGCGATGCAGGTCGGCACCTCGTCAGAAGGGAAGGCCCTGGGGTTCGGGTCCCGCCAAGGGAAGTAATGGAGGACGCTGATGTGTCCGCCGTTGCTGACGAACTCCAGCGTGTTAGACCCGGCATCGGCGACATACGAACCACCGTTGGCCGCCAGGACGCCGTTCGGGTTGGAGTCGTGCTCCTGGTTCGGGATGTCGGCGGTGTAGTCGAAGCCGAACGCGCCCACGCCCGCGACCTTGTGCCAGGAGCCGCTCGACTTCACCGAGAGCAAAGCGCCCGCCTGCTTCTTGGCGGCGTCGACATCCGCGGCGCATTCGGCGTCACCGGCGGCGCACTGGTAGTTGGCGAAGGCCTGCGGGAACACGCCAATGATCGCCATCAGCGTGCCCTCACGCGAGGAAAGCCCGGATACTCCCAGGGCCTCGCCCTCGTCGGGATTGAAGAACTCGGCGGCTGAGAACAGGTGGTCGACGAGCGAAGTGTGGGTTTGATTCGCCATGTTCACCCACGAGATCTGCGACGTGCGGCCGAAACAGACGGTCGGCGTGCCGTGGATGCAGTTCTTGCCACCGTGGCCGGCCTCGCCCACCACCAGCTTGCCCTTGAAGAACTCGACCCCGCGCGGACTGTCGAATCCGGCGGCGACCAGCGTCGGTCCGCCGGCGGCGGACCCGGGGGCGGGTAAGACAAGACCGACCGCCATAAATAGAGCTGCGGCCAATGACAGACGGATTCTCAGGCGCACGTGCACCACCTCCACTTAACCCCGACTTAACGGATCCTTACGCCACACTGAGTGGCCAGCGGCATCGTAGCGCTCAACCACTGATCAGTCAATGGGCAGAAACCAAATAGGGGCGAACCGCGTTTGACCCTTGAGGAAGCCCGCCGGCTCTTCGCTAGACTCGAACAGCGGACATGGACGAGACTTCACCCACACCTATCCTTGACCGGATCGGCTCACCGGCCGATCTTCGCTCGCTGAGCGACGTCGAACTACGCGCCCTGGCCGAGGAAATCCGTCAGTTCCTGGTCCAGACGGTCTCCAAAACAGGTGGCCATCTAGGGCCCAACCTTGGCGTGGTCGAGCTGACCCTGGCGTTGCACCGCGTTTTCGATAGCCCGAAAGACCGGATCCTGTGGGACACCGGCCACCAGGCCTACGTGCACAAGCTGCTGACGCGTCCGCGGGAGGGCTTCGCGCGGCTTCGCAAGCTGGGCGGCATGAGCGGCTACCCGAACCGCACCGAGAGCGAGCACGATTTCATCGAGAACAGCCATGCGTCGACCGGGCTGAGCTACGCCTCGGGGATGGCCGAGGCCGGACGACGACAGCCGGAGGCGGGCCGAGTGATCGTAGTCGTCGGCGACGGCGCCCTGACTGGCGGCATGGCCTACGAAGCGCTGAACAACATCGGCCATCGAAAGACCCCGGTGATCATCGTGGTCAACGACAACGGCCGGTCCTATGCGCCGACCGTCGGCGGACTGGCCCAACACCTGGCGCAACAGCTCACCGTCCTTAACCCCAGCTATCACCGGACCAAAAATCGCGTCGACCGAATGCTGCGGAGCGTCCCCGCGGGCGATAAGGCGATCGAAGCCGGCCGCCGCATCAAGGAAGGTCTGAAAGAGCTGGTCTCGCCGCGCACCTTCTTCGAATATCTCGGCATCAAATACTCCGGGCCGATCAACGGTCACAACATCGAGGACATCGAGCGCACGCTCCGCCAGGTCAGTCGCCTCGGTGGCCCGGCGGTAGTCCACGTGATCACGACCAAGGGTCGCGGCTACGGTCCGGCCGAAGAAGACGAGATCGACCACCTGCACGGCGTCAGTGCCTTCGACGTGTTGACCGCCAAGCCCTTGAGCCGCCGAGTCAATTACACCGACATCTTTGCTGAGGCCCTGGTCGAAGAGGCCGAGCGCGAGCCGCGGCTGGTCGCGATCACCGCCGCCATGGGGAGCAGTGCCGGGCTTGGTCCCTTTGCGGAACGTTTCCCTGATCGCTTCTACGACGTCGGGATTGCGGAGCAGCACGGGGTCACCTTCGCCGCCGGGCTCGCCATGGCCGGGCTGCGGCCGGTGGTCGCGATCTACTCCACCTTCCTCCAGCGCGCGCTCGATCAGGTCATGATGGATGTCTGCCTGCATAAGCTGCCGGTCACCTTCGTTCTCGACCGGGCGGGGATCACGGGCGACGATGGCCCGTCGCACCACGGCATCTTCGACCTGACCTTCCTGCGGGCGATGCCCGGCCTGACCCTGGCCGCCGCCAGCGACGCGCAGGAACTGCGCGACCTGCTGCATACCGCCATCGCGCGCGAAGGCGCCGGACCGTTCGCGATCCGCTTCCCCAAAGGCGCGGCTGAAGCGACCGAGCCGCAACCGGTGCGGATCCTGCCGGTCGGCGAGTGGGAGGTGCGCCGGCAGGGAAGTGCCGCGTTGCTGCTTGCCACGGGCAAGCTTGTCTCGGTCGCTATGGAAGCGGCTGCCCTGCTCGACGCGGAAGGCCTGCCGCTGACGGTGATCAACAGCCGCTACATCAAACCGCTCGATCCCCGGTTGGAGAGCTGGGCCCGCCGGCATCCGGCGGTGGTGACGCTCGAAGATAACGTGGCGACGGGTGGCTTCGGGTCGGCGGTCTCCGAAGCACTCGCACCTCTTGGCATCCCGGTCACCATCATGGCCGTCCCCGATAGCTTCATCGAGCAAGGCGGGCAGGCCGAGCTGCTCAAACAGCTTGGGCTCGATGCGCAGGGTGTCGCCGCCCGGGTCCGCCAGATGGTGGCCGAGCTCGAGTCCACGCCCGAACAGGCGACACAACCGGGCAGCTAGGTTCACCAGGCCATGGCAACCACCCAATCGGCCGACCTCGCCGCGGGCCGCGCCTATCAAGAACGGCTCCTGTCGCTGCTCGGCCAAGATGATCCGGCCGAGGTTGCGCAAGCGACGCCGTCGGCGGTGCAATCGTTGGTCAGAGAGGCGGGCTCAGACCTCCAACGACGGCCCGCACCCGGCGAATGGTCGGTGCTCGAGCTGGTGGGTCACCTGGTCGATGCGGAGATCGTCGTGTCTGGACGATATCGCTGGACAATCAGCCAGGACGAGCCGCCCCTGCTCGGGTACGACCAGGACCTATGGGTCGCGCGCCTGCGCCACAATGAGGCGCGGCCCGAGGAGCTGCTGGCGGTCCTCTCCGCACTGCGGGCCGCAAACCTCCGCCTCTGGCGCGGGTCGACCGCCGAGGATCGTGATCGAGTCGCGATCCATACTGAGCGAGGGCCCGAGAGCTACGGCCTGATGTTCCGCATGCTGGCCGGGCATGATCGCTTCCATCTTGACCAGATGCGCGAGACGCTGCGCGCGGTGCGCCAGGCCGGTTAAGCCAGCCGGGACTCTGAGTCGGCATCGCCGGCGAGGACGTGGAGCCGCGGAACGGACGCTTCCGGCTCCGGGACGACTGGTGTGGCCGGGGGCTCTTCCGTGGGCGCGATCGCCAGGGGAAGAGCGACCGTGAAGATGCTGCCGTCGCCGACCTGCGACTCGACTCGGATGTCGCCGCCGTGCTGGCGGGCCAGTTCTCGTGAAAGGTAGAGGCCGATGCCGGCGCCGCTGACATGGCTGGTCCGCTGATTCGGGATTCGCTCGAACCGGTTGAAGAGCCGGGGCAGGTCGTGGGCGGCGATGCCGACGCCGTGATCGATCACCTGGAGGTGTGCCTCGCGGTCCGCGATCGAGACGATGCACTGGATCTTCCCGCCCTCGGGCGAATACTTGATGGCGTTCTCCATCAGGTTGCTGATGACGGTGACGATCCGGTCGCCATCGCCGAACACCATCACCTCGGCGGCGGGCGTCTCGAGCGTCAACTCGTGCGCGGCCCCTGCCATCGGCCGGACGACCTCCATCGCCTCAGCGGCGACCTTGCGCAGGTCGAGGCGATCACGCTTCAGCGCCAGGCGTCCGTCCTCGAGCCGGGCCGCGTCCAGCATCTGCGCGACGAGCAGGCTCATTTCGAGGGTCTTCGCCTTGAGAACCTCGACTGCCCGCACGCCCGATTCCTTGAGTTGACCAAGCGCACCCTGCTCCAGCATGGAGAGATACCCGTTGATGACGCCGAGCGGGCTGCGCAACTCATGCGACGCCAGGTTGAGGAATTGTGATTTCGTCCGTTCCACCGCGGCCAGGCGTTCGGTCACTCGCGTCCGGTCGAGCGCGGCCGTCATGTTCGCGGCATAGGCGCGCAGCCGTCCCACCTCGTCGGTGCCGAAGAAGGGTGTGTACGGCCCTGAGACGACCACCATCGAGCCGGTGCCCGTGTCGAGCGGGAGTGGCACGACGATGGCGTTTTCCCGGTGCGCTCCAGCAGTCGTGAGAAGCCGTGGCTGGTTGCCGGTGCCGGCTCGGCTGGCGAGCTGGTGGGCCGCGTCTGCGTCGATGCCCCGGATCGCCAGGATCTCGCCGCTGGCATCAAGGATGGCGATGCCGTCGGCGCCCACCAGCCGAAGTCCCCACTCCGCCGCGCGCTTCGCCAGGGTTGTCCGGTCCGGACTGAAGAGCACCAGGTCGTACACCGCCTCGCGAAATTGCGCTTCCTCGTGCTGCCGCCAGATGCGGCGCAGCCACTGTGGGGGCGCGAAGCAGACGTAGAGCAGTGGCAAAGCGACGATCGCGACCACCTCAAACAGCCATTGCACGACCGGACTGGTCGCCGCCGACCCGGCGAAACCGGCGACCAGGAGAATGAGGACGATCGCGGCATAGCCGCCCGCCAGCGCCCGCAATCGGGCGCGCTGGACCGCCGGCCGTGACCGCGAGGCGGCCCAGAATCGGACGATCGGCTCGAAGACGCACGCACACCAGACGACCACCAGCGCGATGGTTGCGGCCGATTGGAGGGCGGTGGCGTGCTGGCCGGGCTGGGAAGGGATCCCAACGAGCAGCGCGAACGCCGTGGCGGCAACGGTGAGAGCAAGGGCGCCAAGCCGGAGCCGGCGGCTGAGAGGGATGAAGCTATCGCGGAAGAGGAGCAGGGCATACCCCGAGGTCATGAAGAAGACGAGGGTGATATCCTCGAGCGCCCACCCCGACCGGTACTCCGTGAGCACGTTGACCTGGCCCAGGGCGCTGGTCAGCCCGAACGTGCCAAAGGCCAGCGCCAGGTAGCCGCGGCTCTGCTCGCGGCGGCGGAGCCAATCGAGGACGGTGAACACGCCGAGAGCCAGGAAGCTGAGACTGACGACGGCCTGGACAACCCGGAGCGCCGTGATCACCCCGATAACTTTACCGTGCGTGACTGAGAAAATCGACGCTTCGGGATGATTCTCGAACCAGAGAGCTGCGCTATCAACTTTCTGGCCGACGACGCCGTCCGAGTCGACGGCTATCATCGGGTTGCCCCACCGGGCAGGGAGGAGGTGAGCCGGGTAGACGACGCCCTTCGGATCGCGATCGTGGCGCCTGCCTGGTACCCCCTGCCGCCGCGAGGCTACGGCGGCACCGAGCTCGTCGTCCATCTGCTCCATACCGAGTTGCGCCGGCTGGGCCACCACGTCACCGTATTCGGCGCGGAGGGATCGGCGGAAGGGGTAACGATGGTGGCCGATGCCGCCTGGAGTCACGATCTCGGTGGGCAGGCGGAAGCGGCTCGCCAGGCAACCTACCTGGCTCGCGTCTACGCCGCCATGTCCGGCAAGCGGTTCGACGTCATCCACGACCACACGGGATTCGAAGGCCTGCTGCTTGCCCTGCAGAGCAAGCTGGCCCCGATCGTAGTCCACACCATCCACGGCGAGCTGACCGAACCGATGCGCACCTTCTACAAAGAGGTGGCCGATCGCGCTCGGCTGTGCGCCATCAGCCTGAGCCAGGCGGCCAGTGCCCCTGACATCAAGCTGGCAGGCATCGTCCACAATGCCGTCGAGCTCCCGGCGGCGCCGCCGAGCGTCACGCATGAGCGCTACATCATCGAGGTGGCTCGGATCATCCCGGACAAGGGCCAGCACCTGGCGATTCAGGTGGGGCAGCGGGCCGGCCGCAAGCTGATCCTGGCCGGGAAGGTGGAGCGCTCCGAGGAAGGCTTGCGGTACTTCGAGGAGCAGGTCGAGCCCTATCTCAGCCCGACCGTCGAGTACTACCCCAACGTCGCCGGGGCCCAGAAAGCCCGCCTCATCTCGCGCGCCGCGGCTGGGATCTTCCCCCTGCAATGGGCGGAACCCTTTGGGCTGGCCATGGTCGAGTGCATGGTGGCCGGCACCCCCGTCCTCGCCCTCCGCACCGGCTCCACGCCCGAGCTGATCGAGGAGGGCGTCACGGGCTTCCTGGCCGAGGACGTCGACGACCTGGTGGAGGGTGCCAACCGCCTCGATCAGATCGACCGGGTTGCCTGCGCGACCGTTGCCCGTGAGCGCTTCAGCCCGCGTCACATGGCCGAGCGGTATGTCGCCATCTACCGGACGGGGTCGGTCGAGGTCGAGGTCTTCACCTCTCGCAATGGCCCGGAGGCCGCGGCGGTCAGCTCCCGGCGAGCTGTGCCGACGCCTTAGCGACCCGGTCGATGATCGCCTTTCCCTCGCCGGTGGTCTCGTCCAGCCAGCGCGGCTGCGCGTACCCGTCGATCACCAGTGGCCGGAAGTCGACGCGGACCAGCCGCGTGCCGAAGAAGGTATAGCGGCCGACCATCCCTTCGCGGGTTTCCTGCGACCACATCTGGTCGAAGATGAAGTTGCCGTGAGCGTAGGTGATCAGGTGATCCTTGTAGATCTCAACCGGCTGCACCCAGTGCGGGTGATTCCCGATGACCAGGTCGGCACCGTCGTCGATCGCCAGGTGGCCGATCTCGCGGGGGTTATCCGGGGCAATCCCGGGCCCGGCGACCGGCAGGAGTTCGTACTCCTTGCCCCAATGGAAGGCGACGACCACGACATCGGCCTTCGGTCGAACCAAATCGATTTCGCGCTTCAACTCGGCGCGATCGATATGGGTGCCGACGCCGTTGAAGCCGAGGAAGGCGAACTTCACGCCGCGGATATCGCGGATCTCATAGAGGCCGAGCCCCGACATCCCGATGCCGTGTTTTGCCAGCAGGATCTGCGTCTCATTGGTGCCGGCCGGACCGAAATTCGTCAGGTGGTTGTTGGCCAGGTTGGCCACATTGACGCCCGCGTAATCGAGGCCGGCGATAGCCCGCTCGTCGCCACAGAATTTGAAGCCGCCGTGGATGATCGGGCAGTTCTTGATCAGCGGTGACTCGAGGTTGATGAATAAGAGATCGCTGGTCTTGAGATCCTCGGCGACCTTTCGCCACGGGTAGAGCCAGTCCTTGTGGAGGACGGTCTGGTAGTTGACCTCGCGGGCCGGAATCACGTCGCCGGTGGCGGTAATCACCCGAAGCTGCGACTGGTCGTACAGGCTCAGGTCAGGTTTGTCGGTGCCGAAGATGCTCGACAGCGCCAGGGCGGGCGGGGTGGGTGTCGGCGTCGGGGTTGGCGTTGGCTTCGGCGTGGCGGCGAGTGCCCCGACGGGCGAGGCCCCGGTTGGCCCGCTGGTTGGCGCCGAGCATGCCGCCATCAGCGGCAATAGGAGCAGCGGGACCAGGGCACGACGCTTCAAGCGCCGGTAGGATACACCAGCTCATCCCCGGCCGCCAGCCCCAACCGTTACCCGGTTTTCTGGCTACCCTGCGTCAAAAGCGCCAACGGGTCGCGCCGTATGGCTTCGTAGACGCTACGCCGAAGGCAGTGACGGGCGTGAGGACGTAGAGGTACCAGGGCGCAGGGCCGGCGGAGGGCGCGCTGTATTCGGCGGTGAGCGCCCCGTTCGTGGCTTTTGCCGGCCATCCCTGGGCGGCGTAGCGCTCGGCGAGCCGCTCGATGGTCGGCTGGTCCGTCACCTTCGCGGCCCGGCCCTCCACGACCAGGTCCAGGCCTGGCAGGGACATCGACATCGTGCAGTTCGGATTCGCTGCCAGGTTACGGGTCTTGCGGGTGGCAGGCCCGCTCGTGAAGTAGAACTTGCCGTCGACCCAGAGGGCGCCGATGCCGGCGGTGTGTGGACGCCCGTCAGGGCGCACGGTGCTCAGCCAGGTCGTCCGCGGGACCGCTGTGTCTGGGATGGCCTCGAGTTGTTCCAATGCGCGCGACCAGGGGATCGGAGGGTCACCGTAAATGTCGAGGTTCTTCTCTTCCATATCGAAAACACAGACCCGCGGGTGATGCGAAAGTCATCGGTCCCCGATGGTCCACTTTCGATGTTAGTGGTTGTTGCCTTGCGCTTTCGCGGACTGGCCGGAATCCTGTAACGCTGCCGCTGCGGCCGCCGAGAGCTCGAGATCGAGCTTCGCCTGGGCCGCGGTCACCAGGTTGTCCATGGCCGCCATCGTGCTGGCGACGGCAGGCCGGCTGGTTGCGAGCGCCGTCCGCTCCAATTCGACCAGCGCGCCTTCCCGGTCGGAGAGGTACTGGTTGAATGCGGGGTGTGCGCTGCCCTTGAGCTGCGACGCCTGCTGCCGGAGATGCTCCAGGGCAACGTGGTCGCGCTGGTAAGCGGAGCGGATGGCAGCGCCCGGATCGATCGCGCCGGTCGCCGTTTCGGCGACGTGGCTGGCCGCCGTCTGCAACGCAACCGGCAGCGCGTTGGCTGAGGTCAGGGTGATCGGAGCCAGTGGCCGCTGCGGCGCCTCGGCGGCGTGCGCGACGATCCCGCTGGTCAGCGCGAAGGCGATGACCACGCCCAGCAACCGGCTCGTCATGCTAATGCCCATCTGAATTTGCCTCGGCATTAGCCTATGGCCCCGCCGTCGTCGCAGCATTTCTGCGAACGTTACGTCACCCTTCCCCGGGAGTTCGTGGCGGGCCATCAACTCGTCCGCACAGGCCCTTCGCAGGCTCTACGTTGCCCTGCGTATTTTTTTGTACGTCGCCCTACGGACGGCGAGTCAGCCGATGCGGGGATCCCACGGGTCGGTGCTGAGGACGATCGTCACGGGGCCATCGTTGACCAGCCGTACCGCCATCTGCGCGCCGAACGAACCGGTCTGCACCGGCAGTCCGCTCTCCCGTAACCGGCCGATGAAGCGGTCGAGCAGCGGGATGCCCTGCTCCGGCCGCGCGGCGTGCAGGAAGCTCGGCCGGTTCTGTCCGCGTGCATCCGCAAAGAGGGTGAACTGGGAGACGACCAGGAATGCCGTCTTCACCTGGACGGCGCTCAGGTTGAACTTCCCGGCCTCGTCGCTGAAGACCCGCAGCTTCAGAATCTTGTCCGCCAGATAATCGGCGTCACGCTCCGCGTCGGTGTCGGCCACCCCCAGCAGGATGCAATAGCCTGGACCGATCGACGATTCACCGCCATCCCACCGAACGGATGCCTCGCTGACACGCTGGATCACGGCTCGCACGCTAGATCAGGGGGGCGGATTCCAGCCGGTGAGGTGGGCGTCGGTGCGTTGTGTCAGCCAGCTCTCGATGTCCTGGAAGACCCGCTCCTGATCGACCTCGTTGAAGATTTCGTGGTAGAGGCCGGGGTAGAGGCAGAAGGCACGGTCGGGGGCGGTGGCGCGGGCGAAGAAGCGCTGGCTGCCGGCCGGGTCCACCACCTGGTCGTCGCGGCCGTGCATCAACAGAAAGGGCACGCGCAGCTCCGGCGCCCGCCTGATGAACTCCTCGCCGCGCGCGATGGTCGCGGCGTACAGTCCGGCGGTGATCTGGTTGTGGACCAGCGGGTCATTGCGATAGGCAGGCGCGACCGCGGGGTCGTGGCTGAGCACGTCGGCGTCGATCTCGTTCGCGAAGCTCGCCTTCGGGGCGACCTTTGGCAACACGCGCGCCAGGGCCTGCTTCCAGGCCGGCACCTTCACCCTGGCGATCAGCGCGGGTGCGGAGAAAACCGCCTTGTCGATGTGATCGGGCCGGTCAAGCGCGAAGGCGATCGCCAGCAAGCCGCCAAAGGAATGGCCGATCAGGACCAGCGGCCCACCACTTTCCGCGCGAGCGCGGGTCACGACGCTATCAATATCATCGAGCAGCGCGCTGAGGCTGGGCGCGTGGCCGCGCTGACCTCCACTGTGCCCATGCCCGCGGTGGTCCATGGCGTAGACGATGGCGCCGCGTGGCGTAAACCATTCCGCGAGGTGCTGGTAGCGACCGCTGTGCTCGCCCAGGCCGTGCACCAGGACGAAGGTCCACTGGTGCGGCACCCCTTCCGTTTCCCAGCGGCGCAGATTGAGGTCGAGCCCGTCCGCGGTCTCGAGCGTGGCGGGCGACTCCTTCACGGGTTGAGCTGGCGGAAGCCTCGATAAATCCGCATCGCCTCCGCCTCAGCCTCGAGGAATGACGGGGCGAAATCCCGGATGCCCTTGAGGCTGAAGCCCCACATGCCGGGCTTGTCGCGCCGGAAATACGAGTTCGGCCGGTAGGTCGGCGGGTAGAAGGTGATCGGCTCGCCTTCCATCTTCTTGATCACCGGTCGCGCGGCGAGTACGTCCTCGATCGGCATGCCGGACGGCAGCCGGCCCTGGCGAATCTCGAGGCGGCGGAGCTTGGCGATCGGGTTCTCCTCGTCCTGCAACGCGGCCCTCGCGTGGAATCGCTGGGAGATGTCGTTCAGGAAATAGAGCGTGGCGAGGGCGTCGGTCTCGTCACCGAGCAGGCGCAAAAAGCCCGCGGCGGACAGGGACGGGCCTTCCTCGTTGCGGAGATGCCGGAAGTACTCCATCGCGAAGAGGTCGGTGGTGGTCTCGTTCGCGAGCCAGAAGGCGTCGCCGCGCCAGGCCCGGCTGCGTGTAAACGCGCGTGCCTCGTCCTCCAGCTCGGCCAGCCGAGTGGGGACGACATCGTAGAGCCGGTAGAAAAGCACTCGGCGCATGGTGGTATGTGTGCCGTTCGTTAAGGCTGCGCGGCGGCGTCAGCGGCTTTCATTCTAAGTAGTCGCACGCTGTGCGGCGGTAGCTTGAGCCGAAGGATACCGCGCTTGGTCCCGAGCGCCCGGCCTCCCCGCCGTGGTGACCAGAGATCAGCTACCGAAAAGGTCCCGTCGGTCCCGATCGCCTCGCTGAAGTGCAGCCGGTATGGCCGGGCCGAGTCGTTCCAGTTGTAGACAG